>Ga0210040_10000107_pt1 | contig 169658 bp, 119 predicted proteins | sample CryGeyCG12114_NA_FD_185462 | JGI IMG/M metagenome (GOLD analysis project Ga0210040, IMG submission 185462) | Groundwater microbial communities from aquifer - Crystal Geyser CG19_WC_8/21/14_NA (SPAdes) (version 2) | ecosystem: Environmental > Aquatic > Deep subsurface > Groundwater | place...
CATGGGCTGCTTGGTCCTCCAGCGCCAGCGCCACCCCATCTGGCAACGGCAAGGGCCACGGCAACGGCGACGGCCACAACGGCCAGGGCAACAACAACGATGCCAGCAGCACATGGGCTGCTTGGTCCTCCAGCGCCAGCGCCACCCCATCTGGCAACGGCAAGGGCCACGGCAACGGCGACGGCCACAACGGCCAGGGCAACAACAACGATGCCAGCAGCACATGGGCTGCTTGGTCTTCAAGCGCCAGCGCCACCGGCACTGGCAAGCCAGGCTACCCAGCCCAGGGCAACAACAACGCTGACGCCAGCAGCACATGGGCCGCGTGGTCCTCAGGCGCCAACACCATGGCCACCAGCGGCGTGCCCAACAGCCCAGCCGCATCAGCCAACGCTGCCTCTGCCTCCACCTGGGCTGCGTGGAACAGCGCTGCCAACCAGGCCTCATCTGCCGCAGCTGCCGTCAACTCGCCAGCTGCTGCCAACGCTGCCTCTTCGGCTTCCGGCTGGGCTAACCAGGGTGTTGCAGCCACTGCAACTGGCGCCGCAGCAGCTGGCGCAGCAACTGGCTCAGCTTCCAGCTGGGCTAACGAGGGTGTTGAGGCTACCTCAACCGGCCCACAAGTCGCCAAGTACACTGGTGCCGCCGCCAAGGAGGTCGCCGGTATGGGCGCTCTCGCTCTCGCTGGTTTCGCCATGCTCCTGTAAATTTCTTCTGGCGGATTGCTTCTTGGTGACGGTTGGTCATTGGTAATATGTGGAGGTTTACGCGGGGACGCATGACGACCGAAGTGAGATTTGTTTTTGGGCATGTTACATAGTGCTTTACATAGTAGAGTATCTAGTACATGATTTTGTTTTTGAAATAACCTTTTGTCCTTCGTGGTTCGTGCCTTCGTGTGCGAACTCTTTTTTGTTCTTCTTATGACAGAATTGAATGCCATTGGCGCAACGAGAATTTCTTGGCTGCTTGCTTGATACTTACCTCGCATTGGCACCCGACTGTCTACCAAGTTTCATGATGTCGCCTATTGACATGTTCACCGGGGATGCTCACCTTGCAAGTACCCAGCACCTTCCAATTCAGACGTTCACAAGACGCTAGCGGGGATGGGTTGCATCACTTTCCGTTCGCTTCAGCCCCTCCTTCTTGTCTCAACGTCTTCGTCACTCTGATCGCCGGTCGCCGTGGTGAGTCAGGACGGGTGAATGAGGTAGACTTTGGATGTTCGCGGCCGTCAGCCCGGAAGTGCATCTTGACGCCGCTGCCGTCGAGACTCGAGGATAGAAAAGCATGGCACTGTGAAGTCGAAGCCATCGATTCATTGGTAGGTTGGCTTCTAGCCTGCATTTTCATTGCTGCATGTATCTACGTACCTAGGCATTCCTCATTGTTCATCACGGTACTGTTTGCAATTATTCTTACAGAGATGCTCCTCCCATCTCACCTCGGCTTTGCTCCTTACGACCGCTTCCCAAGCTCGACATCACCATCCCATCCCATGTCGTCGGCCAGACTGCCATTGCCCACCGAGCGGCCAATGAACACTCCTACCACCGTCAACACCACGCTGCAGATGAAGAAGCCATCGAACCACTTCTGCACCCAGTGTGGATCGAGCATGGCGGACCCCAAGGCGCTGTTGATCACACTACCGACCTCTTTCGGCATCATGCCGCGGAGCATCAGCGCTGAACTGATGACATACATGCCCGAGATCTGCGAGATGAGCAGAGCAAAGTTTGTCCTGGTTGCGTGCAACAAGCTAGGCAGGAAGCGAGAGAAGAGGTGGAAGGTCTGCGTGACTGCACTGAAGCTTGCGAGCAGCATCACGCCGGACAGCAGGAAAGAGATCTGCTGGGCCCAGCTGGCCTGGTCGAGATTCGGGTAGACGTGGCGGGCAAAGAGAGCGATGGCGTAGGTGATGGGGTCTGTGTCGGTGTTTGGGGCGCTGCTGAAGGTTCGACGGAGGATTGTGATGGTTGTCGTGACGACGCGGTAGACGCAGTAGACTGCGAAGACGTACTGGAAGACTAGGGTGGCACGGCCTAGGTTTGTGGTCGAGCGGAGTTGTTCTGCTCGGCGTTGGCGGAGGATGGTGAGGGATGTCTCTAGGCCATCGGACATGGTTTCGAGGCCGCTGATTTCCATCTCGAGGGTCTGGCGTGCTTGGAGTTCGGTGTTGCCGCCGCGAAAGGTGCCGATGACACCGGAGAGCCAGCCCTTGTTTGAGGGCGTTTGAGAGATTTGCCGGTTTAAGTGTTGGAGGCGTGCCTTCTTTTCTCGGATCATGTCTGTGGTTGCGTCGAGTCCTGATTGTTTCCTTGCAATGTCTGATTCGGATACACGCTTGGGCTTGGGACCAAAATTGTGCCAGATGGCGGAGACTGATGCAAAGCCCGCGAGAAGAGCCATGAGGGCAACACCCGTGATCCCCAGTCTATCCAGACATGCCTGGAAGACATTCTGCTTCTTTCGTAGCGTATCGTGTATGCTCTTGCTTTCCGGTAGCCAGACGCCGATGGTCCAGAAGAGGAACAGAAAGGCTGCGTAGCCGAGGAACTCGAATATCCAAGCCAGTCTTCGGCGTCCCTTGCTCTGAGAGTCCAAGAATTTGTAGCCTGACTTGGAGACGACACTGTAGATGCCGAGCAGAGGGATGGCGACCACCAACAGACCAAGCAGGCTCACGACCGTGATCTGGAGGGCTATGCTTCGAGCAGTGGGGTTGAAGGAGTTGGATATCTCGCAGAGGAGGAGTTCGGTCAGGACGGTGGAGAGGGCGATGGTGGACGAGAAGGTCAAGGCAGCGATGCGCCTAGCCAGACTCTGTGTTGGCGGTTCGCCATGACCTGCAGTGGGCGGTTTGCTCGCCGATTTCGAAGCACGCTGCTCGCTCTGCGCAAGGAGGAGTGGGTACACCTTGCGATACGCGATCAGAGTCGCAACGACGAATGTTGCGACGAAGGGCAGCGTCGAGAAGGCTGCTTTCGACCCGAATGCCGCTGGGTTCGTGTTTGGTGTGCACCCATCGCAGTCGTCTGCCGCCAGCACCATGATGTTGCGCCGAGATTGAGAAGAATATCAGCGGCGACGGCTACATAGCATCAGTTTGAAAAGTGTGTCGGTGCCTCTTGTCGCGACAGATACGTCCAGGGACCAATAGACTAAGGTACGAAGATGACGAAACCGGCGTCAAGAGTGGGATAATAAACTTGCCGACTGTGAGGCGTAACGCCTCAGCGTAGCTTGTTTAATTTTATTCAAGATAGTGATTAGCTCTCGAAACCTACCTACTAGCTACGACGTCGGTACACTCCCGCATGAAGAAGCTATAGACCTAAATTACGGCCATCAGATGTTTGCCTGCCCTTTCCACATTTTGAGCGATGATACGGTCAGTACTGGGTCAACGAGGTGGTCTGATTAGGGCAATGACTCGATTGCTTTGATCGTTTGCTAGCTAGGTATGGTCCTATGTGATGATAATTCAGCGCTTGACAGGAGGAAAGAAATGTAAGTTCTCTCACTCCGCACGATTCTGAGCCTCTCCTTGCTGTTGGGTCTCGGCAGTTCGTGACAGGTATACCGTATTGCTCTCTGCATGTAGTCCCCACCACTGCTGGCCGAGCTTTCAAGATCCCTACTTAGAGCAGCCAAATCCTTTGCTGACCCCTCGCATCTCGAGCGCCGATTCTATTGAGATGGCCATACCACAGTCTCAAGCCGATAGCAGTAAGCGCCGCACCAGCGCTGCACGCCGCGCACACGGCATTGCCAGTCGTGTAACCAGTCAGCGCCTCTGAAGGCAACCAAACCCACTGCGAGATCATACTTCCAACCCCGGCGCAGGAATTGTTCATCGCCACCGCTATGGCCATTGCGGGGATCGACGGCACATTGCACGTCACCCACCCACTCAAGGGATTGGCGGAAGGGAACGCACCGGCTGCGCACAAGAACAGCATGGCGTAGCGGGCCTTATAGGCGTCGGCTGGGAGGACAGCTTGGACGAGCCAGCCGATGAAGCCGACCGTGGAGGAGGCGGCCACATGCCACCCGCGCGCGTTGTGGGTGTCTGCTGACCAGGCGAGGACAAGGCAGACGCAGTAGCCAAAGATCCACGGTGGGACGGTCATGAGGTTCGCTTGAAGACTGTCGTAGCCTGAAATCACACATGGTCAGTATGAACATACCACCTCGGTCGACTGCAGCTGTGGCAATGCGTCACTGGATGTACTCACCAAGTCCGTTCACAATGGTGGGGGCGAAGAAGGTCATGGATCCGAGTGGGATCATGTCGCAGCTACGCTTACTGTTAGCCATGCTATCCAATGTCGCGATGGTGGCTCACGTACAGATACGCGAAGTAATGCGCAACCATTCTTGGGTGGAAAATCGTCGTCAAGATCTCCTTTCTCGATGCGTGGGCCTTGGTGTATCCTCCGCCTCTGACCGCAATCCGGTCGTGGATGTATTGCTTGTCGTCTTCGCTCAACCATTTGGCTCTGGCTGGGTAGTCTGGTACGAACCACAGAACTAGCGGTACGCACAACAGGGTAACTATACCTTCGACGAGCTTTATGGAAGCAAGATGAGTCAGCAAGCGCAACAAACACAGATTCTGAGAATGCACTTACAAAGAGCCAGCGAAAGCCCTCAAGGCCGGCCGCGCCGTTGAGATGGCCCACTCCGAAAGCTATGGCGCCATCTGTCACGCAGATGTCAGCAGGTCTCAAAGAGCTGAGATGGACTTGACTTACTAAAGGCCCCAGCAGCAGAGGCAGATGACCCAACGAGTGCTATCCGCAGCGAGCGCTCTTCGACTGGAAACCACATTGTGACTGTTCAATCATCAGCAACCTTCCTCATGTCTCACTCAGGACAGTGTAAACTCACTGAAGTAGATGATTCCTGGATAGAACCCGGCCTCGAAAACACCTACAGACAGTTGGTCAGCGATTGTCTCACAAAGGATAGGGATCTGCCCATCAGAATCGTACCGATCAAGAACCTAAGTCCGACAATTTGTCCATAAGTCTGGACACCAGTGAACCCAACCGTGACCGCTCCCCAGCCAAACAACAGAATACTCAACCACACGGATGGCCTCACATATCTCTTCATGATCAAATTACTCGGGATCTCAAACACCGCGTAGGCGACCGAGAACACCGATATCGCGACAGCATATCCTTGCGCACTGGTGTTGGTGACCTGCAGGATGTCGTCGTTGGTTTCTTTATTCATGATACGTGCGGCACCTATGTTACCACGGTCCAAGTAGTTGAGAAGGTAGATGAAAGCGCAGAGTGGGAGGAAGCGAAGGTCGACCTTCCTGCGGAGGCGACTGCTGCGCTTTTTGTCTTCGACGAAGGCCGGATTGAGCGTGCTTATCTGCTCCTTCTGAGCTTGCTGTGGTAAGACGTCAGCACCTTCGCATGGGGGCGAGCTGTGCAAGACAGGAAGAGGTACGCACATCAGTATCACTGCCCTCCGAGGGGACCTTCTCCATGTGTGTGACCTGGTCTTTCTCCATGATTGCGAAGACACAAACTAGCAATTCTATATCCTGACAGATATCGCCGGTCCTGAAGGAGGAAGGGTTTACAAAAGCAAGAAGAGCGCGATTGGCAACATACTTATGCTGCCCATTCAACCTAGTATCACGGACATACGCCGGCACGCCGCTACGAGGCCGACGCTGTCCATTTCCTGTCGGCTATCGTACATGGTTGAACCCCGGTTCATTGGTGAGTTGACTTTACCTCCTCGCTGATACACCTAGGGGTCATTGGTGGAAAATAGAGTTCACAGCCAATTAGCGCTCTGTTGGCAAGATAAGTCCACTCCCCACAGAACCAGGGTTCGACCAAGCAGTATATGTGGGGATTCACATGCACTTCGAGTTTGCGGAGAATGCGGGGCGTGCCATGGATGTTAGACCTATAACGGCAAGAACGACCAGGTAGCCACTCATTTGCGTTTCTGGTCATACCACAACTTAGCCAGCTGCGTATCACGATGATACCAATGGTTACTTGTCACAGCATTCAGCCAACACTGCTAGAACAAACAAGCACTTGGAAGATTCCATAAAGAAGAGCAAATGCTTGGAACTCCAGCAGAATCGGAATGCAATGCTGGCGGCGTCTGCCTTCGATTACCAGTACCAAGCGTTGCCGGTTAAGCTCGAAGGCAAAACCTTGCCCCGGAAATGCTGTTCAACTTGGCGTGGGGGATTGGAGTTCGCGCGCCAAGTTGGACGATTTGACTAGGCTACCGGTAGTGTAGCCAAGACCGGATATCGGCAATTGATGGGTGATGTCGAGGTGAGTGGAAGTTGAGTGAAGGGTGAGGCTAGCTTAAAAGCGGCGGGATAAGGCTGAGCAAGCGGGTGGGTGTGATGCGCATTGTAACTCAGCTTGTCATGTCAATAATAAATCCTACTGCTCAATTTTGATATCTGCAACACGTCCCCCATTGCCGTGGACTTGTCTGTCAAGCGCATGTCAACACTCCAATCGAGTACATAGACTCCCGCTCGCGTTGAATATTCCAGAAGGAGACACGGTACAGTGACTGTCGAGGGAAGTAGGTGTCTGCATCTAACAGCCTTGTCTTTGCAATCGCTACCATCAATTGTCCAGGCGACTTACTGACACGCACCGACAAAACCGGCCTCGTCGCGCACTAGAACCCACAGCTAGCAAGCAAGTCATTGCAGGAACTCAGTTGCCCGGACGGGACTATTCGTCGTTGAGTGAAGAGAACTGGCTATTGTTGCTGCCTGCTATAGTTGGCAATCGGATATCTCAAAATCATCGCTCATAAATCATCATCATAGCTCGGGGACACCCATCACCTGCTACCTGCTCCTGCTCCGACTCCCTCTTTCCCGCGACTTGGGCCTCGTGGTCTCAGGCCGCGACAGGATGCTGTTGAGCCACGGCGTCTGCGCTCTCGTCGACGGCCTCCTCTCCGCTACAATCGTAGGCATGCCCGCGGGATCGTCCTCTTCCTCGTCGGTGAGAGCTGCCTCCGACCCTGCTCTCTTGCGGCCAGCTGGACTGTGCGTCCTGCTCCCTTGCCTCGGACTATCTGGCTCTTCAGCTAGTGCTTGAATGATGGGGCTCTTCATTGCTAGATCTGCCCTTGGTGCTGCTTCCGTTGTGAAATAGCCAAGGGGCAAGGCGAACCTCGTGCCCGATTCCTCTTCATCATCCGCATCAGAACCTATACTCGTGACTCTTGCGATGGGTCCACCATAGTTGTTTCTTAGTATGCCCTTCCTGGGTTTGCCGACGGCTTTTTCCACAGCTTCGGCTTCTTCGGCAGCTTCTCTTGTCGCAAATGTGCCCGTGTCAGTGTTTCGATCCCTCACGTGTCTTCCACCGCTTGCTTCTGCTTTCGAGAGGATAGACGTGTATACCGATCGACCTGCTTCAGCCTGGCGATGGAGCTTCTTCTTCGTCCGTTTGGTACTGGGTCGGACGACGATGGTGGGCACTGGGCTGCGTTGAAGGCAGTATTTGCTGACCGAACCGCCCATGAGCCCTTGCATGCCTGTCAATGCTCGTCCCCGTGTTCCTACGATAATGGCGACTGGTTCATATAGTTGGATCTGCCACCCACCGCGTTAGTGTCTGCTCGGCAATCGGCTACAATCGAGCGTCCAGCTATGGTTGGGGCATTCTTACCATACTCTGGATTACATCCGTCACCTTGCCCACCGCCAGTTCCATCTTGAAGCTGATAGCCTTTCGCTCAATGGCGTTTTTCTCGATGACGGATTTCAGCAATCGGTCCGCCTCGCGCCGATACTCACGCCGTTCCTGGCTCTCCTCGCTCACCACACGCAGGCACACAATCTCGTCCCCGTCATCAACCAACTCATCGAGCGCCCATTCTAGCGCGTACTCCGAGTAATCTTTCGCGTCGGTGCCAACTATGAAGGTTCGCGTACGCGGCGTGTAGTTGAAGTCATTGTGCTTGTATTGAATGCTAAAGGCTTCGGCTGGCGCGTCTGGGGTCGTAAAGGTGTCAAACGACACTCCCTTGGTGTAAGGGATTGCAGGAGGAGGGCTGGGTACCCGATGAATGGAGGAGTTGGAGGGGCGAGGAATGGGAGCGCAGGTCGATTCGCGGCGGATGGTCTCTTCGGCTGCGCCTGTACTGAACTGAATACTGCTTTTCCTGCGATCTTGTAGGCTGGGTCTGGCAGCATGGTTGAGTGTAGTGGTATGTTTGTCTGAGGGTGCGGGCTGCTGGCCTGCGCCGTTCCAGATCTGACCGAAGGCTAGCTCTTCCCGTTCTTCCTTTGTAGTCGGCTGCCCCGTGCTTTCGGCGTCCGACGACTGTGGTAGCGTCGGTGCTGCCGTGGTTATCGCTGAGTAGATCGACATACTTGGTCAAGTGCTGGTGTCGATGGGACAGCGCTGGCCAGGTCGCGGAGATGGCCAAATATGGTTGCTGGCAATGTCGCAAACGCGTTGCCTACTAGATCTAGCAAGCTTAGCGACGGCTTCTCGTTATCAGCTGATCTGATGGTGGAAGATCGTTGGTCTTGTTGACACGGTAGCTGAAAGCAGGCTCGGTGTTAGCTGGAGCTGGACGTTGTCTGTAAGCTGCACCTTTACGAAGACTAGCTGGTTAGTTTGGACGTATACCTGCTAGTACCGTTCGTGAACCACTCAGCACTACACAGCTGTGAGCCCGACGGTGTCAACAAAGGTGGGCTGGCGACTGTATTTCCTTTGTGTCCACTGAACAGGTCCAGACCGTGAGTATGCGAGGCAAGCTAAGGTATTTGACGAGAAGCAGGGTATTTTCTTCAGCCACCAGAAGAGCAAAACAATGTTAGCAACTCGCACGTGAAGCAAGACATGATCAAACAGAGCAGGAACGAGCACGAGATCAAGGATGAGACACCGACAGAGCCTAGGACCACCACATGTGGCTGTGGTCGCCTTCGATGTCCCATGTCATAAAAGAATTTCGAGTTGTCATAGGCGGACATCTAGCTAACTTAGCTGCCCAGACCGACAAACAGACGGTCTAGCTGGGCACGGCTTGGCGACGCTGGTCTATGGATCTTAATGCCCCTTTGCCCCGGGCACAGTGCATCTCTTATAGGTAGACCATATCGACATGGATACCCGCTGCGGGGTATCGCTCAGCGGTTGGTGCCCCGAGTGCGTCTTGTTTCCATTGTTCGGCAGCCGATATCATATAGTCGTGCTCAGCCACAATTGCTACATTACAAAGGTGCGCCCCATTCTGACATGGAAAAGCATGGCGTTGGTCACACTGCGGCGAGCTTGTCTTGCGATAGCACGTGTATATGCAAATCAAGCGATAGTACAGCAGCTCATCAAGCACCATAGACGTGTAGGTTGCGGATAGGCGGTCCTTGGCTGGTCATACCTACATACCCACTTAGCCTTCTGCTGGCCGGTAAGCACGTCACGAAGCACGTGTGTACAAAAGTATGGGGAACGCCAAGTTACAACCCCATCAGTACTCGTTCATGCCGCTACGACATCGGCGACCGCTCTGAACAGTCTGCTAGCGAGATTACACTAATGGCTCACAGAAGACATCGTTAACGGCTCCCAGGACTGCTTTCCATCACGTTTTCAGAAAGTAGTGCTCACCCCTTTCAAGCACTTCCACACCCATACCAACACTCAGAGAGAATCGCTCGTCCTTCGCAGGCACAAGTTGCATCCCCAAACAGCCCGAAGTCTTGTTCCCAGGATCGATGTTTCGTTCACTTCTCAAGAACTTCTCTGGCTGTTCAGAATGACGCTCTGCTGTATCAGGATCAACGTTGGGCAACTACAGCTGTCAGTATACCAACCAAAACATGCAGGGAATACAAACCTTGCATCTAGTAGTGTGGCAGGACGAGTATAACTGGTTGCCTCCGATGCTGATGCGCTTCCAGTCATCTTCATCATAAACTGGTGGCCCCTCCACTAGAATGTTTGGCCGAAAACGGTAGAAAGACAGCCGATCAATAGCCTGGTCGACTTGCTTGCCTACTTCGTGCACCGAAGCGATGTTCAGGAGGTGTAGAGGGTAGGAGTCCGGAAAAGCGACAACAGGCTGGAACCCGACCTCATCCTTTTGTGGTGCACACTTGAACAAGTTTCGATAGTTCTCCGGAACAGCACGAAAGAGAGCAAGAGGATTCTTGACTCCTAGCCATTCTTTGAAGTCGTGCGGAATATGCTCTGCCATATTGATCCATTCCGGATAATCCTTCCAAATATTGACTGTTTCAATAGGGTATTTGTGGTCCTTACCAGGAAGTAATGGCACGCGGAACGAGTTCTCCTTAGGTATCAATCCCCATCTCAGCATCAGCCGGTCGAGTGGGGCCAGGAAGCCAGAAGGCACATTGGGGTATCTGACGATGAGACATCCTTCCTGTTCAACTCGTCTCAGGTTGCCTTGAGTTGCTGTGTTACCCTGACTGGGCATCCATACCTCAGGTCGGACAAGAGCGAGCTTCTCATACCCATTCTGCCGCAAGGTCCGAAACGTCCAGATTGGCTCCTTCTTGCCTGGCGGCGTCAACCACTCGGCAAATGCAAACTTGCGATCATGGGTGAAACCTTCAACATTAGCTTCGGCCTCATCAAGCTCGATGCCCGCACAACTCTTGATTGGGTAGGCAAACAGTGCTTTCACACGCCACGTCGACTGGTCGTTGTTGCCTTTATCGTACTTCTTGTCAAACTGGTCCAGTGTATGAGAAGCACCTTTCAGTCCTAGTCGAGTACATCCTGCCGGCACATCCGACGTAAATCGTCTTCGGCGCAGATCTCGATACCAGAGAGATGCAGCCGGTATCAGGAAGAGAGGGTAGAGGATGAGGACCAGCTGCTCGAATGTGAGACCAAGGAATAAAGTTCCAGTATTCAGTCTCTCCACAAACTCTGTCACATCCTGAGCCATTGTCGCGTGTACGTTATAATGTACGTAGGTTACCTCGAGGTAGAAGCATCGGTGGCATCGGACAAAGTTATGTAAGAGCAGTACGGCTCGTGAAATACCGGCGCTAGCCGGCTAAGAAACACAATGACGGGCAAGCGCGCGCGTCCACTCAACGTAACGCGTTACGAAATCCCTACAACGTTCCTTCCAGCTTCACACAATGCAGACACCATCTCTACAGTAATACTGCTCATGCGCTGAAGCTCTGACTGCTGCGCAATTGACAAGTACGTGACACAATGAGGCGACGAAACCACCAGATGCCCCTCGACTCAACCACAGGTCTTGTTCAGCATGGATGACCAAGAATCATCAGACTATCATAACTTCTCTCAAGTGTCATCATCAACACATCGGCTGCCGACCTTGAACGGCGTGCAGGCTCTCTTCGACGCGATTGAAAAGCAGAAACCGATTTCTACAAACTTAGCTGGTCTAGATGCCACTCTCTGCTCCACAGACGAGGTGCTTCCGGCTGAGGCCGGCATCCCTCGGGGACGCTTGACAGAAGTCTATGGTGCACCTGGCTGTGGGAAAACACACTTTGCAATCCAACTTGCGGCGAACGCTTTGCGTGATGCCGAAAATGCCAAAGTAGTCTGGATCGATACCTCTTCCCAGCTGCCTTATGCGCGCCTACGACGATTCTTACAAGCGCCTCGACGAGGCCCCGATGGCGATGCACCAGTGGTGGATGGTACTGGGGAGCATGAAGAGGCCCCTCCAGACGAGAGGCTCGAACATATCGACATCTCCAGCTTTCCACACCTTCTAGCTCTGGTACTCCATCCATCACAGGACTTCCCACCCGATGGCACATCCCTCCTAGTCATTGACGGCGTTTCCGACATCACACTGCTGGGCTTACCTCAGAATGAAACCATCAGCAACAGACCAGCCGCGACCAACGGTTCTCTGTCTCGAGATGACATAATCTCCAAATCCATCGCAACACGTCGCGCAGCAATGCTCTCAGCTATCTCGTCCGGGCTCGCACGCCTCGCCGCCTCACGGAACATCGCTGTCGTGGTGACCAATAACACAAGCTCACATCGTAAGCAAGGAGGCAAGACGTCTGTCCTCCGATCAGCTTTGAATCTTCAGCAATGGAATGAGAACGTCAGCACAAGAATCGTGATCTACAGAGACTTCTGGCCTGCCACTACCTGGACAAGTCATGACCGAGAAGAAGCCACAAAACGGCGGAGGAGAGAGAAGTGGCCGTTGCGAATAGCGGAGGTGGAGAAGTTGAATGGCAAGGAAGTCAGTGCTGAGGGTACTAAATTTGTTATACTCAGGGTGAGATATACAACGACATCTACCACATGCATTTGTACTGACCATGTGCAGAACCGCTTACATGCAGTTGAACCGCCGATACCAGTGAGCATCACGATCACGCACAAAACCCCGCCAAGTTCATCCCCACTGCCAAGCCAGGACAACGAGGAAGCTATGGGCAACCTCGGTCTTGAGGATGCTGAAGAAGCAGAGGATCAGAGTATGCGTATGCCCGAGGATATGGCACCCTCTTCGGCTATGCAAGATGTAAAAGCTCCCAAGAGGAAGATCGATGAAGTTGCCGATAGCGAAAGTGAAGACGAGATCGAGATTGGCACTGCTGCGAGGTTGCCTCCTGTGCCGAAGGAACATGGAGGATTCTTGCCTTCTTCGCAAATAGCGCAAGAAGATGCAGAAGATGGAGCGTCACCTCTGCCAGCCAGGCAGGCGACGGGTTCTGAGCATTCTGCAGCTCACGAGGAGGACGACGATATGCTCCTGCAGAGTTGACTTTGGCCCTAAAACAATTCCTGGCTTTGGTCGGACTTGGTCATGGATCTTGTGGGCAGTGGTCGGGCCTGCAACCAAGTGCTGGCTGGAGTCGATTTGGCTACAGCTGCAGCCCGAGCTACCAAACAAACATCATCATCAAACGCGACTGCCTAACTCTGGACCCCGAGGCGCACTAGGACGCAAGCCGAGTGAATCACGCTGGTGATTCTGTTCCCTCATCGTGGTGTCATACCACTGTTACGTCTAAAACTCAGGCTTCCGCCCATGCACGACAAAAAATCGTACAACCCATGGATCTTCTTATTCCGCATGTCCTTCCTGATGTCGGCAAGGAAGACCTGCACAGCCTCCCAACTCCAGGGACCACCCGCTTCAGGCGGTAAGTCGGGTAACACTGCAAGACAGATGGCTTCGACAGCCTTCTCCATCTGCACGAGATCGATAATGCCAATCTCTTTCATGAGTTTGTCCTTCGGCCACGGGCCCAACGGGAGATGGATCTTCTCGACGTGGACGTCTACATATCCCGCGTCTCTGATGTATTGCTCGAGGTGAGGTCCGGGTAGCATGTTGTACCCTTGCGCATGCCGGCCGCCACACGTCAGCTGATGGAATGTGTTCAGCGCGCTGTCGGCTGGTAGGGTGCCGTCTTGGCTGTAGAGCCAGGTACTCCAGTCCTGGAACTCGACGTAGCCGCCCGGCTTGGTGTGCGCAAAGCACTGCCGTAGGAGTCTCGGCCAGTCAGCGATGGCGCCAGCAAGGAAGCGCGCATGAATGTAATCGAACGCTTCGCGTTCTGGATAATTCCATTGGGCTTCGACGTCGTCGATGTAGAAGCTCATGTTGGGAGGGACCATCGACGGTTGAGTTGGTGCCAGGTCGTTGCCGATTACGGTTGCCGCAAAGTGGAGGTCCGCGAAGTCAATTGGCCAGATGCCAGTTCCGGTCGCGATGTCGAGAACTCTTCCAGCGAAGCTGTTGGGCAAGGGCGCATAGTAGATACGGTTTTGCATGGCACGAAGGATGAGGTGATGGTGGATGTCGAGACGATCGAGTTCGGCCTCGTCGTTGGGAGGGTGTGTCTGCCCTGTTGGAAGGCGTGGTAGGTACGTCCATACCGTTCTGGGAAGTCGTAGATTGACGATCTCACGGAGGCAGTGTAGACCGACATCTCGTCTCCGTAAGCGGAATCGGTGTCATCGTCTTGATGTACTTCTGGTTGAAGCGGACTTAGATTGGGGCCCGCATCGCGGGATCCATCGCCGTCCATGGCCGGGGAATAGTGAGTGTTTTGAGGCGTGGACGCTGTTTTGCGGTGATCACAGGAGCTACCTGTTTGGCAGGCGGTTTCATAGCTGGTCAGACTCTCGCGAATACGTTGGCGGCGATGAGACGTTGCTTTTGACGGATCGTCCCTTGGGGTTAACGGGCGTGGTGGGGACGTGGCTCCAGGCGAACTCCGAGACTTGACCTTCACTGGCTAGGACCCGATCTCGCGTGGGAGGGAAAAGATAGCAAGCCAAAGCTAAGACTCGGAGCTGCCGGCGTTGGGGGCGCTCGTACCCGTAGCAGACGCGAATAAAGTATACTTCGCCGAGCCCAGTTGGGTCACCTTGAGATCTTGGAGTCTGGCTGACACAAAACACCCCAATTGATCACTTTTTCGACCGGTCTTGTGTTTGCACGTGCCCGCGTTGCGCCAGCGACAATGGAGGGTGAGGGGCTTGCGACGATCGACTACTTTGCCGAGTGCCACATGCGATAAGGCGCTGTGAAGCTCCAGCCTACAGATGTGAAGTTCTGTGGCTCAAACTCGTTTCTTCTGGTACCAAGATCGAGCAACAAGCGCCCAAACATCCACATACATCATGACCGCAGACCTACCACCATTCGACCCGGAATGGCTTGCCGTGCACTACCATGACCTGACCTCTTTGGTGGGGTGCTGGATAAGCTGACAGACGGCAGGCCGAAGAAATGATGGGTGGGCGCCAGACGATGCCTGCTGAACCTGTCGACCAGTCACGCGCCCGCTTCGCTGCTGTCTTCGAGGGCATCAAACCACTCCTTCCTCCACCCACCGACGCCGTCAGCACGACCGATGTCACCGTGCCCTCATCAGGACAAAGAGTCAGGATATACAATCCTACCAAGACAGCAGGCAAGCTGCCAGTCGGGCTGTACATTCACTCGGGCGGGTGGTATGCAGGATCCATCGAGGATGAGGACTTCTTATGCAGGAACGTCGCTGAGAATGCGGGGATAGTCCTCTACAGCGTAGCATACAGGCTTGCACCGGAGCACCCATTCCCTGCTGGGCTGGACGATGTCTGCGCTGCATACGAGTTCATGCATGAGACAGCTGCAGGCCACGGTGCCGACCCAGCCAAGAAGTTCATCATGGGTGGCTCAGCAGGTGGCAACTATACAGCTGCCGTCGGTCTCAAGTATGCCACTAATGCCGACCTGAAGGCCCAAGGCTTGTGCATCTTCGTTCCGGCAACTTGTGACCCAAGTGCGCTCCCGGATGCCTACAAGGATAGGTACACACCGGACAGGTACGAAGATGCGCCAGTCATAGGGAACGATCTAGTAAGACAAGCCAGAGGTAAGCCGATTTCCTGTCCCACGTACATGTCATGTCTGTCTTCGCTGCGAGCGGTCTACTTACGCTCTCCTTTTACTGCGACAGAATGGTACGCTGCTCCTGCTGCAGACACGCTCTATTCGGTCCTCCTGCATCCTGACATCAAGCACCTTCCTCCGTGCCACATAGCTGCGTGCACCAAAGACCCTACGCATCAAGATACGATGTTCTTTGCCGAAGAGTGCAAGAAACAAGGCGTGGCAACAGATTACGTAGAATGGATCGGCATGCCTCATTTCTTCTGGGACCTGCCCATGTTGAAGAAGTCTCAGGAATTCATGACTACGTGGAGCAAGAAGCTGAAGGACATGTATACGGCAGCATAATGCGTAGACGCCGCACAGCTGATAGACCTTCATAGACTGAATGAGTGATCGTTCTCGTTCTCTGCCTAGTCTCCTTTCCACACCACGATCCACCGCTACAGCCTTGATTATCTGTGTTGCTGTGCAGTAAATACTCTCATGGAATGACACATGGGACGGCTGGGAGCATGTATACTGTGCAAGATCACCTTGCGCTTGGGGATAACTCTCTGGACATGACATACTACATACAAGTGTCATGCAGTACAATCATCACACAACTCGAGGGTAGGGAACTAGTCTGAGTGGTCATGCACGGCTGCCTCTGTATACTCGTCGAGAGACTTGTGTGGGTGACGTTCTTCTCACGCTGTTATAGCGTGGCCAACCTCTACGTTGAGAATTGTGTGATTGCTGTACTGTCCACGGATCCGGCAACTTCGTTTTTAGCCCTGTTTCCCCTTCGTCCACACGATGCCGACCACGTCGATAATGCCCAAATCAACGGAATCATTCACCAGCTGACGTGTCATGAGCTATAGTCGTGCCGTGAGTGACTTGTGAAAGAAGATCGACCAGCAAGTACGGACTACCAACTGTATCAGCCACGACAGGCTTCTGCGCTTCGATCGTCTTTATTCGTCCCCAATCACCAGGGGGCGCCAGATCAATATCGGCTCACTGTAATTGGGATCATGAACATTGAATGATACGCTCCTGCCGCTGTGAACATGCCGCTCTGCATCACCTGCTCTCAGCCCCTTCTGAACCTCTACACAACCTACAGCAAAGCCGATGATCGCACACTAGGAAAAGGCGTAAGATTGACACAATGTCCAAATTGCAAACGCTTCGCCGACAAGTATGTTGAGCATGATTATGTGGTGCTTTTCATTGATCTGGTCTTGATCAAGCCTCAGGTAAGCACTTTCCCTCCCTGGTCCTGAAGAGCGCGCAGTCGCCGTCGACGAATCTGGCAAGGTATCGGGAGCTTCAAAGCTAGGTGCTGCGGCATCTTGCCATGCTTAGCTAGAGTAGGCCTTACCAAAGTTTTCGCAATGCTGCTTAAGAAATGGGGACCTACGACTTCATCACTCTATCAGATAATACCCCATGCATTGGTGATGAACAAGAGCGAGCTCATCCCGAATGCCTTACGGAGTGGAGAGCCGCGTATGGTCGACAGCTGAAACCGTTGATTACAGCCATTCTCGTGCTTCATCGTGCTCTCCCTCCATGGCCTAGTCCAGCATGTCACCCAACGCGACAAGCTCTCCGACTTCGTATGGACCTCTCTGACTTGTACCCGAGCTAACATCACTGTTACTCTTTAGGTTTACCGACACCTCCTCTTCAATCGTCTCAATACAGCCACTTCGTTCGCACCAGGGCACAAGGACAGACTTGATCCCTCCATCCTTCGCCTAGGTACCCTCCTCGTCCTCTTCGATGTCTACATCACGTGGGCCCAAATCGAGAAAGGCAGCACTTCGGCGGCAGAAGGTTTCGTCGGGTTCAGCGGCAGTGTCCTCACGACCTGGCCAATCGTGGGCCAATACCTTTTCTTCCTCACGCTCAACGTCGTGGCAACATTAGCTCAACACGTCACCATCCGCTTGTTAACACACTACTCGCTCGGTACGCCACAGAACACCACTACACCTGACCGTCCAGACGGCCACTCGAGATCATCTTCACAAGCCACGGCGACCGCCAAAGACAACACAGCCGCCCACAGTCGCCAGATATCCACCGATCGGAATCCCACTTCAACCCTAGCACACACTCACCAATCCGACATAGACCTGTACAACACCCCAAGACCAGGCTTCGCAACGCCGAGCGCCATCTCCACCGCCCTTCTCGTCTCGTCCTGCACGAAGCTCTTCCCAATCCTCCTGGTCATCTGGCCGACTTCCTCCACCGACACTGGCTCGACAGGCCCCTTTGCCAGCCGCGCAGCATCGTACATCGGCTGGGTGGTTCTGGTCAACAACATTGAAGCACTGCTGATCCTCCTCGACTGCGGATACCTGATTGCGTCAGGCCTAGCCGTGGCCGGCATGATCAGCCGTTTCGTTGTGGAAGGATGGTTGCTCGCCTCGGTTGGCTTACAAAAGGACGGGTCGGGGCCGGTCGGTGACCTCCTGTCGCTTCTGCGATACATTCGAAGTGGTCTCAAATAGTCATGCGACACTAGGCCCGTTTTGACTTGATCAAGCACGTTGGACGCGTGGCAGCTTATTAGAAGCAGCATCAGGAGTAGCATTTTGACTTGGACCAAACTACTAATCTGGCAAGACTACACGTGGTCTACAGTACCAAAATGCTACCTACACCTTCCTCTTGACCAGACCTCTGAAGAAGTCGAAGCTGTTGGAATCGCTCATTAGCGTGATCCTCTTCCCCGTTGGTCGATCTTCCCATCCCAGCTCATCCGCCACCAGCAACCCATAGTCCCTCGTTATCCCCTTGATCTGCGCACGCACCCCGCCTTCGGACTCAATCGTCACGATCTGATCCATGTGCAGCCAGTCCTTGTAGTACATTCCCTCCATCACGCCGTCGAAGCCCGTGACCATGAATTGCTGGTAGATGCTCTCGAAGCTGACTAGGATGCTGGCGAGGAGTTTCTCGAGCTGGAAGGGCGGGGCGTCGCGGTTGCGTGGCAGGAGCGGGATCAGGTCGTTCAGGCTCACTGTGGGACTGCTGTTGCTGAGGTTGATGCCTGCGCCGCAGACGGCGATGTACTCTTTGCTGTTGTAGTGGCTGTTCACCAAAATTCCGCCAATCTTGGTGTACTTCTCGTTCTCGCTTAGACCGCGTTCGTTGGCTTTGTTGGGGTCGAGGGCGTAGATGTCGTTTGGCCATTTGAGTTTCACGGGGAGGTTTTTGTAGGTACTGCCGTCGTAGGTCTTGATGCCGCTTACGATGGCCATTGCGGCGAGGTATTGGATGAACACGACGGGTGCGGAGGATAGATGTGTCATTGGGTGACGGATCACGACGCTGAACATCAGGCTGCCGGCTGGACTGACCCAGACGTTACTGCCTCGGCCACGGCCGGCTAGTTGAGTTGTTGCTGTAAATGTTGTGCCGTGGGGAAGACGTCTGAGGAGTTTTGTGTTTTTCTCGAGGAGAGTATTTGTGGAGGTTACGACCTCGCCGTAGAGGAGGTGGTGCGCGAAGGATGAGGGGTCGAGATGTTGCGCGGTGGTGTAAGATTTTAGATTTGAGTAGAAAGAGTGGTGGTTGAAGTAGGGTGTCTCTTTCGCTTCGGGGTAGGCTGTACCGTGGATAAGGAGGGTTTTCGGGATGGCGTTGTAGTCGAGGATCTGGGATTCGGGGATGGATTCAATTTTGATGCTAGAGCTTTGATTCGAGGTTGAGGCCGTGGAAGAGTTCTGGCTGTGGGGTTGGTTGGAACTGACAGAGGTCTGATCAGCCTGTGACTCTTGTTCTCTGGAAGCGCTGGTCTGGGAGCTAGGAAGTGCCTCCTTCAATTCCGTTGTGCTGTATGCCGATGGGCGCATGACGTGGAATATATCATTCTCGTCCTTGATCGACCACTCTCCTTCGTCGTCTGTGGTGATGATATCTTGCAGATCCTGCACAATTTTCTCTGTGCCGCTAGACTGAAGGGCAGAAAGGTGAATATAGGAAAGGGACGGTACATTTTGTTCCTCATTGATGGTCAATCCGAGCTTCATCAAACATGCTTTCAGAAAGTCCATTCTGTGCTTCTCGTCCTTCGCGAGCTCCTCAACGACCTTGCTGTATCCAGGAACGTTCTCTTTTGGCTGCTGTAGGTTTTGACTCGCAAACCTGGGCTTCGTTAGTGACCAGTTATCTGCTGGCTTAGAGAACCCGAAGACGAACTCTGGATGTGGTCCTGTCAGTAAAGCCGCTCCTTCGCCGACCTTGCAGAATACTATAGCGGCGCGACCTTGGCCCGCATCAACATCGAGATCGTCATTGTACTCGGCCAGGATCTCAACACCTTTGTCAGCGAACTTCGGCGCATCCACGAAGACGCCTCCGCCATTGTAGTAGGACTTGAGCACATTCGGGATCGATCCAGAGGCAAGGGCAGCTTTGTTGACCGACAGTTCTGACGCTCGTGCACCTTTTTCAGAATGATAAACGAAGCCAGAAAATGCACAACCCCGAGAGGTGCCAGGGTAGAATGCGAGTTCTCGATCACCGACCACTTCTAACAAGCGATTGCCAACCTCAAACTCGACCCTTGCGGTGCCATAGTAGCCGCCAGCACACAAGCCAATATACTTTCCACCCTGCTCGACGAATTGGCGTATTCGTCGGTTGCCAGCACCATTCAGTGTGCGACAATATCCTTGGTCAGCACCGCCAGGGAAGACTAGAGCGGCACAAGTTGACTGCCATGGCTCTTTGATGATCATGTCACCAGTGACGGGGATTACAGCATAGTTTGGTGATAGAAGGCGTCGGAGAGTGTAGAGACAGTGTCGGACTGACTCAACAGTGCTGCCATTGCCTGAGGACAAGATTAGATTTTCGTTCTTCCACCACGAATCGTGAGATTGGATCGCACCGGAGTAGACCAGAACATTCATTTGTCGAGATGACATGGTGGCAGCGCGTGTGGTGAATAGTCTATGATGACTGTTTTCGTGGCAAGGTTTGATATTCCGAGACCACCTCCCTTCGTCTTCTCGACTTACAACAACCACTACCACGTCGAGACCAGCAAGATGACAGAAGCGGCGAGGAAGTTTACGAAGGAAGAGATCGAAGAGGAATTCGATGACTGGTCAGGGCACTGCTAAAACTCGAAGGTGATAAGCGCTGATGCAGCAGAACAGGGACAAGAGGATCTTCAGCACTGGCTGCAGAGGTAAGCTCAAGAAGTCAAGGACTGTGACATCTGCTCAAGTCTCTTAGATGAACAGCTGCGGATGAATGACTGCTACTACGATACTAAGGATTGGCGGGTCTGTAAGAAAGAGGTGAGTTGTTCTTGCATCCCCAAGTCGCCCAACGTTCGGTCGCCTCGGTCAATTGCTGACAGTGGTGGCATTATAGATGGAAGCCTTCCGAGAATGCTGGAAAAGACACGGCAACGAGCAGAGGACTGCGAGTAAAAATGCCTAGCATGGTCATTATTTCTAACGGCCTCATTGTATTCCTAAGCGACGTTGATCGATGGTTACAATGGTACCTAGGTAGATAGGTAGAGGCTGGTGGATGCCTAGAAAGTCAGGTGTTTTGGTGTTGCGGCGGGTGCGAGTGCAGTGTAGGTACGCGCCTGCTTCCAGCCTCTCGCGTCCATAGTTTCAACTAGCTGTCCCTATCAACTCTTGTCGCGCTTTACAGACCAAGATATCCACGCAAGTATGTCGCAATCATCTAGAGTCGCTCTGCGAGCATGGCGATCGATACAGAAACCGACGCGATCACCATGTGAAGCGTTTTCGCAGAGACCCTGCCTTGTATCGCAACCACAATCAGGAAATTCATGTCGACGGACGTTCTTCACCCGGTCATCTTGCTTCGCACAAGCGGCAGCAGCAAAGCCAGCATCAGCATCAGCAGCAGCAACCGAGAATGCTCTGTCTCCCAACTCCTCCACTCCTGCGTCCTCATCTCTACCACTCAACGAATCAGATCCTACTCGAGTCGATTGGTCAAAGTCCTTCCATGGTCTCAGTCAGGAGGCCTTCCCTAAAGAAGCCGCCGACATCCTACTCGCGCCTGTAGATCCTCAGTCTGTGGAGATCAAACCTGATGGCATAGTCTATATGCCTGAGATATGGTACAGGCGGACGCTAAACAAGGCCTTTGGACCTGGCGCATGGGGCCTTGCACCTAGAGGCGAAACTATAGTCACAGACAAAGCTGTAACGCGGGAATACGCACTGGTCGCACACGGAAGGTAAACATGGTCGGAGCGTTCGCACCTGGAGAACAATTGCTAATGTTCATCTAGACTGGTCTCCATCGCTCGAGGCGAACAAGATTACTTCTCCAAGGACGGCATACCCACTGCATCCGAGGGCTGCAAATCCAACGCTATGGTTCGCTGCTGCAAAGATTTGGGCATTGCGTCTGAACTGTGGGATCCGAGGTTCATCAGGGAATGGAAGGCAAAACATGCAAGAGAGGCGTTTGTCGAGCACCAGGTGAGCAAGAAGAGGACCAAGATATGGTTGAGGAAGGGCGACAATGTGCAGTACCCCTTTAAGGAATCTTCTTCTGGTGCAGTCCGCCAACAACCCTCTGGACAATAGGGGCGTTCAGACATGAGACTTGCGGATGGGTTGGACTTTGCTGAGGATGTAGATATGCCTAGAAAGGAGGCCGCGAGAAGAGCCTGAAGAAAGATCGACCCTCACCTGCTCGCCTTACCGTACTGAGAGCCGGCGGACACTGCTAGCAGAGCCCATCAAATACAGCTTTCGCTCCGACCGCAGAACGTTACTTGCCGTAAAGGCATTGGCTGCTGGGAAGCACGTCAAACGGGATGCAGACAATCATGCCGATGAGTGGAGGGAGAGAATTGTACAAAATGTTTATGGATATGGACAATGCCACCACATGCCGATGCGCCAGTGATAATCTCTTCCGCTCATGGTTTACTACAACTGATCACCAGGTAAACCGCTGGGAGTTCTTCGTTGGCGAGAACGATATTTGCTGCAAACACGGCCCATTCCCTGTTCTCCTTGCTCGAATGCGATTGCAAAGCCGCGCAGAGACCCAGCACCGTGTTTCTGCAAGCACCGATGATGTCCTCTGTTCAGAACTCATTGAGCCTGCCGATGTACAATGGTCTTTCTCTATTTCCACCCATTTGAAGAGTATCGGGTACATGGATGCGACCTCTCATGTGGCCACAGCCCGCCCTCGAACATGCACGGCTTGATAGCACTCAAACACCAGCGTTGGCAGACCATGAAGATATAAGATGGCAGTCGCCTCATCTGTCTGGGTCTTGCTAGTTCTCTGACACAGCCAACAGCGACAGTGACAGCGACAGTAACATTAACAACGTTCTCAGAGCACCCTCAGCAAGAGTCTACTTCCATCTCCACCCTCAGAAACACACCCCCATCACCTAACATGTCCACTCCGAACAACTACTACATCCCGGGCCAGCACCCAAATATGGCCGGCTTTCAGTTTCCGCCACCATACATCAAGGGTCAGCATCCCAACGTGGCCGGCTTCCAGTTCCCTCCGCCTTACGTCCCACCTCAGCCGGCCCTGGGAATGCAGCATCATCCGCTGGTATGGGCGTTGATTGCACGCGGAGCACGGGGACCGAACTACTAGGAAGAGAAGAGTGAGATGAGCGACAAGGCTGAGGTTGGGGGGTTTCGAAGAAGAAAGCCGCATGAAACGCTTAACCCAGTGGCTCAGGTAGACCGAAATAGCCAAGTTGTATCATGTGCCTCAAGACTTGATTTGGCGCCAGTCTCGACTTGTAACGCAATGTTTTCCGTTCCTGTTCCTGTCGTCGGGATCAAATGCCGTGGATCACGTGTTTTTGATAACGCTCACTATACAGACGACCAGATAACGCGCTCTCGACGTGGGCGCCACCTCGCAGGCTAGCTACTCAAGCTTCGCCTAGCTGGATCCGTGCAGACAACATCATCTCAAACACCTCGCCGAACTGTTCCCAGAGATTGCTCATAGTCTGTCCGGAAGCCGTGGCTCCTTCTTCTATCAGTCTACCCGACTTCAGTGCATCCTGCACCTTCGTCGTAGTCGCAGCCAAATCAGCTGCGCTATCATTCAGCTGAGCTAGAAGCGACCCGACAGTTCCGGTAAATGACGAAGGACGAACCGGCTCGCGTCCTGTCTCATGCTGTATGAACCGTCGCACATTGCTCACATGGACCATCAGCTCGGGGTGTCGTCTCATGTCGGCTGCAGATCGCCAAGCGTTCCAGTGAGAGTGATCTGGATTGATCCGCAGTTCTTCGAAGACATACTCCAGCAATTCATCATATGATTTCGTTCTCAGCGCTGATGTGAACGCGATGAGTTCGTTATCCTTGCCCATATTCTCCGTGGAGTCCCATACCATCCCAGCCGCCGGCACTCGCGTCGCGTGGTCCGTCACTAGAACGAAGTCCTTGTCGATCGGCTGGAGGGTGTAGCTGAGTCTCGCATCCTCTGGACGAACAGTCGCCATCACGATGCGAGCCGGCATCGGGTCTCCACGAAGGATGCCGATGGGTACTTGTTCCCTGCCGATGTCAACCGTCTCTTGTTGAGACTCGTCCATGTCTTGGTCAACGCTCAGGCTGCCGTACTTTCGCTTGAGTCGTTGAATCGGGGTGAAGACGACTTTTGCTGAATTCCTTCCATTGATTGTTTCGTTCGTCTGCGGACTTTCTTGAGCCTCACTTGTGGACTCGCTTCCTCTTTGCATCGCCGGTGTAATTGTTGGACTGCGCTCGATCCGTCTTTTTTTGTTGCTGGGCTCTGTAGATTCTCCCCTTGCGTGACCTGTTACGAGAGAGGTATTGTAATGCTTGTTCGCCACGCTTGCACCGCCTTGTTCCGTACTATTGGTTATGAAAAAGACGCCGTCGTTTCTGGCTGCATAGAGGTGTTCACAGCAATCCAAGGTGGCTGCTTGTAGGCCGCCTTGGGCCTCGTAGACTTTCTCTACTACCTCGAGCTGCTGGTCATTGAGTCGAGGTATCCCATACTTTTCCAAGATAGAATCGTCATGGATCTGAGCTCATGCAACATCTCGAGCGGCAGGTGTTACGTTAGCTTGCAGACGTCGTCTGACTTGTTGAGACGCCATAATTTTTGGCTTCATGGTAATGATTGGGGCGTGTTGCGAAGCGGAAGATTGTGCACCGGTCAGTGAGTTTTCGATGTGAACTTCTTTAGGCACGAAGCAGAAATAGCAAGAAGACTCTGACAAAGTTTCCAAGCATCTTAAGTGTAGTCAAGGCTATACTTTCACTGTCACTGTGTATCTGTTGAATTGCACTCGTAGCAAACAAGACGAGCACTTTCACGGCTCGAAGGCCCACCACTTCATTTTTCTCAACAGTTCCGCGAAACATCTGGCTGATGACAATATTCGAGTGGTCGTGTGGTTATCATCACCGTGACGAGACATCATATTCATCGTCAATGCTGTACATATAATCACTTTCGAGTCAAGGTTCGGGGTGACAATGATTGACCCGGGACATTTTGGTCTCATTGTGCTCCGGGGTCTGCCAAACCCAAGAACGGGATAGAGACAAACGCGTCGATCGTGGGACGTGGGTATCTCAGTCGCTGACTGCCACCAAGTGCTGGCCATGCTACAACGAATCTTCTGCCCTGATATCGACGTATCGACATTGCCGAAATTCGCACTCACGAATTGACAGCGGCAAGCGATGAGACCAGTGACAGTGAGCGCAGACGTTCTGCAGGCCATATGATCGATTTCATTCATAGTTTCTTGGCCTCCTGCTGCCACGTGTATTGTGGGTTGAATCCGAGCTCCTTCTTAGCTTTGTCAATCGAGAGCAGTGTATCGTTTGGTCCATTGGTCGGTGTGTACTTCACGTTCGGGAAAGCTTTCTTGACCAGCTCGTCATTCTTCGTACGCATACAGGTGTCAGGCGCTGCAATGAGATATTGATGGTGGCCAGTAAAGCCCTTCTTGAGAGCGGCACCAACTGCTTGAGCACCGTCGCGTGCGTCTAGAGTTATGTCAGCATTGTTACAGACGGGTATGAGTTCGACTTACCAATATAGCCCCATGCATTCCAGTACCTCAGCATAGGGTCGTCTTGCCAGCTCTCAAAGTTACCGTACTCAGCGGGAAGCATAACGTTCGAGAACCTGAGGCTGACGATCTTGGCCGATGGATCCCATCGAGTGTACTCCTCAGCTATAGTTTCGCCAACCAGCTTGCTCAAGCTGTACGCGCTTTCAGGTCTCCTGGGCGTAGCCTCATCGATAGGCAGGTAGTCCGGCGGGTGAGGATCGAATGGGATACCGATCAACGTCTCCGAGCTTGCTAGCACGATGTTCTTGATACCAAGCTTTCGGCATGCTTCCAGAACGTTATAGGTAGACATGACGTTGGTGCGAAACTGTGTGCTCGAATTTGTCTGACCTGGACTGGGGATAGCGGCAAGATGTACGACCGCATCAATACCTGCATAACCCATATCGGTGCTGTGGAATGCCTCAATGACGGCGCCCATGTCCTGAAGGTCGATCTCAACAAGTCGATATGCACCGTTCAGTCCAGACTTGCCATCTTCGGAGATGCCTGGTGGTCGTTTTGTGTCGATGCTGATGACCTCCCAGGACTCTGAAAGGTGAGCAACGGTAGCGCGCCCTAGCTTGCCTGAACCGCCAGTGACGATGACTCGAGGCTTGTCATGCTTGCGTTGAGCTTCGCCAAGTGCAAAGTCGCGTGTGAATGATGCTGGTGCCATTGTGAAGCGTTTCTGATTCGTGTGAAAGGTGCTTGAAGTGAGTTTACTAACTTTGGTAGAAGCAAGATCACCACTTCTCTTATGAAGACTTCGCAATGAGTTTTGCACGCACAAACTTGATCTGAACCAAAACATGCTCCCCTTCGGTACTCCTTGACACCCACTGTTGGAGAAGTCACTCACCTGCCAAATTGGTCTCTCATTGCATCAGTCAACAATCGAGTTTGCAAAGTGATTGGCTTTAAGAGCTCCAGGTGTGCTCGTTCTGCACAAACGTCATCAGTGCTCCCCTCCGCATGAAACACGTTTTTCGAGATCTACATAACGTACATCATCAAGCTGAAGCTTAGCATTTAGCCTAATTGTCGAAGGCCGGAGGAGTTACTACAGTGCTTTGTGTTGTCTCGGCAGTCGATAGCAAATGATACGACGTTCACAATGCTTGAAGCAATGGCGATCCAGACGTGGGACGTCCGGATTACCTTCCTCTCTTAGTAGGATCTTGGATGCGACAGTCACGACCAAGGCGCTCGAGTCGCTGTCTCGTTATTTTTCCCGGGACCACAACGACTACTCTACTCATGGAGGAGGATACGAGACTGTGGGTCTTGTCGCGGTATTGAACATCAGTGCCTCAGGACATTATCATTGACACGTACCGAACAAGAGGAGATCTGTAGACGCATCTCTTTGCGTTCTCCTCAACAAAATGTATCAACCGCGACAACACTTGATGGTTGCTCAATAACAGTGGTCTTCCCACTAGATGGCAGATGCTGGCTCTAAACACAGGAAAAACACTCAACCATTACGCCGACACGTGACAAGGAGCAAACTCTTGGTGGAACCTATCATACCTCGCTCATTGCATTTCCTTCATTTCGTCGTTCTGTTCGTCGGCCGGTTCATCGCTGCTGTGAAGCATCGCTCGTTCTGTAGATCATGAGAAAGCCAAACACCGATGCTGTTCAAGTCGAGCTGTGGTCCTTGACATGCATGCAATGTTGAACCATATAACGCCGAAACCCACAACGCAAGTAACACGTATACCTTCGCGCCACAAATTCTTGTATCTTTTGTCATTAACTCATGCTTTCATCATCTCGTGTAGAGCAGGTTCGCCGTAGCCACTATCCTGTAGGGCAATGCTGGGAACTAAGGGTGCCTGGCAGATCGTGACTTCTGTTGTGTTTTCATTCACAACATCATCACATATCTGAGGCTGCGAAGTCTTGTGTCGAAGACAACCGGCAGCTAAATCATCCGTAAAGCACGTTGTGCCAGAGAATGTCGTCTCTCCCTCGCTAACTCCGCATGCTGATATCGTTTCATTGCTACCGTGTGCAGACGTGGTAGGCTCAGTAGACTGAGGACGGTCGGGCAAGAACAGTGAACTAGACCGTGGACTGATCTCAGTGGATACACATCCAGCTCCTGAGACAGGAAGCACTCGACTGGTGCGAGGCGTGCTTTCTGAATGTGCCCGTCGCCAATTAGGTAGCCGGAATGGACTTGGAGACTTAGCTATGATCATAGGTGCAAGAGTCATGCTTGCCAAGCGTTCGGCATGCCGCAGACCTTCATTATCGGCTGATTTTTCGTGCTTTTCAGCAGCTTTCGCTTTGACAATGCCAAATGTATCATTCGTGAGAGGAAAAGGTTTGTCATCTAATGGAGCTAGAAGCTTATCATTGAGACTGGGCCTGGAAACTCGAGGTTCAGCGTCACTGTGTGTAGGGTCAAGATGAGAAGCTTCGGGAAGCAACCCTATTTGTTCATCGATTGATGAACCCTCAGTGGCAGAGGTTGTCCTGTGACCTCTGAGTGCCTCAGCGCCAGACGCCGAGCTTTCGAAGTCTTGTTCTGACGACATGGGGTAAGTGAAGGTTAAGTCATCTTTCGAGCTCTGTGGCGAATACGAGAGCTCTTCCCCTTGCTTGAAGCGTTCAATGTCATCACGTTCGACTGCTGCATCCGGATCGATGTACTGTTTGGGCTCCGGTCGAAGAACTGCATGCGGTCGAGGTGGAATTTCCACCTGTTGAGGGGTATACACAGAGGCTTCGACCGGTGTAGGAAACATTTTGACAAGCTCCTTGGCCGATAATCGGTCACGCGGTCTTTCAGAAAGACAAATTTGCACTATGCTTCGAAACCAATTAGGCACCTCGGATGGGAAATCGTCGACCACAAGTGGAGGATCGTGTCTTTCGGGTTCATCGTCGTCCATGGCGAGAGCCCACAGGGTCATACCTAATTGGTACAAGTCGGACTTTTCGCCAATATACATTGAGATTCTCTGGTTGCTGGCAATTTTCTGCGCGATCTCTGGAGGCTCCCAACCGACGGGACAGCCGCGCCTGTTGATGTCGATAATTCTCGCATCATTATTCCCGTTGACCACTATGTTCGAGAGAGTGAAATCGCCCTGGACGTATCCTTCCTCATGAATGTCGTTGAGACCGATTATCGCTTGACGAGCCCAGAGCTCTCGGTCATGCCAAGGGATTCTACCTTTGTTGTCGTAGAGGAGATCAACGACAGCACCTCTCTCGGCGTAGCTTATCAGAAGGCCTTTTACTACTTGCTTGTAGTCATCAAGGATAATCGCTTCGAGCTTGATGACATTATCTGCACCGTGCAACGTATGGAGTGCATTGATCTCGTACAGAAACTCATCGATTGTATCCGGACTGGGAATTTCCTTCTTGATGTAGGTCTTACCTTCATGCCACACCCGGTAGACGAACCCCGAAAGATGTGCATCGAAAGAGATGTCGTTCTCGCACAATTCTAGTGGTCTTGAATCGAGACTTGGATCATCAAGGATGTGTCTTACCATGCATCGGGATGGATAAGAAATGATCTCGTTCACGTCTTCCGTGACATGGACATGCAGGCGACCATCACTCGTCTCGAGCTTCAGGTTAGTTACAGTTTCATAGAACTGTATGTCTGGCAAAGACTCGCGAATTGCCTCGTATATAATCAGGCTCTTATCACGCTGAAATTGTAGCTCTTTGAGATCCGTTTCCAAAGAGCTAGGTTCGGCGTCACGATAATCGCAAGATACAGTAACCCGCTGCCATCTTGTAGGAGTCTCAGCGTATGTGAAGAAGAATTTTTCCCGATCAGACTTGTCCCGAAAGTGCATACTCAGGTTCAAGATCCACCGGGTATCGAGCTCCATCTGCAGCTGAGCTCGTTGCTGCTCATCATCAGAGAACGACATGGAAGAAGCTCTAGAGTAGGGCCGCGAGGATCTCTCCTCGTAATCGAAGACATTGTCATCACGTGTCTGATCAGCTGTTGATCCTGCCTCACTATCCGGACTGAGAATGTCAACAGGTAACAAGCCAGTCTGTGTAGGCTCGGTAACTAAGGCCGCAGCTGGTGCTGACGAGCGACATGGATTCATCGGCGCAGGCGATGACCTCGTCCGTGGTCTTCTTACGCAACTAGTCGAGACATGTCGTGACGCAGAGACTGCCCTTCTTTCCTGTAGTGGTGGCTCAACGGGACATAGTCTTTCCCTGCGCTCGGAGTTCTGCCGTTTGAACGTAGCCTGACGTGACAAGCTAGTAACGGGTCGCTCCTTAGCCTTCGACAATGGCGGAGATTTCTGCTGGTTGTCAGACAAAGTGGAAGGCCACGTTATGTCATCACAGTCGTCACTAATTGGTTCGGGGCTTTGAGAGCGTGAGTCGTCTCTGACAAAGATCGAGTGCAACGTTTGCATCAGCGTCGACTTGAACTGGAAGTGACGATGGGGGGTCTCATCGGGTGTTATTGGCCGAGTTGGGGACGTGTGCCTATTGCCCAGATCCATTGTCCTCAACTGGGCCGGTGGTTATTCGTGGTTGCACAGGACAGAAGGTGCAACGAGGCACCGGTGAGAAGCCGCGATATTTGCATCTGAGGTAGCACAATGTATGATGAGTGGATCAGTGGGTTCAAATCTATGTCGCGCAAAGGTCTCGAGTATCGGAGTATTACTGAGGAGCTTAAGCTGATTCGATGCCGGCAAGATGTCGTACCACCACACTCTTGAATTGTGTGGTTTTACAAGGACTGAAGCATTGAGATTGAGGACCGTGTCTCAGTGAAGAGTGTAGTGCAGTGCAACGCGGTTTTCGTGCCGTGGATGTTGCTGCTGAAGACTCAGAGGAGATAGTTGTGGCAGTTGGAGATTCAATCCCTGAAGGATACTTTGCTGTTCAGTGAAATGGAAGCCCTTGGGAACGACTCCCGACGCACGCTATGTGGGGTCCGAAAGCTACGCCTGGAGCCGCCAACTCTCAGATGGACCCAGGATGGTGGACCAGCTAAGGATTGGCGTCATGTAATTAGGTTTGGGCACGATGCCGTTCGTGAGGCGATGAAAGCTAGGTTAAGTGGCTCTGCGGATGCTCCGAGGCTCTCGATTTGTCCGTATAAAGAAAGTTGTCTTCACCGCCTACTCACGGGAGTTTGAAGTTTCGGCACGCGTTAGTCCCCTTGCCTGACGTACAGCGCGGATTATGAGAATGAAGCAAGAAAAGCTGGACTAAGCACGGATCTTGTCGGTGTGGATAGGGAGGAAATGTGGTCTGAATGCCTAGTATGATGTATCCTGCACGAGCAAAGGAAAAGGAGGAAGACGAGAAGACGAAGGTGCTGCCCAAGCCCCCATTGAGTTGACTAAGAACTTATTGTCTGCCTCAGCAGTCTGTCTCACTCATGTCAGCTATCGTCATCCCATCATCATCGTACAAGAACAATCAGCGAACCAGGGTGGAAGCAAGTCGAGGTTCCTGCCACCGCTTCGTAGATTCATTCAGCCCGGCGCCGCGGCGCTCCAACCTCCTGTCGGCCACCGATCATCGCGCGCCTTGAGCAATTTGACATGCTTTGCATACTGAACACCGCAGGACACGAGCAGGCAACGCATCATGCTGGGGCCATAATATTTGTCTCGGATTGAGAGGTCGTTACCCACAAAACTTGTCCTGACGTCGGGCAACAAGGTCTGTGCTGCCTCTCCAATCTGCGTGGCGGCACACTTAAAAAATGGCACAGCTTGTGCTGGTTGTGACCAGTCGCACTACAAGTTGCGGAGGCCATTGACGCTCATTCGTTTATTAACAAACACAACTGTGCTCACGTTTCCAATTCTCCGTTATCGTTTTCTAGCGCTACTGTACACCGCACACGTGCATGATACCAACGCATCGCGTAGTCTATCTATCACACCTAATCAAAGTTTCGACAGTTCCGCGTAACGGCCCGCAGAGTGTTCGGAGGCTGCCTTGTCATCCCTACTATTCCTGGCTCCCAGGCTGGTGCACAGAAACCCAGAATCCAATGGGCTGGTTATGTCTTATTGGTAGCATCGCAGTTGGGCTTGAAAACACTGTTATAAGTTGTATCATCCTGCAGCGCCTTGTCTTCTGTCTTTTTAGCAACGGAGGCATGCAGCGTTGTCATCATACGTCCGTGCATTGGGCATACCCTCACTTTTCCAGGCTTTTCGCTTCATGTACCGAGATTTTGGGAGAATCCTCAACAACGTCGCTACCTCGCGTGCTGGACCGTGCCACTAAAAGATAACAAGTCTGGTTCGACAGACGCAACCGCAGTGTGTGCTTCACTTTTACGCTCGCTGATAATGTTAATGCCACTCATTGCGACTGCCACAACACGGCCGCCACCAGCCACGCGGTCGGACACGAGCTGAATGGTCTTGCCGACACGCGACATCATTGATGATTTGTGTACTGCAGAACATCTGAACTGCTTCCGATATCGCAAGGAATCTTTACCTGTTCCTGTCCATAGCGAAAATCTGGTCACTTGATCAACTGCTTTGACCATGCACAGCAACCCAACACTCCTAGCGACTTGTCCTTGAGAAGCTAAGCTCCAAGAGCTAGCTAGACTCCAACCACAAACTTGAGCTACCCATGCATCTGCGCAAACCGAATGCACAATTACATGATAATCAGCCAGATACGTGTCCATCCACGCACTGGCTTCTAGTCCTCTTCCATCGCTTACGCATGCACATACCTTACAGGCAAAAATTGAAGGAGACTCCTTCGAGCTCACTGCGGTTGGAAGCGTCGAGACAAGCACCTGAGGAATTCGACGACCACCGCACGAATGGGTAACTCAACGAGCCGTCACGAATCACTAGGTCAACAGGTGCCGACCGCAGTTGTGCGAGGACTCACACCAGCCCCTCCATGCCTCCGCCACAATCGTTGGCAACTTCGGACGCACAAGCCGTTCGTCTGTGCGCCCAACACCGTTACTATATGGCCTGCTCCTTGCTTTGGAACCCTATCAACGCTCCAGCATATCACAGCTGGTTATGCCCGAAGCAAGAAGCAGAGTCCTTCCTGCGTCGCCGTCTGAAGCCCACCCAGCACAGCTGCATCTGTGAAGAAATCTAACCCCCTTTCTTGTCCAGGACTTATTGACTTAGACTACAGATAGTCCCGAACTCCCACTTCACTTGTGTCAATGTCCACCTCCTAACCTTACGGAGAGCAAACCGAGATCTATCGCCTTCCAATTCAGCGTACAGCGGCCTTCTGGGGTCTTTCGTTTATGTAGTGAGACAGCGCTTGCATCTGCTCAGTCCCGAGACCATACGATTCAATCAGGGCATTACGTGAGCGTGACTTCTGCTCTCATTTTGTAGACAAAGAGATCATGACCACAGAAACGGGCCTATGAGTCTTATCGTAAAGCACGCAAGACACGGAATTTCCACTGCTGACGCTGGTGCATCGAGAGCTGAGTATATAATACCACGCAACTGGCCATCCAAGCATGAGAGTAGGATTGAGCGAGGCAAACATAAGAGTAGGATTGGGCTTGGCAAGAAGGCGATATAGTCTGAAACCTTGACCAGTTCTTTCAACTCGATCTACAATGTAACCACAAGAAACCAAATCGTGGCAACTGACGCCAGCGCCAAGCCATACAACACTTCATCGCTATGCAATACTATCCGTCCTCAGGGACAAAGTGACCTGTGAGTTACGGATTGGTCACCTACAACTTCATGGTGAGGTAGCTTGAAGATCGGATCGGCGACACCTTGCCGTCCGGAAATGCTTGAACTATGACGGTCCGAGCGATCGATCTCAAAAGTCGATCCTCAAAGGCCGTAGATAAGATAGATAGGATGGCTCAGTGAGTGCACGATGCTGATTTGCTAGAAGGGGCGCGATAACGACTTCGCAGCTGGCTCTTCATGCTGTATATTGTGCTGAGGCGTGCAATTGCAGACGATGGTGAAGGAAGTGGTCGATAACTCAGGGTCAGCCAAGCATCTCAAGCCGAATGATCACCCAAGCCATTGTTTCGATACTGTATGACTATCAAGTGTTCTGGCGATCGTCTACTTCTAGGCTTACAAAGTTGCAAGACGTGCGTTCATCGTAGACAATTCAGCCACTCGTATGCTCGGTGTTCTTATCATCAATCTCGTCCTGCTCCACTCTCAGTATGCTAGGACTTGGACTTGGTGGTCGAACACTTCTCGGCCGTCCGTAATCCTCGGAACAGAACCTGGATCGTATAGCTCGATCGCATGACAGTTCATCCTCATATGCTGTCATTACACCTTTCATCATAGCTAGCCATTCCTCCTCAGCAAGACTATGTGTGTCTGTGTTCTGACACATTTGAACATATTCCCAATATTCCGGATACCAGCCAGAGCATTCCCAACCAACCAACGCACATACTCGTCCTGTGCCGTCGACCAGGACATTCTTCGGTGTCAGGTTGCCATGAGTGAAATTAAGCACGTATGGCGTGAGACCCGTCCTGCGTCCTTCGTGCACTTTCTCAACGCAGTCGCCCCTGAACTCTTTCGGGTTGTGCCCTCTCCGCAGGAAATCGTGGAATGCATCTAGCGTATAAAATGGCCCTATCTTGCCAGGACCAAATCTTCGGTCCAAGGCAGCGCCCATTGTCGAATCTCCAATCACTAGATGCTTTGGAGGCGTCATCTTCCTGAGTTGATCCACGAAGCGGCCGATATCAGATGTTATCAGACGCTTTTTGTCGGTACTCAAGCTAGACCAGACAGTGTCTAGCGCTTTCCCGGGCACTGCTTCATACTCGACAACTTTGCCTTCCGGGCGGTTGAAGACCGAGATGACTTTGTACGCCGGTATGGAGGTATGTTGATGGATGAGCTGAAGAGCCTGATATTCCGTGCTTTCGCAGTGTGTCTGGACGAGACGATTGTTCGACATACGCATGACCTCATTGCCGCTGTGAGGATCTCCTTCCAGTGTTCCAAAATGCATTCGCCATCGCAGTAGGTATGGTAGTTCGTCATACTCTGACTCTGACTCTTTCGTGTTGCCGCGGCCGAAGCACCCTAGCAACACCATGACCGGTCATTCAGTGACGTGTGCAGTGCGAACATTCACGGTACAGTCACTCTTCTCAACTCTTCAACATTTCCCTCATACGAGGTCCTCTGAGCCTGTGCTCATCTATTGTTTGTAGTGAAAGCGCGCTCATTGAATTGCGGATGTAACCCTCCTGCAGCCGAGGATCCAGAGCTTTTGTGAGAGCCCAAGACGGTCGGTTGCGGTGACAGTAAACCTGTCGCACTCCTTATTTCTCGTTTCCTTTGCTTGCGCCTCTTGGTGTCAGTCGGTCAAGCGTCACCTCGGTCGCTGGCACAAATCGGCAGAGGACTCCAACAGGAAGTGACAGGTGGTGGGCGATGACCGAGGCAGAAGATGCATTCTAGTGAGCAGTCTTTTGTTGGCGCAAGGCTTGACACACTATGATGTGAATCGCGATGAGAAGGTAGCTGTGAGATCAGCTCGGGCAGTCGCAAAGCATGGTCTTTGATGCTCTATCAATTACTGAGCACTGGCAGCTATTCGCTACCTCGATGGTTTATTTAGTCAAGCTCGGCTGAATTAGTTTTGATGCAAGGTGCCGCACGGCTGCAGGTTGCACCTTCCGCGGTATTTCGGCCACCGCGATCGTCACGTGGGACAGCCGAGGCGGGATGCCTGTAATTGTGAGTTAAACTAGGGAATCTGGCATCTCAACCAGGCAGGTATGAGCATCATGTCTTTGTGCAAACAAGAAGAACGCATGGAGCAGACGACTGCTTCTTTCGCACCAGTTGACTCTTATAGTTCAGAATCGATTTCTATGTAACTCCTTTTGGACATCTCAGACATGATCGTCATGATCTACGATCTTATCGGAGCTCAGACTTTCGTAGCTGCAGCCCTCCTTACGGAAAGAACCTAATCTCTGTTCTACATTTTGGCCTGGCTGATTCTGTCATCAGCTGAACTCGAGCTATCACCCTGACTGGCCTTCCGTACATCGCTAGTAGGATGATGCTTGATCTTGTTCCACTCCTCCTCGTCAGCTTCGTTGTCGACTGTGTTTGCGGTAATCTCGACCGCCTCGTCCTCGATCTCTTCTTCCAAGAATAGGTTCAGGAACAACGCAAGGAAGGCCGTAATTGCGAATCCCGACTCCATGATAAGCGAGATGGCATTGAAGAAGCCGGTGAGCCCTGTGTTGCCACCTTCGTAAGTAAAGACATAATCGAACCATGTTGGTACCAGTGTAGCCCCATAGCCTAGGCACAATGCTGCAGTGAGAACGAATCTGTTGCGACGTGTGAATGGTATGGTGGAGATGATGCGGATACCCGACACGGCGACTGATGCGAAAAGAAAGGTCGTCATACCGCCCAACACCGCGCTGGGAATAGAGATCAGCGCGGCGGCGAATTTGGCAAAGACACCAGCCACTATCAGGAAAAAGCAGGCGCAGTACCCGACCTTTCGGTTAGCACATCTAGTCAATGCAATGACTCCGTTGTTTTGAGCAAAGGTCGACATAGGTGTGATGGTGGCGAGACAGGCAAGCATGCCGTTGAAACCGTCGGCCAAGACACCACCTTGGATACGTGAGTCAAACATCCTGCCTTCAACCTCGAGCCTTGAGACGTCGCAAGTCGCAGTGATATCACCGATGGCTTCCATCATGAGGACGATGTACACCGCAAGGAACGGCAGTATCATCGGTGGATATATCGACAAGGGGAAGGTTTCGACCCAGATGAACGAAGCGGCAGGTGCTGCAATGATACTAGAAGCCGAGAAGTATCCGCAAGCTGCAGCGACGATGCAACCGACCAATAGACCAACAACCACAGCGCAAGATTTCATGATTGGTGCTCCATAGCGTTCGGTGAGGATGATAGTCACAAAGACAAGAAATCCTAGTCCGATGAACTGGGCGGAACCCCAGGGCGCAGCCATGGGGGCACTGTTGCTGGGGCAGAGCTGGAAGTCACCAGAAGTAGGCCGAGAGCTACAAGTGCCGCTTCCTCCAGCCCAGTTTAGGAATCCAGTGCCGATTAGTTTGATTCCAATGAGCATGACAGTCGGACCAGTCACAAGTGGTGGGAAGAATCGTTTCAAAACTTTGGCTGGCGCGAACGAGAGGCCTATCTCGAGCACTGCACAAAGAGCACCAGTTCCAAGAATGGCACCATAGCCTTGCGGACATGGCAGTTTAGTACCGTCAGCTGCGGTCGGGCAGTAGCCATTGGCGTACATCTGTGCCAATCCGCCGAGTGCGACAGGAATCGTTGCAAAGGATGTTCCAACCACAGAGATTAGACCGGTACCGATGTAGTATCGTGTTCCATAAATGTGGAAGCGTGTGATCTGGATGCTGGAAAGTATCCCGCACACAATGAGTGCGGTGGAAACGAGGTAGGAGGACGTGTTCGCAGGAAGGTTTGCACCACCGCTGCCCGCGAGGATAATTGGCGGCGTGATGATACCCGCGAGCATGGCCAGAGCATGCTGAAATCCCAGTAATAAACTGAGTAGCAAAGGCATCTTGTCATACAGACCAAAGAATGGCGCTGCTCGTCGCGATTTCTTCATGAAAGGGAGATTTGGTTTGAAGAGGAAAGCATAGTCGTAGTCGCCGATCAGTCCCTCCCTCGTCGTCAATGATCTGATGATCCTTCCTGGTCTCTCTTTCAGTCTGTCCATGAAAGGCCGATGTGGTGGGCCCATGTCAGGACCTATCTGGTCCGGATCAAGCTCGTTGACGCCCATGTCGAGTAGGTGTCTTGGCTAGATTCAGAGACAACCCGAACACTTGTGCGGATATCTTGACTAGTCACGCCGAAGACTCTTTCTGGTAGTGTTCAAGCGTTGTCACTTTTCGAGGTCGTCGTCCAGTTTGGATGAGGTGAGCCGCAGGTCTCTTGTTGTTACGTGATCTGTTCGTTGGAGGGAAAAGCAGAATGTTTAAAGAGGGCAGGGAACCATGGATATATGGTTCTCACCTCACATGCCATCGCCTGCAATTGCTGTATTTCGGTCGTGAACTGAACTGATAAAGCCATCTTTCAAAAAGGCAATGACCGTCGAATAAGTTCGTAGCAGCAAATCATAATTGTTCAATGATATCGGCGGCAGCTTCCACCCGTCTGGAGAGCCAAGACACTCGTAATGAGGCCAAGAACGGCGGCAAAGGCAGCAGATGGATGGAAGCCGCCTGTGAGGCGTGAAAAAGTTATGCGATCGATCTAGCTCTTGTGACGTGCTGATACCAGGGAGATAAGAGACCAGAGGTAAGCGAATCATGTCTGTTGAAAAGACGCATCATGGTTCGTGACGGAGATAGATGGTGGGCTGCTAGAGGCCAGAGCATTGGCACATTGCCGTCCCTGTAGCAGGATTAATCCTTTCCTAGTTTAGCTTCAAGCATAGTCCGCACGCATGCATGCAATTTGAGAAGTAGTGCTCGCGATGCCAAGCACTCGGAGGGCTCCGACTCCCTGTAGTTGGAGATATCGCAACTCCATCACCCAATTGCCAAGATGCACCTATTCACTCGTGCTACCACACGGCGACACACGCCTGCGCAAGTCGATGGACAAGCACAAACGACACCGTGTTGACTATAAAGGAACAGCGACCTCGTGCATAGTGTATAACTTGGACTCGTTCTGATGTGTTGATGACTTGCTCGCTTTACATAAGGTGTTCATCGCTGGGCCATCACTTGCAACGTACTTTCAGACGAAGCTGCCAAAGCATATGGAAGTCCGGTCACAGTTCTGGCTGAGATATCATGGAGCGATAGAAGCTCCGTTCCCGCGCTCGACCACTGTTGTTGTCGGACGCTAAACAATGTCTACTAGGCATGCCACAAAGCGTTGAGTGTGCGATGAGACAATCGTTAGTATCAAGTGTTCCCATAAGTCAAAGACGGGCCTTTGTATCAAGTGACGCGTGACCACTTAGGCTTGAAGACTTACCTTCCAATCTGCGCGCGCCCGCTACAGCCACAGCGACGCATATTTTCGAAAGCGTATCTACCCAAACGTCAGGTATGGTCGCTTGTATTATCATCAATATGGTGAGTGATCTATTTCCGACTTCAATATTCATTGCCTTGTCCGTTCGCACTGGAGTTCATCTCCGACAACGATTGCTCAACGTTGTAGTACAAACGGTGTTTTGAGATGTTTGTTCAATATAAACTGGTATGAAGAAGCATGATTTCATGGTCGAGGAGTAGAAGCTTCTTGTGTTTGTACCTCCATAGCAACCATAGAAGCCTGGTCAGTGTCGCTCGGGTCCTCACAGTCTCACGATGTGCCGACGGGCGATCCTGGGATACGCATGCGATCGAGGGTCCCGAGGGTGCATTCAACCGTCTCCCGGTGTACTGCGGCGTCATTCCGACAGAATGGAGCAAGCTCATGACTACGGCTTCGACTGGGAGACAGGACTGGGGATGCTTAAAAAGCTTGGCCATATAGATGCTGACAAACGCAAGTGTTTATACGGCAACACATCCTCGATCAAAGCACCGGAAGCAGCACAGGTAGATTTCGTTCTGTCGAGCAAGATTATTCGAGGCTGTTTCTGGCTCCGGTAGGTAGAGCGCAGAGGCTGACGTAACTAGCGTGTCATCTTCGTGTTGTTGGGCAGTTACGACCTTGGTCATTACATATACCTTCCGACTTGGCCCACTCGTCTTACCGACCTACATACCACTTACAATACAACCTTACCACCCACATCAGTGCTAGTCTCACAGTGTCTTCAGCCGGCAGGGCTGCCAACGTTGCTGCGAGGCTCGGCTCCTGCCGGAAAGTCAGCGTGTCGCCCGCCCTTCCATAACTCAATACTGCCACAGCTGTACTCTTTCGTATCCAAAAGCCTGCTAAGTACTCGTGCCGTCGACAGTAATGCGGTAGCTCACAAAAGCTACCCTAATATCCTTGAAGTGAACTCTATGCGCCTGTCAGAGGTCTAATCGCTTCGCACGGGTTTGGTGAGGAAGGAAGCGAGGGCACTCTCGGTGCAAGCGAACCGCCAAGCTTAAGTTGCCTGGTGGAGGCCCTACTGTGAGCACAAATTTGGGCAGGTAGTGCGACATCTTGTATTTCAACTTTTTGAGGAGCTCGGCTGGATTTACGTCCCACCGCTTTTGGTTCACGATAGAATCAGTACTAGCACGACCACTTGCTGTGCCTTCCACTCTTTTGACGCTGGAACGCTTCGTTGCTGCAGCCTGCCAGTCGTAGCAGGAAGTTCCGTTAAAACGTAATGTGACTGCCAGCATCAAGTCTTTCCAGCCTCATCATGGTATCCTCAAGGACCTTACAAGCTCGAATGTCACAAGCATGGCAGTATGTCAAGGCCTCTGTTCGGCCTAACTTTTACCGACTGCATCTCACCTACTTCGTCGTTGTTATACTTCTCTCATCGGTCTTTTTGTGGAATGCGGGCACAGGAGACTCGCGTATTCCATATGTCGATGCTCTCTTTCTTTGCTGTTCGGCTATGTGCAGCGTCGGCCTCAACACCTTGAGTCCCGGCTCCTTGGATGGCTTTCAGCAGTCGATTCTCTTTGCCCTGATGCTTATGGGAGATTTGACCTTGGTAACTATTTCTCTTGTGGTCATCCGCCGTTATTGGTTCCAGAAACGAATGAAGGACTTCGTACAGCATTCCGCTGCTGGCAGAAGGCTCGCTGAAGATATTGAAAGGAATTCACGCGCTTCCACAAGCTTGACACAGTCGACTCCTCTGCTGCGAAGACGACGACAAAAGACATCCGAGGCCCAACGAGAAGGTTCTTCGGGGGGAAAGCAAGCACAATGTCATGCATGCTCCGGACACGCTTCAGGATATGGCGGGTTCCCCAGTCTTTGGGACAGCGATCTCTGGCAGAAGACTTTCGGAGCTTTGTTCCAAAATACCAGCGACGAGCAAAAGCCTGAGCATCCATATCTCTCCTCTGAACCCCCTCTCGATCATAAAGGCCGATTTCATTCGCTGACGCACGAGCAAGCACGAGAGATCGGTGGCGTCGAGTTCCGTGCTCTCAAGCTTCTCACGTGGCTCTTACCAGCTTATGCAATATTCTGGATCCTGCTCCTCATCGTCGTGATGACACCATATGTGTCATACACAAATGCCGGCAACATCATCAAGTCGTCTCCACCGAACGACCTCAATCCGGCGTGGTGGTCGGTCTTCGCTTCGGTCTCTGCATACACGAACAGTGGTCTCAATCTTCTTAACGAAAACATGATTCCACTACGCAACGACTACCTCATTCTCATCTTCACGGGAATGGCAATTCTCACGGGCAACACACTCTTTCCCGTTTTCCTCCGTTTCACCATCTGGCTGTTATCGAAGGTAGTACCACAGGGCTCCGAGACCCACCACACCCTTATGTTTCTCCTGCATCACCCTCGACGATGCTACCTCTTTCTCTTCCCTTCAAGACAAACGTGGATTCTGCTTTTCACTCAGATCGCCATCAACCTAACAGCATGGGTAATGTATATCGTCCTTAACTTGGGTTATACACCTATGGACGACCCTTCAACACCACTCGGTCTACGCGTCTTCCAAGGTCTCTACCAAGCCCATGGCCTGCGCGCCTCAGGGTTCTACATCATCAACATCTCGGATGTTGCGCCGGCCCTACAATTCTTCTACATGTTCGCGATGTACATCGACGCACTGCCGACTCTGATGTCCCTCCGCTCAACCAACGTCTACGAAGAACGCAGTATCGGCCAAGACGACGATAGCAAATCACAAGCGGATCTTAGACAGATGGAGCATCAGCCAAAGAATAAGGTCAACCTAATGGAACACCTGCGTCGTCAGCTCGCGTATGACCTCTGGTGGATCGCGCTCTGCGTATGGTTCGTCTCGATCATCGAGCGCGACAAGCTCGCGCCTTCACCATCTGCCCAAATCACGAGCTCCCAGCAAACGGTTCTAGCTCAACCTCACCCAGCCTTTCAACAGAACGGAATGTTCGCCATTCTTTTTGAGACCGTGTCCGCCTATGGTAATGTCGGTCTCTCCCTGAACGTACCATACGGTAGTTACAGTTTCAGTGGTGCGTGGCAAGCAGGTTCGAAGTTAATCCTGATGGCAGTCATGCTGCGTGGTCGACACCGAATACTGCCGATGGCGGTCGACCGTGCTGTGCTGCTACCAGGGGAGGAGATGATGGAAGACTTGGATAAGAAGTTCAGGTCCAACGACGAGACGGAAGGCGAATGGGAGCGAGACGAAGAGGAGATACGCGAGGAAGAGCGAGGGAGCGATGCTGAGGAAGAACGGGAGGTAGGTGAAGATGGAGACGTTCGAGGCGGACAAACAGATGACGAGACCGAGACGTAAACACGACAGAAGAACACACGTGTGTAGAGGACTGCACTGCGCGATGCTTCATCAAAGATCTAGTAGATCTAGGCTGTCAATCCGTAGACTTGCGTAGACTTGCACCGTCACAATGTTGGTGAGCGCGCATCACTACCCGCCTCTCAGCACTGACCAGGAGATATATGCTCTTTTACCTGTGCAAGAATGCGGTTAGAACGTCCACTCAAGCTAAGCAGGTTCACAACGACATGGGTGGAAAGTATCGCTTGACACAATGCGTTGTCCCTAGCTTGATCTCATGGCGAAGCCAAAGATGAGGGCTTTACCTATGCCTTCCGGGTCCATTCCTGCAGCCGAGTCCTCTACCGCCAGCATTAGATGCGTGGTTCTAACTACGAGCTCTACAGGCAGCGTTAGTGACGAACCGAGCGAGGGACTGGGAATGTTTACCTTGAATTTCTAGATCACAGCTCAACGGATCATCATCCAGGATTTCCGTATCATAAGCCTCCCGCGCACGATGGCGCACGAGCACACGAAGGCCAACGTTCTTCTTGTAGTCAGTCCACAGAATTGTCGGGTCGCTACGGAAAGCTGGTGTCCTGGTGGTAGGGGTCGCCTCCAGGGAAGAAGCTGACGTCCCGCTATTCTCTGCTTCATACAGCTCGTTGCACCTGTCAATCAACCAGTTTCTCCACACCCGAATCGTGCCAGCACCGGGCTCAACGATATTGACCGTGCTCAAGAACACGCCACGTCGCGGCCCAAGCCTGACAAGACTGCCGTAGGCACAGAATTGCCCGAACAATTCGCCAGGATCCAAATTTATGGTATGAATGACCTTCTTTGTGCCACCGTCGCCTGCATTTCTGTAGATAGGCGTTGTAGGCGGAGCACTCTGGACCGCGCCGTCTGTGTGATCGCCAGCCGTACCGTCTGTTAGCTGCGTGAGTACAGGTGCAGCACCCGCTATGCGGCGCATTGGTACGGTGCCTTCTACGTCTGGATGTTCCGGTCTGAACCTGCTGTACAAAGCTCCAAGCTTCCCCAGACGACCTGCTACTCCATCGCAGTCCTGATAGAGCGAGCCCTCCCCCTCATGTTTGGACGATAGACCATCGGTCCCCAGGTATTCGCAGAACAGGTACGGCTTGGTGTACCGTCGCGAGGGGTGGTACGCCTCAAGGATGATCTTGTATTCAGGAGCAGCTGCTGCTAGCAATAGACGGTAGTGGAGTATACGTAGCACGAGGTCGTGAATCTTGTTGCATATCAGGGTCAAGGGAAGGAGCGACTCGGTCGGGAAGGGCCGCAGGATGTGCACGAGGATCTGGGGAGCACGATCAGCGCGACGCAAGGCCTCGAGAAGATGTGACTACCTCTGTCGGGAGGTCGAGTAGCTGCAACTTCTGTTCAGCCATTATCGGTATCGTGCTGTTGCACACGTTCGGGCGGAAGGAGAGTCCGGCAAGCAGTGGAAACAGCTCGTCTTGTAGTCTTCAGGACCATGTCACAAGTGATCAAAGTCCTTACATATTCTCAGCTACTATTGCTCGCGAATCCGGCGTCTGGCTGTAAGGTCAGTGGCACTGCAAGCATTCGTGACCTGAAGCTACAACTTGTCCTGGTCTGTCCTGAGGATCGTGGACCGCGGCGCATTATGTCATGCATGATGGTTGCGACACTTGACCATTTCGAGCTCTAGCGGTCTCGCTAGAGATGAGCTTAATCATGGCTACCTTGCTGCCTTGGTCCACCGTACAACTAATGTCGAGCACTTGCCCGCCGAGAGACTAGATAGAATGAGGTCGCAATGGTCCTGATACATTCTATCTGCAGCCGCCCCAAAGCCATCCGTCCGACTGAGCTTCATTGATCCTCGCTCATGACTTCGATGCTCACATATCCATTGAACCATGTTTACAGAATTCAACGTGCCTTCAGCACACCATGATCCCAGTCGCCTTTGATGAGATCGGCAGCTTTCTCTGCAACCATATACACGGTACTCACGATGTTGCCACTCACGTTACCCGGGAATACACTCGCATCTGCCACCCTCAGATTCTTCACGCCCTTGACCCGCAACCTGCTGTCCAACGCATCACCCATCGCTACAGATCCACACGGGTGATACTCAGACATGTACCACTGCAACACAGCCTTCTTACAGTCTTCCGTCTTAGTCAGGTCAAGGTCAGGCGTCGGCGTGATACGCTTTTCAAGCTTCGATGCTAGAGGCTCGGCGGTCGATGTCTTGTGGAGGAATTTCATGCCGGCGGCGAGTACATCGATATCAGCCTGGTGTGTCAGCCATGCCGGATCAATGGCTGGTTGGTCTTCTGGCTTGGACGAACGAACATGTACGCTGCCACGCGAGGCCGGGTACTGAAGGCAGCAGGCCAGTGTGATACCGTTTGGACCATTGGGATCCTGGAGTGGTGGGAAGAGCTTCGATTGGTCCTCCTGTGATTCCTTCATCTCAGCTGTTGCGCCAACAAGTATGAGTTGCAGATTTGCTGAGTTGGGGTCTTTCAGATGTGCAATGACTGTTTCGCGCTGTTTCTTGGCGAAGTGGGTCTGGTATTTGATGCTTTCGATGGATGCGATCGTGTCTTTGACTTCCTGCTCGCTAGCGAACTTGTTGAAAGGGAAGAAGCCTTGAACTGTGCTTGTGCAAGCTAGTGGTCCTCCTGCTTCCTCGGTGTACGCTTTCATGGCGTGTTGGAGGACTTCTGGACGAGCGATCGAGTCGAGGGTGTTGATGCCTTCTTTCGTTTGCGCAACTAGACCGATCACAACGTGGTCTTGGAGGTTCTCGCCGATGGCCTTATTCTCGATCTTGCATTCAACCCCGGCTTGTGAGAGGATCGATGGGTCGCCAATGCCGGACAGCTCCAGGATTTGTGGACTGGCGACTGTGCCACCGCAGACGATCACTTCACGTTTGGCCTTGACTTTATATTCTTGGCCAGCGTTCTTGAAGGTTGCGCCGGTTGCTTTGTCGCCATCAAGCGTGATACTGGTGACAAGAGCCTCAGTGGTGGCTTTGAGATTCGCACGGCCAGCGTTCTTTTCCAGGTAGCCTCGTGCTGCATAGCTGCGTTTGCCTTTGCCGGTACCACTACGACCAATTGCGGCCAGCGTGTGGTAGAAACCGTTGTGGTCGCCGCTCCATGGATCCATCGGCTTCTTGGTATAGCCGGTCACTTCGTCTGCTGCTTTGACGACGTCATCCTCGATATCGAGTTTCCATTCGTTGAAGCTGGTGCGGACTGGACCATCGGTACCGTGATGCTCGCCGACAAAAGGCATTGTGGATCTGTCAACCACCTTCTCGCTTATTGGCTCCAGTGTTTGGTGCTTGCGCATGTATTGCTTCATGTTCTTGGATGACCAGGCTTCATCGTCTAGAAGCGTGGCCCAATCGTCGTAATCTGCATCTGAGCCGCGAACGTACCTGTCTCGTCAGCTTGCAATCCAGTAGCAATGAGAACGAGACTACTCACATCATGTAGTTGATCCCTGAAGAACCCCCGAGCATCTTTCCTCGCACCATATGATGCTCTTTCTCCTTCTTACCACTAACACCAACCTGAGGGGTCGTCATGTACTTCCAGTCGTAGTCTTCGTTGCCGAACATCTGTAGGAACATAGCCGGGGTATCGACGACAGGGTCATCGAGCTTGTTCTTGCCAGCTTCGATGACACCAACGCTTACATCGGGGTTTTCAGAGAGGCGGGCGGCGACGGCAAGACCTGCTGTGCCGCCGCCGAGGACAAGGTAGTCGTACTCCTGCTGCGCGAACTCTGCTGCCGCAATGATATTCGAGTGTTTGTGAACACCGTTGGCACCGCTGGTACCGTTGACACCGTTTGTGGCCATCTTGATGAGCGCCTGCTGACTTCCGTACTACGAAGTTGGTGGTGTGTGCTGAGAAGATTGATGAAACCTCCATGTTATCTACATCTTGCGCTTACTTATATGGTGGAATGCCTCTGCTTATGCTTGGGGTAACATCCTCGGCGGTCGGGGCCCCGGCGTCGAGTGAGTACCCTAGGGTATGACAAGGTTAGTACCAGTGGTTCGAAGGGATCCGACCTGTGGAGATGGTGAGCCATCTTTTGCTATTCATCGAGGGTCTCGGCTAAGTAGTGCTTATGCTAGTACGCACCGTCGCTTAATCAGGTTCCACGTCCCCGCAACGAAGGCCTGATTTGGTGGAATTCGAGCTAGGCCGAGGATGAGATGTATGGCTCGGCAAGCGAGGGCGCATGTGTGACTAACCTAACCGTTCATAGAAATAGGTTAGAAGCTGAAGACTTGGCCAGCGAACAGGTGAGTTGGGAATTGACGGGAGCAGAACATGACTGTATGCCAAACGAGTCGTCCCCATCGAGACGTCGTTTGTAGATGGTGAAGACTAGACCTGCAGTATGCTAGTCGAAAAGGTACAAGCGGACTAAAGTCCACTACTCATCATGGGCAGCACGAAGCTAGTGTTGATGGTAATGCAGAATCGAGATCGTGAGCACGACGAAGGGACTACTGGGTACTTTCTGAAAATGGTCTCGTGGCTTCGTGCCAGATGTAGAATCAGAGTTGTCCGAGTGCCTCATTCCAAACACACCAGTCTCTATAGGGCGACCTTGTTTCGTACCTGAGCACCTTCATCCGTTCTTCGAAAACTCTGGGCTTCTGGGAGCATCTCATTGTCATCGTCAAGTATATTTCAAACTATTAAGTTTGGGAGGTTTGTCGTTTGCGCCGAGGCAAAAGTGTTCGGCACAAAGTCGCACTGGCCACGGGCCTTGATCTTGTCCCATGTGTTATCGTTGCTCTAAGGATTCGTCGTCCTCCATCGTTCATTCGCTCCTCCATCGCCTTTCTAGTCCACCGCCTGGAATACGCCCCATACATCTATCGGGATGTCGGAGTTCCTCGGAGGAATATATCGTGGACAGTCGCTCTGCAGACTTCGTGCTCTCAACTCGTCCTCGTCAGGTAAACTTCCGAAATAGATCGGAGGAGCGCCAAGATGAGTTTCAGAGTTATTCACTGCATCTTCCAAGATCCTATCACAATACGCATCCTCGATGACCTTCAGCTTCTCGTTGTTTCTGTCAATCTCCGGTTGTCTCCTTTCATGCACCACCTTCAAGATGTTAGTCCGCTGTACCAGGTCCGTTTTGTCATCCTTCAACTCCCTGAGCTTATACCTGTCTGGTCGTTCACGGTCATGCTCTTCGTCCATAAGGTTCTGAATGATTCTGATCCGGTCCTGGTAGTCCTCCATGCAGTTTATCCTCTCCTTGTGGGGCACCATAAGTTCATCGAGCTGGACCCTTAGCCGTATAGCTTCGAAGTCCTTTTCCATGTCCTCACATACTGTGCAATTATCGCTTATCCTACATCCGGGACTGAAGATCGGGATATCGAGAAAATCATCATCGGGTTCCGCACACAAATGGTTCCATCTGTCGGCCTGGTAGCTCTCCGCAGATCGCCTTCGGCATTGGCGACAGCAGACGCGGATGTCCTGCGGATGGTGCTTTTCACTGCAGCGCTTCTGAATGACGAAGACTAGATAACACATCTCAGTGTCAGTGCCCAAGCTGAGAGAGTACACCGGGCAGTAACATATACTGTGTGCGTGATACCGAATTGTTGCTGAACACAATGGGCGTGCTCGTACTGATCATGGCCCCTTCTCGAACTTGGGAAGATCTCGAGCCATCATATACGGTACCCGCCGTTTGATCAAACATGTCTATGCGCACGCATCAGTCAGGGCTGCTGAGCACAAAAGGGGCTGACTGCTTCCTGCACCGAACGGTACAATGTATGAGCCAGGCGACGAGGGTATTCATCGCTTCGTTGGACATTGCGAGTGCGCTGGATCATACGGCACGAAGACTCGACAGCTCGTTCGACCGCCTGTAAACGGTACGCCTGCATCATGGCGAACAGAAAGTGCGTCTCCGACACGACAAACCAGTAAAACTAGTCATGCGGGACGTCGCAGTATCTTCGTCACCAAAACACAACACCAAGAGCGTGACTAATCGCCGCGAAAGCCGCTGCGGGGCCGCGACTCCCGCGGTCGTGCTGTATAGAGGCCACTGACCAGCATTGCAATAGGAGAATAAGCGCAAGGACATTTTGGTTTTGGAGTCGAGTCAAATTCGATACTCCGCTAGTTTTTGGCATGCTGTGTTCAGCAGCATAGATTCTTCTGGCTTCTCCGTGACTCGGTCGTCCCAGGAACAAGACATCTCATCTTATCTCTGGCCACAACGATCTCAGCTCGACCTCATCCATACCAGACACCTGTCTTGGAAGCTGGCAGCTTGGGTAGCCCTTAATTCCAACGAAACACAAACTACGTCGAAAAAGCCTCAGCTTATGCCGCTTAGTAAGGAACGAAGTGCCTGTTGCCTTACTTCCTGCCGAGAAGCTTTTGCCATGGTGGTGTAGGCTGAAAGTCCTCAGGCGAAATCGAATCCAGTCTTCCGCTCCTGAGCGCTTGATGTGCTTGTGCTATACTCAATGTTTTCCGCCCTTCGGCACAGGACCCTGCCGGTTCTTGGCGCCTGACTTCCCAGCGATGACGTGCCTGTAATCTGCAGACAGCGCTGATGGGTTTGCTGCCTGGCGGGTCGGCCTAGCTCAAGCTTTCATACAGGACGGTACTTACGCCCGCTTTCGAATGAAGCTCGACTTTGGACTTTTCGTAACAGGCAAAGATCAGGAAGCGCCTAAGCGAGTAAGCATTGAAAGAGAGACTGAACTGGCCATTGCCGTGCGATGCTAGGTCGCACGTCTTGTCTAGCGTCTTGGACCATGGGAGCCAGGATGAAACGATTCGCGATGTCTGGTTGACCTCATCGACAATAACGCTTAGACGTGCAACAACTCTCAAGCTATCTTTTACCGAGCGTGCAACAACGAACATACCCGTCCCTTCGACCTGCAGGACGATGTCTTGGCAATGTAGCTGGGAATGACAGATGCCATTGAGTTGAAGCATAGCAGGCGGCGAATCAAAGCCGTTGAGGCACGATACTGGAACCTCTCGACCTGTCTTGCCGCTTCCGACACAGTCCTTAGTGAAGCCATCATTGTAGCCGTAGGCGCGAATAGTGCTTTCCGATGATAAGCACATGTCGGCGCCTGCACAATTATCGTGATTGGACGTGATACATGAGTCAAATAGCTTGACAATGAATGTCTTCGATTGATGTTGTTGGCCTGCGTAGTCAGCTGGTGATGAAAGCAGGTCGTCGGCCAAGTGCTTGGCTAAGATGAGGCGGGTGTCACCGGACGGGGCAGCCCACAGCCGTATAGCTTCCAAGAATAAGTCATAGAGATGCATGCCGTAATCGACCTTTAGCTGGTCTCCTCCAATGCCAAGAGATAACAGTGCGAAGATACGATCTCTCTTCTCGCTGCAGTGGCTAGACCCATAGTCAAGTAGAATATCCTTCATCGACGCAGATGCACTGCCACTGGACCCAACGTCTCGGGTCTGATCAAAGTTGCTTAGCCTGCTAGAGAATAGCTCCTGAGGTAGAGGTGCTGGACATGGATCGGCAAGACGCAAGTTGGCCAAGAATGCTGAGACCTGGTGCCATGGTAGCTCATGCTCACCGTAGACTAGCAAGATCCACCTGGGCTTCAAGACTTCTTGAACAATCCAGACTCGAGACCAATACCGAAGATTACATAGTGCGTAGACACTGCTCCATGCCTGCTGACGTTGTCGTCGATCGTATCCCACATAGTAGTTCTGGAGCTCAAGGCGTGTCAGGTGTGAGATACCGCGAACGAAAGGCAAAGCACTGTCGGCCTCGACAATGCCTTCTCCTAGCCAAGCAATTGTAAGCTCGGAATGAGTGTAGATCTCGCCCATCATTTGCACTTGCTGGTTTCGTTCATGTAGGTTGGTTTGGTCGATACATATTGCGTCAATGAAAAAAGGTATGTCATGGAAGCGACGCTGAGCGCGTCGTAGAAAGCGCCACAGGTTCTCTCTTACCTGGAACCCCTTACCATCAACCTGGATAGTATAGCTAGGGGTTTCGGCACCCCAGAGATATGACAAAGCATGGTACGTGAACTTGTCGGTGTCGAGGCTTCGTGTTGATAGCTTACATCGGATGTCTCCAGCGTGTTTGAATGGAGAGATGGTGATGACTCGGAATTCTCGTGAAGGGCTCGAAAGGGCAGTGTGCTCGAATTTGTTTTCCGTAGTCATTACGTAGTGGTGTCACGAAACGCGCATCGGAAGCGGTGGACACCACAATCATGGCTGCTTTATTTCCAGCAGCCGTCATTCTGTGCCATGAGCATCACTTGGTGATCGATTCATGTTTGAGTGCATTCAGTCTTAGTAGTCCATACAGGCGTAATATGGTGTGCTCACAGGGACTTCGCCCATCCACAGTAGTAGTAAAGAAAGACTTCACGTTGCAGCTTCCAAGATCAATTCACCTGCCCCACAGTCTCGCAGGCGGCTTGGCAGGGTCCAAAGCCTAAAGAGTGCAAGGTTTCAGGCGACAGCGCATGGATTAGGCAGTAAAGCCAAATTTTGTACAGCCTTACATGCTCATAGCTACATCCCAAATGAAGATATCTCGGTAATACACCTGGCTCTCTAAATCGGGCTTCGTTTCGGCATTTTCGTAGACCTACGTTGTGGTAGGCGTTCTGTACCGAAATGCCTGCTTTCACGTTCGTGAATGAGAGTATGCGGCGGGGACTGGCGCTGCTTGGGCATCGTAGGTCGACACTGAATGCCTGTGTCTGTCATTGTACAGGGTCCGATAGTAATGTTTAATAAGCTGTGGAATAGTGCGCTTGGTGTTCAAGGTCATTTGATAGCTGCAAACGGTAGTTCTGCCAATCACCTGAGACCTGATAGCTAAAAGCGCTGCAATAAGACAGGAGAGAACAGTCATACACACAGCCCAATTTTCCACAGTTTATCAAACATTACTATCGAGCCCTGTATTACAGCCTGGGCTGACTGATGCCTCAGGCAACATTTAGCGGCCAATCCACACATACGTCACACCGCCGCCAAGACTTCGATGGCACTGTGCCAAGAGGGCCCTAGCCGTGGTATCCCACGCCCTCTCTTTGCCACAGCTCGGCGCCTGATCTCGCTGGCCGTTACCATTTTAGGTATGCTATCTTGCTGAAAGAAGAATAAAGCCCCCCGCACCGGCTGACGGCGGGTGCCGAGACAGCGCTGAGGTGAGCTACTGCATACGACTTTTGTATTTGTCTCTCGGCGCTCAGAGCTGCGCGCGGTTACCGCTTTCGGCTAAAAACTTCGCTTGAAGAAGTATAACGCAATGTCTTGCAATTTTATTGGTTGTTTTAATGATAGCATTGAAAGGCCGACGAATTTTAAGTCATCTCGCAACAAGTACTATAGCAGAATGAGGCATTGGTCCAGCACGTTAGTAAACACCTCGAGAGTCGTGTTCATAGACAAAACGAAATTGGCTGTTGCCTACCAACCATATGTTCTTGTTCAGGTACCTTCGTTCTCATTGTCCTATAGCATATCTTCACGCCATCGACTCCTGACTCTTCCCCATCCCTCCTTCTCCTCAATGCCACCCTTTTTCTCCATGCCTAAACCTCGTTCGATCCATTCCTGACTGCCCATCTCACTCAGTCTACTCAGGGCTCTTGCGAAGGCGAATCTCTCCTCATCTCCAGAGAACAAACTACTCTGTTTCATGACACCCATGCTGAGCCCTAGGTCGTCCATCATCATCCTCATGACATCGTCCACCTCCGTATGTCCATGTCCCTCGTCTTTCGCTTGTGCAGCCGACTCAGAAAGTTTCTTCTCTTCCTTAGTCGTGCTATCAGGCGCCGCTTGATTCTTGTTCGAGACGGCTTCAAGAGATTCATCGATCTCATCTTTGGACATGAACAGTTGAGACAGTGGGACGGCGGTGGTAAGTACGAGCTTGGCTTGTGATTCGTAGACAGCATCGATGAATGTAATAAAGCGCCTCGCCCAATCGCGTTGCCGATGCGTCATACCAGGGACATCTGTTACAACGAATGCATTGAAGTGCCTCATCATCTCAATATAATCTGCAGCGCCGCTAGCTCGACCAATGAGTTCATCGAAAGTGAACCTGGCACAGCTGCCGCTGACCTTAGGTATCTCGACATCGCGGCCCCATACCGAAAGCGTGGTCGGATGAGGAGGGTCTTTTTCTGGGTCACCCAAAAAGCCAAACCACTTCCTTGCATGTGTCTCTGCTGCTCGATCGAGAGGGTGGTGGTAGACACCTGAGGGCGGCCTTGGTAACTTCCTGTAGTCAGTCGAGGAGTCGAGGTTGATGACTCGCATTTGGCGTTTCAACAGATTGATGCAAGGGACAAAGCTTTCTCTCTGGATGCCGTTCTTGTAAAGGTCGTCGGGATGTCTGTTGGAGGTGGTCACAATGACGACGCCATGAGACATAAGTGCTTGCATTAGCCGACGTAGGATCATGGCGTCGGCCACATCAGTACATTGAAACTCGTCAAAGCAGAGCAAGGAAGCTCCTTTGGCGATCTCGGCGGCGACGAACGGCACTGCATCCAAATCGTTTCCGTGTTGAAGTCGACACTTGTGTAGGCGCTTGTGCACATCCTGCATGAAGTTATGAAAATGTACTCGGGTCTTGTGCTTAATGTTCGAAGGGGACGTGTCGTAGAAAAGGTCCATTAGCATGGTTTTCCCACTTCCTACGTCCCCAAACATGTATAGTCCCTTTGGCAGGTTCTCAGGAATTGCAAGAGACGGGCCCTTCTTCTTTGCGCCGCCAAACAGACCGCCGAAGAATGACTTTGGCGGCGGCTGTAGGTCTTCAATGGAGGGCGGTGTGACTTCTGGAGGGGTATACTCGGACAAGGTCTCGTAGAGGTCCTGCAGGTTTTCTATAATCGCTTGTTTGGGTCAGCACCGGACCAGCATTGCCAATTGATGTACTCACTCCTCTGATGCTCGTCTTCCCGTAGTTTCCTGTTGTGTATACGGTCATTGTATTCTTTCATAGGGCCATAATCCTCCCTTTCCACAACTGTTGCGAGGCCACGAGTTTGTGGGTGCCATGACTGCGATGGCACCCTCGTAGCTTTTTGGTGCTCTGGTCGAGCGCGGCTAGCATGAGCCGTTACATAGGTCCTTCTCGAGGATTGTCTCGGAGCCCTCAGACAGCTCGAGCACAGACGCTGGCGCGGTGATAGAGCAGCCGAGTCGCAGCCGAGGATGAACCTAAGATAGCTCTGGAAGGCGTTCTGTACTGGAGGGGGCGCATGTTTCATTGTGGCCGAGTGCAATTAATGCACAGACCAGAAATTGAAACACGAAGCAGGCAAGCCCAGAGTAGTATGAACACGGGAAGTGGCATGAACTTGGGGAAGCTGCGAGCTCACATGTGCCATACCTGCCTCGCGCCTTTCTTTACGGGCCTGCTTCTCCGACCATTGTCAGTAGCCGAACGACCGAAGACTGCCTCAGGCGCCAATCACACAAGAAAGGAAATTTGCGCCGAGCCAAAGGCCCGGCAGTGGTACGTGAAAACTACCTACCTAGTTATGTACTTGCAACTTAGTAGCAGTCGGCTAAGTGTGGATCTCTGGGTTATGGGGGTCTGCGCAATGCTATGGATCTGTGTCCACTACCTAGGTGTATAATAGCACGCCGTAAGGTTCATCCAACGCTGCCGCTCTTTGTTTGCGAGAGAACCTTCATCAAATCCACTCCAGTCTGACCACCCGTTGCTGTTGGACCTCGATAACCGTTTCGAGCCCCAGCAAACCACCAGAGAAGCAATAATACGGTCAAGCCCCCCCAGAGCAAGCTTGCGTAGTTCATGGTAGCAGCATTCGTCGGAAGCGAAAAGGGAAAGCAATAGATAACGAACCATACAACCATATATACACATGCAACGGCATTACATATGTACCCCAGCGGTCCCTTGTTGAGACTGAAAGTGCCGAACGTGATGTTCTTGCGGCCTGTAATCAGATGTGGGAGGATCGCTGCAATATATGAAGAGGATGACATGATGACAAAGCTCCCAACGAATGCATTAAATGCGGTCAAGCTTCCAAGGTAGATGCAACCGAGAACGGTGACTAAGACTGCGGTCAGGAGAGTTGTGATGATGGGTACATCTAGTTTTGGGTGTATCTTCGAAAGTTGGTTTGGAAATGGCGTTGCTCTGTCTCTTGCTAATGTCCAAAGAGTCCTTCCCGAGGTGATGTACAATCCTAGAAGACAAATCCCAATGCATACCAAAGCTAGAAACAAAAGGCCTGTAGCAGCGGCCGCCGATCCTGTTCCTTGACGATAGATTTCGGCAATAGGATAAGGGACCTCGAAAAGCGCATCATAATCGTTGATAGCGTACATCACAACAACCAGATACGCGAAGCCTGTGACGAAACCAAGCGCCATCTGTAGGCCAATCGCGATGGGTACGTTGCGTGCAGGATCTGGTATCTCCTCAGACAAGTGAGAGACAACATCCGGCACTCCGACCGAGTATGCACCGTTCAGCATACCTGCCACGAATACGAAGCCATTAGGATACCCAATGTCGGCTGTCCACTCGCTCCAGACAAAGCTGCTCGTTGCATGCGGGAGTCGTCCTTCATGTCCAGGCATGACTGCTAAGACAATGACTGTGATGAGGAACCCCACAAGGATGAAGAAGATGCCAGCAGTGTTCAACCATGGCATGGCTCGATTGAAGAAGCAGACGGAAAGGCAAGCCAGCCAAGTGATAATCACGTAGACCACGAAGACATGCCAGCGTTGGGCAACGACGTCTGGATGGTTGAGAGCGTACATCTGCACGACGGTATTGCCGAAGATGGACGACATGGAAGCGGCTCCAAACACCCAAGCGAGGTAGTTCCACCACCCCGCGAAGTAACCGTTGATGGGACCCCATCGCTTTCCAGGAGTCACTGAAGCCCAGTGATAGACACCGGCAGATGACGGAATGGCGCTCGCAAGTTCAGCTAAGCTGAGAGCAACGATCCAGTAGAAGACGGAGACGACGACGAACTCATAGAGAACTCCTTTGAGTTGGGTTAGTCAGAGCGAAACACATCTGCTAACGCGAAGAGACATACCAGGTGAGCCGCCATTGTAGAGTGCAACCAGAATACTGCCTCCAGCAGCAGGCCATACATTGCCGACTGTGATACCGATCCCAGCAAGCGACAAAAGATTGTAGTGCCGCTTCAGCTCTTGGATGTGGCCAGACGCATTGACCAGATCGTCGGAGTCTGGTGTGTCATCGCTCGTCGGAAGCACGAAGTGACTCTGTTCCTTCTTGTCCTTGCTGTCCATAGCACTATGGACAATATATCGTCTGCGTGCACTAGGAAAGATGGCAGACTGATTTCACAAACAAGGTGAGAAGTAGACGATGCTCGAGAAGCGTCCTTACAGGCCTCGCAAAGGTCGAGAAAGCCATATTGCTACTTCTGGGGCTAATCCTATCTTTGGCCGTCACCAAAGATGTTTTGATACGATGTATCTCAGGCCTTTGATTGGCTTGTGTAAGCAGTATCGAACGCCATCAGTGATGCGATGCCTGCAGGCTAATCGTATTGAATGTATCCTGTATGCTCCAGTAGCTGTCTCGATAACAACCCTGTCGTTTCGAGCGATGCTCCGAACTCTGATAAGGAAGGTGGCTCAATCGATTTGGAGCTTGTGAAGATATCTCCTCACGGACATCGGCTATCTAGAACATAGAGTCTGGTAATTGCGCTTCGACTCTCGGTGGAGCTGGTGCGAGCTCTCTGGGTGTCTCAGGCGTCACTACTTCGTAGCTCAACAGAGGCGCGATCGTACCACTGACCATGGCCACTAAACAAGAATCATTCCTGGGCATCGAATCATGTCATGTTTTCGTTACTGGTGGTGCTGGTGGTATAGGTAGAGCAGTCGTGAAAGAGTTCTTAGGTAGGAAATTCCCGACTGAGCTCACTGCGAACAGTGCTGAGAAGTCGATGCAGTGAACGGCTGCAAGGTGACCGTGTTTGATAGACGCGAGGTTGATAAAACCCTATACATCGACATCAGTGGCGGGACGGAACGACTATTCAGTGTGACGGGAGACTTACAAGACGAGTCTTCCATCAGTAAGGCCTTCGACGATGCGAAGTCGAAGTTTGGCCCGGTGCAGATTCTCGTTGCGAATGCAGGCATTACTGATGAGAGCACCCACACTGCAATCTGGGACTTGAGCGTCGAGCTCTGGGACAGTGTGAATACGAACAACGTGCGGGGCACGTTCCTAACCATCAAGCATTTCTTGCAACAAGTGAGAGACGTGCAGGCAAGCACGAAGGACGAGCTCGAGAATGTCTCGATAGTGGTTACTGGATCTGAAACTGGTGTCTTCGGTCAGGAGTACCACGCTGAGTATGCGACAGGCAAAGCAGGGTTACAGTATGGGCTTGTCAAGACAGTGAAGAATGAGATTGTGCGGCTCAACTCGAAGGCAAGAATCAATGCTGTTGCGCCGGGCTGGGTCAACACACCGCTGATTGGCGACCGCCTCGACGACCCGAGAGAACTGTGGGCTGAAGCGCAAGCTACGGTGGCATTGAAAAAGATCGCTCAGCCTGAAGATGTCGCACGATGTATGGCTTTTCTGGCCTCTCATCGGACAGCGGGGCATATCACAGGACAATGCATCTCGGTAGATGGTGGTCAGGAGGGTCGGCTGCTCTGGAAGGAGGAACAGGTCCTGGGTGCTGCTGAGGTTCAACATTCCAAGACCACACATCCCATCTCAATGCCAGCAGAGCTTACGCTGTCGAAGCGGGCGAGACGGATGCGCATCTGCCTGTCCGTGGACTTTGACGCCATTAGCGGCTACCTCGGGACAGGACACACGCCAGAAAACACTCTGGCAGACTATTCCGCAGGCATCTTTAGTGCAAATGTCGGGGTTGGGAGGTTATTGAGGCTGTTCGCGAAGCATGGTATTTCTGACAAGCTAACGTGGTTCATACCTGGGCATAGTATGGAAACATTCCCCGAACAGACGGCTGCAGTCGTAGCCAGCGGTGCTGAGATTGGCCTGCACGGGTACAGTCACGAGGGAGCGTACGCCATGACGGTCGAACAGGAGAAGGACGTGCTGGAGAAATGCATCGACCTTGCCACGAAGCTCAAGAACGGAAAGAAGCCAGTCGGGTACCGTGCACCACTATACCAGATTCGAGAGACTACTGTGAAGCTGCTACAGGAACATGACTTCCTGTATGATAGCAGCATGAACGCGCACGATTCGCTGCCATACTTCTTACCCAGGCCGTTCCCAGGGCAACCGCCGCATGTGCCGGACTACAGCCAGCCTGCAGCGTCGTGGATGAAGCCTACGATGTTACCTCAACAACCAGAGATTGGAAAAGCAGAAGCTGACGATGCTATGGTTGAAATCCCCGGCAGCTGGTATACCGAAGACATGACACCGCTAGGATTCTACCCATACACAGCGTCGACTCAGGGATATGTGAGCGTCGACGTGGTCGAGAAGATCTGGTGGGATAGGTTTGAATGGCTATGGGAGAACGAGAGTTGGCTCGATGATGGACCTGGCAAAGGTTATGGTAGCATCTACCCCGTGATCTGGCATCCGGAAAGTTCTGGGAGAAATCATATTGTAGGGATGATTGATAGATTTATTGGTAAGCTTGTGGCCAAGATGCAGGCTGCTGGACCGGGTGAGATTACTTTTGAGACTATGGAGGATGTTGCGAAAAGCTGGAAGTTTAGATAGATGGGTGCCTTGAAGGCAGGAAGTGTGTAGGTTAGTGAGTGAATGTCCACGTGTCAGGGCGCTCGTGATTAAGTTCCAGTGCAGAAGATGAGGTCAGCCGACGTCAGCGACACGAAACGGCAAACGTGCCTCTTTTCGTAAACACAACTGCAATGTTTCCGGAGGGTCTGGTACGCGTCATGTAGCCCAGATATATGATTTGTTGCATCAAAGACGACGATGGAATAAACAGAATCGGCCCATGAGGTGAAGTACTTCCTCGCTGAGCCAGAAGGTGTTGTTGTCGTTTCAGCATTGCACATGCTTGAGACCTAGATCGAGTGATCATCCGCCGTGATCCGTGCTATTCTTCCTCTCGTTATCACTGCCTGCCTTGATTATACAACGGTCTTAAGATGAGCACAGCAAAAAAGCGGCCCTCGCCGCTGTCTACAAAGTCCTTCACTCGCTATGAACCGCCAGCATCGCCTGCGACTTCGCACAGAAGCCGTGCTAGCACAATAGCGTCGCCCAGTTACCCCAGGAGATCTCTAGACGAGGATAGGCTGGACGTCTTTAACAAAAAACCGGAAGATGATGAGGATCTATCATCCCCGAAGCTCGACAAGGCACAGACTCTTCCTGACCGGTTCGACGAATTGCCCATCGAACTGGCCAGCTTGACAGACAGGTAAGACTACGCCCTGACAAGACATCTGATATGGGACGTCAGCTAACGGTATAGGTTTGTCGAGTCTCTGACTTCCAAAGCCTTCTCTGAACCCCCCACCATCGACCAGATCTCTGAGCTCTTCCAGGACTTCTACGTCCGAGCATCGTCAAGCATATCCATTCACATAGCCTCGCTACGCTGGAAGCTCAATCGAGAGCAGTCTCCAGCCCCATCGAAGAGTAGCAGCCGTCAGCGGCAGGTGTCGGGAAAGAAGAGCAATGACTCCCTGGCACTGTCGACAGATGGTGGCTCACCAATGCTCACGACTTTCGAAGTCACAGAGCGGCGGAAACAGAGGAGACTGCTAGACTACAAGAGGCTGTTGCTTGAGGAAGCTGTCGAACGAAGAGCCTGTGAGAAGGTCTACGACAAGTTATGGCGGCACAGAAACACGTTAGACGAGGTCAAAGACGAAAAGCTGCGCTCCAAGACTGCTGCACTGGCTCTGGTCGGCATAGGCCTACGGGATCTGGGCGTCGAGACTGGCGAGAAGACCGGCAAGACCCTCGAGGATATTCAGGAAGCCCTGGACCCGGCAAGAGAAGGGTTGATGAAGATGAATGAAGAACACTACCCACTCGGCAAGCTGCAGCATCTCACCTCAGCACACAAAGTCATAGTCGAGACCCTCTATTCCATGCACGGCTCTTCTTCCTCGGCCGACGAAATCTTGCCAACCTTGATCTACACTCTGATTAGTGCTCCCATTGAAGGCATCAACATCATCAGCAACCTGAACTTTATACAGAGGTTTCGAGCCAACACAAAGATCGATGGCGAGGCCGCATACTGTATGACCAATCTGGAAGCCGCCATTGGCTTCCTCGAAGAAGTCGACCTGGCAAGCCTGCGCGCCGACGAAGGGCCAGAGGGCCCCAAGAAAACTCCATCCGGACTGGAAACACCGTTGCTTGAAAAGCCAGAGCCTTTTCCTACCTTTTCAACAACCGCGCTCGCCTCCACGTCAACAGACTCTGTCACCGCTGTGGGCAAGACAACACCGCCCCAAGGCAAGCAGACAAAGGCCTTCACCGTTGCACGGCCTGGTCCTTCTCCAAGGCACCAACGAACACTATCCGATCTGCTCAAGCCTGTTCACAACGCCAACGAAGCCGTTCGTGCATCAGCACGCGAGGGTTTGGATAATATCTCAAACACTTTGGATAACAGCCTCAAGTTCTTCTTTGGTCGACTGAAGGAGCAGGCTGCTAATCCCTCTCGAACGGACGATCTGACCGTGCCAAAAACGTTAGACGAAGCGCGCCAGCTGGTCAGTAAACCGCCGACGCCAATACTAGAACAAGACGGTGCTACGATTAGCGAAACGAGCTCTATAGCTGGGGAAAATGTCTCGGAAAGCCCTGAAGGTGCGGAGAAGGAGAAGCCGAAGCCTATCGGCGAGGATAAGTTGCTTGGTCTGTTCGGTGGGCGGCGCATATCATCGACTGGTACACGAGACCGGAGTGTCGACCGTGAGAGCTTAAGAAGCAATTCCAGTGCTAAGAAGGTCGCGTTCGCTGCAGAATCAGGGACGGCCGATGCTTCCAAAGCAATGTCATCTACGCCTCCGACGGGCAATCCACTCGATGCCGTGAAGAATTTCGGAGGTAGCCTTAACCCTCTCGGACATGTTGGCAGCGCTTTCAACGCCTTCGGCGGGACATTCAAAGGCTTCGGAAGACAGGCACCGACTCCATCCCCACCGCAATCTATTAAGGACAACAAGAAAGAGAACAACAGACCCGCAAGCGCTGTTCCTTCCACGTTCGAGCCCTCGCCTGGCACAAATGAAGATCCCAAGATTGCAATCTTCATTGACAAGCCCGACGTTATCGCTGCGAAGATTAAAACAGTCTCTTCACCGATACAGAAATTTGTCGAGGCAAAAGACGTGTCTGAACTGCAGATCAAAGACGTCTCGACTTTGCTGTCAGACTACCAGAGACTGGCCAATTTGCTCAACGAGCTTGCGTCTGTAGATCCAGAAAGTCCTGGGGAGACTAAGATATGAATTACCTTCCAGGATGAAGCTACAAGGGTGAAAATTCTATGTTCGAACACTCAGCCGCTCGCCCCAGAGTACCGAGATAGTCACAGCTTGTACATTCAAGAGGCTGGTGCACTCCGGAGAGCTGGGATGAAGCGATCGCTAGTGCTCGACGCATTCTTTGGTTCGGCTCGCTATGGCTGTCCTGATCGTCTTACCTTTACCCGTTCAAGGTATAGACATGCTTTCAACATCACGAAACGACCAGCCAGCACCGTGTTCCGTCCAGTAAAGACGCATCTCACACGATGATTCACCCCAAGCTCCTTCGCCGGCTAAGGCCGTGCGGGGAAGTCGTTTTCAGTAACGTCAAGCACCCGTATTCTGTACGGATTTTTGTATCGTAAGACCTCTCATTGTGACTAGTCTAGTACCTTTGTTTACATTCTGAAAAGCTATTATGGTGCGCCGTATTGTACAGCTCGGCAAGTCAGCCAGTAATGTGGTAGGTTTCCCTCCTTAGCCTCAGCTTGGCGCATTCGCTCCATGCGATGCTGCCCGAGTACATGGCTGATCTAGTAAGGCTGAAAACCGAGCTTCTCGTTCAACAACCTGCAGAGGTGAGTCAAATACAGACACCTTGTTCATGTCTTCGAGCACCGATGATACTGACATACTCAGCGTTAAGCAAAGAACGCGACGAGATTCGAGTCCTTACATTCGCCTGCCCACCTTCTCCTCAGCATGCTTCTGGTGCCAATGTGGAAGTCGACTCATCCACTGACGCTATACTTAAGTGTCATTTATGACATTTTTCCATGAAGGAACGGAAAACGACCCGTTTTGAACAAGAAACACAGTGCAATTGGGGTGTCACTAACGACGACCATGGATTGCCATTGCCGCAGAACCTCGGATACGTTGCCTTATCGTATGCGTGGGGTGATCCTACATCAACTACCAGAATTGAAGTCAATGGCGTGCAGGTCTCCGTTACTAGTAGTCTAGAAGCCGCACTACGTGCTCTTCGAGGCAAATCATTCATCCGCCAAGGGGGTGCTGTGTGGGCGGATGCTCTTTGCATTGACCAATCCAATCTCTCTGAGCGCAGTAAGGAAGTGCGTCGGATGCGAGAGATTTACCGGAACGCAGACTCTGTAGTTGTTTGGATCGGCCCCGAGAGCGACGACAGCGCGAAGGCTATTTCCTTGATGAAGACGATGGCGATGGCGTTCAGGCATGTTACAGACCTCGAGCTCGCCGCACGCATACGAAGTGGAAGTTCCACAATCCTCCCGGGATCTTGGCTAGCACTCGACGCGTTCATGAAGCGGCAGTACTGGAACCGGTTATGGATTTTGCAGGAGATTGCGGTAGGCAATCGCTCAACTCCTCTTCTTTGTGGCAATCACTCCATCACGTGGGGGGAATTCTATGACGCACTGTATCACTTCTCAAGCCGCTATATTGAGATCGCCTTCTCTTGTATTTCTTGGGAATGTAAGGAAGCAGGAATCGCTTCAAACGGCATCAGACGCAATCACATCATCCAGCTGAACCGGCAGCAGGAGATACTAGCCGGACTGAAACCTACGAACTGTTTGCCAATACTCGACGTGGCTCGGCAATGCGATGTCTCAGATCCTAAGGACAGAATATACGGTATTCTAGGCATGATGCCTCCTGATATCTCGGACCGCATCGTTCCATATTATCGAAACCGCGTCGGTGAGATATACCTTTCTTTTGCACGAGCAGTGATCTCCTCCCGTAAGTCTCAAGGCCGATCGACTAAAATGTGATCGACTCATCTGTTGTAGGCAAAGATCTGCTCATTCTCGAGGAGTGTACATGGTCCGATCCGCCTAAGTTCAGCAATCCTTCGTGGGTTCCAGACTGGACGCAGCGTGACCACTTCCGCCTTTTCGGCGGTGAGCCTATCTATAACGCTTCCCTTGGCCTAACGCCGCAGATCTCATTTACGGAGTATGGTCAAGTGCTGTCATGCAAGGGTATGTATATAGGCAAGGTTGATGGCCTAGGCGCCACGTATCTTGAAACAGGTCGCTCTACCACTGCGGAAGATTCGCTACAGCAGGCGCGAAATAATTACAATCCGTACGGAGCACAGAGTGGCATGAATCAGGCCGTGTGGCAGACCTTCGTCGCGGGCCGGACGCCAACGGGGAAGGACGCGCCGGAGAGCTTCAAATCAATCTTACAGTGTGCACCTTCGAAACCTGACAGCTACCAAGGACCCCACCCTTGGAGAGGCCGGGCTACATTTGACCGTGTGATGGAGGCCAATTCACATCTACAGATTTGTGGCAGACCTTTGCATTCGTTCTTTCCGACGAGTCCTGTTGGGGAAGAAAATGCTGCCAATATAAGGGATGCTTTTGAACGTATGTTCCGATGTTGGAGGTCGAAGCGACTGCTAGTCACGTCACAAGGCAAGATAGGCCTCGGTGCTGCTGCAATGAGGCTTGACGATGAGATCTTCGTCCTTTCAGGCTGTACAGTGCCGGTAATCTTGCGGCTCACTAGACCTAACGGTTACCGACTTGTCGGATGTTGCTATGTGCATGGCTATATGGAAGGAGAACTGCTTAGCGGCCCGCACGAACACTTCCTCCTTCAGAACATAAGTATTCACTAAGGACAAGCTTTCTGTTACGGATCGCGGGCAAGGAGCGGCCGTGCACAAGGATATAGCAAGGTAACGCAAGGAAGCCGAGCACGTGCGGGGCGGACCTCTGCCCTGCCTTTCGCATGCTTGAAGCAGGTAATCTTGGGGGTGCCTAAGGCATGTAAGTCCCTTAGTCTTGACAGGTGTATTAATTACTACAACACTAACACATAGTTAGTTTGATGTATATAGTCAATAGACTCAGTACTAGATTAATTACAAAAAGGGGTCTTACGCGCAAAGATCCGTACCGAATACAGGTGCTCGACGTTAGCCGAAGGTTTCATCGGATGCTTCCACCACCCGCACACGGCTTGTCAGGCTTACTAAACGCGGGTCGCAGACGCCTCGGTAGCATCACTCGCTCCATTGCTAAAACCGTCAGGGCTCCAAGACCTCACCGTTGCTCTAAGCACAGCCTCGCTTTACCTTGGTAATGAACTCTATCTTGTCATCGCCATGTAAAATCAGAATATCCGGTTATATCACAACTTCACTGCCAGCTTTACCACTAGCCGCCTTGGCGGGCCTCACTGCCACGTACTATCGCTCACAGCGGAACTTCGCAAGCAGCTCGGTCAAGATGCAGTCGTCCGGGCCAAGACCGCAGGCTGTGACCCGACTTTCCAAACCTCTCCCGGAAGGGACCATCGATTCGCACATGCACATTATACCCCCGGACTTCAATCGCTTTCCATTACAAGCCTCAGCACAGTACAAGCCCACGCCTCATACATTGTCCGATGCAATGACGTTCTACACACAGCAGTCAGGCCTCGGCATTGCTAGGCCTCGACTGGTGTTGACGCAGGTCAGCATATACGGCAACGATAACTCGGCTCTTCTAAGCGGCGTTGCCGAACTTGGTGAGAACGGACGAGGTGTCGTTCAGTGTGATCCGGCCCAAGTCAGCATAGAGCAGCTTGACACGTGGTGGCAGCAGGGCGCACGGGGTGTACGTATCAACCTTGTCAGTGTAGGCCGCTCCATCGCCGAAGATGAGTTGTTACAGCTACTACAAGCATACGTCAACAAGCTCAGTCAGACCAAATCAGCCAGTGGAGACAAGAAATGGGTGATCGAGACGTTTCTGCCTCTGAAATCTATGCCATCTCTCCTCAACGTCCTTTCAAAGGTGAAAGGAGGAGAGAAAGTGCGGTTCTGTCTCGATCACTTTGCAGGACTCAAGTTCACGACCGATGCGCCAGACTTCGGACCAGGAGACGATCCGTACCTCATACCGGGCTTCAGCGAAGTAGTACAACTTGTTACAGATCGAAGATTGCCTGACGTGTACCTGAAGCTATCTGCACAGTATCGCGTCGATGCGACGTATCCATCTCAGGATGCGCTGAGGCGGCTTGATCAGGTTGGACGAGAGCTCGTCCAGAAGGCTGAAGACAGAGTCATTTGGGCCAGTGATTGGCCGCACACGAGGTTTGAGAACATCGAGAGCGTGCCGTTCGTCGAGTCGTGCTATTCGTGGTGCGGCGAGGGCGCAGAAGGAGATAGTAAGAGAGACAAGCTTTTCCGCACGAATTCAGAGATGTTGTGGGACATGGGTCAAGGGGCGTGATCGTACGCAGCACCGTTGTATAATATCACGGGCATGTGGTGCACAAACCTCACCGTTCCGTGTTATTCATGAGATCCTTGTTAGATAGCGGTAAAATGCTCTGGCGAGTGCGATGTAGATAATACTTGATGCTAGCTGAGAGCGGTGAGCTATACTGCGGATACCCATGAAAAACTTGACACGGCCAGTTGCTGATGATGCATGGGACAATGGCTGTTCAGAATGTCAGATCATCTGTGTCCTCATTATCTTCTTCGCCAAGTAGCTTGTTCTGCTCAGCCCGAAGTGCACCTGTCTGTTGGCCGTCCTCAACCCCCCAAAGTGTTTTCAATGCAGGAGGTAAAGCAGACCAATGAGGCACCTCTGACCATATTTGCAATGGTCCCTTAGCCACACGACGGATTTCAAATCGACTGTTGCCATCTTGCTTGGCGACATCGATAAGCTTGTGCAGCAGACCACCCAGCTTTGAAAGCATAGTCGCATTTTGTACCTCCCACTCCTTCACCTTATCTCTCACGTCAACGACGTGAATGTCGTGTTTCTCGAACTTGCCGTAAGTGTGAAATGCGAGGATGAAGTTTGGGATTTGGTTGACCCATACTCGGTGCAGGAAGTCGTCGACCGAGACACGGCCTGGTTGCTTGGGCTTGAGCGCGCGAGTCTTGAGGTCGAAGAGAGCTTGCTGAGGAACCGTGTCGCCAGCATGTTTGATGGTCAGATCATTGGAACTTGAAGCGGCTTGCAACCCCAGCGCCAGAGTCATGAGTTGGCTCATTTCAGGTGGGGAGTTTTTGCTTTCTTCATGCTTCTGCTCAGACGTGCTATTGTCATGTGCAAGCAGGTCGGACAGGTAGCCGTCACTCTCTGATCTGATGAAGCACTTGAGGCCGGCGAAGTCGTATTTGATGACTCTCTGGTGTGATGCTGAGCCTCTGACGTCTCTTTCCCACGTAGTATATGCCTCAGGGAAGGTATGACCGTAGCCTCGGACGTCTTCTATCAGTTCTCTTGGGGTGTTGGTCTTGCGGACCAGGAACAGGCTCGAGCCAATGTATTCTACTCCAAAGCGAAAGGTCCGCTCTTCGTCTCTGGCAAAAGACAGCAGACTGCCAATTGTGTTTCCACAGCCAAAGAGATCGATTTCTGAGAGATCAAAGTCTGGGATTCTCTCGCGGATTGCTCGAATCGCAGGCTCGGTTGGAAAGGTTGGGAAGCGGGCGCTGTTCGGGTCGCGGTAGTAGATACCTCCATCCTCATGGAGGTTTGTAGCGCTCGACGGCGGCTGCCATCGTGGAGGTTTGCCTAATGGATCAAAGCGTCAGATCAAGGATTCCGAATAGGTACAGTATGAGAGAGTTGCCCACTGGTGGACCATGTGTCGCGGATGACGCTAGGGAGCTTTCGCGCCGGGAAGGTGCGCGCCGGGCGCACTTACCTGGAACAAGGATGGTTGGCTCGTGGGTCTCTTTCCAGTTGAAGCTTGTAACATATTCTACATTCTCGATCTTGATCCTGTCGTCAAAGTCTTTTGTCAATTTCGGTGCTGCGACGATGTTTTGCTGATGTATCTGTGAACCCTCTGGCCTCGGTAGAGAAGGAGTAGGAGAATGCCGGAAAGCACGGCCTCCTGGAACCCCTCGGTGACCAGCTCTTTGTCCACGTCCAAAAGATGCCCTTGAGAAAGCCATGTCCAGGTGTAAGACTGTCGGTGCTGTTGGAGACGAGACAATGACCCAGAGACCCAGCTGATAACATATGCTTGCGGGAGCTTTGCCAGCTTCTGAACACTGCCTTGTTTGCTCCAGAATGGCCAACACGGCAGCCTGCAGCCTAGTCGCATACAGCACCTGCAGCCCGCCCAAAGTGCTTTGCCTTCTCTCCACCCACACTTCACAGCCTTGAATACGGCTAGATGTGGTTTGAGACTGACAGAGAGTGAGGGCCTCATTGTGCAGATTCGTCACATGGTTGTCTGCAGCTTGGTCGTGGTCAAGTTAGGCTGAGTCTTCGTTACAAGTGATTGGTGCCTGCCAGAACACTCTTTTCTTGCTTCAACAACTCATTTCTCACTTTCATTCTTACGGCTTCCATACCATTTCGGTCCTGGCAGGCAAACTGCTACCTGATTCACTGGTACATAAGAAAACATTTCTATCGGACACAGCTGCCAAAGCTGCCATGGACGACAGGCGAAAGGGCAAGTTGCACTGGTTCTTCAAGCAAGTCTTGGAAGGCAAAGACAGAATTCATACTGCTTCGAAAGCTAAGCGGTTCCTTGAGGCTTTGTGCTCCGAACATGATCCAGTGGCGTGTGTCGAAAGCATCATAAGTTCGTCCGATGGCATCGTTGCAGTCCAACAATCCATCCGCACCGATACCACCGTCTCATTCGTCAACACTTCCATTGTTGGCTTTCTACAGTACCTCCAGAGCCCAGATATCGCAGCAGCTTGCAGTGGTGATCTATTACACGTCTTGCTCGGGCATATGGTCAATCCACCAGTGTTTTGGACCTACTTCAGCGGCCACGCCGAAGCACAGGTATTGAATCCTGGCGCTCTTCACTGTTTCACTTGGATGCTGTTGCAGCTCTTATCGATCCCTAACCATGATCTTGCGCCCTTCATCGCACTAGCTGTCAGTCCAACCATCAAGCAAGCCCTAGGAGATGCAAAGCAGCCAGGAACCCGCAACTTATTCGAGAAAGTACAGCACGTTGTCCACACTTTGACTACCTCTGCACCTGACACCGTGAATGGACCAGGCGGGCGTCACGACAATGACTTTGCGGATTTCCGGAAGATAGAGCTCTTACCCTCGATAGACGAATTGATTAGCTCCGACCCTCCGTTCATGCGCTTCGCGAGCGAGATCGACGAAATCGAAGACAAGGAGCGACTCATGACTCACCTTGACAATCAGTTCCGATTGCTTCGTGAAGACATGCTATGTGACTTGAAGGAAGAACTCACTAGTCAGCATAAGCGAAAGGGCCAGAAGATCGGCGGTCTCCGCTTGATCGGCGTCAGCTTCGATGACAGAAACCAATGGGCATTGGAATTCGAGTGCTCGACAGGTCTCTCCTTCCTACCCAAGCAGAAGGATCACGATGTCCGCCAGAAGTTCCTCGAGACGCACAAAAAAGTCTTGCCTCATGGTTCACTGGCTTGCATATTTGCTGACGGCTCAGTCGTTGGCCTCGGCACCATTTGGCGAAGAGAGGACAAACTGGCTGAAGATGTTCCGGTCCTCCATCTGCATCTACCAAGCAGCGACACCACCATTCGCAGGACACTGAAGGGTATACGTAACAGCACACAGACCGAGATCCTGCAGTTAAACACAGCATTGTTCGCATATCAACCGATCCTGCAGCAACTCCAAACCACGCGGTATTTACCATTGGCAGAAAGCATCATGAGTTGGCAACATCCGCAGAAAATTGCTAAGATCAAAATGGATAGCCCACTACAAGCTCTAGTAGCACAGTTGGAGAGTGAGCCTAACATAGAACTACAGCATGTGTTATCACTTCGCAAGTCAGCCATACTCGATCAAAGTCAGGCAAGCAGCCTCGCTGCCGCATTGAGTCAACAAATAGCTCTGATTCAAGGCCCACCAGGGACAGGAAAGAGCTTCATCGGTGCACTGGTGGCAAAAGCACTGTACCGGCACACCAAGTTGAAAGTACTCGCGCTTTCCTATACCAACCATGCACTGGACCAGTATCTAGAGGATCTGATCGATATTGGGATCCCAGCAACCAAAATCGTCCGTCTAGGATCTGCGGCTAAGGCCAGCCCAGTGACTAGGCCACTTGTACTGTGGGAGCAGATTAAGTTCAAGGGTTACAAGTTGACTCGTGATGATTGGGCTCTGATAGACAAGTACAAAACAGCCGCAAGTGACATAGGCGGTAGGCTAGCCTCAGCCTTCCACGAGTTCACACAAAGCAAAGCAGCGAAGAAAGATATCATGGAATACTTGGAATTCTCTGATGACTTTCAGGACTATTTTGAAGCATTCCAACTGCCCCAAGAGGACTCTTTCGCAATCATCGATGAGAAAGGCAGGGCTGCCAATGAATTTTATCTTCTTGACCGTTGGATGAGAAACGAGGGTGTCAGCGACGCGATTGAGCATACTTGGAATCATCCGAACGTGTGGTCTACTCCCAAAGATGCAAGAACAACTCTGAAAAGAAGGTGGCTTGATGAGATCCTGGGAGACCGTCTGAATCGAGTGATTGACTACGGTCACCAATACAATCAGCGAATCGTAGCCACCAGCACTGTGCGGGGCGAGAGCGGGCGACGTTTGATCGAAGACATGCGCATCATAGGTTGCACGACTACTGCGGCAGCAAAATACGTAAAGGATATACAGTCCGCTCAACCAGACGTAGTCATCGTTGAAGAAGCTGGCGAGATTTTGGAAAGTCATATACTGGCGGCCATCGGGGCCGGGACCAAGCAACTGATCCTTATCGGCGACCACAAACAGCTCCGACCAAAGGCACACTATGACCTTAGTGTGGAGAAGGGAACTGGATATGACCTTAATCGGTCGCTTTTCGAGAGGCTCGTGCTCAAGGGTTATCCTCATCAGAAGTTATCCCAGCAGCATCGAATGCGACCCGAGATATCAGCACTAGTCAGAAACATGACGTATCCAGAACTCACCGATTCTTACAGCACAATAGGTCGTGCCCCAATACGGGGCTTTCAAGACAACGTTGTATTCGTTGCCCACAGCGCTCCCGAGACTGAGGGCAGCCACGTCTATGACCCGAGACATGGTGGATTGAGCTCCTCAAAGACCAATCAATTCGAGGCACAGATGACGCTTAAGTGTGTGAAGTACCTTGCACAGCAGGGCTATGGGAGCAATCAAATCGTCGTCTTGACGCCATACCTCGGACAACTGCGTCTGCTTTACGATGTACTCAAGACTGAGAACGACCCGGTTCTCAATGATCTTGACTCTTATGATCTCGTGAGAGCAGGACTAATGCCCCTGGCTGCCGCCAAAATCAGTCGCACCCAACTTCGTGTATCCACGATAGACAATTATCAAGGCGAAGAGAGCGATATTGTTATCGTTTCTCTGACACGCAGCAATAGCCGTGGTGACATTGGGTTTCTGTCGGCTCCTGAACGTCTCAACGTACTCGTTTCTCGTGCAAGAGATGGAATTTTTCTGATCGGGAATACCGATACTTTCCTCAATGCTCGCAAAGGCAAGGAGATTTGGACCCAATTCATTGGTATGCTACAAAGGGGTCGCCACATATATGATGGCTTCCCAGTCCGCTGCGAGAGGCATAGCGACAAAGAGTTTACCCTGGCAAAGCCGGGAGACTTCGACCAAATCTGTCCAGATGGTGGTTGTGATGCGCCTTGCGGTACTATACTCAACTGTGGTGTTCATAGTTGCCCCTCAAGATGTCATCAACTGTATGACCATTCAATGATGCAATGCACGAGTATCGTCAGTGAATCTTGCAGCGCTGGGCACAGAATGTCCTGGAAGTGCTATAGCCAACGCCCAACGGTCTGCCGTACCTGTCACGACAAAACAAAGCGGGAGGAGGAGAGACAACGCAAGGAACACCAGCGGCTTGTTGATGAAGCGTTATCGAGTCGAGAACACAGCGCCAAGATGGCCGAACTGGATGCTCAGATCGAGCACGAGATGCAGCACATAAAGGACCTGAGTCTTCGAGGTGACCGTGACCGTGCACACAAGCAGAAAGTGCTTGATTTACAGAAGGCTAAGGAATCTGCCAAGAATGCAGAACGAATTCAAAAGTCCTCCCCTGCACACCTTGCGAACCCCGATGCACGGAACCCGGGGGCTACATCGAATCCGCCCAACAACCGACGTGCCACCGGAGAGCCTTCCACTCGCGCAATTCATGTGAAGGATTCGCCTGCAGCACAAGACTGGAATGACATGAAACTGGTGGAAGGACTTGCTAACAGTTCGATCGACGAGTTGATGCAAATGACCGGGCTCGAGACTGTCAAGACCTGGTTTCTGCAAATCCTCCAAAAGCTTCAAGTAGCCCAGCGACAAGGCGCAGATATCAAGCAGGAGCGCTTGGGCACAGTTTTGCTGGGTAATCCAGGAACAGGCAAGACTACGGTTGCTCGGATATATGCAAAGTTCCTTGCGGAGGCTCGGGCCATCCCGGGGTCCAAGTTCATTGAGACTACTGGTGCTCAAGTATCCAACGAGGGTGTAAGTGGTGCGAAGAAGATGGTCAACGATATGGTAGCATCGGGCGGTGGCGCTATATTCATTGACGAAGCATATCAGTTGGTGTCAGGCAGCAGCTATGGTGGGGGTGCAGTCCTCGACTACTTGCTTGGTGAAATTGAGAACACTACCGGCAAGGTAGTGTTTATGTTTGCGGGCTACGAAAAGCAGATGGAGAAGTTTTTCCAGCATAATCCAGGTCTCGCTAGTCGCATGCCCCATTGGCTGAAGTTTGCAGACTACCGTGAGTCTGAGCTATTGCACATGCTGGGACAAAAGATCGAGAAGAAGTTCCAAGGTCGCATGCGGGTCGAAGATGGACTTTCCGGACTCTACATGCGTATCGTCGTTCGTCGACTCCATCGCATGAGTGGTCGAGAGGGATTTGGCAATGCTCGTGCGCTGGAGAATGTTCTGGATAGAGTCACCTCAGCACAATCTGTACGATTGACCCACGAGCGTCGAGCGGGCCTTCAGCCCGATGATTTCTTGCTTTGCAAACAGGACTTGATCGGCCCTGAACCATCCAAAGCACTCGTGCAAAGTGTGGCTTGGGCAAAACTACAGAAAATGATTGGCCTTGACTCCGTCAAGACTGCTGTCCGAACACTGCTGGACAGATTGACACAGAACTACGCACGAGAGCTCAAAGAAAAGCCACCAATCGAAGTGAGCCTGAACCGACTGTTCTTGGGATCTCCCGGTACGGGCAAGACTACTGTCGCAAAGCTGTACGGTCAGATACTCACTGAAATTGGCATGCTCACTACATGCGAATGTGTTGTGAAGACACCAGCAGACTTCATCGGCAGTGCCATGGGCGAGTCGGAAAAGAACACAAAGGCCATCTTGGAGAACACAAAAGGCAAAGTCTTGGTCCTGGATGAAGCTTACATGCTCAGCTCCTCGTCATCCGCAGTAGATGCATACAGAACAGCTGTTGTGGACACAATAGTCTCAGAGGTACACAGCGTTCCTGGCGATGACCGCGCTGTACTACTACTTGGCTACGAGGACCAAATGAAAGAAATGCTCCGCAAGGTCAATCCAGGATTGGCTCGCAGATTTCCCATCGAAAATGCTTTTGTGTTCGAAGACTACAACGATGAACAGCTTCTGTCAATATTGAATCATAAGCTTACTAATCAAGGTCTGGCTGCATCTGACGAAGCAAAGGCCACAGCCATTGATGTGCTTGCTAAGCTTCGACGTCGACCTAATTTTGGAAACGCTGGGGAAGTGGAGAACCTGCTGTCTCGTGCGAAGGACTCTAATTCTAGACGACAGGAGATCGCTGCGGAAGCAAGCAGCGAGGATGTTGTCTTCGAACCTCAGGATTTTGACCCCGGATATGGTAGAAGCGTCGACGCACTCGATAACTGCAAGGTCCTATTTGCAGATGTAGTTGGCTCCGGTGAGGTGGTGGAAAAGCTTACAGGCTATGTTCAAAGTTTTAACAATGCCCGTGAGCTTGGTTGGAATCCTACCGACATAATCCCTTTCAACTTCGTCTTCAAGGGACCGCCAGGTATGATACACGTGCATGTGACAAACAACATTAGCTAATATTATCCAGGAACGGGGAAAACAACAACGGCGCGGAAAATTGGCACCATTTTCTACAATATGGGATTTTTGGGCTCTGACGACGTGGTCGAATGCTCCGCCACTGACCTGGTTGGCGAGTACGTGGGCCAGACAGGGCCTAAAGTTGTGGCTAAGTTCGACGAGGCATTAGGGCAGGTACTTTTCATCGATGAGGCATATCGTTTGGGCGAGGGTGCATATGCCAAAGACGCCGTCGATGAGGTTGTCGATTGTTTGACGAAGGAGCGATACAAAGGCAAAATGCTCGTCATCCTTGCTGGTTACGAGGAAGAGATCAATCGTCTTCTCAGCGTCAACCCTGGGCTCTCTAGCCGATTCCCCGAGGAGATCATGTTCCAGCACCTGACACCAACATTCTGTGTTGAGCTGCTCACGAAGAAGCTGCAGAAGAATGACAAGCTGGGTCTGGACCTCGACTCGACCACGGATCAAAATGCTCTTGCAGAAGACTTGTTCTCGCGATTATCGCAATTGTCGGGTTGGGGTAATGGCCGAGACATTGAGACTCTTGCATCTCGTGTTTTGGGCAACGTTCTCAAGACACGCAAGCCTCAGCAAGGGAAATTGGACGTGACTTGGTCTGATATCATTGCTCAGCTTACTCGACTGCACGCAGAGCGAGAACAGCGGGCCGCGAACATGTGGAGTGGGTCTTTCCCCGATCCCCGGGGACAATTGCAAATGCAGCAGCGCTACAAGCAGAAACCAACTCCTTCAACGTCGCAGACGACATCGTATGCGTCTACCACGGCGACAGTGCAGGCCCTACCAGCTGCAGAAGAACAACCCGCACAAGAGTCTGCGATCGCTGTGAATGCTGCGAGTCGAGATCCGCACGTCTCCGATGCGACATGGCAGCAACTACAATCAGATCGTGCCCTGCGCGAACGTGAAGAGGCTGCCGTCAACGACGCAATCAGCAACGCAAAGGCCGAGGCCACTACCGCCGCCAGCCATGCCGAGAAAGTCATCGCTCGTGCGAAGGTGCTAGAGAAACAAGCCTCTGCTGACGACGAAGCCCGCCGTCTACATGAAGCTATGCGTCTGCGGGCAGTGACGGCAAAGCAGAAAGCCGACGAAGAAGCACTGAAACTGGAGAAGTTGGTGAAGGAGAGACAGCGGGCACAGCAGCAGGAGCGGAAGGCGCAGGAAAAGTTGAGGCAGATGGGGCTCTGTGAAGCTGGCTTTCGGTGGATCAAGCAGAGCGGCGGGTATCGATGCGCCGGTGGGAGCCACTTTGTGAGGAACGAGGCGTTGTTCTAAAACGGACGTGGTAGAGAAATGCTGGCAGTGCGCCGCCATTTCCAAATGCAGTCGTTGAAAGCGTTCATCCAAGCATGTCTAACTGTGATTAGTATCGTAGTGTCATTGTAATGTCTTCATCAAGGAGCAATACTTTTCCGCCTTTCGAAATGCATCTGTCAGGAAGGAACGCACGACTTCAACGCGCACACACGAGACCGGACGGGTTTGATACGACCAAGCCTCGGACTAATTGGTTACGGTCTCCGTGGACTTAGATGACCAAATGATGCTGTTAGTGGTTGGATGTGGGCTGCCGAGTGATGTGGGAGGCAGAGAAGAAGAATTGGAGGAGCCCGATTGACGGGACAGTGAGAGTTGGACCGGTGGAAGGCAGCTAGAGTGCATTGCATGGAGAAGTCAGAAAGATGAAACGTTACTCAACCCAAAGAGCGTCAACACAAGGACATGTTCGTGTCATACTTGATCGGTGTTATAATCCGTTGTCAAAGTCAACGCGTGTCTTCCTCTTCTCCTGTCTGACTGTGTTCATCATCTACCCCTAGCGTAGTGCCAGGAAAGCGCCCGTCGCCAAGAATACACCCGTCAGAGTCTTGTCGCTTCTGAGGGTACCAGCCGCACCAGTGTATGTGGCAGGCGCGGTCATCTCAGTCTCAGTCGCAGTGCCAGTCGCCGACGCACTCGAGCTGCCGCTGGTCGCAGACGGCTCATTCGTGCCCTGCGTGATCATCGCACCGTTGCCACCAGGGTACTCTGATCCTGGCGAACCAATGAACGTGTCCGGCACCGCGGTCTGGTTGGAAGCGTAGAAGTAGTTAGCCGCGACGGGTTCTCCCAGGCCGGCATCCGCAATGAGCTGCTCGAAGGGAAAATTCGTGATGTTCTGGTCGTTGTATCCAGAGTAGGCCGCGGGGACCATGTAGTCGTCCGGCTGCTCGAACAGGTACTGGATGTATCTGTGCGCGGCGCTGTCTGGAGGCGGTTGGGGTCGGTGGTATGAGACCATTGGTGCTGTGGTGTTGACAAGGGCTGTCCCCTCGTCGCTGGTCGAGTTGCCTGCTGTGCTGGACTTTGTCAAGCCTGCTTGCCACCAATGGACGATGAATCGGAGCTGCGGGTCCTCGGGGTAGCGCGCATCCGGGTCGACCATGAACAAGATGTACTCGCCGTTGTAGTCATCGTCGAGGTCGTTCACGGCGATTTCTGGTTCTTGCGCGGGCACTGGATGGCCGTTAGCTGACAATCGGTAGGAGCGCTGGTTCATTCACCGTCAATGCCGAACAGGATGCCCGGTTCTACGGCGCTGGCTGGGTAGGTCACAGACAGCTGCTCGTCGCTGGTCGGGAAGCCAAAGTCCTCGGGAGGGATTGCGAGTACGGGTGCGCAGAGCGCCAACGCGATGAGACTGTTCGATTTCATGGTGGGAAGTAACCTACTGCAGCAGTTTTTACAACCTACGAGCCGAATCTTCGAAGCTGGGGGATCAAGCGCTTCAAGTAGGAGCTCTGTGTTTACACCTGTAGCGTGCCGCCAATGCTCTGCCGAAGCTCTGGGAAACCATGTCCAGCGCTACCTTCCCCAGTTACATCATCACTTCCTTCCCAAGACGGTAGTGCCAGCGACATGCTTGGCCAGAAGGCTCCCATTGGTGGTTTGAGGAGTTCCTGGCAAACAAGGCTTTGTGTGGGGACCGTGCACCTTCCATGTAATCGATCCGGGGAGCATCGGGGACATCTAGAGCTCTGCACACTCTACAACCCAACATACCAAGTATTCTAACTTCAGTGACATAAACCTTCTCAACACGCGAAGGTGAAAATCTCTGCGTACGAAGTAGAATGGCCACGTTGCAGTGTAGGCAGACCGTAGTTGCTGGGCGAGACGTACCTTTCCAACTGTCTCTCGCTCGAACGCTCATATTGTCTGGGCTATACCACTACGCTATCTATAACATTGGACTCAACATATCATACTTGACGCAGGCCTCAACCTGCTCCGTGCTCGCCTGGAAGAATGTTCTTGCCTCAAGACCAACCCAGATTTTGAACAAGCTGAAGTCACCTTCTCTGAGTGCTTTCAGCACGGCGTTCGGATCACTACTTCCTATGCCCCTCATGATGGGAAGAGCGGCCTTGAACAGGTCGAGTTGCGGATCGAGGCTTCGTCCAATACCCTCGAGGAGTAGTATGGAGATGACAACGTTCACAAAGTCTCCTTCCATACGGACATGATGCCCACGTACCATGCTAAGCACCTGGGATAGCACATCCCCGATTTTGATATTGCCAAGCGCGAATGTTTGACCTTTGACAGCCAAGACGAGATGCTGCATTTTCAGTGCAAACACTTCTTCGTCAAGGACTACTTCGGGGTTTCGACATCTCTCAACCATGAGTTTACCTGCTTTGTAGCCATCGAATTCGGCTATGCTCTTGAACAGGTCCAGGAAGTTTTTTCGGTTGGTGTTGTTGAGCTCTGTGACGAGACCTGTGTCGATGAAGATTAGTTGTGGACGATACCCTTCTTCATCAATCTGCTTCAATGTTTCATCCCATTCTGGTTGTTTCCCGATGTGCGGCCGGAGACGTGCCAGGATTTTCTCGACTTCATCTACATCCTCCGGCGAGGTCGGCTTGTTCGGATCTTGCTTCGAGGTAAGTAGAGGTATGTGCACGCCCGTCTTCGCAGATTGATAGAATCTGACCATGATGTTGCCAGGATGCAGGTCGGAGTGTATGAAGTTGTCGATCAGCAGCATGTGCAAGAATGCGTCAAGTCCTTCGTTTGCAATATCCTTCTCGTACACGCCGCCACCGGTATTCAAGAAGGCCGACAGTGGGATTCCCTGCGCAAACTCCTCGACCAGGACCTGCCTAGTAGAATATTCCGTATATGGGTATGGAAACCATGCTGTAGTCCTGTTGGCGAAGTGCTTCCTGAAGATTGACAGATTTGCGGCCTCTATGCGCAGATCTAGCTGCAACCGCATCATTTCACCAAAGTTGGATACTTCGTTGGGCAAGTCGAGCCACTCTAGGGTTGGCACTGCGTTAATGATAGCAGCGAAGACGCCCATGATCTTGAGGTCGCGCCGCACATTGCGCTCCACTCGAGGATGCAAGACCTTGATCGCAACGTACTGCGAGGGAACTCTTTGTGGTGAAGACTTGGCAAAAGTGTCGACGTTCTTTCGAATACGCTTCCGCAACGTTCTTTCTGCCTCTGGATCCATCTCGGGATCGTGGGAGCTCATCAGGTCGGGCTTCAGCCTGGCCTTGTAGACTTGGGCAATGGCACCCACGCCCAGAGGCTTGTCATCAAACTCTTCGAAGATGTCCTCGAACTCGCGGCCACCAAACGCCTTTTCTATCGTTTTGCGTGTATGGCGTAGGCTGTGAGCTTTCGCATTCGAGTGGAGTTCTGACATGACTTTGCACATCTGCGACGGGAAGATGTCGGATCTTGAGGCTGCCCACTGACCCAGCTTGATGAATGCGGGACCGGCCCTTTCCATGGACTTGACGAGAAAGGTATACCACCAGACAACTCCCGCTCTTTCATTGTCCCTCTCTTTGCTTCTTGGACCAATGAACATAATGGGTATGGCGACAATGACCGGGACGAAGATGATGACCAGATGGAAGAAACGAAAGGTCGTAGCTAGGGGCTCGAAGAGGTACTGGTCGAAAGCGTAGACGATGCTCTTCCACAGCCTGTCCAGACCTTTGGCATCCTTGGGCACTTCCTTGCTGATCTCTTCCCTCGAGATCTTGAGCATCTCTTGCTCATGGGTCAAGCCTTCTTCGGGGTCCTCCTCGCTGAGCTTAACGAATGCGCCCGGGGTCAAGGCGGCGGCGGCCCATAATATGCGAGTTCGCGACCATTGTGGTCTTTGGCGGGTATCTTTCAGACTGTATCTCCTGGTCCACCTCGAATAGCACTGTTGTCGCTTCGGAATGGGTAGCCGGAATCTAGGTAGGCCACGCCTGCCGCAGCAGCGGCCAAAGATAAAGGTAGCACTCATAAGCCTGGCAAGCGCATGTCCCTGATCTCTTTCCTTTGTGTTGACTACGTTACTGAAATAAGCTTGCGTCGGCTGAACAAGCGAGGAAAGCGACAATAGACGTGACGAGAGGTTAGCTGGAATAACATGATACTATCCTGGACATGATGCTCAACAGAAAGCATATGACGTCTGCCCTCTGGACCATTGCCCTAGCTGCCTTGGTGCCTTGCTTATTTATTGAGTGCAGCAGCACATGTCCCACCTGTTCTTGCGCCAAAGGTTCTGGGCTGCGAGTGCACTGGCGTTTGCCCGTCCGGGTGTGCGTCGCAATACTTGGTATATTGGAATGTCTATTCATACATCTCAGGATGAAGCAGTGGGTGCAGCAGCCATAGAAGAGGTAGACTCCTCGTTCTACGCAAGTGCTTACATACACTGCAGCGCAGGGATATACTAGTGGTAGGAGGCAGAGATAAGACTTTCTCCAGGACTGAACGGGCAATGTGACTCCTCTGCAGTAGCATACGACGCATGGAATAGGCGTGAGCAATAGTCAAAGCATGTTGGCGAGTACCGTATGGTCATTGTGGATACTTGTGTATTTATGGTCCATTTCCAAGTCAGGATGACTCTCGAATATTCAGATCCTGGATTGCGCCTGGGAGGAGAATTGACTATGGTCTCTAGGTACAGCGGGTCACCACACCCTCTTTACTGAAGTAAACTATCTATTCGACAACCTCAGGTACCTGCAGGTGCTCGACACAGATAAGCTTTGACAGATCTAGCTACTTTGTGGGGTGACGATGCAAGTGGGCGATCCGGCGTTGCGGGACCTATACCCGACGGAGCTTTGGCATTAATTACAGAATTAAGTTATGATGACATGATTGATGTCAACGGCACGACCAGACATCACTGCTTTGAGCCAGCTATGGAGCTCGCATTTCTGTCCTTAACGTGACTGCTCACAAGCTCGATTTTCTCGATATACTGCACACCACATCTGAACCCCAAAACCACATAACAAACACCAAGCTTCACCATGCAATCAGCAGTCTTCCGCCGCTCGGCACTTGCAGCCTCCCGTGCACGACTGCCCAAGCAAACGTCACTGCTAGCAAGGAGAACATACGCAGACACACACAACGAAGGGAAGGGCGACTACCAGAAGCCCCCGGCCAGTTCAGGATCGTCCTATATCCCGCTGTAAGCACCCCTAGCTTCCTCTACCCTATCTGTGAAACTAAGACCTCCCAGTGCCGCCGCCGCCGGCTTTGTCATCCTAGTACCTTCCTACTACATCTTTTCGAGTGACAAACCTGCCGGATCCGAACAAGCAGCCATCAAGGAGATCAGGAGAGAAAAGGGCGGTGCGCACGGCGAGTATCATGACCCCAGAGATGGTGGTGTGAAGACTTTGGAGCAGAAGAAGGCCAGGGACGCTAAGGAAGGCAAATAAGTCGAGCATCAAGGTGCGGAATGACTGCTGGGAGTGGGAGCTTCTGAAGCGGGAAGTTCTAAAACCCTTGGAGGGTAGGAACAACGCTCCGTTTTGCTTTGTGCCTGGTCCAGGTACCCCGCAGCTGATGTTCCAGAGGCCAATCATAGTCGAGTGATGCCTAGGAAGGAACGTCTACGTGACTTCGTGGGCAATACCATGTACAAACTTTGGCAGCAGCCTGTCTAGAAAATCCATTGCTATTCTCAGTCAGGGTTCACGGTGAGATATGGCTTCGCAAGAACCCGTGAGCCATTTCTTTCCCACCGTCAATGCCAACGACAATGCGCGAATCCACCTGGGTGATGTTCACAACCATATCGAGCTTCCGACGACCAGCGAAAATGCCATCAAGCACTCAAGACCAGCAACTACGAAGAGTATAAGGATGTCAGTCCAGGTCGTGCTCCAGGCACGTGTAATTGGGTAACTGAGCATGCGATCTTCCAACGGTGGCACGAAAGCGATTGCGATGACCTATTGTGGATCTAGGCTGACCCAGGATGTGGTAAATCGGTCTTGTCGAGATACCCCGTTGACGTCTGGCTGCCTCAGCACAACTATGACAACGTGTGTTACTATTTCTTCAAGGACAACGATGAACAGTCCCGGTTGCCGCCTGCCCTCGCGGCAATCCTGCACCAATTCTTTGGATTGCGACGCGACCTGATTGAGCCTTGTGCGCTCCCAGCATGGAGTGCTACAGGAGACAAAATATCAGAGGAAGCAACGCAGATGTGGCGAATACTAGAAGGCCTCAGGGACACCGGATCTGATGACAGACGGCCCATCGTGATATGCGTAATCGATGCTTTGGACGAATGTCGCGACAACGATCGACGTCAGCTCATCAATTTCCTTTGTCGCTTGCATGCCAACAGCTCTGCTCGGTCTCAAAACCACGCCGTCCTCAAGTTTGTCGTTACAAGCAGGCCATACAACAATGTTGAACGATGGTTCAGCAACGTCTCTCAACACTTCCCACAAATTCAGCTCCGCGGTGAAGACGAGGATGAATCAATCAACAATGAGATAAATCTCGTCATCAAGCACCATGTCCACGACCTAGTACAGCGTTTCAACCTGTCGGAGCGAAGCAAAGATCGCCTTCTAGACGTGCTTTTGGACCTGAAGCACCGGACTTATCTGTGGCTACATCTCGCCATTGAGGACATCCGCGAAGCTCTCGAACTGAGCCTCCTTCCTGACTCCGTTAAGATCGACATGGTCCCTCTATCTGTTGAGGACGCCTATGAGCGTATCCTCGCGAAAGTCAAAGCAAAGCAAATTCCCATCGTGAAAAGGATATTGAAACTGACATTAGCGGCCGCGCGCCCGTTTGAGACCGAAGAGGTGGCAATCGCCCTTGCAGTTGCATCCAGGAGCGACAACGACAATTCGCACGAGTTGCACATGAATGTGGCACACGTTGAGAAGCAGATTCGAGAGTGGTGTGGTCTCTTCGTTTTCATCAGACACTCGAAGCTCTACTTGATCCACCAAACCGCCAAGGAGTTCCTACTGAGAAGTCTTGATGCCGCATTACCGACCGGCACACGTTGGAAGGGTTGCTTAACACAAAGCGAGTGCGAGCTAGAGACGGCTCGGGCAACTGTACAATATTTGCTTCTACAACGCATCATCTGTACGCATCAGATATGGGGATCGTGCCGCCTTCTCGAATGGTCGCGCAAGCCGGATGTTGGGGAACAAATCAATTTCTTCGCGTATTCCGTCAAGCATTGGGCAGCTCACCTGAAACGTGCTTGCGTCAGCGATAGCCATAAGCTAGTAGAACAGAGCGCTCGGCTATGTGTAAAGGGTACCTGCGGTACTGCCTCTTGGTTCTTATGGTGGTGTTGCCGGTGCAATCCCTATGAGTGGAGCAAGCCCCTGGAGCATCACGTGGCAGCCTTTGTGGGCAGTCTAGTCACGTTGATCTACATTCACAAGACGAGGAATTTTGACTTAGAAAATACAACTGAAGACGGCATGACTGCTCTGGCATGTGCCGTACAATCTGGGCAGGAAGACGTCATACAATGGCTGATCCGACAGGGTGCAGAGACCAACATTCGTGATCAGTACGGAGAATCGCTCCTCCGTTCGGCTGCTCGGAAAGTTTCAGCACGGACCTTGCAGACTATGTTGGAAGCAGGAGCCGATCCCAGCAGAGATTGCGAAACCGAAGCGGACGGCGCTCTTGAGGCAGCCATACGTGGGGAAAACGAGCAATCTATACAGACACTGCTGAAATGGGGTGCGAGAGTCAACTGGCGTGACTTTCGGTCTGCGTTATTGTCAGACCGCCTGCCAGTGTTATTAGGGTACATGTCCGACCATGACAAGCACAATGTAGCCGAAGTTCAAAAGACGTTGCGTATAGCGACGGCGTTGAATAGAAACAGCAATGCAGTCGAGACACTGCTCAAAAGCGGCACCGTTGGTCGAGACAGTCAATCTTTAGCGACAATTCGCTCTTGATAGACGTTTGTCGTCATGATGGCTGGTTGGGTAACACGGCAGGTATCGTGCGGCTTTTGCTTGAGCATGGGTTCGATGCTAGAATCGTCAATAAGTGCGGATTGAATGCTTTGGACTATACAATGCAAACCCACGGCGATACGGAGATCATACGACTACTGCGAGCAAAGGGTGCGTTGACCTACGAAGAACGAGCCAAGCTGGAACGTGCTTGAGACTGACATCCCATGGACGCAGACTCTTCCGAGCGAGTGCGAAGTCACTGTCCCAGGTGACCATGGACCACTGTACATGTATTGAGTTTCAGGACTGCAGGCGGAGTATCTATCACATTCATGAACTCATCTCGCATCACTCGTAACATCTTATCACTTCCCATCGTCCGCTGCAATACCAATACTTTACGATGCCAAACTCCTTAAGTATGGCAAGAGAGCAGCACAGATAAGGAACGACGTTCGCGAAGATACACCTCGACTCCGTGGTTCGTCATCACACGCCAATACTACTACCCCAGGCACGGAGCGGGATTTACGTGCTGGCCAGAGACGAAGGGAGTATTCACAAGACAACACAGAACCAAGCAACACACCACAAGCACACGTCGAACCGTGGCTTCGGCACAGAGCGTAAGTGAAATCGACCCAAACGCACGCAGCAGAACAGGGCACCTGCAACCGCAAAGACCAGGTACGATCGTCCGACCGCTTGCAGAAGAAAATCACGACGATCAGAAAGCCGGCATCGAAGTCAAACACCCCAGTTGTTGCCTTCCATTTCTCTCGCGAACGTCAACGAACACGACCGAGTTATGGAGTCCAACATCCAGCTTAGCTGAAAATACTAACATCAAAAACGCCGTTGCTATGCCTGCTATATCCTCCCACAAGTCCCGGTGCTGAGATCCACATATAGTTATGTTTTTGATACAAGGAGAAAGTCAAGATGTTGGTAGATACTCAGTCCGCCTTCCCGGTGGGCGCGCTCCCACCCAACAACCCCAGTCCCTTCTCGTTACCGTTCAGGTGGAAATACCCCTTCCTGTCCTTCAACCCCCAAGCATTCAGCTTTTCCTTGTTCACCATACCTCGTGTTCTAAGCACATACAGCACCACAAGCAGGAAGACCAGCATGCCTGCACTGCTCTCGTAGGGGTGATATACCCAACTATTCTTGATCTGGAAGAAGATGTTCTCGACGAAGCCGATCGAGCTCTTCGATTGAAGCTTCGGTGGGTCGGCGGTGATTTTCGTCAACGTCTCGAGGATGGATACTCGAGATGGGGTGATCCAATTGCCTGTTTCGGTGACGTCCCAGAAGCGGCGGTTCTGCATGTGTGTTAGTACTTCTTGTGATAGCAACATCGGGAAAGACGATGACTTACCTCCTCATCATTAATGATGACCCGCTCTCCGTTGTCGATGTGCGTACCGAAGGTTGTCCTGAGCCACCTCTCCCAGAAAATGCCATCAACCCAGGCAAAGCGCACTTGTTTCCTGAAAGTGTCCTCTGTGATGCTAATGGCTACGCTCTTCGCTTGTCGCAATGCACGCTGATCGTCACGGTCTTCTGCTTCTTCGATCCTCAACTGCTTGCTATTCCTCATTTCCTGGCGTTCCTGCTGGAAATTCTGCGTCTGCTTGTCCATCCATTCAATTGCCGCGCTTTGCAGCTCGCGCTTGCTTTCCTTGAATTCGTCTGGATCCTCACGGTTGAGTATGCCGAGCACAGTGAACTTTCGATCCATGATTTCGTGAGCGTTTGTGGCTGTGAGCTCAGGTACAATTGGTAGCCAGACACTCTGCATCCAGCTGAGCACTCTTCGGAAGTCCCGCATGTCCTTGGGGGCAAGCGCTGTGTAGTAGTTTGGTCGACCAGATCTGCTGACAAGGAGTTTGGGCCACGTGTGGATCTTGAAGCGCGATGCCAGTATGTCGGAGTCGGTTTTGACGATACGTGCGTGACCAATCAAGCTAAGTGTGAGTCGATCGAGGGCAGCGAAGTCCTCCGATGTGGTGGCATGATCGAAGAAGTAGACGAAGATGACTTCTTCCGTCTCCTCCATGTCTCGGAACTGTGCCGCGTCAACGTATTTGACGTTGCTGTCGAGCGCCTTGTGGGTGAAGGACAGCAGGTCACCAAGTCCTCTGAGACCTTCGTACTCGACTCGCTCGCCGCCGCGGAAGAAGTGGATGGTTGGATAGGACGAGACTCGTGCGTCCTTGCACAATCTCGGCTCCGCATCACAGTTGACGCTGCCGATATTGAGTTTCCCTTGCATCTCGCGCGCAAGCTGTTGCCAGGTAGGTGCTAAGTGCTGGCAATGAGGACACCAAGGAGCGTAGAACTCGATGAACCACGGGTCTTGCGATGTGGTGACCAGTTTCTGGAAAGACTCGGCTGTCAATTCGACCGACACGCCCTGCACGTTAGGAGTTGGACCAGTCTTTGGCCTGGGCCTGCGGCCAGCTTTTGCAGTCTCGCTGGCTAATTCCGACGTGACAGTCTGCGCGACCTTGTCGTTCTGCTTCTCACCAATCTCCTTGCCCTTGTCGACGTCTTTGCTCTTGTCTTCGGCATACAGTGGCGCTGCTCCTCTTTCGACACCTTTCGCACCTGCCTTGGGCACTTTGACTCCCTTGACAGGTCTCGAGCCGGGTCTGATGGATTCTAACTTCTCCTCGACGTAACCGCTGAAGGCCTCCATCGATCGACCACCCTTGTACTTCTCAATCATCTCGCCGTCCTTGAACAGCAAGAAAGTGGGCCATGCATTCACGCCATTTTGCTTACAAATGTCACCGTAAGCTATACAGTTGAGCGAAGCAAAGTGGAAGTTGTAGTAGCCGTGGAAACTGTTGAGGGCATCCAGATCTTGGGTATCCTGTTGGCTCTTGGTCTTGCCTTCGAGTGGGTTCTCGGTGAAGTAGAACTCGTAGAGGGTCTGCCAGAATGGTTTGACGGCGTTGCAATGGCCACAGTAGGGAGAATAGTGTTTAACCCACCTGAGCTGTCAGCAGCTGACTTGACCTGCATGGCGCGAACTTACCAATAACCGTCCTTTATCGTGTCTGCGAACTCGTCGCCTGGGATGTCCTTCATCGGCGGTACCTTGATGTCGTTGAAGATGGTGTAGTCAACGGCCTCTTTCGTATCGGCAGGCGTTTCGCCTTGGACTGCCTCCTCAGCCAACAACTCTGCTTTGGCTGGCTCAAAGTCATTCGGGCTGGCGGTGACACTGACCACCGTCAAGGCGGAGAGCGCCCATGCCAGCAATGCTGGCCTCATGCTGATCGTTACGACAGAGGTTCGTGAGGTGTCGTGGCAATCGGATCAGGGGGTGATTGAAGGACACTCCGTGCGACAATATGAGAGATGGCAACGAACCCCGAACAGGGCGCAATCGACAATCTGAAGAAGGAAAGAGTCAATCCACAAGAAGCCAGGACTCCGATTTGTCCGTTGGCGCGGCCCCCTCGACCCCAGAATCTCTCGTGTCGTTTCTGGCCATCGACAGTACGTGTGTGCCATCTCACCAGAAGCGTAGTCTACGGTTGACGTCTTCACCATTGATGCACCACCCACGAGCCCGAGCTTGTCTGCAGAAACGGCAGGTCGTCCGAGTCGAACGTCAGGATAGCGACTTCCCTCTCGAAGCCCTCGCGCCTGCTCCAACGGCGCTGGCGCATATACAACCTCTACCAGTAATTCTCGCTCAACCCTTCCCCCGTAGATATAGCTCCAGTACAAAGCTCACCACAATGCGACCCTCCCGACAGCTCCAGGCTACCGTCAAATCGGCCGCGCGGTACCTCGAAGCCAATACACCCACAGGCCTAACAGGTCTCCCAACACACCCCTCGCCACGCCCAGCGCTTCTCTTCGCATACTCCCGCACTTTACGGAAGCTTCAGCAGCTACCGAAGTCTTCGGTCTACCGCCAATCATGCGAAGCTTTGACCAAGCATAGGTTGAACATAGTGAACGAAACAAAGCCGCCAGGTTACGATGAGTGGCTACAACGGGTCAAGAATGCCATTGAAGCAAATCCCAAAGCTTACGGTCATCTCAGACGCGAGGACGGCAGCATAGAGTTCGAGGAGGACAGCATCCAACAGAAAATCAGCTGGGATGGAAAGGTGACGAAGAAGGACGCCCAACCCTCAGGACCTGGCACGGAGACTGAGGTGGAACGAAAGGCTCGTCGGATAGAGCAAGATATCGCGCGGGAGGACAAGCTCGCAGAAGAAGGAGAGCTCCCAACAATTAGCGATCTGGAGGTCGAGCCGGCGTTGACTGCTGATCAGTAAGATGCTGCACGCTTGAACATGATCCCGAGATGCTAATGCCGTGTAGGGTCAGCGAGATCGAGAACAAGATCGGCGCAGGTCTGATCGAGGAAGTGCTGCAAGTTGCCGAGGGAGAGACCATGCTGGTTGAGGAGATGCTTGCATCGAGAGCGTAAGTGCATCATCGTAAGATACAGAGACAGACGTGCTAACATTGAACAGCTGGGAAGACCTCGAGGAGCAGTCACCACCAGGGCAGTGGGAGTATTTTGACCGAGGAGACAGAGTATAAATCAGTTCCGGTTTTTGTATTTCCTTAGCGCAAGGTCTTGTACAGAAGAACGAACAAACTCTTCCAACCATGATCACTCAGCGTCTTCCTGTCCTGCATACCTGGTGTTCAGCAGATCTCGCAGCCGAGGTCTGATATGATCTCTATGACATTGTGCTTTGGCCATGTGTTCTCCCACCCTCGTACCACACTCAAGCGACTATGGAATACATTTATCACGAGTAAACGAGGACGAGCAGCTGCTGACACTGGCTAGATTCACATCGTTCGTGTGCAACAACGTGAAGAACGACTGTTCTTACACTTCCTTCCAAGCAGTTCTGTGATGGGCTTCAAGAAGGCATGCGAATGATACCAGTTGGTGTGGGCCTCCATTGCCTCATCGTAGGTCCATCCTTGTTCAATCCAGCCTTTCATCCTCAGAATGTCATCGATAGCACAATTCAGTCTTTTGCGCATTTTCTTGTTCCTCTTATGGCTACCGACATAGTTTTTCTTCTTCTGGTGGAGCGCGCCCAGTGGTCGCTGAATCAGCCGGATCACCGCACCTTTCAAGTGTGTCGAAGCCCTAGCGGCATTGAAAATATCTCGCGATAGCCAGCACCAAGGATGTTGTGCTTGTACGGACATGTAGTATGTCATGATCTCGATGTGAAGTTCGGTAGGAAGATCTTCGAGACGCGCCATGCTGATCTGATGAGGTTAGCAAGATCATAGAGTGAATTGACTGAATTACATGCTAGCCCCAAGCTTACTGGTTGTCTCTTGTTTTTGTACCTGATCGTGCGGGACTTTGAAGGCGTACGGTGGCAGAAGATGTGCGAGAAGGACAAGGTACGTGGGAAACATGTCTGCACTCGTTATGTGGCTGCTGACTTCTTTGTACCTTCACCTTCACTTCCACATCTGCCCCACGCCTTCAGACTTGCATCTCCAGCAGAGCAATCGCTTGAGCTGTCCACCTCGCATGCCTGACATGGATCCGCCGCTGCACATCTCTAACGTCTCGTCCAGGAACGTGCAGATGTTCGGGCTGTTGGTACCTTCAACTCCTGTTGTGACTGTCGTGCGAAGGACGATGACAAAGGTCAGAAGAACTTCTCATTTATGGTTGTCTCTATTGTGGCGCTCCATGTCTCATTAGCATCTTCACCCTGAGACCTGGTTCACACTCGTGTCTGCGCTGCGCCACGAAAACGGCATCCAGCTTAGAGCCCCCTCACATCCTATCTGCAGGACTGACCAAAGAGTGCTGACACACTGTCATATCCAACTATAATTCTCATCGTATTGCACACTCGACCTCCACCTGAACACTTCGCTTCGACCGTGAAACAGCCTGTCCTTCAAGACTTCATCATGTCCGATCCCACCATGACAACCCGCCCCAGAATCTTCTCGAGCCGCCGGAATCTCTGCTTCTCGAATCTCGCTCTGTGTCGTTGCTTTCTGCGCGCATGGAATCCCCCTCCCATTTGAGAATCATATCCCACATAGACCACTGCCTCTGCCTCCTTCCTCTCCTCGCGCTTTCTCTTGTCTCGCTGCCATAGCTCGTCTAATCGCTTGCCGATGGTATCCTCGACCAAGTCGTTCCAATACGGTGATACTGCAGCAAGAGTGGCGAGATGTGGTGCCCATCCCAGCTCGAGGTTCTTGAGCATGCCTTTGACGATTTGCTGGTGCAGCTCGACTGGGAGATCCGTGAGAATGGCCATGCTAGGTCTGTGTGTCAATGTTGATGACGATCGAGGCGTGGTGACGTTACGTGGGACGCGTGGATCCGAATACTACCGTCGTGATAGCTCCGTGGTGGTATTGGGTTTTGGTGATTTTTCAAGGCATGGTTCGGTCGAGAGTAACTGAAGCAATGTATCAAGCTCTCCAGAGTATTATGGCAAGGGCAAATCAAGGCTGAAACAACAAGTGAAAACCACCCGTTTATCCGCGGCTTAGGCTCTTCACTCACTGCTGAGCATGCGTTATAGCAGATCAGTTCATAGAGCAACGCGGGCTGCCTGTTCGCCCAGAGCCAAGTCCTCGACATCAGCCGCCGGAGCATTGCCTGATCCAGCGTCATTGGGGACATCTGCCCGTCCCTGCCACCGCTTCACACACTTCTCCTTTCATCTTATCGACGACGATTCTCTCATCTGAAGATGATTCTGCTCCCAATGTAACTTCCATATCAACGTCTGCCGGTAACCCGAAGTACCTGCCAGGTCCTCGAAGCCTTCCGGTCGAACAACGAAGACATCTGCGCCAAGCACATTTTGATGGTAAGTTCATGGACTTCTTGAGAGAGTTTGGCGAGAGCTGTCGTGACGGATTAGATGTGCTGCGGTGAACAATGAGCAGGATAAGAGTTTGGATCTGGAAGAGTACTACGACTCGGTGCCTGGTCCTGCTGCTAGACTGGTCAACGTTCATCAGTCAGTTTCAGGTGCGATTTGCAACAGATCGAGAGTACACCATGTCTAACAGCGTAAAAGTGGTATAACGTTGCCCCACGGCTGCTCTTTCAAATCCATGCCATTCTCTCTTGTAGCTCTATGAAAACAAGCAATGTACACAATTCTCTTCCTTTGCCCTTCCTCATCTAGAATGGGTTGTCCTCGGGTGGGATCTCCCTGACGAAATAGTCCCCAATCAACGGCGCCTTGCTCAAGATGTCGTTCCTGACCTTGGGCACCTCACCGAAGAAGAAAAGCGCAAAGATACCCGCCGAGACACCGAAGCCTGCTGCGATAGTTCCAATGTTCCATGCTCTTTGTGGGGAGAGACCCATGAAGTTAGGAATGTGTTTCGTCCTGTAAAAGTCCTGTTAGCGCGTGCGCAGTAGAGAGCGATACATGGTGCTTTTGTTGAGCTCAAGAAGATGGCGATGAGCGTATCTTGGAAGTTCGACGACGTACTTTGGACCATAGGGAGAAACGTAGGTTTGGTAAGTCGGCTGAGGCTTGTAGACTGTGAGCTTCGATCGTCCTGCGTTGCCGCCGTCCAGTCCCGCCTGTTGAAGCTGTCAGTTTGGCCACCACATTCGGAAGGAGCTGCAGCATACGGTGCGGAGTATTGCTGTTGGTCTCAGCATCATGTTGGAGGTGGTATGTGATTGTTGAGCGAGTGCTGAGTTTGGCGACGTCCATCTGCGAATGAAGCTGCGATGATTTGCGAGGATGTGCACGTGACTTTCACCTGCCCGATGTGGAGTCCGTAGCTTCTCTCCTTCCTTTGAGCATGCCGCGACCAACTAAAATGACCACAGTCAATACAACTGCTATCAGATCACGAGTTCGGCTCACTTCCTAGCTTGTAGCCACAGGTGTCATGTCATGGCGATGGGCGTGCAAGCTTGACACGTTTGTCTCGTTACAACACGTTGTAAGGAAAGCCTGCAAACTATGGTACCGGTCGTTCGTTCCCACAACCCACTAACTGTTGTTGTGCTCGATATTCTTGCTATCACATTAGACTACTGAATGGCCATCTGTATAGCGCTGTGAACTCGATCATGCACGGCTCTTTACCAACATTCTCTCCAACACCATCACTCACATTGAGCGTAAGCATTCACCACATGCGCCTGGAATGCTCTACGAATCGTATCCAGAGGATTTGCAATACGCTTCTCTTCCATGCATCGTTCTCAAGCTCGACTGCCAGTTCTGTTCATCCTCTTATCCCAACATGCAGCAGAGTATCAACCTGACCGGTCGTCTTGAGTTCGTAAGCACCCCAGTATCTCTAAGCACCAGTCTCGAGACGCAAACTCCTTTCAGTCGTCATTTCAATCTAGAAGCTTACCGTGCATCCTTCAAAATACCCTGTCTTGTCCTTCGGAAGGGCATGCCAGTACCTTGTTGCAGCATAGTATGCCTTGCCGCCGTTCCGATGCGCCAGAGTGGCCCCAAGCAACAAGCTCTCGCAGTTGGCTTGCGACCCTCTCCTAATAGACATGAACGATGGTGCGCATAGTCAGTTGGCACGGCCCTTAAGATCATTGACAGTACATTATTTTGCTCTGCGGCATGACAGCTTCAAGTTAAGAGCGGTGGTATCGCAGTCACGTAGACGATGGAAGCATGGCATTTTTCCTCCTTCAAGTCTGCTTTTCAAGTTGACTCAAGCATCACACATTGGTTCATTCGTCATGCTAGTAACTATACCTGTGAATCAATAATCGTCTCTTGGGTGTACTCATCTAACGACCAGAGATACATCCGCACGTACTCCTCGTACGCCCAGCAAACGCCATTCTAACATGCACCCTTCGCACTTGGTATCTATCGACTTCTCGAGCTACCCATGCCCCTCTTTCCAGCAAGCAAATGCTTGGGCAGAGCGGCCGTTTCATGTCTATCAGCCTCTCCCTGTCTGGCCATTCTGTTCATCTTCCTCTGACTCAGCTTGCCTAGGCGCTCTGCCTTCTCCTTGGCCACTGGATCCGTCACGCCGGTAGCGTTCGTCTTCAAGATTCCATCCGTAAGCCTGTTAGTCTTTGGCGCTCTGCTCACAGATCGAGCTCGTGCTGAGGGCGTATCGATGTCCATTGCCGAGCCAGCATTCGACTTGTTGTCCGCCGGGGCATTTCTGAACGTCGCTCTCGCTCGATCAACAGGCGCAGACGAGTCAAGGCCGATCTTGTCGAAGTGCGCCGCCATCTGGGCCGTCGTCCGCGACTTCTTCGACCGGGGGATCTGAGCTTTGTTCTTCAAGCTCTTCTTCGTCCGTGCCTCATTCATCATCAACTTGCGCTTATCCCTGATCATCTCGGCCTTCATGTGGATCTCGGCGTCTTCATCGTCCTCCATGCTCTCGCTGTCGTTGTAGTAGCCTTCTGCCTCGAGCCTCTCCTCCTCGGCTTCTAGCGCCGCAAGTCGGTCCTCAATGTCTGGGTCCACGTAATCTGCCACGTTTCGTCCGTTGAAGAACTCGGGGACCTTGTCGTGATTCCAGTCTTTATCTGTGAGGTCGTACCATTTCTTCAGGTCGACGCTGTATACACCTGGCCCGCCGTTTTCGTCTTCGATTTCTCGTTCCAACTTTCGTCTGTCTGGGTCGGTTCTGTCGTACTTTTTGTAGGTGCCGTTCAGGACGGCTTCTGGAATGTGTGTCTCCGAGTGGGACCCTGCGAGCGGCCTAGCCACGTGAATTCGAGCTAGGAGGTCGCCTAGTCGTCCAGTTGGGGCATCTGAGTTTGCGGGCTGTGCGGCGGCGCCAGTCTTGAGTTTGTTGGCGACACGTTCTTCAATAAGACGGTCACAGACCGTGTTCTTGACCAGCTGCACTCCCTCGTTAGTTATGCATGATAGTTGAAGAAGCTCTGTGTTGCTGTTCTGGGTGACCAGGTCCGATAGCTGTTTCTGTTGTTCCTCCTCTAGGTCTTCTGGCTTCGTAACATCAGTCTTGTTGATGACGATGAAGACCAGCTTGTTTGCAAACAGCGGCCTGATGGAGTTGAAAAGATTGATTTGTGCTTCGACGCTGTAGCCGCATTGCTCGGAGAGATCCATGAAGTACAGGCATGCTGAGCGCAGGTGAGCGATTGCGGTGATGGACTGCATCTCGATTGTGTTCATCTCTTCTAGCGGGTGGTCCAAAATACCTGGAGTGTCGACTGCCTGGAAGCGTAGGTACTTGTAGTCGAAATGGCCGACGAACAGAGATTTGGTGGTGAATGCGTACGGCTGCACATCGACATCGGCCTTGGTAATAGATTTGAGGAAACTGGACTTGCCGACGTTTGGGTAACCACATATCAGCAGGGTCCTCGTGTTGGGGTCGATACTGGGCAATCGACCAAGATGCTGTCTGACTTGCTCAAGGTACACTAATGGGTCTCGAAGTCTCTTGCATATGGTGGCCATGCGACCGAGGGCAGCCTTCTTGAGGTTCTTGCATTGGAACAGTGATTGCGCATACTTGAGGAGGCGGACGTAGTCTCTTGAGACTGTTTCGATGAGTCTCTTGGCCGTGGAGAGGGTGCCGAGGGCTATCTTGAAGTGGTCTGCATCGTATAAGGTGTTCATAAGATCTTTGTGGAAGGGGTGGATGTCCTGCAAGCGTGGGAAGCCATCGAGGATTGCTTGGAATTTCTCGGCGAATGTCTCTGCGGTGTATTTGACCTTTCTGGTGTAGAAAGCCCTGATTCTGGAGATTTTGAAGCCCGCTCGGATCTGCGTGGGCAATCGCCTCTGCGTTCGACTGAGGACGATATCGATGAATTCTTGCGACGTGGGCACCGGTGCGATCTGGTCATTGTTTAGCAGCTGCCACCTTCTTCACCACCACAATAGACACGTACCTCTTTCCATGTGGTCTTCATCCTGTCGGTTTGGTTGCACGAGTCGTCGGTAGCAGTGGCAGTTTCTGTTTTGCGATCTCGAACTGCAGACAATTTTTGGCCGACATGAAAACGTTATCTTATCGTGTAGGCTAACCTAATGTGGCAGAGTGGTTGTGGATCACTGGAGCCCACCAGGCAGCTCACCCCACTGCATTGACAGACAAGCCGGCCAGCTTGACGTTATGTTTGCTGGTGTATGGACGTCCAGATTCACACGAGAAGAAGCAGAGCTGGAGAACAGATACAGATGTTTTCTACTGGTCATATGTACAACGCAACAACCTGAACTAGCCACTGTCGCCGGGTCATACACCCACTTCAACGCCGTCCGCTTACTCGACGTTGGTTCTGGATTTCTTCTTCTTCTTACTTCTCTTTTCCTTTCCACTGGTCAGTTCCTTGCGCATTTCGTCTTTGATGCGCGAGATTGTGCCGACGCCCCCATAGACAAGTGCTGTGTATACCATCGCCACACTAGCACCTGCATTGAGAACTTCCAAAGCTTGCTTGCCGTTACTGATGCCGCCGGTAGCAAAGATAACTTTTGGTCGGTCTCGTCGAGCTAGATCTGGCGACTTCTTGGCCTCGCCCGTGTCTTTGTCCTGCTTACTCTGGTCCGGCTTAGCTGATGACCCTTCTAGACCACTTCGCATCTTCTCTTGTTCTGTCGTCGGAGGCTGCTTCGATTCTGGTCCATCAGGACTACTCCTCAGCTTGTCCTGTTCTGACCGTGGCTGGTCGTAAAACTTGTTGGTGGGAAGGTTGATGAGGGGTTGCTTCTCCGAATCTTTCTTTTCTGCAATGTTTTTAGCCGGAATCGCTCCTGTTTGGACAGAGTCCTCCACCGCATTGTCAGCAGGTGAGCCTGCAAGGTTCTCCTTGATCTCCTGAGCGACCTCTTTGACCGCACCTGAGGACCGAGGCGGCGGGCTTGGGTTGTCGCGAGGTGGTGGCGAGTCTCCAAGCTGTTTTTTGTACTTCTTGACCATGGAAACAGTCTTCTCGAAGAGATGCGGGCCAGAGAAACCGCCTGCTTCCAACAGGTATTGCTCTTCCGTGGGTGTCAATTTGCCCAGATGCGGCAGACTCTCCGGCCTTTTGTTGGTGGTATTGCCAACAATAATGCCGTCCACGTCGGATTCCCAAATTGCTTGACATATGCCATTCACTTGCTCCTCCGAGTCCTCGTCAGGACTGACCTTGACCATTACCGCAGGTTTGGTGGTTCGCTGCACAGACCGAGCGGCTGTCACTACTGAAGACAAGATCTTAGTCAACGACTCCTGCTTCTGCAAACCCCGTAAACCAGGAGTATTCGGACTCGACACGTTGACAACTAAGATATCTGCATACGGAGCAAGCCGCTCTGCGCAGTAGAGGTAATCTTGGCGAACTGCCTCGATATCATCCTCCGGTGTTGCTTTGTTCTTGGCAATGTTCACGGCGAGCAGCTTGCCAGGCGTGAGACTTCCTGGTGGTACACCTGCATGACCATCGAGTACCAGCGTTTCGCCTTGAGCATCGTGGCCAAAATCGCACGCCTCTGCAAAGTGTCTGACTCGATGTCGAAGTCGATGTGCTATGTGATCTGCGCCCTCTGAGTTGAGCCCGTAGCGATTGATCAGCGCATTCTGCGATGTGAGCCGGAACACCCTTGGCTTATCATTACCTGGTTGAGGCTGAGGCGTCGTACCACCAATCTCGATAATAGCCGGACCTATCGCAAGCAAAGGGTCCGGAATTTCCGCGTGCTTGTCGATTCCGGCCGATGTGCCTATAGGGTTTCGGAGAACTTGACCGAACACCTCAACAGCTAAATCTCCTGTTTGGTCAGGGTCGCCTCGTTCTCTTGGGTACAGGCCGAATGTCCATAGCTGTTTTAATGCTCGGTTGCCCACCTCGTGTGCCTCTTCTGGATCCTTGTACGCCCATCTTAGCGCTGGGATCACGACCCATCGGTGAATGCTAGCACGCGTGTCTGTCACGTAGAAGTAGATACCGCCCAGACCTAGGACAAGGGTCGTGCCGTAGAAGAAATTAGAGACCCGGGTTCTAGCGCCAGTGGATCGTGTCGAGGCATTTCTCTGGCATTGCTTGACTGGATGACGACTTGCAGCTCTGGCGGCCACCCGAGCGACGGGAAACATGATGGGATGATGGTTCAAGGCACTTAGATCGTTCACTCGTAGTAATTAGTCCATCGTAGCCTGAGCTCGAAGTTAGCTTTGCCAAAACGATCGCCATCTGGCGATCGCGTCAAGACCAAGCTTCATGAGAATCTGGTCACGTGCAGCTAGATTGATGCCACTAAGTCGATATTCCGCCGAACGTACCTACCTGACTAAGCTGGACTACAGCACGTGACACTAAGATCACGTGCAATGCTCGCCCTGTCTTCCAAGAAAGTACGTATGTAGATTTCGTCGCGATTTGTTATCGGATCGTCGCCGCTCGTTCCACCAACTTCTGTAACATGCTCCCGTTCGGTTGTGGAGAGCCGCAATTCCGTCTTGATTCAATCTCCTCATTCCTTGATTACACATTGATCACTAGCTCATCTATGGACTACACTCCAGATCCTGCGCCTTCTTCGGCCTACCGATCATACCTCGAACAATCGGCAGGTCATGCTAGACGATGGAAAGCAGGGTAGGGACACGCAAACAAAGAGAAGTTCACGCTTGACAATAGCCCGGGGCAGACCCACTCGCCTGAAAACGTGGTGATTTGCTATGTGTAACTCAACAGACAACTTCCGATGTGTTGAACATCCAATTGCACGGTTAACCACATGTCGTTTCGCAACTTCACATCCGTAGGTTCCGAATTCTTTGCCCGAGGTGACCTGTGGGTCAACTATAACTCCACATTCTTACGAGTAAGCTTTTATCCTGTTTGATCCCGACAAGTACCTTGCGTCGTTGTTGCTTAAGTTGGGAGATGGTCCGGGTTCCCTTCAGTCTCAGGGTTCTTTGGTCCCTGATATACGTATTCAAGCTTTCCGCCCATCCTAACCTCTCAACATCATCTACGCGGTTGTCACCACCCTGGAGTAGCTCATCCACGTAATCTTTTTGGTTCAAAGACGATCGTCAGCCCAAGATGTCGAGATCATCTAGCAATTCCTTCACCACAAATAACGACTATCATTTGTCAGCATTGCCCGAATATTCGCCCTCAGATATGTCGGCTTTCACCAGGAGGCCGGAGCGACGATACACTACGATCACACTACGGGAGGTCAGATATCCTCTTGGTTGTCCATGCCATCCGAAAGATCCAGAAGCAGCCAAGAGACAGCAGAAATATGCACGAGCACCATCACCCGATGCACGAGTACCACCCTTTATGAGCCACGCAAGACCTGAATTGATGCCAAGAAGCAATAGTCAGGACAGCACAGACTCAACACGCTCAAGGAGGCGAGGATTTGGAAGCTTTCTCAGGCGCGCGTCTTGAACCTACGCCCCCTGAGCCATAGCGAAACCTGACTCCTATCACATCAACCCATCCGCCCTTGGGACATCAAACCACCGACAATTCGTGATGACGAGCACGTTGGTCCACTGCAAACGCGAGACCGCTATAAAGTCGTTGAGCGCCGGCTACGAAAGATCTATCGTCCCAACACATAGCTAAGATGCGGCGGCCTCCGAGCGACAGCTTGTTAGGAAGCAAGCACTTTATTCATTCCGACCGTTCTTGGTCTTCCGCGAAGGCGCATTCTCTCACATACCCTTCAACCCGGAAAGTCCAAACATCGACAACACAACGACTGCCTGTTGCTGGTAGATCGACCAACATTGGCACAAGGTTACGGGTCTTTCTACTTTTTGTTTTGGATAACAGCGGTGTACGGTTCAGGCGCAAAGATGCTGGCATGAACGGCCACCACGAGAGGGACTCACATCGGATCGTATCATGACACAAATATGCTTACGGCGTTCTGTTTGCAGCATTGGACTTGAACGTGGATGAGTGTGCAATCAATGCTGTCAAGCACACAAGCACTATAGTTGTCCTGAGCATCGGGGTCTGCCGATATGAGAACTCAGTATTTCTCTCTTTAATGCAACAGTCATGGTAGAGATTCCTCAAATTCACTATCTGACCTCTATCCTCAGATCAGTATGGGACTGACGGGCTTCAAATCTTATCCTTCTTTTCCAAAAGACTCTTCAAGCACCGTTACCTCCTTTTCGTCTCAATCTGTCCGTTTGCGTCACGCACTTCGTTCTACGTTCCACGAGACTTCGTCTCCAAGCCACTGCAACAAGCATATCACACTCCCTATGAGGCGTGGTTCTACACCAGCAGCAAAACAATTACCGTAGATACGAGAGTGGTCCACTAAACAAGCCTTGCCACCAAAGCAGTTCTATTCGCTGGATCAAGAATAAGCCTTATGCGAAGAGGACTCCAAGACAAGGACCAAGCAACGTCATAGACGGCTAGTGCAGATCATCTGCAAAGTGACGATTTCGGGTTCGCTGGCTTGTCGAATCTTCCCTCGCATCAGAGCGTTCACATGACAAGTATGGATTTATCCTCCGACCGCACAGCAGATTTTTCAAACGAAACAGCCGCTTGCCAGGGTGCGATCATATCACACAGGTACCTCAGGACCACTATGTCGAAGCAGAAGGGGATCTCCAAGCTAATCAATGTGCCGGAGTGATTTGGAGAACACCCATAACCGCAAGCTCGCCCAGGATACTTTGACCAGTGCCACAACTCAGTTTCCAGGTACATCTGGCGCCCAGCTTAGTGGTCTGCGGCGGTGACCACCATGCTCATATGGATGTCAGATGGAGCAGCTATGCACGGCAAGAACGACGGCACAGTACCAAATCGTAAGGCCAACTTGCTGCACCACTTACCAAGGCCTATCCTCGTCGTTCGCGGAATTCGCTGAATGTACTTTGATAAATTTGGCTGGCCCTCATCTCATCGGAGAGGGTGGACAGTACATTGGCCGTGCAGGTGACACGATACTGACATTCTTACCGATTTCGATAGCGCAGTCATTGTGTTTCTCGCCTATCAGGCTATGCTCTTGATTGACAGGCCAGGTAAGACAGGACACACAACCTCGAGAATAACCATCAGACCTTCTGTCGATCATGGGGTATGGCAACGAAAACGTGAAGAACCCCCAGCATGCTCGTTTCCACCGTCATATTCATTGGACCTCTCGAAAATTATGGTAGAGCAGCCACGTGGGTCGAGCGGAACAAGCTCGTTTGATCTGCAAGTACGGGCGGGGGCTACCGCACCTTTCCTGTTTATTATTTTCGGACTTTGCACATTCCGTGAAATCGTGAAATCGTGAAATCGTGAAATCGTATATGCTGCTTCCGCTGTCGCTGTCGCTATCGCTATCCTCGTCCTTGCTATGCTACCGATAGCTGCATATGCTGCCGCAGGTCGCTTAGGCGTTAGTAGTTGGGTATTAATGCATGCCCGTAGTGTATGTACGTTCCGGACTAAGTAGGTATAAGTAGGTCTAGTACCTATCGCTTAATGCCTTCTTTACTTGTACGTAGCTATGCTAGCTAGTCGTCCTAAGGTTAATCTTAGCCTATTAGCTATTAAGATTTACGACTTCGTCGTCTAATATAGTTAGATGCAAAAAGAGATTCTTACTTAGATTAATAGAGTTCGTAGTATTAAGTGCGGATATAACGTACTTAAGAAGTTTCTTAAAGTAGAAGGTATTGCCTCGAACTAGTCTATAAAGAAAGGTCTCTACTAGAATAATAGGTTTATCTTATTAGTGCAACGCGCTTATAAATAGACCCTATAGGATAACGAGAAGATTATATAGAGCTTATAATAGGAGCTCGCTTACGTAGTAGTTAGTACTCGGCTTATTAAGTCTATATAACGGAAGTATAATTAGTCTCGAAGAGACCGTGCTATCGAGAATTAATTAAAGCGCCTTTAGTATATAGAGGCTATTATCCTTAAAACTATTACGTTAGGTATTAGACGCAACTAGGGCCGAAATTATTTCTATATCTATCTTTAGATACGCTATTTAGCACTTTAAGTACGAGAGAATTACGTTTAAAAGGTCCTCTACGATATTAATAATATATATAGACGTAATCGAAAGCCGAAGTATAAGGTTATATAACGCTACGAAGCTATCTATAAAGGGCTAAATTACGTATAGTCTATTAATAGCTATAAGAAGTTTATAAACTTTAGTATCGAAGTCTACGCTGCGATAGACGCTTATTTAAAACGAATTATCTAGGTTTACGTTAGGGTCGCTAGCCGTAGGTAGATCGCCGTCGCAAAGCAGTATATTTAGATAGTCCGCGAGTATAATATCGTTCCTTATCGTATTTATTCTAATCGTAGATTAAAGATACCTTTTATTACTAATTTATAGTTTTAATTCTATATTTAGCACCTCCGAGATATCGAAGTTCTTAGTAATTAGTCCCTTATAGACGAAGAGATACGAAAGCGCCTTTAAGAGTGCTTCGTCTATAAAACAAGTATATAAAATATTCGAATTAAGAGTTTCTAGTCTCGGATTAAAAAGCATTAGTTAGTATCTTAGCTTATAAGTATACTCGCTATTTAGCATCCTCTATATACGTTACTAGCTAGGTTAAAGGCGTATATATATATTATAGGTAGAAGACGTCTTACCTAGCAAGTCGAAGCTTATAGGAAGGTTTATTAAATACCTTATATCCTAATCGCTTTTCTATTCTTAAAGCTAATAATGCATACTATATTAGGTCTTATTTAAGAATCTATAACTATAATAGTTCTATTGAAGCGAGAACAAGTTAGATTATATTATATAGGTATATATCTTCTTATCGCTTCTTTAAAAGGAGATTAATACCTTTATAAAAGTTTAGAACGCATATCGAATACGTAAATAGCGTAATCGACTATATTATATTACTAGAGTTCCTAACTAGCTTTACTTCGAGCGTAACTATCTTCGATATAATTAGCTTAACGCTAAGCGTCCGACTAAGGGCTATAGATCTAATACTAATCTATTAAATAAGCAGGAGCGATTACTTAAAGACTATAGTACGTAATAGCTTAATCGCCTCTTTCGTTATGTATACTAATATAGTTAAAGACGAGGACTAAGTCTTTATTGCAAGTACTAAAGCATAGCTAGATAAAACGCTGCACTAGATCTTCGCCGAGGTTAATAAGTAAGACGGTATTACCGCTAATAAATTCATTTAATAAATTTCTAAGCGAAGGATTCTTATCTCGAAATAGTTTTATATATTAATTCGGTAAGCACGAGACTATATCTCTATTCGCGATAATACGCTAGACTTTACTACCCTCCCGGATACTACTAGAGAGTAAAAAGATATATATCCTAATCTAGCCTTTAATACAACGCTTATCGAATAAAGATAGAATAAAGACTAACTTTAGACTACTATTAAGAACGAATTACTTAACGATTTCGATAGTATAGTCTTAATTAAGCGTATAGTTATAGTAAGTACGGTATACTAGTAGAGATAGAGGATTAGGACTCTAGAGACGATAACTTCGCTTATATATACTAAGGGGGTTATAAACTAGTATATGCTAGCGAGTAGTACTATTTTAAGCCTATATAATCGTTACTACCTTATTATTTAATACTCTTCGTTTCCTACTCTTTACTCGCTCGTCTATTACCTTAACGCTTATACGCCCCCCCTCCTCTTCTCTTCTCTTAATATCGTCTCTTTCATCTTCTATCTACGAGCATATTAAGGCTCTAGACTTTATCTCTTCCCTCCTTCTAGCTCTTACGTTCCTCTTATTACGTATCTAAGCTGCTACGTATCTAGTTAAAATAGCTATCGCCTACTACGATTATAATAGTTAGTATTTAGCGAACGTTAATCTTAAGTATAAATTTCTTTTAAAGGATACGCTTAAATGCCCGAGATATCGAAAGAAGAATATTATAATATATCTAACGCGCAGGTACGATAGACCTAAAAGCCTTCCTTAACCGAGTAATACTATGCTTAAGATCGACTTATCTACTAAGCCTAAACGGGATTCGATTGCTAAGTCCTCTAAGAAGTCGGTATCGTTATTTATACCGCTAACTATCGAGTCCGAGGAGTCGTTTACTTCTATAAGCTAACGAAGCACTAAGCTATCTAGCTAGCTTCGCGATAATACTAAACCTATAATATACCCGCGTACTTAAGGAGTAGGCGTAGCAGCTCTTAAAGAGTCCGTCGGTAAAGAGCTACGAGCGAAGAAATCTAAGTAGGATAAGAAGACCTACTACTAGATCTGCTTAAAGGTTTCTTTATTAAAGCATAACCTCGACGAAGATAATAAATTCGAGTACTGCGAGTTTAAGGTTAATCTTATTATTAACGACCTACCTATAGATACCGAGGTACTAATAATGCTAATAATAGACCTTATACTATAGAAGTATAAAAGAGAAGATATCCTTAAGTACGTACCTATAGCTAATATAAAAGGCAACTATCTTTTTGCTATTAGCAAGCCCTCTATAGATAGTATTAATATTACTATTAATATTCTATACTCGCACTAAGTACGAGTAGGTAAATTAATAAGCATTATAGGATTTTAAGAGCTAAAAAGGACCGGTAACTAAGATAAAGATAAAGATAAAGCTTATGCTAGAATGCCGACTTAGCATATCTTTCTCGTTAATAAGCCGGTAAAGGCTAAGAAACGAAGAGCTACGACTATAATACCGATATCGATTAAGCAGATAAAGACTAGGCGAGATAGCAAAGTAGCTAACTTAAGTAGAAGCAGAACCCGTGCGGCGAACGATAATAAGAATAGGCAATTTATTAATACTATAACTATAAAGGATAATAGCCGTCCTCTTCCTAATATTAGTGCTCTAGAATAGTAGCTTAATAGTATTAAGAAAGAAGTAAAGTTAGAGGTACGTGCTAAGTCTTATAGCCTATCTAAACCGCGTAGCTCTACTAAACTACGTAGCTCTGCTAAACTACGCAGTCCTAGTAAGATATAGGCTAGTTTATCTAAGCTAAGCAGTCTAAGTAAAATAGAAACCAGCTCTAGAAAGGTACTATTAAAGGAAAAGCTTCGATATATTCCTATTCGAACTAAAGGACGTTAAACTCGTATATAAGGATTTTACGTATAGTTATAAGTATAAGTTAAACTATAAGCTAATCGTATATCCTTTACCGAATAGAATAAGCTCGTTTTAACGCTTACGAAGGATAAAATAGATGCTAGGTTAATAGAATAGCAAGACGATAATAGGATAATAGTATCTCGAGACGAAGGCGATAAAGATAAGACCGTTAAAGATAAAGATTTAGAGGAGGGAGGAATATCTCCGTTGTCTTCTGCTACTTAATCGGATCTTTTTTAATAATAGTATAAAGCGTATAATACGTACTAAGTTAAAGACGGACTTAAAGAAGGTAGGGTAGGCCGTATAGTTATCTACTCGGCTAATAATAAATTTACGCTCCGCGAAAACGTTTAACGCCGATCGATCTAATTTAGCTAAATATATTTAGCTAAATCTAACTCTATAACGAGATTAAATCTAGCTAGATAGCTTAAGATATAGTATTAGCTAGTATTATTTGCTATACTAGTATTATTTAAAGAGATTCGAGAGAGAATTAACTATATTGCTACTTAATAAGAAAAAAGATCATTTACCTAAATATATTTAGGTAAATGCTCCGGCTCCTTAACCCTCTCTACCCCCTTTTAATCTTCCTATAGTTATACTTACTAGCTACTTACTTTAGATAGACTAGTTCGAGCCTGCGTTTAAATCGATATAGTAATAGTTAGATAAAAATATCTATAGCTAAGTAAAAATATCTTTCTATAACTATTATCTTATTACTTAAGCTTAGTATATTATTATAGTCCTACTTATAGTATTCTTATAACTAATAGTATCTATATACCGCCGCTTAAACTCGGTTAGATAGGCTAATATAAAACGTTAAAGTGCAAGTCTACCTATATAAGAAAGCTACTCCGTCGCCTTTAATTTCTAGTTTTTAAACCTTAATTATTATCCTCCCTAAAGTATCCTAACACTTTTATTATACCCCCTAAACGTAGCTCGCCTAGGAAAGGCATAGGCTAATAAGGCTAATAAGGTTAATAAGGCTAACAAGGTTAATAAGGCTAATAAGGTTAACAAGGCTAACAAGGTTAATAAGGCTAGCAGAGTTAATAAGGCTAGTAGAGTTAATAAGGTTAGGCTACTAGACGATTAACTAGATAGTTAGTTATCCTATAGCGATTCTAAGCATCTGCATCTCTTGCTATATAGACTAGTTAGGTTGCGTAACCCTTTATCCTACTATCGCCTATACTAGGTGACTTATCTTATATACTCTAACCCTTAGATATTACTAGTCGCCGTTTTAATTTCTAACAATAAGAGTAAACTATTAAAGAGTTCGTAAACGATCTTCTAAATCTAAAGAGTACTAAGTCGTTAATACTTCTTATCTTTTAAGACTTCGTCTAAAACGTAAATGCTGCTATCGCTATAAACTAGATCCTTATATACACCTTTACTTAAGTACTCGAAGGCTATATAAAATATATTAACTAACGTCGACGCACCTTCGGCGATTATCTAAAGACTATAGTAAAGAACGTTAAAGAAGGCCGTACGGCGTACGATCGTATATATCGTATAAAGCGAATCTTATAAAACTATTTTAGTAGTTAATAGTACGACTAGTTCTTTCACTTTTATATAACTACTACGATAGCCGATGCATTTAATAGAGAGACTATATCTAATCGACTTAACGAACTCGCTTCTAGGGACGGTGCTGCTAATATAGCGTTATATATTACTTAGCGAATATAGTCTGCTTAGGTAAGACGACTCGAAGTCTTAATGCAAGGCGGTAAACGAGGTTAATACTATATTAGCAGCCTTATACCTACGGATATTTATAATAGCTTACCTAGTCTTACTAATGCATAGGAAAGAGAACGAGCTAAATTACGAATGCTAAATAACGCTATAGCTACGGCCGACCTTATCGCTAGATAGAACGCGTATATTAGTAATATTAACTAGGATAAGTAAGTAGATAAACGTTAACTATTTATTATAAGAGATAATTATAGCTTCTTATACTATCGAAATCCACTGCAATAACTCCTTAGTAGATATAACCTACCTCGCTTAATTCTAGCCGAGGTTAAAGAGGTTACTAGTTAGGCGCCGGCTTTACCTAGAGGGACTTAGGCGCCGGCTTTATCTAGAGGGACTTAGGCACCGACTTTATCTAGAGGGACTCCTAGTTTAGGGCTATAAAGCAACTTGCCGATAACGAGTTCGCCTCTAGCATCGGGTATAAAGCGTGTAGCATCTTCTCTTCTAGTAATACCTCGATATCTACTAGTTCTTCGTAGCGCCTCTCTAGTTAACGTACCTAATACTAGACTAGCACTAGGCTTTTAAAATCGAGCGCCTACTAGTACAGTTCTATAGCGAGTATAAGAGGTAACCGCCGCTATTAGTAAAAGAACTTCTAGACGTATAAGTAATCTACTATAACGAATAAGAGACTCTTCTATATAAGGCTTAAGAGCATTAACGGTATCTTTTAGTACCTTATAGAGTAGTTTTAAAAGACTCCTACGCGAGTTCGACTTTATCCTTCCTCTCGAGGCTAGTACCCTAGAGAAGAAGCTAGCTTCCTAGGCCGTCTAATTCTATAAATAGCTATATAACTCTAGTATTACCGTTTAAGAATTCGAATAGAGCTTCGGCTAGTATAGAGACGCCGAGATATAGACTACTATTAGCAACTTTAGCTAGATAGCTTTTAGGATCTAAACTACTAGCGGTCTACTATAAGTAGTAATAGCCGAATAGAGAGGATTCTTAGTATATACTCTATCCTCGTTTTAGAATACGCAGTAGTAACGTTTAATTAAGAAATCGCTATACGAGGCTAAGATTAAGCTACTATTTGCCTAAGTTCTTACTTAAGTCCGCTAAATAGGGCGAAATATAAACGAACTTTTGCTAGGGCGAGATAGTATATATACTATCTCTATAAGGCTAGATCGACTAGATAAGAATAACTATATCTATAACCCGTAGCGTAACCTCCGTAGCTAGCTAGATACGTCTATCGTTATTAAAAACGCGCGTCTAAGGATCTAAGCTAGTAGTAACTATAATCGATTTTAGGCCTAAGTGATTAATAGATAGATACTTAATATATAGTATAATAACCTAGACGATCCCGATCTAGATCTAAATCGTCGGCCTTCTACGCTACTAGTTATATCTAATTAAGCAACTCGGTTCTTTATCTCGATATTAGTTCTAGGTGCTACCGAAGCAAGCAATTACTTCGTCCTATTTATTATTAATTCTCATTAACGAGAAATCCGACTCTTTAACTTACTAAATATAATTAAGGCCGAGGGCTAGAGGACGCGAGTAATAGCCTAGGTATAGCTTATATTTAAGGGGTCTATAGAGTAGCGATAAGCAACCTAGATTATACCGTAACAGACTAACGGTGCGGACTGCGGATTCTAAGTAATTAAAAATACTTAAGCCTAGTCTCGCTACTCTTAATTAGCAATAAATATTCTAACTAGTTAACTTCGACTTAAGGTTATACGAATATTAGCCGCTGCTTTTAGAGATGCTCTAGAAGAAAAGTAGATAGCAGGAGGTATATTATAACTTTCCTTTACTAGCCTATTAGCTAGATAGTCTATAATTAATTCTTTTACTTAGCCGTCGATATCGGTACTAGCTCTTTAACCTTAAAGACTAGCACTAATCTCTCTACTAACTCGCTTTTCCTCTAGCAGTCTATCTTTTGCTATAGATATTAATACAGCTTCTGCTATACCTAGTAGACGTTAAACGCCGTAACCTTCTTAAACTTTAATACTATAAAGTTAGACTCCTTAAAGTCTAGTATTATAAGCTCCTACTTCTCGAACTCTAATACTATAACGTTAGGCTTCTTAAACTCTAATACTATAACGTTAGGCTCCTCGAACTCTAATACTATAAAGTTAGGCTCCTTAAGGTCTAGTATTATAAGGCTCTTCTCCTTAAGCTTTATTACTACGAGCTCCTCCTTCTTAAGCCTTAACTCTAGAAAGTGCAGAGTACTAGCATCCGAACCTAGATGCTACGGATAGAGTTTAGATCTCGGTTATAGCGCTACGAGAAAAGCGTTAGCCTCGACGATACTAAGGATAGGTAATTACTATAACCTTAGTTAGCTAGATAGGCCTTAAGCGTTCTACGTTAATATTTTATTTAACCTACGAGTAATAGAGTAGTTCGAGCTATAGTATTATAACTAGCGTTTAAGAATTAGCGTTTAAGAATTAGCGTTTAAGGATATATACTATATAGGTAGCAAAATGAAAAGAAACCTTTATAATATATAATCTACTTAAGTTATACGGTAGTATTCGTGAAGCAGCGATAGCGATAGCGATAGCAGCAGCGACAGCGGCAGCGACAGCGACAGCGGCAGCAGCAGCAGCATACACGATTTCACGATTTCACGATTTCACGGAATGTGCAAAGTCCGAAAATAATAAACAGGAAAGGTGCGGTAGCCCCCGCTCGTAGCAAGCACGTGATCCTTTAGAAAGTTGCTAAGTCAGTAGCGACTGAAATCACTAGTCCTTGTGAGAGAGGTAGAGCTGGCCCGCAAGATTCTAATGTGCTAGGAATAGACTATCGTTCTGTTCTTTAGAGCAGGATTACCGTGACTGAGATCCAGTCACTGCTGACCGCGAGAGCAGGACTGCATCTCCCATCGCCATGTCCGCCACATCTACAATCGAGCTTACTGAAGGCTCGAGGCCTACAGCGCATGAAGGACCTGATTACGGTGATGCGATGATCCCGCCGAGCCTCGAAGTTCTCCCTTCAAGCGCGAAGGTCGAAAAGAAACGCACAACTGCGGTGACTATCACAACCATCGCTGGTGTGACCATGATCAGCACCTTGCTGAACGGCTTGATCACCATCAGCTTACCAGTCATTGCTAGAGAGCTACAGGTCTCGGATGCACTACTTCTATGGTCAGTGACAGCTGTCTAAGTAGCCAGGAAGGCATCATCCCACTGATACTGAACGAGGCCAATTTCTATCTACTCTCTGGCCTGTGGCTGTACACTCATCCTCTCTGGCGCTGTGGCAGATGTGGTCGGAGCAAGGAGCATGTACCTGATTGGTACATTCCTGCAGAGTGTTTGCACCCTCGCTTGCGCTCTGTCAAAGACGGGCATTCAGCTTATCGTATTTCGAGCCCTGGCTGGAATAGCTATTTCTTTTTAACCATTTCTTTTTGCTTGCCTTCAGCCGTGAGTCTGATTACGGCCCTGTTCCCAGCTGGCAGAAGGCGGAATCTCGCGTTCGGAATAATGGGTGGTGGCCAGCATCTCGGCTTCGCTATTGGGCTCGTCGCTGGTGGTGCATTTACGGATACCGTGGGCTGGCAAGGCGGGTTATACCTTGCCACAGGTATCAACTCGGTCTTATTGCTGCTTGCTTTCTTCGGTCTTCCCAAGCTCCGTCGGCAGACGCTACTTACTTTCGCACGATTCAAACACGAGATCGACTGGGTGGGCGCACTCATCTTAAGCACCTCGCTAGCATTGCTGCTCTACGTGTTCGCGTAAGGACTCCGCCAGGCGATTATGAGCGGATAGATACTGACTTGATTCAGGACGTGGACAGGGAATTTGGCGAACATCAGGTCACCAGAAAGTATCTCCTGTCTAGTTCTTGGTGCCGCACTTTTGTCTGCATTCGCGATCTGGGTCCATCGACAGGAGAAACACGGCAATGCAGTGCTTATCCGCAATTTGCTCTGGCGCAACAAGACATTCACCAGCATCTATATCAACGTCTTTCTTATCAATGGGTCTTTCAGCAGTACCGAAACCTTCATCACGTTTCTCTTTCAAGATATCCAAGGTCTTAGCGCAACCGCAGCATCGGTCCGTTTCTTGCCTGAGCCAGTGACAGGGACGGCTATCAACATTTTGATCGGGCTTTTCGTCCACCAACTCCGAGCAAGCTGGGCATTGCAGGTATCATTCGTCGTTTCTGCTCTGTCACCACTTCTGTTAGCCGTCATGCGCGAGGGCTCATCATACTGGAAGTTTGAGTTTCCAGCGGTAGCCCTTGTTCCGATCGCAGCGGATGTGTTGTACACCATATCGCAGCTCATCATCACAGCCGAGTTCGAGCAAAGCACACAGACTCTTGCAGGTGGCGTGGTCAACACAATAGCGCGGATTGGGAAGAGCGTCGGGATTGCCTTTTCAGCAGTCGTTGCAAGCAGCGTCTCTGTGAAAGCGGCCAGCTTGCGTACGTCTCACGAAGACGATCTGCTAACGGGATATCGAGCTGCTTGGTGGTTCAATTTCGCAGCGACTGTAACATGCATCATCGTAACGCTGTGTGGGCTCCGTGGGCTTGGAAGGGTGGGAGTGAAGAGAGACTAAGCGCTTGCGTTGGTAGACAAAGTGATGGTAGCAATGATGAGTAGACATCTTTAGTCGAGATAGCTGTGAACGCGTCTGCGACAGTAACCATTGCTAACCGCTGAGGTGCTCCCGAAGCGTTCATCAGCTCATATAACAAGATATGCGATGCTCCATGACAGCATCAGAAGTCGGTAGGGAGCAGGTTGATTTTCGTCCAGTGAACCCTTGACGAAACAGGCAGACTGTCGATGGTTCTGCCCACAGAGGTGATGCCTCCCTGTAGTACTCAGCCACACTGATAAAAGGTGGGTTCGTCTTTGTTGAAGGAAACTGACTTGAAGACAGCTACACAGAACAGTGTTGAGAAGCGACCTAGGCGCCACAGGCTGTCTAGAAGTGGAGATCGTTGTCGATGCACTGGCACAACTGTCAGCTAACATTCACCACACTAAACGTGGAATGACCAGAGAAACCTCTTTTTGGAAAAGATTGCGACAGCGATATCCGCTCAAGACATGAGTAATCAAGATCGAGAATCCACAACTTGAAGCTCAGAAATAAGCGTACCGTATCTTGGCTGAGGGCGGCTGATGCCTGAACACGAGCTTCGCGATCTTACGTCCGTAATTGAGCGGGGCCGACGGCTAATCCCTACCGGCCGCTAATCTGGCCATAATCGAGAACTTGGCACCTTGCCCAAATCTGGTGCATTCGCGCGACACCATCGTCACTTCCAACCATGACCCTCCGCTCGCATCGCAGCAACACATGACAATCTGTTCCTGACTACTAACGCCCCTGTACTTGTGCGACGCGCCCAATGTTTGACTTTGCAACCACATGCTTCCCCCAGGCGCGTCTTCACTTTCACGTTGTTGACCCATACTGCGGCATACCTTGTACTACTGTTGAGGCTTAGCGAAATGCACGGGACAACTCATTGCTCATTAATGTCTGCCTTGGCCCTGCCAAGCACTCGCGAATGTTGGGCTTACGGACGAAGGGTGGTGGGCGACGTATGTATCTGTCAAGATGCTGCAATGACTACTCAGATTAGATGGTTAACATAGCATAAAATAACTGACCATCGCCCTTCATTCTACGAAGCCCATAAAGACTACTACCCACCGGTCCCGCACCTACCGTCTCACAGCGAACAGACTTACTTTATACGGTTTTGACCACAGAGCAAGAACTTACCCAGCAATCAACTGCCATATCCACACAACACGATGTCCACCCCATACACGATTACCAACATCGATGGCAGCCCCTATGTCCTTTATCCCGACGGAACAGCTTACTCGGCCGGCGGCGCAGCAGACGCTAACTGTACTGTTTCTGTCTGTCCTGCTGTGCTCTCTGTCTATGGGTACCGGCCCACCCTCCCGGCCAGCATCGCTCTGATAGCACTCTACGGTCTCTGCGCCTTGATTCAAGTTGTCATGGGCTGGCGCTACAAGACATGGGGCTTCATGGCTGCTATGCTACTAGGCTGTGCCGATGAGATCCTTGGCTATGCCGGTCGCATCCTGTACTATCAGAACCCGTGGGGACAAACTGGATTCCTCATGCAGATTGGTGTGTCATCCTCCATAATATACACCTTGCACACGAGACCACATACTAACAATGGCCAGTACTCATTACCATGGGTCCGGTCTTCTTCTGCGCCGCAGTTTACGTGATGATCTACAAGATGTATGTCCCACCCACGCATCCTCTCATGCACACGACATACTAACACTCCACAGCATCCACTACATCGACCCCAGCATAGCCCGCTTCAATCCCCGCCTATTCTACTGGGCCTTCCTGGCATGCGATTGCATAGCCTTGACCCTCCAAGCCATTGGCGGCGCAATGTCCTCAATGTCGAACGGGTCGTCACAAGTAGGCGTTAACATCGCGCTCGCGGGTCTTGGATTCCAGGTCGCAACACTCACGTGTTTCTGCATCGTGGTCGCGGACTACGCTATTCGAGCACGACATATCGTCGCCAAGCACGGTTTGAACAGGAAGTTCAAGGTGTTCGCAGCTTTCTTGAGCCTTGCGATCCTGACCATCTTCATCCGGTGCTGTTATCGGGTGTTTGAACTAAGCGAAGGGTACTCCTCTTCTAGCGAGGCGTTGAGAGATGAGCCGCTATTCATCGGGCTTGAGAGTGTGATGGTCATCATCGCGGCTTATGCACTGATCGTTGCGCACCCTGGACCAGTGTTCAATCGGGGCGATAGTGGGCCGGCTGAGCAGGAGAGGATGGCTGGTGGGGAGAAGACAACGGTAGCTTTGGATGCTAACTCAGGGTCTGAGTAGTCAATGCTATCAACTGCATAGCCGGTTGTCTGTGGGTTCTAGATTATGTTCCTGGAAAGCGATGGTGCAGGCACGGAATTGAGAGGATGTTACATTGTTCGACTTAAGAGATACCACTATTCGCAGATAACTCATTTGTTGTTGGCTTCTACCTACTAACGACCGAGAATTATCTGAACCAAATAACATGACCTTTGAACCTACCGCTCACAAAAATTAGCGTAACACCGCAGGAACTACAGCTAGCGTCAGCAATCTATTTATTCACTCGAGCGTGCTTCCGAACACAACAAGCGTCTGGTATGCCATCACTTCCCCTGTAAAACTCGTAATCAATTCTACATCCGAAAAAAGAAATAGACAGTTTCTAGCGCAACTAGGGCAAGTTCCCCGAACATGGCGCATACCTAGCTTTTTTGTTCTCCTATCACTACACCGTCGTCGCCATCCACTGATCTGAGAGCAGCAAAAGGGCAAAAAGATAGCTGCTTCCTACTGGAATCGAACCAGTGATCTCATCATCAACTGAGAATATTTACTAGTGATGCGCTTTACCACTAAGCCAAGGAAGCGGTTGGAAGTGTGTGTCTGAAACAGACGTGGTGTGGGGTTAAGTTCGTTTCGTATAGTATATATTACTTGTGATATACTCCGCCCTACAGCTCTGACGATCACGACAGGTTCTCGCCTCCGCCTGTCCAAGCACATCGTCTCAGTAGAGCTAGCAGAGTTCAAGTCACTTTTCGTATATTGATTCATTCATTCACGTTCATAACTCTATATCCTTCACGCTCATCATAGTATCGCTAAAGCTCGCTACTTTTGACTTTTTTTCTGTCTCATAATTTCATGAATCGTCAATGTCTTAGGAAGAATACACAGAGGTCGAATACCACACGCAACTTGAAGGGTATCTTGGAATGATTGCAAAGCACCGCCGCAATACCGACTGGAATAATCAGAGAGGAGCAGGATAAAGGTGCATTGAACATCTCCTCGTTTGCAATGTCGATCAGGACTCGTTGGCGTGCCCTGGCGGACCGTAATGTCGAAACTTTGGTGATGGTCCAGCAGGCGCTGGAGTGGAATTGCCATTCATATGAGGGGGTGGTGGCTGACTGGTTCGCCGCTGCTGCTGTTGGCCTTGTGGTGGCGGCGGAATAGAAGGGTGATTTTGTGGTGGCGGCGGTCCCTGATACAGTGGCTGAGGTGGTGCTTGCCTCGAGAACTCCTGTATTCCCGGCAACGGCTGCTGAAACCGGCGTTTGTCCAAGTGCGCGCAAAGGACCATATCACTCTGGCCCATTGGCTGCCATTTGACATCAGTGAGTCGTGTCTGGATAGGTTGCCCACCCTCGTAACATGTCTCGGGTGATACCTGGACTCCGTTCTGGCCGAAGAACGTTGGTGCGATGGTGATGATGACCGAGTCAACACAGTTGGCGTATCTCGGCTTCAGTAGTTCTGAAAGGACTTTTCCACCACCTTCGATCATAATACTTCTGATTCCCTCTCTATGGAAAATCGAGAAGAGTGCTTCCCAGTCCAGACCATGCTCGGGGTGGATTTCATTGATCTGTAAGAATTCACCACCGTGCGCTTTGAGCGTTGCCACCGCGTGGGGCTGAAGCTGAATGCCGGGGCCAACCACAATCCACGGGCCCAGTGCTTTCCCTTCAGACGCTGCTCGAAGCAGTCGCATGTTGCGGTTAATGGGTAGTCGCGCGTGTGGGTCGATGATGATGGGTCGTGGTTGCAGTTCACGATCTTTTCCACCAAAACCACCGGCGCCAGCCAACCTGCAATTCAGGCCTGGGTCGTCCGACAGAGCAGTCTTCACGCCAATCAGAATTGCATCGTGCTGGCTGCGTAGAAAGTGTGTCATAGCTTTGGTTTCGGGTCCAGAGATAGTGGTCTGTACGCCAGGCAGCAGTGCTATGCGACTGTCTAAGCTTGTCGCCCATGTCAAAGTAATATGAGGCCGGTGTTGGCTGACAAGCGGGTGGGACGCATGTGGCAGGTAGGGTCGAAGAAAGTCCTTTGCGATCTCGGGATAGTTCAAGGTACCCGGTGCGGTGGCAGGTGCGGTAGCAGGTGACGGCTGGAGTGGATGTGAGGACAAAGGCGGGGCTGGCTTATGTGGTCGAGCTTCGACGTTCTTTGGCGTACCTGGAGCACTGGCCGCGGGTCTCTGGCGTGGCCCACTACGCTGCTGACTGTAACCTGTATGTGCCTTCAAGACGACGGTCATGTTCTGTTGCCTCCAAGGATACTGTACGTTCCTGACATCTGAGATCTTCATGAACTTCCCGCCGGCGTCATCCATCTTCTCGGGCTCTTCCTGCATCTTCCAGAAGATCGAACCAGGCAAGAAACCTCGGTTCGCTTCGCGGCGGGCAACATCCATGATAGCGGTGTTTCGCTTGTTCGCATCCATGTAGTCGAGATCGTGAGAGTGCTCGTCCGCCGAGCCAACAGCGCGGGCAACCTTGACCTTCTTGACAGGGCTTTCGACATAGGTGACTTTGATCAGCATGCCACATGTCTTCTCTTCCCTCTTGCGCTTGCGACGCTGCTGTTTGCCCTCGGCTGGGGCCTTTGGTGTTGGGGTCTTGATTTGGCCAGCCTGCTTCAGCCTACAGCAGAATATCTCGGTTGTGCCTTCGCTATCGGGCTGGATCTCCCCCAGTCGATTTTTCCTCCACACGTTGTCTACGAAAGGGAAATAGTCTTCGAAATCTTTGGCCGACAGTTCAAGCTCGCTCTCCACGTCGAAGAGCATCTGGCGCACGTTGGCGAGGTCAGGCGGGTTCGAAAAGAGACTGTAACCGGTATTCAGCTCTTCGGTGTAGGTTCCTTCATGGTCTTGGCCTTTTTCCGGCTTTGCATGGAGACCTGGAGAGCTGACGGGTCTCTCGCCATCTTGATGGATCTCGCTGTTGTCGTCGCTGTGCTCGTCGAGTCTGCTCTCTTCGGGGTCGGGCGCAGCTTCTTTCTGATTTGGCGCCTGAAGCAGGGACGTCATGCTGCCAGCCGCCTTCGACCTGTCGCGTGGCTGGCTGGTGAGGACAACGTCAAGCGTGCTCTCAAGATTGTAATCACGCGTCTGATCCTGGGTAGTGACTCGAGGTTTTCGGGTTTGTGAACATTGAACGGGCTGCGACGGTGGTCACAGTTTTCTTCGCTGACTGGTGGTGAGTTATTGCGATTCTGTGAGGCAGGTGCCACGCCGGTCTCTGGCAGGCGGGCGCACGTACGAAGAGTGGTAGAATGCAGTTACGTGTCAGCGGATGATGAGCGACTAGTGACTAGCTTCTAGCTTGAAGCAAAGTGAAAGTCAATCTGCACATGAAACTGGAGCCTCTTTTTCAAGCGTAAATCATGATCCACCCAGGCAACGCTTATGCAAGGGCACGAGAACACGGCGCGCTATGGGTAGCTTAAACGAGATGGCGTCAGTCTGAGCATGTCTCCGACGCAATGCAATGCACAGAAGCTTATGGTTGCTACATCGTGTCACCCTGGACTGACTTGCTGCTACACTTGTGCAAATCTTGCAACTTAGCACCACGCGTAGTGCGAAGGGGTATCGCTTCCTGATTCGCTGGCTCCCTCGAGCCTACGGCGGACATACGACATCAGCAAGCCATTCGTGGTATCCAAGCTTCGCTCTAAACCCTCTATTCTGCGCCTGCCTTCCAGCTGCCTGCCGTAAATCAAGCCTGCCCGTCCTGTGTTGATGAGCTTACCGTCTGCTAGTATACCGTGTGCGACTTGGCGTGCGGCTCCTCGATCGACTCCTGCTTCGACTGTAACTGCTATATGAGCTGTAGCTAGGGCTCCTTCTACGTCTCCGAGGTGGACTTCGAGCCACTGGTGCCCTGCGTCGTGGTGGAGTACGCGATGGTGACCGTGAGTCTGAGTATGAGCGCTCTCTACGTCGTGGCGGCGACGGTGACCGGCTGTAGTCCCTTCCGTTCCTTCTTGGATCGTCCCAGTCCATCCGCCTACCACCATAACCTCCTCGCCGTGGCGGTGGACTCCTCTGATGAACCGACGGAGGCCCTCGAGGAGGACCGCCGTATCGCGAGGGAGGGTACGGTGGCCGACTGCTTTTGATGGGAGGAGGTGACCTTGAGAATGCTCGCCGTGGCAAGACTATGCTGACAGTGATGACTGCCCCGTCAAGTTGAGCTTCATGCATATGGGCTATTGCTGATTCCGGACCTGCTGCGCTATCGTACACAATGTACGCTGTTCCACGGTTGGTCATGAACTGGCGATTCATGGGCAGGTCGATCGACTGGATGCGACCGTACGAGCCGAAGATCTCTTGCAAGTGTGCTTCAGTGACGTTCCTCGTCAGCTTTTCCACCACGATCTTGGAGCTTTGAGCTCGTCTGCCGCGGCTTGGACTTCTGCTGTGGCTTCTGTCCCTGTATGATCTTCTGCCGTCACGACTTGGGCTGCGCGATCTGGTACGGCTTCTGTCTCTGTCTCCTCCATTCCTGTAATCCCGTGGTTCAGGTGTTCGAGATCGTGACGCGGAGGGAGAGCGTTCTCGGGCTAGACGCGACCTAGACCTTGATGTCGATCTTCTGGGCGATCTCGATTGGTTTTGCGCGGGTGAAGAGGCTCTCCTGGCGACTCGTGGTGTATGCGACCGACTGCGTGATCGACCTCGAGAGGAAGATCTGGGAGACACCATAGTATGACAATACAGTGCGGATCTCGACAGTCGATACTGCTTCAAGTGATTTGCTACTGTTGAACAGTGGCACAGCGCAATCAGTTCTCAATCTGCGATGGTGGGGGTTGTACTAGGCAGTAGTTGCGAAATGTATTGGACTGTACGCGATTGCTACTGCTTGCAGCATCAGCGACAGAGGGCAAGTCGCCTGACAGCCTTGCTACCTTCGCCTATCTGTCACCGTTTGCCATGTTTGCCTCTTCTGGACTGCCAAGGCCAGCCCATATCATGCTGCAGCAGATCTTCTCACCGAGACGTGGGAGGTCATTCCGACAATCCCGAAGAGCTCTCCGCGTCGATGGCACCCAGCATATCAGATGGGCGGGGTATCTGCCCTTGCTCTTCAACAATTCACCAGATCTACCGACTACCCTGAGAGTCTGAGTTTACTCCCCAACTGATTGACGTAAGTAGAGCCGGCGCCCAGGAATAAAATTTGCAAGATATGTTCCCCTCGTATATCTACCAGTGCTCTGGCTCTGCTGCTCCCCATCCCTCGAGCCAGGGGCTTCAAAGAGCATAAGAACATATTGTTGGTTCCTTCACACGTGCGAGGAGCGCCACAGAAAGATGTCCATCCTAACATATCGCAAACCGCAATCGTTTGGGAGGAGAGCTAGCTCGTCATCGACGTTCTCTGCCGACAATGTCAGGGCTGCCGCCAACCGCATCGAGACCGTGCTGTTCGAGGATCTACCTGAATGCTTCCAAGACAACCCCTACATACGCTCGGGCTACCGCAAGATCGACCATTCGACAGTATCATGCCTTCACTCCTGCACGACTTTACACAACGAGACTGTGAACATATATACACATCTGGTCCCGGCCGTCTTCCTTGCCGTGTTCTCAATCTTCGTACAAGCCAGGATCACCCAACATTTCCCCGAAGCGACTGCACTGGACCGCATCGTTATTGGCTCCAATGTCTTGGCTGCAATTGTGACTTTCGGCCTCTCTGCATCCTACCATACCTTGATGAGTCACTCTCCACACGTATCCCGTCTATGGTTACGTATTGACTACACGGGTATCTTAGTCTTAATCCTTGGCAGCTTCTTTTCTGGTATTTATGTTGGCTTCTACTGCCTGCCTACACCAAGGACGATATATTGGACCATGATTGTCATCCTAAGTCTGGCTACCGCGACGCTGGTACTCCATCCTGGACTACAGAGCCATAAGTATAGGTCTATCAAGGCGTATGCTTTCGTAGCGACTGCTCTGACCGGTTTCGCACCCATCGGGCATGGTATTTACCTCTACGGCTGGGAGGAAATGTGGGTTCGTTCAGGTATGCCATACTATCTCTTGGAAGGCATCATCTATGGTGCTGGAGCGTTCTTCTTCATCACACGCGTACCGGAATCTATCTGGCCTGGGTCGTTTGATATCTGGTGGTCATCGCATCAGATTTTTCATTTGTTGGTGGTGGTGGCGGCAGCAACACACATGTGGGGCGTATGGCAGGCTTTTTCTTGGAACTACGAGCACTCCAGGACATGCGCTGTCCCATACTGATCCAAAATCTGAACTGCATGAGTAGGAGGACGAGGTAAGGGTCAAGTTATGAAATACTGAAGCCAGAGAGGTTATCTGAAGAAACGGCGACGAGGGTCCTCCATGTAGACTGCATGCGGGGCCGGTGCGCCTGACACCCATAGACCGATAAAACGTTGTCATCAGCTAGCATTCATTCCCCTGTGCTTTGTCCTTGTAATAGATAGGCTTCTCTACGCGCAGAGGTTAGTGCCGAGAGCGCTGATCTGCAATTCTTGTTTTGCAGACCCGCCGTAGCAAAACACGCCAAATCGTTCCTTCTGTACTAACGCTTCTTCCGACGCGTCTTCTCACTGCACTTCTCAGTGCGTCACATTCGACGGTCACTAATCGACCACCATGCAAACACCATGGCCCGACCAAATGGATTCTCGCATCGTCGAGACCTCCAGCCACCAACATCTTCAATGCTCGCCACACATGTCATGAACGGAGCCGCACGGCCAAACATAAGTCGTGCTGATTTTGCATGTTTGCTTCAAGAATCACTAGGCACTGATGATGAAGGACACTCGAACATTGGCAAAGATGCGGCTGTGAACTTCAAGCTTGTCTCTGTGATCGTTCAGATAGGCATTGAGCCTCTGATCTCCGTACAAGACAATGACCCTTTCCAGAAGCAGATCGATCAAGGTAGGAATGCATCAGAGCTGAAGTGCTGTCTAGATATCATCATTCTGGTTTTGCAGCAGACGCCAAAAATCATATTCCACGATGCAGGCCCAGCAGATGTGGCGCGGCGCGATACCTTACCGGTCTATGCCTGGCTTCTGACGGTTGTATTATCAACCGTGGCTCGAGCCCGTGATGTCGAGGTTCGCAATCGATGTGGAGACATCTTACAAGCTTGCCTCAACATCGACGAGAACTCCTCGTATGGCAGCTGTGGCCCAGTGTTGGACCTGATTCGAGAGGTCGTTGCTGGTAAGCATGCTGTCTACCCTTGTTATTAGCCGCTAACTTCTTAAGCACTTTCCAACGAGATTTCCTCGACCTCAGGCTCACCACCTGTTCAGGATATCTCGAACGGTATTGATCATGCGACCAGAGCCACATCCAGATCACAATACTGCGAGAAGGTTATGAGACGGACCACAATTCACCAGATCGAGGGTTACATTGAGGCCGTGTCGTTTACGGTGCAAGCATTGTTGCGTCGATCACTCCCGCGAACCGTGGTCATCCAGCTGAAGAAACACTCCAATCTTCTCGAAAATGCTGCTCAACGAACACAATTTTCTGAGTCGAGTAAACATCAGCTTGAGGTATGCTAATGACGTCCACCTTGAGTGAGCGCAAGGCTGATCTAAACAGACACTGAAATCACGGATGGCTGGCCTTGCCCTAACACCGGCGCCAGGTGTTGGCTGCCAGCACGCGCAAGTTCACAATGAGTTCCCTGACAGTGATAGAGCTCGAAAGCGGGCACGATTGAGCAGCAATGACGACGGAACAGATGCGGTCACCGATGTAGTGGCGGCTGTGACATTTACTCTGACAGAAAAGCTGACAGGCAGAGCAGTACCTGACCTTGATAGTTTGGCGAAGACTTCCTCGTCGCGTTTTCGGCGGAGCTCAGGACATGATCAATGTGCTGCTATCGCCGAGCTTGGTATCGCAGCTTGTCAGCTCGCTTCTGCCTCATTTTCACCTACTTGTGATATCTGCGACAACAGTGACGCTATGGACGACCAGAAGAACTCAGAAAAGATAGAGCGGCTCCTGGACACCCTGGAGACGTTGCAACCACATATTGAACGAGGGGAAACTGTGCTTCTAGCGGCATTGGAAGCTTACCGCAGGGTGCTCAACCATGTACAGTCAGCCCTGCGTCTGTCTCTCAACAACGGAGCAGCTGGCAAAACTACTTTGAGATCACTCAGTTCCACCACTCGCGACATACGATTGAAAGCTGCGAGGCTTCTGCGATCATTTGTGCGTGAGTTGCCATCTGATCAATCCTCGACGAGCAAAAGCAACCGCATCACTGCTTTGGAGTATCTCCAGTCTTTATGGCAGAGAGGCAGTGCTCGTTCACAGGAAGCGGTCATCCTCGGTCTAACGAGCATTGCAGAAGTCGCAGGCGACGATGAGCTTAACATCATCTTGCTGCGGCTGATTGAGTATCTTGGACATCCAAACCCCTACATTTCTGCTTTGGTGGCTTCAGAGTTGATGCAATTGACGCGCGTCTTGCAGACGAATATGCAAGGTCTGTTGCGGCCTTTCTGGAGGACTATCAGTGTGGTAGTCGTCAAGCACATGACTTCCCGACCCGTCGTTGCTCAGCAGCTCTGCGACTTATGCGGCATGGAGGTGACTGGCCTACTGCAAATGATCGAAGAAGACTCTTTGCCATACCTGGTGCTGCACGGCCAGAAAGATCTCATTCAGAGGATCGCTTCCTCCAACAGCTCACCCATGAATGCATTCGAGGTATGCGTCAGGTCCAACAATCTTCCAAAGATACTTGCTACACTTCTTGCGCGAGGTTATCCGGACCCTGAAGACACGATAATGAGGATGCTGATGCGGATCTCGAGTGACTTTGGAGAGCAAGACCTCAGTGGGTGGCTGGGAATAGATCTTAGCAGCATAGCCTGCGAATTGCTCAAAGCCGTCAAGGATGCTGGCAATAGCAAGGAGTCCAGCGTCCTGCAAGGCTTGCAAGTACTTGCCCAACTAGCATACCGGAAACCGGCCAGCGGAAGCGGAGGACGTCGAAGTGACCTTGTGTCCACCTTTTTGGAATCCAATTCCTTAGAGATTGTGACAATCTTTACCAACAAGTTCGACGACCCTAAAGCTAGGGAGCTGAATGTAGAACGTCGCAGGTGTCTGTTTGCGCTCGCACAGGTCGTGAAGCTTGGAAAGAACCGTCTCAATATGGTTATTCCACAAATCTGTGCATGCTTACGCTCAGCCATGTCTGACCGTGAGTTGCGCGATGCTGCGTATCTGGCATGGTCTACAGTTATCTCCTCCGTAGGTGAGGACGAACTGGTCGATCTTCTTGAGCAAACGTTCGCAATTACTGTACAGTACTGGGCAAGCCTGAGCATTGAAGCGCAACAGGCAGGCCACGCCACTATCTCGCAACTCCTCGTCAAGCAACAGTCAGCACTTCGAGAACGAATTCAACTTCTTCCATCGCTCAAGGACATCCCACACCTGGCCGATGTTGAGAAGGAGCTCGCCACCCTGAGGCAGCAACAGGATGAGCTCAACGTGCTCACGAATTACGTTGCACGACTAAAAGACGAGACGCTAGTAGTTGTACAGCTTGCTTTGAGGGAGCTGGTCGAGACCCTACGGAGTAAGAACGAGTTCGTGCAAAGATCAGTGACGCGTGAGCAGCCAGATCCTATCATGGCTGAGCTCATACGTGTCATTTTAGATTCTGCTGTCAAATTTGGCCGGGATGAGCAGGTTGTCCTCCATGCTTCACAGTGTTTGGGTGCGATTGGGAAGGTGGACTCGAGTAGAATTGACTCCAGCCGCGAAAAGGTATCGATGGTTGTGCTCTCGAATTTTGCTATTGGAGCGGAGACCACGGCGTTCCTTCTGTTCTTCATGGATAATGTGGTGATCAAAGAGTATGTGTCCGCCTCCAGCCTGCGAGCCAAAGCGTTCTTGGGCTGGGCTTTGCAAGAGCTACTTGAGGTTAGTGGCATGACACCCGAGGTTGGCTCACGGACTCGAGTAGGTGGCTTCAGTGGTAAAGATCGTCAATGGCTGGACTTGCCTGAAGAAACGCGCCTCATTCTGACGCCTTTCCTGGCGTCGAGATTTCGAGCACCCAAACCAAAACCGGGGGCCCCATGTACGTATCCAATTTTCCAGCCAGGTCTTAGCTTCGAGCAGTGGCTGACTAAGTTGGTATTGGACCTATTGAGCAAGGGACCGAGCCAAAACGTGAAGTTTGTGTTCGGGATCTTCTACAGAATGGTTGACTTCAGTCCCGGCACTGCGATATCGTCCTTTCTATTACCGTACGCCGCGCTCAACCTGCTGCTTAGTGGAACAGCGAAGGAACAGCAAGAGCTACGCGAGGAGACCTTGTGCATCCTCCAGCACCCCTATCTCACCCTCGACAGTTCGGTGCAAGAGACAGTTCGGCAATGCAGCCAGGCCATCTTCGATATGATTGACTATTTATCGAAATGGCTTCAAGACAAGAAAAGGTGGTTCTCCAATGCACAGGCCCGCGCTGAACGTGGTTTACGAGACCCTGGTTTGGATACTGCTACGCCACAGATCGAGGCTGTCGAAGACTTGCTCCGGTCGATACCACCAGAAATCATCACGCAACGATCTATCGAATGCAAATCATATACTCGAGCATTGCTCCACTGGGACGAATACATCCACAACAAGAAGGATCCCACAGACGATGATTACCGAAGACTCCAGAGCATCTACGCGCAGATAGATGAACCGGATGGTATCGAGGGCATCTCGTCCTGCATGCATGTTCTGAACGCCGAGTCACAGATTCTTGAACACCGCAAAGCCGGACGTTGGCAAGCTGTGCAGAACTGGTACGAGATGCAGATGACTGTACAACCAGACGACCTCGATGTTCAGATCAACCTTTTACATGCGTTGAGAGAATCGGGGCAGCACGACGTTCTCTTGCATCACTTTGGCGGCATTACCGAAAGGACCACAGATATCGATCATAGGCTGTTGCCGTTCGCTACTGAGGCAGCGTGGGCAACAGCACAATTTGGCGCGCTATCTCGCTTTGTAGGCGGCGCAGAGACTGCCGACTTCAGTCTGTGTATAGGCTCGAACCTGCTTAAGTTGCATTCGGGTGTTGACCTGGAAGAGTTGTGGTTGACATCAGCAAAAGAGTTGACATACACCTCCACGTCTTCAATCTCTGCCAGCACCGATACCCTCTTGAAGATGCACGTGGCCGAGGATCTTCGGCTGATGACGAGCTCGACACTAGAAAACAAAGGTGCATTACTTGATGTCCTCTCGAAACGTCTGGCTGTCCTAGGCACCGACGTGGCGGCGAAACACCATGTGCTAAATGTGCAACGAGCGGTGATGCATCTCCGCAAGGATGTCTTCAGTAACGATGACATTGCAGCCTCCTGGCTTACAACTGCAAAGCTAGCCAGAAAGGCGCGAGTGCTGAACCAAGCATTAGACGCCGTCTTACGGGCTGCAACTGTGGGTGACCAGTCGGTCGTCATCGAGCAAGCGAAATTGATGTGGCTTGAGGGCCGTCACCGTAAGGCGATCAAGACACTGGAAAGTGCTATTGATTCAGGCGCCTTCAAGGCACACACCTATATTGCCGACAAGGACTCAATGCTTTCCCGTCCGGACAATCAGGAACAGAACAATTTGATCGCCAAAGCTTACGTCTTGCTGGGCAAGTGGCTCGATCGAGCTGGGCAGACACAGTCCGAGGTCATCATTAAGACATTTCGCAAGTCTACGAGACAGAATCTAAGCTGGGAAAGTGGCTGGTATCATCTCGGTCGACACTATAGTCGCATCCTCGAATCCGAGAGACAGAAGCCGCCTGGTAAAGAGAGTCAGTCGTTCTTGGCTGGCGAAGCAGCGAAGACAGTAATCGACAATTTCTTGAAAGCGTTGGCATGTGGCAATAAGTATCTGTTCCAAACACTGCCCAAAATGCTGACGTTATGGTTCGAGCTTGTGTCTAACCCTGATCTAGAACAAGATTCGAGGAGAGGCAACAGCAAGTTTCACGAGCACTTGGCTGCGCAGCGAAAAAAGGTCATCACGGAAACCAATGCTTCCGTCAAGAAGTATGTCGAGCGGCTGCAACCGGTGGCACTTTACACTATTCTTCCTCAGCTTGTGGCTCGAATCACGCATACAAACACTCAAGTACACGAGATCTTGCAAGGCATGATTGCGAGAGTTATTCAGAGCTTTCCTCAGCAAGCATTATGGACACTCATGGCAGTCACCAAATCAGTCGACAAGACGCGCGCTCAGCGTGGGCTTGCAGTCATCGTAAAGGTCATCGAACTGCAGAAGAAATGCACCAGGGGTTTATCCCCAGCTGAGCTTCGCACGATGATTATGGCTGCTCAGCGTTTCACTGACGAGCTCCTACGGGTTGCTGACTACCATATTGAAGGCAAGATACCCAAGATCAGCCTGGCTAGAGATCTAGGCTTCAACCATAAGATCGCTCCGTCGAAATTGGTTGTTCCTGCGGAGACCTGCCTTATCCCCAATATACCGACCAGCAACGACTCAACAACCATGAAGACATTTCAAGCTTTCTCGCAGGACCCCGTCACGATTACGGCATTCCTCGACGAAGCTTTAGTGCTAGCTTCACTGCAGAAGCCACGGAAGATGAGCATTCGAGGCTCTGATGGCCACGTCTACGCTATCCTCGCCAAGCCGAAGGATGACCTACGGAAAGATCAACGACTGATGGAGTTCGACACCATGATTAATCGATTCCTCAAGCGCGACATCGAAGCTGCAAAGCGACGCATGTACATACGAACATATGCTGTCATTCCTCTCAATGAAGAATGCGGTGTTATCGAGTGGGTCAACAGCTTGAAGACCATGAGAGATGTACTGCTCAAGCTCTATCGTGAAAGGAACGTCGTCATCGATTATGGCGTGCTCAGACACACGCTGGATGACATTTGCGGGCGCTCGTCAGACAAAGCAAAGGACTTCAGCGAGCGCGTTGTACCACTATTCCCACCGGTCCTCCGCTACTGGTTTGTCGAGACGTTTCCAGACCCCAGCGCCTGGCTCAATGCACTCGTTCGATATACCAGATCAGCCGCTGTGATGTCCATGGTCGGCCATATCCTCGGCCTCGGCGACAGACACGGGGAGAACATCCTGTTCGAAGAAGACAACGGCGGCATCATGCACGTAGACTTCAACTGTCTCTTCGACAAGGGTCTCACGTTCGATAAGCCGGAAATGGTCCCTTTCCGCATGACGCACAACATGGTTGACGCATTCGGCACGTTTGGCGTGGAAGGTCCGTTCCGAAAGTGCTGCGAGATCACCATGACACTTCTGCGCAACCACGAGGACGGTCTTATGACCGTGCTGGAGACGTTCTTGCACGATCCGACGACTGACTTCATGACCGCTGGGAAGAGGAGGAGGGCACGGGATGCGGATGGACGTGTGCCGGAGACGGCGGAGAAGATGCTAGAAGGCGTGAAGGGGAAGGTTAGAGGAATGTTGGTAGGGGAGTCAGTACCGCTCAGTGTGGGAGGTTACGTCGAGGAGATGATCAAGCAGGCTTGTGATCGAGCGAACTTGGCGCGCATGTATATTGGGTGGTGTGCGTTCTTGTGAGTGTGAGAGGCCACCTGGACGACGAAAGAGTTGGAAGACGTAGGAAGTGCTAACATGTTGTATTGCTCCCGCACGATCTGTACTACAATCAATAAAATTTGGCGCTTGCACGGTTGACTTCGATTAACATTGGCTGGGCATGCGAACGCCGTGCTCTCAGACTCCCTCGACTTAGCAACGGTGACGGGACTGGGACGATCCATGTGCATGAGCTCGCCTGCTCTGCTTGCCGTCGATGCTGTCCGCATCCGGTTCGGCAAAATCGCAGTCGGTACATCTATCACACTATATGCATGTTGCGTCTTCCAGACAGAAAGCCCACAGATCGGGGCTGCAAGTGAAATGCTCATAGAGTAGCAGATCAAGTTGAATTTTAATCCCATTCACCCCGAAAACTCCTTCGCGACCATGGAAACGATATCTAATCAACCTCTACTGACTGTCCCTGTTCGGGATGGGACTCGACGACAGGAACCCGCCCACTATCTCCGAATCCACCTCCACTGACTTCTGCTTCTCGACCGTTGCGTCGTGCGCGTCCATCAGGTCGTCGAGCTCGTCGGTCCGTACGTTGGGTACGGGGGATGACGACACAGCGTTACTGTCTAGCTCAGGGACTTCCTCGGTGCTGGGGTGAGTCTCTTCTCGGTCATGAGGTCTGGATTTCGATGTGGAGAGATGGCTGTTCATGCTCATTGGGGGCAGCTCAGGCTCTGGTGCCGTTTCTTGTTGGGCGAGGAGTGCGTCGAAGTCGTCTGTGTCGTCGTCGAGGCCGAAGCGATTTGACGAGGATGTGTGGTTTGGGATGGTGGTCGGTTGGTCTGCTGGCGCGGCTTGGGGGTCGTCATTGAGGATTGCGTCTAGCTCGTCGTCTTCTTCTTCCTCAAATTCTTGCGCTGGCTGCTTCAGCTCCTCTTGCGGCTTGCTTGTGGCGACGTTATGCTGCTCTATCAGGGCGTCAAGCTCATCTTCGTCCTCACCGACAGGTGTTGGTTTCCGTCTGCGTGTATCTTGTTGTGCCAGTAACGCATCCAGGTCGTCTTCTCCTTCTGATTCAGGCTCAGCTGTCGGCTTGCTGGTTGCCTTAGTGGGGACTTCGTCGCCTTGAGCTAGCAAAGCATCGAGCTCGTCCTCGTCTGGACCTCCCACATCCTGGTCGTCGTGGCCACTGCCGTCAGCGAAGAACATAGCCGCAGGGTCTTCTTCGATCTCTTGCTCGGAAGCATCCCTAACTTCGACTGATGCAGGTGCAGACGGCTCGCTCTGCACCGCGTCCTGCATGTCAACCGCCTGCTCGACATCCTCTCTCCTGACGTATCCCGGCTTGCCCTCGTCAATCCATGATTTTCTGTACATCTGCAATTTCTTTGTATGTCCGGCCTTCTCTACCATCTGCAACGCATCGGCGAATTTGGCCCTCGGATATAGCTGGTCCAACCACATCTGGTAGTAGTTTAACAGTCTCGCAGTATCCGAGAACTCGTGGCCCTTCCCTTTCAACCTCAACTTCTTCTTGAGATCTCCCGAGCGCAGCGTTTTGCGCATTTTAGGGATCCCAGGCTCGGACAGCAGCCTGTCAGTATCGAGCTTGGGGATCTTCTTGCGTGGTTTCGCGATTTTGACTTCTTCGTCGATGTTGGCGGTTGTTCCAAAGGGGTTCTCGTCGTCTACTTTTCGCTTACGTGGGCTTAGGGTCGGTTTGTCGTCGCGCTCAGCGTTGCGTGGAGGTTTATCGGCGAATGGGTCATCGTCGGTGTCGAAGGCTGCATCTTGTAGCAGTAGGTCGTCGACCGTGCTGGTTGTTAATGGATCAGCCGCCATGTTTGTTTCTCTGTATTCAGGGCTAAGAGAACAGTGTTGGATAGAAGCGGTTGTGAAGTTCTATTGAGTCTCAGAAGGAGCACATGTTTGCTAAGTAAGTACTGTAGACGGCTCATTTGACACGTCGGCACGCGTCTCGAAAATGCTACGCGTTCTGTCCTCGACGCGACACGTCATGCGCCCCGGAGCTATGCTGTTCTGAGCCTGGAACGATGAGCATCACGTGTTCCAACTCTTGCCGGAAAACTTTCCCTTTTTGTCGGCCCAGCTCCGCAGGCCTGAACCTCAGTGAAGACGATGAGTGCGGTATAGAACGAACAGGAAGCTCCAGTGTTGGCAGGATGGCGGAAACCCTAAAGACACAGATACCGCCCAAGCGGATAAACACAGACTACCCAGTATGTGCAGCCTACAACATGCGCAACATCGAGTGCTAACAGCTACAGGTCATTGACACAGACCCGTACGTGCCTCCAGAACCTTAGCAGGATTACGACTAGTCGAGCACGAAACAGGGACGGACGAGTACGAAGTGCTAACCCACCTCTAATAGGCACTGGCGACGAGCTTTCCGATATGCCAGAACGAGCGACTGGGCTATGGGGGCAGGAGCAGCAGCTTTCGGACCCCTCTTCATGTTGACCACCGAACGATACGCGCCCTCATTCGCTGGCAAGGGAGCTTTCGCGCCCATCCTCAGACTTACAGGTGTCGTGGGTGCTGTAGCTGGACTGGGTTACGTCTACCAGAAATCGTGTCTACGCTTCTACGGCTGGGAGGAAAATGCTAGAGAAGTCGAGATGGACATGAGGGAGATGGTGGACAAAGTCAAGAAGGGAGAGCCACTATATGGACACACAGAGTTGACACCCTACATGCAAGGTATAGCGGCGCGAAACTCGAGATTTAGTTCTCTGTTGTTCAGCATCGTTCCCATGGCAAACTTTACCAACCACGGTCAGGTAAGGCAGACCCAATTGATGAAAATCGATTGAGATGGCAGGCTAACGAACAAAACAGCACGGTGTGGACACAGCCAAGTACTATCAGCAGGCGGAGCGAGAGCTGGAAGCTGAGAAAATGAGGAGATGATCCGAGGGTCATTGTATGGTGCATCACATTCGCCAGCAAGCTGAGCAATGTACATATCGGCAAAGGCGTTACATGAAGCAAGGCACTTGCTCTCTGCCGTTTCTCAATACACGGCCTGCATTCATGAGCTTGACGAGGCTGGTGCCGATGAATTTTCTTGCTTGACTGTTCCAATTTGCTTGCAGCTGTTCTCACGTATGCATACCTACGGCTCCAACCAGGAAACACGGACTCATCGGCTTTTTCTCAACGATTTGACCTACGCCCAATGCATGAGGTTCTCGAGTATGTCAAACCATATCAGAAAATACGGCACAGTCCAGACGTTCTTTCACCGATCGTCTAGGCGCCATCAGATTTTGGCCAGTGCCCTGAACGAAGCGTGCCATAAGCGACAGAATCCACGGAGAAGAAAGTACTATCTCGAACCTCCCCCTTTCCCCCAGCTGCGCCTCATACGTTCCATCATTGGTTTCGCCCAAAACGGACACTGGCTACTGCCAAAGCCGTCGTATCTAGTGGCAAGGCTGCTTCTGCAGAGAGGCGCCGCAGAAAGGGCGAGAGACAGGAACAGAGGCTAACAACAAGGATGGCATTCACGACAAAGATGAATAGACTCATCGTGCGAGAACAGCCACTCGTACGGCACTGATGGAGCTTGCAGCGGCTGGAGCTTACTTGCGACGGTCAGCACTTATCATCGAAGAAAAGGTACAAGCTGGGTAAGGGGGCGAGCAGACTTTCGGTCCCAGAAACGGGGTCATTGAGACTTGATCGTGGTGTTGTATGTGACTGCACGCGGTGATATTACTTAAACAATACTCCCGTGATGACCTTAAATCTTTCCCAGCCAACCAGAGCATTGCCGAGTTTGCTTAGGTCGTTGCGCTTACTTTAGGGCATCATCTTTGGCAGAGTGGAGCGAGCCCAAAGTAGTATCGAACCTGCTGGGTGCTGCTGCTGTCGTACACCTCTATCACAGAACGGCTGAGCCGCATCCCCTGTACCATCTGTCCTTGGGATGTGCCCTGCGGTAGAAAGGAAGTCCGCAGGATTCTTGGTACGTGATTGGCTCGAGCATAAATTTCGGCCCCCCTTTGGGCATAAGCGATCTGCGGCCCCCTGGCTGAAATCTTCCCGCCCTAGCCGCCTTTTCTATGCTTCCCTCCATTCTTTGCGTCGATCCCTTCACCACTACATCGATGGGACTGATTCGACATCTTGTTTTCGTTCAAGCAAGACTATGACTACGCTTGTGTCGATCAAGCTTCTCATAGTGTCTGACGCTACCTGCTAATCGTTGTGAACGCGACTTCCCGTGCGCAGTGGCGTGCTCAATGTCAAATCCTCTACAGCGACAAAGCGCCGTGTCAAAGTGGTTGAAAGACGGGTTACGTGGTCAACTATGAAACGACAAGAAATACGCCCATCGCATCGCCGACAACCAGTATATTCAATCAGAGCAAGCGTCTGTACATGCCGCGCGTTTCCCTTATTATCCGGCACTATCAAAAAGACCAAAACCGTTGTAGTAATCAATCAGCCTAATGCAGGTCCAATTCTCGTCAATCCACAAGTAGCGCATCGGCAGAGCGAAACTTGACCACATGAGGATATCTTGGACCCAGCTAGAGTGAGATTCGAGATGCATGGAGTTTCCTCTTGCATGGGTCTTTTGATTGTGCAGGTATTGGAAGGCGATCTCCCCAGATCGACGGTTGCGCTTTCCTCCTTTGCATGCAACTCACGTACACAGTGCTCCATGAGACTAGAGCCGATCCTTCCTCACCAGGTGCCTTCCACATGGCCTCGAAATGTGTTATTTGAACTCGCGACTTCCTTGGAAACATTTCTAGGCTACGACACTGTTGAGCTCAGCATGATTTCTTCAGTGCTCACAGCAGACACGCTGAAGTTCATCTCGACGCCATATTTGCTAATCCAACCATATATCGAGACTGAACCTCGGCCTACATCTCTCAGGGCTGCAAGAAGCTCCAACCGCTCAACATGTCGTTGACAGCGGCTCAAATACAAGACATCGTTGTCACAGAACGAATTGCATCAGTCCTCTCTCTGACTGCCTCGACATTTGTCTTTGTCACCTTCCTCTTCAGCGACAAGTTCCGCAAACCCATCAACCGGCTAGTGTTCTATGCGACCTTCGGAAATGTCCTCGTGAACATAGCCACTCTCATATCTACGGATGGCATTGAGGCCGGCGAAGGCTCTTCTCTGTGCCAATTCCAAGCGGTCCTGATACAGTGGTCAGTTCCCACCCAGACACTTTGCTTTGTCTCTCGCAAGCCTGCCAATATCTTGATCAAATACATCGCCGAGAGACAACGTCCGCTAACGGTGACTCAGGTTGATGCCAGCTGATGCATTGTGGACTTTTGCTATGAGTTGTAATGTCTGGCTATCGTTCTTTCGATCATATGATGCCGCAGCGCTGAGACGACTCGAGTACAAGTACCTGCTCGCCTGCTACGGCGTGCCTTTCGTTCCTGCTCTCATCTATCTCTTTGTGAGCACAATGGGTCGCGGCAAGATCTATGGCTCGGCCGTCGTAAGTCAATTGTGTCATTTCAGTCGGAGGTGGGCGTGGTCACTGACACTGTTGCAGCTTTGGTGTTGGGTTTCGATGGATTGGGACTTTCTACGAGTTGCCACATTCTACGGACCTGTCTGGTTCATCATCCTCTTGACGATTGCCGTCTACGTCCGAGTGGGGTTGGTCATATTCAAATGGCGTAAGCAACTTCTGTCCATGGAAAGAACCGAAGAATTCAACGAGTTCCCAGCCACTGGCATCATCAAGACATCAGAAGTCACCATCACAACCAACGAAGAGCTAGGTACCAATCGGCCGGAAAGTGCTACCATCAGCAAGAAGCCCTCTTTCCCCGGCCATTCGGGCACAACCCGACGAACAACTCATACACGGGTCCATCGTCCGAGCGGAGGTATCGATCCAAACAAAGCTGCAGTCAAGTATTGCAAGTGCGCTTTGCTCTTCTTCATCGCTCTACTCATCACCTGGGTGCCATCGACGATCAACAGGATCTACACTCTCTTCCGGCCTACCGATGTCCTCTTCGGTCTCAACCTGGCTGCAGCTGTGGTACTCCCTCTCCAGGGGTTCTGGAATGCTATCATCTACATGACTACAAGCTCTTTCGCAGTCAAGTGTCTGTGGAGTGATATCAAAGATGCTTGCAGATCGCCCTCCCAGTCCCCAACGTCAGCGCAGATGCATGGACAACTAGCTACATCGCGAACGACCGAGCCCGATGAAAGCGCCTCAAAAGTCAGCTCGACCACTCTTCGTTACGATCCAGATAGATCCTCTTCGCAAAGTGAGCTTGTTGGTCAAGGCAAGTAGTGCTGAGCAGCCTTTTTCATTAACTTGTCTGAAGCATGCAATTAACGGACGCGTTCTTGGGGGCCCCAGCCAACCTTGCAACACATGAACCATCTGAACTTGATAACAGGAGATGCGGCAAGATTGTCACAGACACGATTCCACGAAGACAATGTACTATTACCAGGTGTCATATAATTACAACATATCTCCGCAGATATGCTAGCCTGACACGAGAGAAATTAGCAATCAGATGCAGAGATCGTAGTACAATATTACAAATGTCACAAAACACTGCGCTACAGTCTCCCTCGGTGTTCTTTCCACAATTCATCCCTACTCATCCTAACCCCCCTAATACCTCTTCTCAGTCCCGCTAAGCCTCCACTTCGCCGCAACCTCCACTCCCTTTGCAACATCCTTACCCCCATTCGCGATGCCCGTCCCCGCATTGGCCAGCGCATCGCCGATCGGTTTGGCCGCAATTCCCGTCGCACCGTTGATGGTCTGACCCATACCGCGCGTTGCGGCGCCAGTCACGCCGCCGACGGTGCGCGAGAGCCCGTCGAGAGTGTTGACCCGGTGGATTCAGTGTACTTCGCGGCGCAGGTGAGGCCTGTGTCGTTTGAGTTTGATTTGGTCATGGTTTTGGTCTGTTGGGGGAAGGGAGGGCCTTGGTTTGGATTGCGAGTTGCGCGTTGAGTGGGAGCTTTGTCGGGGCGACGAGCTTGCTGTAGGCTATGTGAGGGCGGGGAGAAGATTGATAGCTATCCCCTGGCGTGCGTGGGTGGCTTTTGCGGTCTGTGGTGCTTGGGGCGTTTGTTGCATCGTGCTTTCGGGAATGGTTGCGATCAGCGCGGCCCTTTCTGAAGCGCCGCAGAGGTATGGGGAGATTCTTATGTGTACGGGGACATGAGGTCGAGGAGCGGTCGTGCGTGGGGTGACGTCAGTCTGCAGGTAGGATCTTGGAGGATGCTGCGATATTTGCGAGCGACTGGTGATGTGATGCGTGGTCAGGGGTGGGGGTGGGAAGAACACGGACGATGCCAGAGACCAGGGAGGAGATGTCAGCGTGGTTGGCGTGTAGGTGCAGGCGATCCATCTGCGAAGTGCATGCTTTGGAAGCATTGAGATCGGGACGACAGTTTTGAGGTTCTTGGGTAAGCAGTAGCATATCCCATTTGAATTATGCTTACTCCCTAGTCAGACCCGAGCCCATTCCTAAATGATCTCTTGTTCGTTAGAGCTTGGACTGGCGAAACAGCCAGGGTCCAGCCAAGTAAGCACATCCGGTAGCCATCTTCACCATTTACGAAGCTAGCTAGTTGTAACCCCCTGTAAGTCTTTCAGATACAGTAGTGTCGATATCGTGAAGGTCAGAGAATTTGCAGTCATATCCATACCTGCACTTCCTTCCGTACGGGCACATATGGCCCTTGCAGCAAACATGAGTACAGGCAGAACCAAAGGGGCAGCGTACGCTTCGAGAGAGACACAGAAGAGCTTCGAACTCGTCATCCGTCAAGACTGATTCGTGGTCGTAAGGACAATTTCCGTTCGGGCAGCTATCGAGGAGGTGATGGGCATTGCATAGACGAACCTTTCGTTGTCGAAGCTCTTTTGCCATGTGTGGATTGAGGTTTAGTTGGTTCGGCACGTCTACCCGTTGCCCTTGGGGGTTCTGGTAGACGCCGCGCGGCCCTTGCCGGCCTTTGGAAAATGGGCATGGTTGACTCCCTGCATTGATTTTGTCGAGCAAGTTTGGAGGTAGCTTGACCATAGGCTCGGACTGGTTGAACACGTGTCGATGGGGTACGTCTGCATCCGATGTGCGAAAGTTCAGAGTGAGGTCAAGATCGATGGTTGTCCGCCAGAATTGCGAGGAATGGCTCTGCATGATCGCTGAGGGAGACTCTTGGCGGTTGAAATAGCGCAACATCCAGGTGGCATTTCCTGGCGGTGGATTGTCTGTGCGTTCGACCCAGTCTTCCTGCGGACCGACCATGTCAGTGAGAGACCAACATCGTACGACGTTGAGACTTACCACAGCCATTTTGATAATGTTCTTGCTTACGGAGAACCACGTATCCCCCTCATGCTTGCCCAAGAACTCGGGTGACACGCCCAATCTTTGCTCTGCTCCTTGCTTGACTGCACCGAAATCAAGATTCTTGGGGAATCGCTGCAGGAGTTTATTCGTGCTGGCAATCAAGGCGGCCGCGATCTCGCCTGCTGTTGGTGACTCGCCGGAAGATCCTCTTGGGGCTGGACTAGATGGCGTGTTGGATGATGCAGACCGCGGCCCTCCTTGTAGGTGTTCAGATGCATTAATATTATTCTCGGTGCCGTCATGTTCGGCTTCGAGCACCCTCGGCCGTGAGAGAAAGGCTAATTCCTTCGATACTGGGCAGGCGATTTCGCTGACAGCTGGATTGGTAGCGTACAAACCTTGATAGTTTCCGCGAGACGCCCACCGCGTAGAGTCGCCATCGACCGCGGTACCCCCTACAGGATCCCGTGTGCGTTGACTTTCGAGGTCCTGGCTCCTACGCCAAACAAGATTTCGTACCGGCTCGCTGGAAATCAAGTCACTCCGGAACACATTTGTAAACTCTGTCCACTTAAACTTGGGAATAAGGTTCTTGAATTCATATGAGAATGGTGGGCCCTTCAGGATTCTGATGCGGGACGAAACATCTGTGCCCACAGTGAACGAGCTTAAGAAGGAGGCGTATCCACTGTCTGCTGACACACCGACGATTATGTGCTTACAATGAACATTGTAAACATATAAGTTGAGGGTTTCTGTGATGCCAGTCAGCTAGTGCCTGGAGAACATCGTGTCATATGTAACTGAACCTTTTAGTTTTGTATCTGCGGCCTCTTTGTGATTCCCTGCGTCAATGAAGTCGCATAATGGATGGGCTTTATTGAAGCCCAGGACAAATTCATGAAACGCAGCTGTATTCGGCAGAATACGATTATCGACGTAGGTCTTGCTTAGGCCTCTTATATTGGCGTAGACCCGTATAAGAATCTTGTTGTCGTACTTGAAATCTTCATCGTGCCGCAAGTAATCGATGACAGCTTGTTTGAGTAGCTTCGCGGCTTGATCTCCCCCAGACACTCCTCGTCTTACCAGCTCGTTCAAGAACTGGTGTTCGTCAGCCTCATTGCGTAAGCATGCAGTGAAGAGCAATACTCGCTCGGTGCTGGAAAGCTAGAGACTGAAACGTACATTCATGCAATCACCGTCGATCAGAACCATAACGAAAGCATTTCTGTCCATAGTCTTTTGCATATCGTCAACTTTCTGGAATAGCTCATCAAGCAAAGTATTGCGATCAACCTCTGCCTGCTTTGCGTCCGCATACCTCTTGGCCAGCGCACGGATGTCCGCCATCTTGGTTAACTGGCGGTGAGCGTATGTAAACTGTGAGAATTATGGCTCGAGTATCAAGCTTTCGCGTACAGTCCCTCTGTGGGAAGATGTTGGACTAGAACCTGGTATGCAGTTCATGGCAGCTCACATGATGCTAGCTGCTGTTACCCACAGGTGAAAGCCAGAGTGAAATGGGGGGATTGTGCTGTTCGTTGTAGTGCCTTGCGCTGGCTACGGTCGAGACAAAACTCTTGGCGCGGAAGGTGGTCGCGGGAAGGCACCCACGGCGCTAGTATCGGGGCAGATCTAAGCTAGTCTAGAGATGGATAAGTCTATGCTCTTCCGCCGTGCGTAGAGGTGCAAGTGACTCGTTGACCTGTTGCATGTAGAGGTGCCACGTTCTGCTTCTTGCCGAAGTGGACAATGTCTTCATGAGTGTAAATGTCGACGCACTCAAAGACGTCGAATAGATCTTGGATTTCTCCTTGTATTGGAAGTGAATCATGTCATTGTGGCTGGTCAACCACGATCAGCCTCTTCCGAACATGAGCAGTGCACTGTGGACCATGGGGTGGGTGGTGACATAGCCGATTGGCGACCTGAACATGATTAAGTGCATGACTGAAGTACGCATGTTCATTATTCCATCGTCGTCAGGTCTAGCCAACGCCAACACAGACACATCTATCAAAATCACTGACCCATCCACTCTACTAGTTTCCCTAGTTTCCCTGGTTTCCCCTCTTACCGCCTCTCTTCCCTCTGTCCGAATGATTCCTCAATACCTTCTGGTGTTCAACCAAACTCCTCTTCCCCTTCCTCTTCGCCTTGCCCAATGTCATCAAGAAGTTCTTCTTCCTGGCCTTCTCTTTGTTTGTCGTACTCTTCCCCTGTTCCGCCTTCCTCTCTTTCTTCCGCTCAGCCTTAGATTTATGCTCGCTCCGGTCCTTCTTATGCTCAGCGAGCAGCGCTGCTTTTTCCTCCTTGGTAAGTTTCCCAGCGGACAGGTGCGAGAGGCCAGTAATTGCCTCGGCAGTGAGTTCGTCGTCGACGTGGCGCTGGGAATGGGTTTGGCGGGCGGCGGCGGCAGCTGTTTGATGGTGCTTGGCGTGGGAGCCGGGGAGTTGCGAAGATATGGAGGCTGTTGTACGGAGCTCGTGGAGTTTAGCAAGGTCGGCCGGGGTAAGGATACGGGTTGTGGCGAGTTTGGATTGGGATGCTGACGTTGAGGCGGTAGTGGAGGGGACTTCGGACGTTGCTTTGGTGAAAGTGCTCTCTTTGTCGTCTGTGGCTGGGAGATCGAATTTAACTTTCTTGTTTTGTGACTTGGCCGCTTCGTCGTCATCACTGTCAGAGATGTTGATCTCGTCGTCTGATTCAACGTTAATCCAGCCACCTGAGTCATCGCTGTCTTCCTCCTCCACGTTCCACGCATTCCACGCTGCCTCCTCGTCTTCTTCACTGTCCTCTTGGCCGGAAATGTCAGGATCCAGACCCTTTTCGATGCGTCGCCGTCTTCGCTCCTCTTCCTTCCATCTTTCCAGGAGTTCGAGACCTTCAATCTCGCCTATTGCTTCCTCGCCAAATCTCTGTTGCTTTAGCTCGCCCGTCTTGAGACCCATTACACCATCCTTGCCTCGATCTCTCGACTTGAGCATCTCAGGATTGACCTGTCTGTACAAGCCTAGCAGACCTCTAGCCGCCATCATCACGCCTTTGTCCTTACTTTTCCGGTACATGACCAGATCGCGTAGTAGCGTCTCGTTCATGGCTAGTGGCTGTCGAACACAGATCTCACGGATGGCATTCAGTCCTGATGCAGCGACTTCACCAGCAGCGGCCTCGCTCACGAATTCATTCGCGATGGCCTGAATAGGTTTCTCCAACTCATCAGGCGGAACCTGGCTGTGCGTACCCTGTGCTAGGCATGCCAAGAATGTGGTGACTGAAGGTTGCTTCGGCTTGAGGAATTTGAGGAAGTAGCTGTAGAAGGGCACGATGATCAGCTTGTGCAAACCAATCAATCTCGAAACCAGTTGTAAGACCTGTAGTTTCTGCTCAAGGTTCAGGCGTGACTTGGCAGCCTGCAAGTGCTTCTGGAATAGCTCCTCGGCAAAGCCCTGCGGATTGTGCAGCAGATGCAGAGCGGAGAAGTTGAGGGGATGTGGTTGACCTTTCTTCTTGTCCTTCCGCTTCACAGTCGCGGCTGCTTTCTTCAGAGTTCGATCGGCCTTCTTGCTCTTCTTGTTGATGCCAATCTGATGGCGTAAGCGTGCCATATCGATCTCCTCGTCACTCTCACTCTCCTCCTCTTGTTCTTCTCGCTCCTTATCTCCTCCAAGGAAGAAGCGCACGCCACCGACAACGACCTTCTCGTTGTCTGCGAGAGCACATTCTTTCATGATCTCGACAGCCTTTGCATCTGTCCATATCTGCCTCTTCCACATCTCTCTCGTGATTTTGACGGCCCATAGCGCCTTGGACGAGGCCCGATCGGCGAGAACTAGGTTGTGCAGTAGGGTCTGGACATTGCGGTTGAGCTTGTGGTTCGTAGACTTGGAGTTTGAGTTGCGCAGGTCACTGAGGATCTTTTGCAGGAGGAGCGCTCGTAGAGTTTTGCTTGAGGTGGCGGTCAAGATAGGAAAGAGACAGTGCAACAGCGTGTTCGAGTCTATGATGTCCTTCTTGCGTAGCAGAACAAGGCTGCCCACAATCTTCTCCCGCAGTTCAGGCTCGAGCGATTCGTGGTGGGCATTGAGGATTTCGATCAGGTGTTGAGGGAACTCTTTGGTATCAGACTTGTAGCAATCGGACACATGCGCAATGAACTCGAGCAGGTCCTTGAACGAGGTGGCGCTACTGTCGAAAGTCGAGGTTGGATTGGCCAGGAAGATTTCACGCTGGTTTTGGTATTGCAGCCATTGGTCGAGGAACTCAGAGCGATACGATGCGGGATCTCGCTTGACCTTGTATTGTAGGTTCGTCAAGTCGGCGTCGACCTTCTCGAGTGCGGCAAGCTTCCGTTTCGGCATCGTGACTGGTTATGAATGCTAATGTACACCAGTCGGTAATTCATGGGCATGAGACTGGAATATTTTTTGGCGGCGACGAGGTCTTATCGATAAGCTGGTGCACATGCTCTAAATCCCAAAATCGACTAGTCCATCTTGCCTGGCACTACTGCGAGGCGGGGATTGTAGTTCGATATCCCGCAGTGGAGTTGACCAATTGCTGACCAGAAGTGCTCCTGGAATAGCTCGCTACGAGTGCCATTCATGCAGCAGCTACAACGCCAGAGTATTAGTGCAGCTCGGGGCAGCGGCAGAGCAAGCTATCCTCAGCAAGACCGACGCCCTAGTCGCGTATGCTATGGTCTGCGTGACTGCATAGCGGCTGAACCTGCTTCGTCCTTCGTCGTTTGGTTAAGTCTCAATTTCGGAAGCTTGCTTCACGCAAACATGTCTGTCTCATCCTCACGTTGGTTCTGCCATTTCTCGTACAATGGCTACACTAGGTCAGCACCTAGCTCATCACCAGCAGATGTGGGACGAGTTGCAATTCTCCTCTCGTCGTGAGGTGGATGTATCTGAAATCTGGCAACGAAGGCTCCAAGATGGTGTTCGATTCAGGCACAAGTATAAGAAACTCGAGCAGGGTGATCTCACTACATGGCTGCAGGGAACTAAACAACCCTCGGCAGCCTCCAGTAAGAACAGTAGCCAGCTCGTTATACGCCTTGTGTGGGTCCCGCTTCTGAACCAGCAGAAGACCCTCGACGTGGCAGACGATATCTACAAACAGGTTCGCGATTGCTTTGGTCATGAGTTGTCAGAGGGATACTGCAAGACAATACCCTCCGGGATTGGTGAACTCCGGGACCATCAAACTAATGGTACTTCACAATACTTTTTCGGCCTCCAGCCGAAGATGTTCATGACTTGGTCAATCAGTCGAAGCTCGGGAGAGATCAACATACTGTGTGTCGTCGAAGAAAAGAAGCTGCCAGTCATAAGAAACCTGTTAGATCAGCCCTTCATACACAATATTGCAGGTCATACGACCTCGCCAGCCTTGATCTGTGCGACATTCTTGAGTCTGGAGATCGAAACCACGCAAGATGAAGTCAAGAGACAAGTACGCCAGGTGGAGGTGCGCACTGGTCACCACAGTTGGAAGTCTCGTACAGAGAGGCCGGCTTTGGGTGATCTGACGAGCCTGTCGGCGAAAATGAGCGGCTCTAGCATACGTTGCGGGTCTTGTCTCAAAAAACAACGCAGCCTGACCGAGGTACTTGACTTCATATCCAGTCAACTGCACAGCCCAACTTTGACAGGACTGGCTCCGAAAGGCTCGACAGTGTCTCAATCCTATGCTCTTGACATGGTCAATATGCTGCAGAAAAGAGTCACTGCGCAAGAGGCTGATAACTCATTCATTCAATGTCGCGTGGATACACAACTCAACGCAGTAAGTTGTCGTGGCGTTTCGAGACTTTCAATAAAATGACAAGGCTGATAATTTCCTCTAGCTTTTCCATCTTGTGGCACAGAACGATGCATTCCTTGGGCAGCAAATGGCATCTGATTGCCGTTTGATTGCTGTGGCCTCACAGCGTGACTCTTCCAGCATGAAAGTCATTGCCGTTGTCACCATGTGCTTTCTACCAGGCACGTTTGTCGCCAGTATATTCAGCATACCCTTGTTTGACTGGAGTGCGAATAACAACAAGGCAATCTACCGACACGAATTCTGGCAGCCTCGTTTCATCGTGTACCTTAGTGTGACTGTTCCGTTGATGGCATTGACATTTGCAATTTGGGCATTCTGGATCTTCTTGCAATCAGTCTCGGAACAGAAACACGCCTCCGCTATTCGTACTCGGTTCGCCCTGGAAGCTGAACAAAACGAGGCTCAAGTGCTAGCCTTTAGAAGGTCCATGCTCCAGCAAAAAGATTCTTGAGACTGATCGCGGATCACGCATTTGCAGGAAGCTAGCATGGAACGAGCCTATGCCACATGCGTGAACACGCAGAGGACCTCGAATCGAGAAGGCGTCCAGAAGAAGCAGGAGCACCTAGTATCATTTGGTGCATTGCACTCTAAGCTCGTTTGTCGCGGTGGTCCGGCTCGTTTCACTCAAACAATGCATTCACGCTGCATGCCTACTTGCCGTACTCCTAATTGGCCTGCTGTGCCGCGCGGCGCTGATCCCTGCTCTCATTGCCGAACCACCCCCGCAAAGGCTGAGCTTGAAACGAGCAAAGGCTAGCTAGTTGCATTGTCAGCTTCAACATCTCTACGTCGTATGCTCAACTCTACGCTACGAGATCAAATAGATGTTGCCGCCCGCATCTTTTGTGGAACACCTCAAAGTTGTTGTCGCTGGGACCACTACATCACTTCCCATTCCAGTGCCTCGTTCCATTGACCCGCCCCTAGGCTACCTCCAACCATGATGCACGGATCCGCTTGGCTGCATTCTAGTCTGGGGCGCTTGCGCACGCTAGTCGCCTGATTCAGAGCTCTCCTTGAACAAGCTGAGTCTGTTCTTGACCAGAAGGCCAACAGGGCTGTGAAACCCTGTTATATGCAATGTCTACTACTTGGGAGCGGGGCATCGCCAGGCTGACACTTCGTAACATCTTGTCGTGGAAACCGAAAAGGCCGCCCGTTTCACCGGTTGTCTTCTCCTTGAAATCGAAGTGATGTCGAGGACCACATCGTATGCGATATCTTTACTACGCATAAGTCCGGACTATTGTACACAAACATAGCTTCGAAAGCATCTAGTATCGGCCGCGAGCGACAGACACATATCGTCTTTCACATTATATCCCACGATCTGCAGTCAGGCTGAAGGACAATACATCTCCCACTGGAATCCATGAAAATCGCTCCGCGCGACCAAGTAGCTCTGGCAAGCACAACACTGCTCCCAAGCTCGAGATAGAAGTCAGCAACTGTGCTGGAGATTGTCACCGTCCTCGTTATCATCAGACTGCCCTCGCTTGAAACATCAAGGTCCGAGGCATCAAACGTGCCTAGATCGAAAATCAAGCCTTATTCAAAGCCAGATTCGAGACCGCTGTGTCGACGCCGCGCGTTCAAAGGCGACCTCCTGCTTCGAAGCAAGATGACATCGCCGATGATGACACATCGGGTCGTCCACAGAGATCCACAAACCCACGACAACATCTGCCGCACTCGGCGCAGCGTGAAGAAAGCGCATCTACCAATGGTAGCGCGCAAATATGGCCGTCTAGCACCGTGTCTGTGAGGAGACTAGATAAAGAGAGAAGCCCAGAAAAGTTCGTTACATGGGATCTTGCTGTAGACTTTGATCTGGCAGATTTTGCATCTGATGAGCGTAAAGAGGTGCCCGAAATCATTGAGAATCATCTCGCCAAAGCTACGCAGCAGTATCAGAACGACTTGTCCGAGAAAGAAAAGCAGATCGAAGAAATGGAAGAAGACAACAACCAATTTGATACAGAAAGGCTTCGAAGGACTTATTCCTTTGATGGCTCCCGAGAAATGTCGAACTTAAACGTTGCGCCATTAGAAAATGTGGCTGTGGTGTAAGACGAGACTGAATTTTGCTGTGAAGTATCGCAGCGTCCGCCTGCACGAGGTTCCGGTGGTGTGTACTTCTGCTACGCCTGCAAGATAACGTACTGCGATACGTGTTGGGCACAGCAAATACCTCACAAAAAGCAAACCCCAGGTCACCGCAAAGTTGATGTGACAATAGCACGTATCATACAAGACACTTTGGACGTCGAGTTGACGGAGCGAGAACAGGCTCGAGTACACCTCCTCGATGAGTGTACTTCTTGGTTCGGCGCTGTGAAGGACAAAGAGGGTGCTATCTTCCGTGATTTCGGACGCTGTGCAGCATTAGTCGCCGAGCGCAACTCAGACGAGCGTAAACGTTGTTATCCTGCGTTGGTCTCCTTCGTCGGAGAAACAGGAGCTGGCAAGAGCTCTCTGATCAAGCTTCTTGTTAGTACGCAGGCAGCAGGCACGACTACCCAGACGCCTGTCGTTGGGAGCTCTACCAAGTCGGACACCCCAACTTCGGGTGATACATCTCTATCCGGACCCTCACACACTCGATACAAACAGGCCGTTACTATACGCTGACTGCGAAGGCCTTCATGGTGGTACCCCTGAGCCGATGGGGGTGAAACTGAGGAGCCGTCGTCCAGCCACCCCTGCGGTCAGCAAACATCGGACTGCATCTTTCGAGAAACATCTACGCAGGTGCCACGAGACAGCTGAGCGTGAGGTAGCATGGGCCAATACCGCAGAGAAAACGACTCGCAAATACTTTGTCGAGAATTTGTACCCACGTCTATTGAACACTTTTTCTGACGTTATCGTATTCGTTGTCAAGAATGCTCGTACCATTGAGGATGTCGTTCAGCAACTTATTACTTGGGCTGATGCAGTTATTCAAACTTCTTCGAACCAGCCTGTCCTGCCCCACGCTATAATCGTTCTCAATGCCTCCGACAGTAAGGATGGACGTCTGTGGGATGCCGACGCTTCTACAACGTCACTACTGAATAACGTGAAGGTTGCGGTGAACGAAAACCCAACACTCAAGAAGTACGCCGCTAAATGGGGCTATCGCATTGACTCTGCTCAATCGTTACTCCTGTCCTGTTACTCAAGCATTCGCGTGCTTAGAGTTCCTGAAAAGAGTCGGCCTTCCTTGATACGTCAACAGATCCAGAAGCTCTACAGGGAGATTGGTAACTCAGCTGCCTCTTCGCACAGCGCGAAGCATCGAGTCAGGATGAAATTGAACTGCGAAGAGCTGCAGCCCTATCTGCAGAGAGCATTCGATCACTTTTGCAGCGATCTTGATGAAGCTTTTGACTTCGTCAATGTGTCATTCATGAACAGTGCCATTCCCAGTGACTTCAGCGGCAACATCCTCAAGACGGCTGTGAATATCATGCACGCCTGGCAGAACCGAATTGATGGCCCTCTCTTGTTTCGAGAGCTCAGCTTCATTGTAGCGTCTTGTGTCATGCTCGATGCAGTTCGCCAAGGTAAGCTCGGGACAGCGGCGCAAGTATTTCCAGAATACCTCGATCACTTCGATGAAGCTCTTGACGATTTCTGCGAGAAATTCTGGCCTTGTGAATTTGTTACTGCGAAGGGACGGTGCGTTAACGTCAAAGCCGGCCACAAGAAAGGCCATCAATCTCTCAAGGGCGATCTGTTGGGGGTCGAGCCGTATCAGTCGTCTTTTACCGCACAAAGTCATCGCAATGTCTTCCGCGACGACATCTTTGTGCGGTTGCGTGAACTCCTTGACTGCTTTGCGACCGAAAGTAAGGGCACGGCCGTCGAGCAAGAAGTGGCGGCAAGATTGCATGGGACACGTATACTTCGGCCGTTCTTTCGCCGTTGGAAAGGTGTTGATAAGTTCATCAGTCACTCCGCATGCCTGGCCTGCTTGGTGTCGCCAGGAGAGCATAGCCTCCCATGCGGTCACGTGCTGTGCACACCTTGCCTCGAAGATTTTGGGATCGCTCGAGGGCCTACGTTGATCGAGATGAAGTTCTGCCCTTTGCACGATCACGAAACCTCTTTCCGTTGGCTCGTCACCATCACTCCCCCAAATGCAGGTATCCGCATCCTCAACATAGATGGTGGCGGTGTGCGAGGCATAATACCTTCGATGGTTCTAAAACGACTGGAGCAGGAGTTTGGTCTGCCTGTGCAGTATTTCTTCGATCTGATCATCGGTACCAGCACCGGCGGCATCATTACGCTTGGTCTTGGGGAGAAGGAGTGGTCAATCAACGACTGCATCACCAAATTTGAGCAACTAGCGAAAACGGCGTTCACAAAACACAAGGGTCTCGGATGAGACTTGATCGACTACCTTATTGCAGCTCACAATAATGGGAGATACAAAGTAGGGCCTCTGGAAGCCTTACTGAGGACAGAATATGGTGAAGACAGCCTTTTTGGAGGCAGTACGAGGGAATCAAAAACCTCGACCACTCCTTCACCGAGCCTATGCAAAGTCGGTGTCACAACCACAACGACCTCGGCAGACCATGCCTTCTTGCTAACTACAACAGACCAGAACCGGTTTCCTACCGTGCAGACAGCAACGTTCAGGTGGAAGATGCTGAAGGGGCGACGGTACTACCTCGGTATGAAGAAAAAAGCAGGCTGTATGATTTTCGTCGTGCCGAGCATCCAGAGAACGAACTTTCGACGTGGGAAGCAGCAAGAGCGACATCAGCAGCGCCTAAGATTTTTAGACCCTACACTCACGCTCTGACCGGGAACACATTCTTCGATGGTGGTATCTACTTCAACAACCCTGTCGAAGTCGTACTAAGGCAACACAAATTGGTCTGGCCCAGGAACCGTCCAGAAGCCCCCGATGTTCTGCTGTCACTGGGCACCGGCTTTACGCCCAACAAGAAAGCTCGCTCCCTTGACACGTCTCAGACGGGTATCCGATCACACTACAAGCAGCAGATGAAGATTGCCGTGGACCACATCGAGAGCTCGCAGAATTCTCAAGCACAACACCAGATCACTCTTGACCGGATGTCAAAGGAGCACAAAGCCCACCTTGTGCGCTTCACGCTGTGTCTCTCAAGACTTCCCAAGCCAGACGACGTGTCGGCAATCCAGTTTCTGAAGGATGAGATTCGTGCCGATCTCAACGGTCGATGGTCTGAGATTCGCAACCTAGCCAATCGACTCTTAGTCTCATCGTTCTACTTTGAGCCGATATCCGGCTCCAACAGGAAGAACGGAGATGGTTCCACTGAGATGAGTGGATCGATCAAATGTCGCACTGCCTCACACCTTCCAAAAATCGAGAAACTTGGCGAGCTCTTGAGAAGACGGTGTCAGGAAGCATACAACAATCCTGAATCACTGCAGCACAGCCCTTGCTTTGTGATTGAAGAGAAATCCAAAGGAAGAGAAGCGCAGCAAGTCTTGCTCGCAGACAAAGTCATTCGAGGCATGATTGAGAACCGCCAATTCAACATGGGACACATCAGAATCGTCATCTCGAGCCCAGTGAGTATTACAACACTATCCCCGCATAGAGAAAACATTGCTAACGACACTGATCTGCAGAACGCTATGTCCGACATACACATCCGCTTTGGCGCGGAGCCCACAAAGGCTCCCAACAATTCAATAAGTGGGTTTCCACGATTCTGGGATGAGGAACTGACTCGTCCAGCCAAAAGCCGGATGTCACTTAGCCCGAGCCGACAGCGTCAGCTCTCAAGACGCACGCGGCCAACTTGGGCAGCGCCTGACGCAAAGATGGTGCCAGTCCTTGGCCAGTATGCAGAGCAGAAGAACCCTGGCCTCGCTACCGATGCAGACTTGCAGGCAGTCAAGGCCAACTTCCTGGAGCCAACCATTGTCCACGTTACTCCTGTCCAAACTCCTGTATCAGAATCTAGCGAAAGCTTTCAACGCCACGTGCATGTCGCCGAGAGCCCACACAGTCGAGCTCAGGATGATTGGGCCCGTGCCGTGAAGCTGGACCCCGATGGGCCTCCAGACTATACGGACATCACTTATGTTCATCAAGGTGGAAACTCTCGTGAATGGCTGGCCGAGATGCCAGACCACTCTACTGCTGACTGGAGGTTGACCGCCGAAGAACTCCAGCGTGACCCCTTCCCACATCTACGACCTGACAATGACCCCTTCGGACCATCGGTAACCTTCGCAGCGACCGCTTTGCAAGTTCCGTCCTACGCTGGTCCGTCACGATGGTCGTCGTCGCAGGGGTCCTCGAGGACAAAGTTTTCCACTTCGTCAGGCCAATCAACCCAGTCCATTAGGGGTTCGGAGACGGCGTTGTACAAGTGGGGCGTGGAGACGGGACCCTTTGGGAGGAAGAGTACGGGGAGCGTCAGAGAGACTTCTGATATGTATGGATCGGGGTAGAATTGGTGGAGGTGTATCTGCTTCCCACCATCCTAGCACTTTGTAAAGAGCGGCGTCCTTTGACGGTTATGTGTGTTGGTAAGGTTGTGTGGGCCAAGTTGGTAGTTTATGTAACGACTGAGTTGCACTCCGCCAACGGTGTACTACCACTTAGTGGGGGGAGCCAGTCGTGGGACGGAGGAGTCATTTGCTCGTGACCTCTTACCGTTGTGTCGCAGAATTAGCACCACACGCGTTTCCAATGTCGCAAGCTTTAGTAACTGTTCACTTTTCGATGCGCTTTGAGATTCAAAGTCAAGAAGCTGGTCACCAGATGGGACTCGTTGGCATTCTCAGATGGCGACATGTGTATTCAGGATCCGGGTCAGGCCAGATAGCCCTACACGACTGTAGGCTTATGGACACATTCATGATCAGGAATGAGAAGTATAATCGTCGTCTGAGTCGAGCATTCTCTTTGTTCCGTGGCTAGCCAATTTGCTTGTGTACCTGCGGGCAAGCACCCAGCTTCTCGAGTGGTAGGAGTAATATGCGAGTGCTCCTACACCAGGTGTTGTTCAAGAGCGGTTTGAGAGCCAGTGCGATTCTAGTGCAGTTTCGAAGTATCTGAACCTCTTAGTCTCTTTGGGACTGGCTCTAGGGTGCAACTTAAGGCTTTACGTTGTAAATGAGGTGCTTGCGTCTACGTTTGAGCCAAGCTTACGTTCCGCGCTGATTAAGCTCCGGGTGCCGTTTGTCCTGGTGGTAGTTGGTTCTGTGACAATTTTAAGCAGGAATGATGCAATGTTAAGACTGGCAAAAATATGATCAGCGCAAAGATGATTCTGTTCCATCACGCTGACATATGTGCAAAAATGCTAAACTTCTGTTTTCAGAAGTAGTCTCGCAATAGGAGTAGAAGGTTTCGACACCTGCCTGTGGAATTGTTAGGAGGTGCAGTCAAGTGCCAGATTCATAAGAATACTTACAGGATTCGAACCTGCGCCTCCGAGGAGACTGCCTAGGCAGCTCTGAATGAATACTCAAACAATAGCAGGGCAGCGCGTTAACCACTCCGCCAAAGTGTCTTAAATGGTAGTTAACTACCGATTTGTGGTGGTTGATGGCCCAGAATCCAACTTTAAATCTAATATAGACATTGATTATCGGCACACGATGCCACATAACGCAATCTTCGCTGCATCTTGTGCCCCTTCGCTATCCTAGTCTGGGCTCATGTGAGTATCTAATATTCTACCGACCTGCTCATAGCGTGTACGCTTACATGTAGCGTACTTGCATACCAGAGATCAATTCCATCGTTAACTCCATCGTTAGGCGTTGCACAGAGGAGATCACAGTTGCTTACAGCTTTTCAAGCGCGCTCGCACGGTGCACGCGATGTAGACGACTTTGACCAAAGATCTATTCCAATTCGTAACACTGTGAGCTCTGATTCCTTCAATCTCGCAAGCTCTCACCAACAGAAGAGATGCGGGACGAGATTCGCACTTCAGTGTCTATTTCGTTCGTTATCCATTGAGATGGCATGGTGAACTGGTCACAACATCATCGACGCTACGAAGAAGTAACAAAGCACAACTAACTATGAGCTTTGCCTTCTCAACCCTTCTATACTATCAGTCTCACTTGACGCCATCGTCGAGCTCGCTATCGACGACTCACCCTCCGATACACCTTCCCACGTGATGTGCACAGTCGTGTTCTTTGTGATCACGTTCATTTCGTCCATCGTATCCCCGGGTTTCTCATCGACAGTCACGCCGGCCTCGAGATCTTCTGATGTTTTCGCGTCTAGCCATTTCATGCGCTTCCCACGCAAGTCGTGTACCGGCGAAGACGTTCCACCAGACACCCAGGCATGATACAATTGGTCTCTGGATGTGGATGTGTGGCTTCTCTTCTTGCGGGCTTCGTCCAAGATACGCGATGCAGTGCAATCGATTTGATTCTGCTTCTGGTGAGCGAGAGTATTGCCATTTGCCACAATTGTAGTTCCAGCAAGGCTCTTGTGCTTCGATCCTCCTATGCCGCCACCGCTCCCGTTGCTCCCGCTTATTCCATATTCAGCATTGCAGTCCCTATTTCCGCCATAGGCCAGTCCTTGCCGAGGCGCCCTCGTAACTCGGCTAATCATATCCGCCATACTCATCTCAATATTCAGCTTGACCATGAAGCACAGCGGGTGGAATTGAACATAGATAAGCTGATTTGTCATACTCATCATCCCAATCAGTAGTGCGTCCATTGACAGACTGACAAAGACAATTGACATGTTGAACTTGTACAGCGGCGTATACTTCGTGATTCCAGTCCTGATAAGTTTGATCTTGACGAGATAACAGAAGTAGAAGTTTAAGGCGGCGTCGAGGAGCAGGTATACGGCCTTTTCGCACCGGTCAAAGATATCGTTGATGTCCATGTATGTCTGCGAGATCTGGAGACGCGCTGGGACCCAGATGCAGTAGACACCAATGTTGATGAACAGGATGATGGCGCAGGAGCCCCATTTGATTGTGGAGGCGCGGCGGCGCGAGACGATGAGGAGGGAGACTCGGTTGACGATGATCTGTATGAGGAGATGGAGCTCAATGCACCACAAGGTTACTGCTGTCATGAAGAATGCAAAACTGGAGTCCGTTCTATCAGCAAACAAGTAGACTCGGCTTGTTGCCGGGCTGAGGGCACGTACCTGGCTGGGATTGTGCCATTCATGTACAGCCACGACAGGACGCCAAACACGGTGTTCACGAGCATTTCAAGCCAGATCAAGAGCATGTAGCCAGTGACACAACCTGTTCTCTTCCAGATCTGAAGTGTCTGTGTTGCTGCTTTGACTGCTGTAAGAAGTGTGAAACCTAGCTGGAACCCCCAAGCTATGGACGCAATCTTGATGTCGCTGAGTGATAATTCGAGGGCGACGAAGTTGTCGGGCATGAACAATGTCCCCATGATGGCAGTCTCACTCAATACCAGAGCTGTGGCGTTTAGGAAAGGCAGATCGAGACAGTCGCGCGAATTGACGATGTGACTGATCCAGATACACGCAGCGAGGACAAGTCTGGAAGCTGGTCATGAGAGCAAGATTGAGCGAGATCATACTTTTGAACCCCCCTACGTCCGTTTGCCGAGCTGTGCCAATGTGTTTCATCCGGCGCAACGCCTTCGATTACGGGTGACCACCGTGAATCATCACCAACGCGGACTCCAGTTGCAGGTAGGCTATGACAGAAGACAATGTAACATGGTCCTAGACTTCTCCTAAACGGTGTCTCACACCTGGTACATGCGGCAGATGTACCTGAGATTTTGATCTTAGCATTGGTCTGCTCGCTGTTGGACACTGGGGCAGAGGAGTAGTGGCTGACATGTGTCGTCATGGTAACAAATACACCGTGCTTGCATTGTTATAGTTGGTGCATGGAGTTGTGGCGGTCTGACGGGAAAAAAGAAGTTGGGAACTCCGTCGCGTCGTAGCCGTTTGGAGCAAGCAGATCATAGCCCATGCCTACGCTCCAGAGCATGTCATCTTGCCCCCACCCACCATACGAGTAACCCGACATTGCGGTCAAAGGCACTTCGTAGCTTTCTGAGCTCAACGTCGGGTCGTAGTTCTGACCCATGGTGTATTCAGGACTGGAGTGCATGCTTGGAGTGAGAACGGTCCCCGACTCCGTGCGACGAGGGCCTTCTGGTCTTGGCAACAACGACCTTTGCGAAACTCCGTTATGAGCACCTTTGGCCCATTGCTTCAGAAGTCGTTCGAAACCGTTTGCCATGCTGAAAACCATGTGATTGGCTCCAGCTTTGCAGCTTCGTAACGTCGCGATCATACGCTCAATAAGAGGTCTGGTTTGGGTTTCAGGGTCAATGTTGACACCAATTATATGCCACTTATGCGCGATCTTCATCAGAAAGACCGCCGCAAAAGCTATCATCGAATGCAAATATAGTGGTATACCGACCAAACTCTCTCGATATCTTACCTCCTCCATAGTGTACTGCAAGATGAAGTGTGCCGCATCGATTGCTCTGGATGCTAGTGGTCGAAGACTGGTGGGTAGTTCATCGAGCCGGTCGAGTGGCCGCCCTCGTAACGCCAACGAATTCAGAACAAGCTCAGTGAAGCCATGATGTAACAACACACCTTTGGCAGGGTAATCACCAACATACTTATCCCGAGACAAGGCATCACGCCAGTGGTCTCTCCAACTTCGAGTCTCATCTGTAAACCTCATGTGAGTCAGCAAACTTGCATCGTCGCTGCCCATCATCCTGTCGGGCTCCAGTCCAAAGACTTCATAAGCCTTGCTCAATATCACAAACAAACTGACTTGCGAGAGCAGTCGACGGTCCGAAGGTGTAGCGGTCGGACTGTTCACGAAAACGCTGTATTCTCTGATCGGTAGGAGCTCGGTCGTGACTGGTGGGCGGCCGTACGCGATGCTGAAATGATGGTCGAGTACATACAGCAGGTACCACAACCGTGCTTTTTCCATGTGTCCGGCTCGTTCACCTTCGGTCAATCCCGGAGTGTAGAACGCTTTGTAAAACGCGTGATGCAAATTTAGCTCTGTGGCCATACGTATGCAGAGACCAGACAACTTCCAGCTCAAGTCTGGCTGCCAGAAAGCGGCTATGCAGAGACCACGGATGTCGTCCAAAGTATGAAAGCGGTCGAATATGGCAGTCGACACCAATTCTAGAAACTGCTTGTGACATATCGCGTGAATCGCTTCCTTTCCGGGCACATGTAAGGAGCTGACAAGCATAAGGGCAGTGAATAGAATGGAGGACGATTCCCGAATACTTAGTAGAGAGATGTCCTCAGGTATGCTTGTATTAAACAAGTACCGTGATAAGGATCGCTTGAAACTGGACACATGTCAGCATGCATGGCTTGAAGCTGAGACAATACGTACAGCTGAAGAAGCTCCTCTGCATCGCTGATCGACAGAAGATTCTGCGAGACCATATCCGCCTCCATGCGACGTCTTGCGTTCCGTTTTCTGGGATTGGCGCGTCGCAAACGAGCTCTGAGGCTACCTAGCTGGGTGGCTTCGTACAAACTACCCATAGGTGCCGGCGCAATTTTCTTGTCGTCCTCGAGCGGCTCTCGAGAGTTCTCACGGGTGGTTTGAAATTCCGAAGCAAGCTGTGACTTCTGGGGTTGCGGGGGCTCACCTTCCGACGCGTTGGCGAAGGTGTCTAGAGCAGGCATGCCAAGCTTGAACAGCACATCTTCGAGTGCTCTTTCAATTTTCTGGATGGTGGGATGCGTACCACTAATATTGAGTCAGCCAAATTCAAAGCGCCATCCTCCGATGGCGGACGCAAGACTATACCCTTCTTCGCCCTCAACAGCGATGCGTAGCCGTCTAGCATTGATGCATTCTATGCCAAGTCTTTGACATCTGGAGCAGCCGGCAAGGCCGCGCTCCCAAGCATCACATTTCACCTTGAGCTTGCGGCACGCGACACATGCGCGACCTTTGCGAGATGGCTGCTGTTGCTCGTTGGCCGGTGAAGTTGCGCCTGGGCTTAGCTTTTGTCGCTTGCGTGGTGAGTCTTCATCCTCGTTGATGGTCGAAACACGCTTCACAGGTCCTTTTGGCCGCTCGATGTTGCGAGGTGATATTGGAGAGTCTTCGTTGAAAGCTCGTTCTTGTTTCTCCATCACGTGCGATGATTGAATTGCTGGACATCGGCATCAACGCCGTGTTGGTGGAAGCTCGAGCGGCACACAGAAGGAGGCAACAGCGACGAACAAGCACCTTACAAAAGGGAAGAACGTCCAGAGTTCTTCTCAAGTCCACATGCTGCAATTGAATGGTAATGTGGAGAGACCTTGCAGGTGCATGCTTCGGCCAATAAAGGTGGGGAAGAGGCCACAGTAATTTAACGCGAGCGGAACACTAGTAGTACCTAGGTAACTTAGCACTTATTTGGTGAGCACGGATCTTTTCCTGGAAGAAAGCGCTATTTGCCTGAATTGCACATAATTCAAGGTTGTCACCAACGGAAGAAGGAGTACCCGAAGCAACTAAGATACAGGTGTTCTGGGGGAAGAGCTTCAACAGCACCAAGCATGATAACGACGAACTCTTTAAGCACGGGCTCCAGGTCCTACATAAAGGTAGGTAGTATCCTCTATATAAATTTCTAATGCTAATAACACAATGACATTCAGTCTATCATCGCCGCACAACGTATTGCGCGTTGTTTCGATGGCCGACACCTTCATCCACTTCGAGCTTGAATGGCTCATGTGTATTGCATGCCGTTAGTGATATTGCCATATAGTGCCCGGAACATATCAATAAAGTAGTTGTATCGCGGCTTCCAATTCCCAGACTTTCCAGCGCGTGGAACTGTTCTCCGATCCATCGCGCTGTTTACATACGTTGACTTCAATGGCAAGAGCGGCACGTTGTCTTTGTCCATCTGCTGCTGCTGCTCAGGCGTGAGGTATGGTGTCGCACTCTTCCGGCCACTGGTTTCCATTGAGTTCATCATTCTCGTGGCAAGGCGAGCGCTAGCGTCCGCTGCCAAAGTCCAGGAGGCATTCGCATAACCAATGACATACCATAGGTTAGGAACATCTTGCAGCATGGCACCTCGCCACATGAACTTGTCGGCAAAGTTTACTTGCTTACCATCCACAGAGATTTCAGCACCACCACCGACTTGCATCTTCAGGCCTGTTGCCGTGATGATGATGTCCGCTTCAAGCCTCTCCCCAGATCGCAATATCATGCCATCTTCAGTCACGGTTTGAATGTGATCGGTCTTGATATCAGCTTTGCCGTTCCGATATGCTTCAAAATAGTCGCCCCCAGGCGTGACGCACATACGCTGTTCCCACGGGTTGTATGCAGGCTTGAAGTGTGGGTCTACGTCAGTACCACCGGGCAGCTGTGCCTGAGTGCCTTTCTTCAGAACCTTTCTGGCGGCATTAGGGAAGTAGATGCAGAAATGGTACATGAGTGCGGCCATCACAATGTACTTGAAGCGAATGAGACGCTTGGAGATGTATGCAGGCAAATTCGCTTTGACCCAAGCGTCAGCTTTGTCTCTTGATGGCAGAACGAGCAAGTAAGAGGGGCTCCTCTGAACCTGAGTGACCATCTCTGCTTTCTTGGCTAGATTGGGAAGCAAGGTCACGGCGGTCGCGCCACTCCCAACAATGATGATCTTTTTGCCAGTGTAGTCGAGGTCCTCGGGCCAGAATTGTGGGTGGATGACTTGTCCCTTGAAATTGTCAAGCCCTGGTATACGAGCTTCGAGAGGATGTTTGTAGTCGTAGTAACCGGTTCCCATGATGATGTACTTGCATGTGTAAGTCGAAGATTGGCCTTTATGCTCGACTTGCATGGACCACCTGTGCTCAGCTGAGCTCCAGTTAAGTTTGTTCACGAAGTGCTCATATTGGATCTTCTCGTCAATATGATGTTTCTTGACAGTCATCTGGAGGTAATCCCGGATGAGGTCAGCTTCGGCGATGGCGCTCGGTTGATTCCATGGCTCCCAAGAAAACCCAAAGGTATATAGATCCGAGTCCGACCGAATGCCTGGATACTTGAACAGACTCCAGGTGCCTCCGAGCTCGTGCCGACCTTCAAGAATTGTGTACGAAAGGTTGGGACTTCTGTTCTGCAGGTGGTACCCTGCGTTGATACCGGAAATACCTGCGCCTATCACAATCACATCAAGGTTCCTGGTAGGTGCTTTTTCAGAAGTCATCACTGCGGGTTCGAAGTGTGTAACGATGGGTGAAGGTGACAAGGCAAAGAACAGTAGGAACGTTTACGATAAGTAGTCTCGAAAGACGGCGGTGGTGAATGTCAATAATGACGGCCAAGATCCAGACGCCGAGACCTGACGGTGTATGTAACCCAGTTTGGAATGTAATCTGTGCCGAGGCTCTACCGACCAATCACAAAGCGGTTTCTCGCTTCATGTGCACGGGGTGAGTCGTTCTTACGGAGCAGCTGACGTTATTGCCACTGCAGTCTTGGTCCGCCAAATTAACGACAAAGGACAGCGCTTGATCTTTTTGACTCTACGGCTAGCTAGGTAGCTTTTGGCCGTCCGCCGAGGTCGCGCTTTCTAACCGTTTGTGGCCTTTGCTGCGAAATTCTACAGGGCTATCCGAGTATCTGTCACTGCCACGGTGACCGAGGCCTACCACTAGATCAGACTTTGAGAATCCACGGTTATCGAACCTCGTCTTAGAGTCACCCCGTCAGGCTCGATCAAGGATCCTCTTCAAAGAGAATATAAATGAGAGCATAGACGGGAGAACCCGTCAGCAGGTGTCGATAGGCTTCAGCCGGCCCGGTAGGTGCGGGAAGGAAATCTTCCAAGGCTGTCCCTGTCTGTCGTCTTTCGTGCCGCTGTCAGCACACTTAGCGCCGCTTACATAAGCCCAAGAATGACTTCGAAACACTTGCTCAGCAATGCGCGTATTTTCACGGCGTGCGGCGATGAACTGAGCACCGACAAGAATTGCTTGTTGATTCATGGTGATCGTATCGAGCACGTTGGGCGGGTAGACGATGATGCAATACGGGAAGCCAGACGAAGGGGTGTTCAGGAGCATGATATTGGCGGACGCCTCATCTCCCCTGGTTTCATCGATGGCCACATGCACATCTTACTATTTGGTGGCTCGCTGGTGGCCATCGATCTTGAGAGATGTAAGAATCTTGATGACATCCGGAAGACCATACGAGAAGGTGCTGCGGCACGACCAGATGCGCAACGCCTGATATGTCAAGGTTGGATGCACTCAATGACCGACAGCAAGGCTCTGGCCTGCGACATTGATGATCTTGATGAACGGCCGATTTTTATCTATGCCAAGGATCTTCACTCAGCATGGTGCAGCACTTCTGCGCTGAACGAGATGGAGGTAGCAGATATGCCCAATCCGGAGGGTGGTGAGATCTTTCGAGATGAAACTGGCAAACCGACTGGTCTCATGTCTGAAGCTGCGGGGATTCAAATCGTCTGGCCACATCTAGCCAAGGTCACGAGTCGGGAGGAGAAGCTCTCTCAAATAAGGCGGGCGATTCGCACCTACAATGCAGCAGGTTATACTGGCATGATTGAGTTGGCGACAGATGAGGAAATTTGGTCCTTACTATCTGAGCTGCAATCTTCTGAGGGTCCTCTTACACTCCGTATTGTGGTACATTGGTTGATTACGCCTTCGAAAACGACGGCCGAGAGCATCGCGCAAGTCGACCGAGCCATCGAACTACATAAGCAATACAATCTGAGCACCAGTCCTAACCTGCGAGTCGCCGGCATCAAAATCATCGGTGATGGTGTGGTTGATGCCTGCACAGCCTCACTATGTGAGCCCTATACATCTCCATCTGTGAACGCGGATCCAATCTGGACCTACGAGCAACTGCTGCCGGTTGTTCAACATGCTGATGCAGCAGGTCTCCAATGTGCGTTACATGCGATCGGGGACAACACAGTGGCTCATGCTGTTCAAGCCCTGTCCGCTCTGGGTAAAGGCCGAAATCGACGGCATCGCATTGAACATCTTGAGCTCACGTCGCCGGAGGACGCCAGACGACTAGGCGAATATGGTATCACTGCCTCGATACAGCCTGTGCATGCTGATCCGGCGATTTTCGGCGCCTGGCCACGGCTGATTGGGCCAGGACGATGTAAGAGAGCGTTCGCTTACAAGGAGTTTGCAGATGGAGGAGCACCCCTTGCCATCGGCACGGACGCACCTACCGCACACCATCTGCCCTTGAGAAATCTGTACACGGCCACCACCAGAAGGTCAGCGAGAGAAGAGCAGTTAACAGAGACTGTCAATGAGAACTTCAAGCTGGGCTTAGGTCAAGCATTGAGAGCTGCGAGTGCGGGGGCGGCGTATAGCTGCTTCGCAGATGGACAAGTGGGCACACTCGAGAGAGGGAAATTAGCCGATTTCGTGATCATTGATCTGGACTGGAATGCCCAGCATCTGTTAAAGGCACAAGTGGAAGAGACGTGGTTTGCTGGCAGGCGCATATACAAGAAAGAGTAGCTGGCTCCTTTGGAGGCTGGGCACGGCTGGGAATGCTAGTCCGCTACGGTCAGGCACTGAACCGATCGCGCTTGCCGCATGACGTAGCTCGGTAGACTGCTAGGTTGTCGCGATTGTCTTTACGACGTGAACGTCCTTAACTCGGATCTCCTCGTTTGGTCTCAACGTTGGCTACATCCACTCGCTGTGAATCATTGTGACCATGAAGCACCGACTCTCTGCCCTCGCTAAACAGGTCAATGGCCATTATCCGACGAAGCGTTCATCGGCCTTCGAGCCCTCAGTGCAGGCACACATAGCCCAGCTAGCTGAACAGCTGTCATACAGTCATGCCCGACTACAGCGACCTGTGACCCGATCCTTCTCCTCGACCCCTCTTCGCGACGTGCAAAACCGTGTTCAGCCCTCCATCCGGCGCCCAGCAGACTTCCATACCCTCCTCCAATCTGCATCTTCCACCAACACCCTGCTGCTAGTCCTCTTCAAGACCGTTACATGCCATTCCTGCAGCTCTATTACACCTCTTCTTGAGTCTGTTATCCAAAACCGGCCAGTCCCATCTGTTGGCGACAAATTCAGCTCCATTGCGTTCGCAGAGCTTGAGCTTGACTCTCCCGAACGCGACGAAGGAGGTGGAAGAGGATGGACCACCATGTACGATGCTGGCATCGAATACGGTGTGCGAAGTGTGCCAACGTTGATTGGCTTTGGTGGCAGAAGAGCTGAACGGATCACTGATCGGCTGGCCGATGAGAAGAAACTCAAGGACAAGCAATATATGCAAGACTGGATCGACGAAGTAATGAGACAGGGCGATCCGCATCCCAGTCAGAGCAAGGGCTTGTTTGCATGGCTCTTTGGTGGCGGTAGCTGAGAGGGCTGCTCATCTGAACACATATTGCAACAATCCCCGCAAGTCCTCGAAAGGTTAACGCTTTCACCTATTGTGAAGGTGCAGCATATTAAAGCTCACAGCGGTCACTAATCCTCACATCAAAACACATGGCCGAGAAGCTTTGCCGAGACATGTCCTGGCGCTCTGACGACTTCGTTCTGATGGTCAAAGTGGCCAGTGCATCGTTAGGATGGCTGAAAGGCTGCCACGAGTTGGGTGCTCCAGCAATTCCCACGTTACAACATCATACATTTGGACGACGGAAACAGGAACGCCGAGCTGCCATTGTCTTGTTCATGGCACAGGCCAGTAGAGTTTCTGGTGCGGACGTCAGTTTTTCTGTCGCGATCCTTTGGAAGAGTTGTCTTACCCTTTCCTTCGTGCAGCGACCCTCAGAGCAGGGCACCGCTACGGCAGTTCTACTCGACCAAGCGGCATGCTCATGTAGCTCAGACGTCTGCTTAGACTCACCGTGATGCGTAGCAGAGGTACGTATCGGTGTGTGATGTTCATGAAAGTTGCAGCCAGCCCTCGCTACATTAGGATTCTGGCTTGCAGAATGGCAGCTGCCCCAGTCTTCTGCGCTCATAAGGGGGCTACAGACGGACCGTCCGAGCTCAGTGCTAGCCGATCATCGCCGTGCGAATACAATCGCAATCAATATTGGTCGAGCCGGGGCAAAACCAGTGCTGTGATCCAAGATAGACCAGCTAGCCTATTTATCTGTTCTCTAAACGAGAGAAAGCGGGTCGTGCTTCAGCATCCTTGTTTCTATGTCAACATCGGTTTTGGAGGGTACCAGATATGCCTGGAAGATGTCAGGTGTCACTTTGCATGTGGTAACGATGCTGGAAGGTGACCCGTAGTAAAATGCATTCAAACAACTGTACTTGTCACATCAATGAACAACCTAGCACTACTAGGTCATGGTCGTACCATACCTTGGTTTCCCTTTTCACAGACTTCTGATCAAGCTCCACATGAACTTTGCAATCATCGCAGTGTTCGCGGACATGATCAAGCCCAACGTGAGTAACGAAACATTGATCAATAAATTTGCCGTTATAGCATGACGACGATTGACGAGTACTGTATCGCGGTGTTCAGTGGGTCGATAATAGCCTTCGACTTCTGCGACACATGATTCCGTTCGGACTTTGTCCATTATCGTTTATCTGTAAGCCTTTCTCCTTTGGGAGAAAGATCCTGTCCTTTTACGAAGAAGACCAGAATGGAAACACAGTTCCAAGGTTGCTACCTACTACTGCCTGAGTGAAGTGCTTAGAGCCCTAATTTGCAGCCTAAGGCCTCAACTGGGGACTACTCCAACTCAAGTCGATCTTGCCTTCATTGATTAATATCATTGGCTCATCGACCCGCAGCGAACCTCGGTCTGCTCTCGAGTCAGCCGGTTATCAGGCCGACCAACGTCCTTTAAGTTCTCTTACACTGTGACATGACAGGCTAGTCTGGACGCATGCTTGCTATACGTCTATTGCGTCGCTATGGCGTTGTAACGAGCGTGAGAACACTAACGACGAGTGTCAATGGTCCGTTGTACAGAATGGCACCACTTTCATCAGAATCTAAGGTAAGCTCCCTTCATTAAAACCTTGAGGTGTGACGGCTGACTCGATCGCACAGCAAGCTCTTGATAGGCTGCGAGCCTACCAGGCGCCCCCAACAGTATGGCAAGACATGCCGCTATCACGGAAAGCAGCGGTGTTGATATTGCTCTTCGCGGGGGAGAAGGGCGACCTCCGCGTCGTGGTGACTATGAGGGCTTCATCGTTAAGCTCTTACTCGGGTCAAGCAGCTCTGCCAGGTGGCAAAGCCGAGGAGGGTGAGACGGCTCAACAGTGTGCTAGAAGAGAAGCCTCCGAGGAGATAGGACTACCTCAACGAGACGACAAACTCCCACCGCCTTTCCGATTAGAACACCTAGGCAATATGCCTACTAACCTTGCCAAGACCGAGCTGGTGGTTGTGCCTGTCCTCGCTTTCCTTCACTCCTACGACGAGAAGACCGGCCAGGACGCCAATGTGGGCGAGCAGCTGCTCCCTCGCCTTGATGCTCGCGAAGTAGCTGCTGTCTTCTCCATGCCCTTTAAAAACCTCCTTTACAGGAACGACCTTCCTACAGAGCCAGATCTTCCTGGAAAGCCTTCAGATTGGTACCGTGGCTCATGGACGGACTGGCATCAGGTCCGTTGGCGCATGCACAATTTCTTCGTTCCGGTGACGAACCAGACTGTGACAAAGCCAAAGAGAACCGATACGCAGAAAGCTGCTGCCGACCATTTGAAAGGGCTGGAAAGGTATAGAGTCTTTGGTATGACTGCGCGGATCCTCACCGATGCTGCACGGGTAGCGTATGCTCAGGAACCCGAATTCCAGCATAACAGCCACTTCGGAGACGAGGACATGATCGGGCGTCTGAGACGTATTGGCAGGCTCAATGCAATGAAAAAGCCTGGAGAAGAGCTGACAGGTGACGTTCTGCAGAAGGCCGCCAATCTTTGAGACTGGCTCGCTGATCTTGCAAAGTCGAGCCGGCCACCTTGCGGCGATGTACTTCTGTGGGGCATTCCTGTGCGCAATGGTAACGCGACGGGCTAGATCAAATGCTGTGCTGTCGTCGCAATATGGACAGAGTTGGAAGAGTATGTGAAGCATGTCTCGGTTCGCTTCATGCTACACCTGAAGTCCTGCGCACGGACCAAGTGGGAGTGAACAGGTGCGTGTGGCATTCTTTGTGAGCTAAACATAGCCCAAAGCAGCATGCAGCTGCAGTTTAAGACTCTTTGTTCCTTGATACGATGAGAGATTTGCGTCCGGTAGGTGTGGCTGCAATGTCTGTTTGCATTGTACTGAACATCATGGATCGTCATGTACACATGAGCTTGTCGTCATCGACAGCCTATGTTCAAGGACCGCAGAGCATGCACGACTTCCAGCGGCAAAGAACTCAGGAACGATGCCTACACCAAATTCATCTCCAGCGCTGCGACCAACGTGGGCAAAAGCACCAGAACCATCAGCAGCACTTCTAGCTTTGCAAGAACGAGGACTCGAACTGCCCATCAACCGCACGGCCTCTGTATCGCCAGAACGAAGCCTGCCTTTGAACGACAACCTAAGAGTTTCACCTTTGTCAATAGTATCGACACCTTCTATCCTAGATAAGCCTTTACCTTTTGAGCCAGGAGACAAGTGGGAAAGAAGACCATCAAGCACAGGCAGTGCTGAGATCAGGAACATATTGAAACTCTACACCAACATTTCGGAGCAGAGCCTGAAATCTGAATATGAAGAGTTAACATCCTATCCCGACGATTCTGACTTTGAGGATGACGACGATGATGACGACCAACCACCTCTGCCCAACGTGCATCAGCCAAAGGCGTACAGAGATACCATAGCGCCACTTTTAGAGCATCAATTCAGCACTGATCGGTTAGCTGTGCCACCTATGCCGTCGCCTATGTCGATTGCTTCTTTACCTCAACTGCACCATCCTAATGCGAGCATGTCGGTACCTTCCTTACAGCTGACACCTGACATTTCTCCAGATCTACGGCCAACGACCAGCAACCTAACTAGCCTCTCGCAGACATCAATTCAGATCACACCCGAGATGACACCACTGCTTCCACCCCCCGACTTTTTACAAGCCCCTAGCTTCCAGCAGTATTCCACGAGCTTGCGAGAACGACAAATCGCTCTAGAGGTACCAGACGTACGAGAAGCGGATTCATGGTACGACCAACCGCTTTCACCTGTCTCACCTGAAGAGCTCAGTGGCCGCCTACGAGACTCACAACTATCCGCGGTCTCACCTTATGGAGGCGAGGGCTATCAGAGACAGCTGACGTACGAAAGCTTAGCACCGCCGATTGCTCAAAAGTCTCCGAATCTGAGACCCGTTAGCTATATAGAGGACTACTCACCTGGCCCAGTTTCTGCGACTTTGACACATATAGTGGACGACCCGGAGGTGCCACAACCGTTGGACTTGGCGATGTCGAGCTCCAGAGCCGTCAGCAAGATCTCGGGGGGTTCAGCGCCCGTGCACCAGCCCGAGATCAATAATGAGTATTACGGTGGCGAGCCCAGGTCTCAGCACGCGAGCTTGATAGTGAACGACCCTATTGAAGGGCCAATGCGGACATATTTGACCCCACCGCCACCCAAGAGGATCTCAGATATATCATCTACCGTGCCAAAGGAGAAGCCCGACCTGGAGGAGATCTATAGACCAGGCTCAGCATTCTCGGACTCCTCTGAGCCCCCAAGCCCGGAAACGATTGGTGGCCAACTCAAGGCCGTATTCAAGTTCAAGAAGAAGAAAAAGGACAAGAAGTCGGATGACATGTCGAGTAAGAGAAATCGAGCTAAGCCTCGTGCTGTACGTCACAATGGCTCTCCAGCAGCTCCCCAAGATAATCTGGACAGCTACAGATATCCTTATTGGAAGTCCCATCCATCGCCTCAGGCAAGCGAACTCGCACCACCACACAGGCTACGGTCGCCTGATCTCAACAGTATCCGAAGCTCACATTCACACCTGCAAGAAATGCGACGACTGTCCGCCATCTCAGGTCCGGGTCCCTCAGTCAGTAGCAGTCCTCAGCCGCCGGAGGCCGACCTCAACGCGACTGGCAAAACATCTCCTTGTCCGCCTATCAAGCGGAGAGAGCCACAGGCTGCTATTCCATTGACCAACTACCAGAAGTATGGTCCCGAGATATGGAACGAAAAAGTCAAGAAGCAGAAGCAGAAGGAGGCAGAAAAAGCGACTAAGCAGGCCGAGAAAGCGGCCGCGAAACAAGCCAAGGCAGGGGTCCCACAAGATCCTCCCTTAACGCCAGATGCTCAACTCCATTCCTTCCTTGACTACGCAGGCAAAGAACTAGAGGGTGACAAATTTTATTCGTCAGAACAACGGCACTCACGACCTGCCTCGTCTCGAGCATACAGCCACATGAAGACAACAAGTGGCGAGACAGATGGGTCACGCCCGTCGACGGATGCGCCATCAACCAAGAGTTCGCGGCACAGCGGTGGGCTGGCCGGCTACAACAATGATTTGTTTGAGGCTAGCGGGGGTACTAAGAAGAAGAATAAACTCGCTAGCCGGTTGATGATGAGTTCGGAGGAGAAGAGGAAGTTGAAGGTCAAGGAGAGTATCACTATTGTTGGCGGGCAAAAGCTACCCGGAGCTGGGTCGAGTAGGACGAGCGGAGGTGGGAAGAAGGGCTTGGTGAGGATTTAGTTGAAGGTGCTGGACTCTCAGTGATTTATGGTGGAGAAAGCTTGAAGACTGGTACATACAGTAGAAGTCATTGAAAGACATTTGCTAGCGAACCAATGCTGTGTATCCTGTACACCTCTTGGTGCAAGCTAGACCCAGCCTTCGAGTTGTTGGAAGAGCTTCTGACAGGTCAAAGGTGAAGCCCAGGTATGCCGGTACATGTGCAGTAGTGGAGATGGGCCCTGGGGCGGAAGTGAGCGGGTAAGCCATCACCTTTCAAGGCTGATAAGGCAGCATTGGGAGCTATAGCCAGCCTAGCGCTGGGGGGCTGGCCCCCGTGGCATTCACGGTGGCACCTGATACGTCAACCCACCCCGCACTGGCAGTGGGTGCTGTATCAATCAAGTGCTCATGACCACCTGCAGTAGCTTGCATATCAAGGTGCTCAAAGACGATAACTAGGGTCCTCCTCATATACAGCTGTATAGTGCAAGCGTGAACTTCTGAGCGTCTCTCGGCAACCTCTCGATCGCTATCTAAGGAGAGCAGTAATCTACCCGCAACCATGGGAGGCCGAAGCACTCCCGTAGAATCAACGTATCCCAAACTCGCAGTACGGCCAGTCGGCAAGGAGATCCAAAGCATCTACACCGATCGACTACGGCAATTCACAAGCCAGGGTCAGTATTATGAACAAAGCTTGCTGGCCAAGCTCTACCACGACACCACCAATGACGACAAATACATCAAGGTAGCCTTCTCCCTCGTACTACACGCTCAACGAGCTGACATCCTCTCCTAGAAATCGGTCTACTCTCCCCCAAACCTCACTCGACCGACCTTCGAGGAAGCAACATCGAACAAGTTCAAGGAGTGCCATCTAGGCGATAAGTTCGGCCCATCATGGTCCACCCACTGGTTCAAGATCCAGCTCACCATTCCCAAGGACATGTGTCACGGCGAGCACCTTGAGTTTCATTGGGACGCGAACAACGAGGGTCTTGTCTGGTCCGAAGATGGCAAGCCTCTGCAAGGTCTGACTGGTGGTGGTGAACGTCCTGAGTGGGTCCTACCCAGGGACTGGCGAGACGGGGAAGAACATACCTTTTACATCGAGATGGCGTGTAACAAGATGTTCGGCAACGCAGCTGGCGGAGACACCATACAGCCTCCGGACCCGAACCTGGAGTACACGCTTTGGCAGGCAGATATTGTGGATGTGAATCTAGCCGTTAGAGCCCTACGAATTGACTTCTGGGAGATCGGGGATGCGGCGAGAGAGTTCCCGGTCGATAGCTGGCAGAGGCATCAGGCTTTGCAAGTGGGCAATGAGATTATGGATGTCTTCATCGCGGGTGAGGGGTCGCAGGAGTCCATAATGAAGGGTAGAAAGATTGCGCAGCAGTATGTTGGGAAGCATGCTGATTCGAGTCGGGTTTATGAGTCGAAGGAGACCCCAATCGTGTATGGCATCGGCCATTGTCACATTGATACGTGTTGGCTGTGGCCGTGGGCAGAAACAAAGAGAAAGGTTGCCCGGTCGTGGTCGAATCAATGTGATCTGATGGATCGATACCCGGAGCACAGGTTTGCATGCTCGCAGGCTCAGCAGTACAAGTGGTTGAAGACGTACTACCCCTATGCATTTGACCGAGTTAAGGAAAAGGTCAAGCAGGGTCAGTTTCAGCCTATCGGAGGAAGTTGGGTAGAGCACGACACGAACATGCCCTCGGGTGAAAGCTTGGTGAGGCAGTTCCTCTACGGCCAAAGATTCTTTGAGAGCCACTTCGGTGAAAGATGTCAGACCTTCTGGCTGCCGGACACTTTCGGCTACTCGAGCCAACTGCCACAGGTGTGTCGACTTGCTGGCATGTCGAGGTTCTTCACACAGAAGCTGAGCTGGAACAACATCAACACCTTCCCCCACACCACTTTCAATTGGGTGGCACTAGACGGCAGCCAAGTCATCTGCCATATGGCTCCCGCGGAGACGTACACAGCTGAAGCTAACTTTGGTGACGTGAAGCGCAGTGTGACACAGCACAAGAGTCTGGACCAAGACAACACGTCATTGTTGGTGTTCGGCAAAGGCGACGGTGGAGGTGGACCGACACGCGACATGCTTGACAAGCTCCGACGGCTGAGAGGCATGAGTGACACGACCTGCCAGGGATTGCTGCCACGAGTGCAGATGGGCAACTCGGTAGATGACTTCTTTGCAAGGCTCGAAGACAAGGTCGCTTCCGGAACGGATCTTGTTACCTGGTATGGCGAGCTCTATTTTGAGCTGCACCGAGGCACATACACCACTCAAGCCAACAACAAGAAGAACAACAGGAAGCAGGAGATCATGATGCATGACATCGAGTACCTAGCCACTCTTGCGACCCTGTCAAGCAAGAAGTACAAGTATCCGAAGAAGGAGATAGATGAGCTGTGGGAGAATATCCTCCTCTGCCAGTTCCACGACTGTCTGCCGGGAAGCTCAATCGAGATGTGCTACGATGACTCGGATGAGCTTTACGCACACAATCATGAGGTCGGTATGAAGCTGAAAGACAATGCACTGGCAGCTCTAGGCATGTCAAAATCAAAGACCAAGAGTGGTGGTGAGACGGTGGCTATCAATACTCTTCCATGGAACAGGACAGAGGTCATCAAGACGCCAGAGGATGACTACACAGTGGTCTATGCTGAGCCTGGGCTGAATGATACAGATGTGATTGAACTTGAATCATCGGAGAAGGCGACCATCACCGAGAAGAGTGATGGTGTTTTCCTGCTTGCCAACAGCAGGTTCGACGTCGAGGTTGAGAATGGTGTGGTCACGTCTCTATTCGACAAGAAGGCGAAGCGGGAAGTCATCGCCAAGGGCGGCAAAGGCAACCAGCTGGTCATATTCGATGACAAGCCGTTGTATTGGCAAGCTTGGGATGTAGAGGTATTCCATCTCAACTCCAGGAAAGAGCTTCACTCGGGCAGATCTGAGATTGTCGAGAAGGGTCCATACCGAGTCAGTGTCGTAACGAAGACGAAGATCAGCGACAAGAGCTGGATGAAGACAATCATTAGCCTCGATGCATCGACGGGCGAATCTGATAGTCCAAGCTACGTGTCTTGCGAAGCAGAAGTTGAGTGGCACGAGACGATGAAGTTCTTGAAGGTCGAGTTCCCGGTCGACTGCATGAACACGGAAGCGACATACGAAACACAGTACGGGCTCGTGAAAAGACCAACGCACTACAACACAAGCTGGGACATGGCTAAATTTGAAGTCTGCTGCCACAAATTTGCTGATTTGTCTGAAGCGAACTACGGTGTGTCGATATTGAATGACTCGAAGTATGGTTTCGCAACATGTGGCAACTTGATGAGGCTCTCGTTGCTGCGTGCGCCGAAAGCGCCAGATGCCCATGCGGACATGGGGAAGCACCACATCAGATGGGCCATCATGCCGCATATGGGGGCGCTCGGCACGGACACGGTTCATGCGGCGCATAACTTCAACAACCCGCTCAGCCTGGTGACGATCGCGGATGGGGAGGAGCCAGACGACGACATATTCAATTCCATTGCAGTCGCAGGGTGCTCGTCGCTTGTCCTGGATTGTGTGAAACGAGGTGAAGACGACGAAGACGTATCGAGGGGAGAGCTCGAGAAGCGGAAAGGACGAAGCGTCATTCTGCGAATTTACGAATCGATGGGTGGAAAGTCGAGAGGCACGATCAAGACGACGCTAGACGTGAAGAAGGTGTTCAAGACGAATGTGCTCGAGGATGATATGGAGGAGCTGAAGTATAGCAGTTCTGGAGAGGTAGAGATTGAGCTGAGGCCGTTTGAGGTAGCGACTTTTAGGTTGCAGTTGTAGGAGGTGCTGAGCCTTGATCGCTTGGCCACCTGCGATCGTGGCGCTTATTCTTAGAGACAATAAGCAGCTCTTGGAGTCGATGCTATCGAATTCATTTCGATAAAAAGCCGGTATACTTCTCGATCAGGAACATCAAGGCATCTTACAGAGCATGGGTAGTTGGCCAATAGATTTCTTGGTGGTAACCTTTGCAGCCTCGGATCATTGTTGGTGGTCTAGATCCCATATCTTCGTGGTTCTGGAAGCTTTCTAGTGTCTTGACGAGAGCAATGATATGAGACTACGTTGATGAAACTACTACGATGATACTGCGCTCCGAGTAGCTATAGTAGTGCAGAGCTGTAGGCATGACAGGGATTCAGAGTTCGTCCTTCGCGGACATTTCATGGGCAAACTAAGCTACTTAAGGGCTTGCTAGTTGAGCTAAACCCGACGAGGACCCCTACAGGACAACCTACCCAGGTAATTGGCGGAGGATCAGTCGAGTGGTCAACGTAACCGTGCATCAACTGGTGTATCGATGATCCGCTTGCATTGTTTACACCGGCACAAGGTTTGTGTTGGCGAGTCAATGTGTTATACATCTACTTGCATTGCGATCTAGATGTTCGCGCCCAACAATCGCTAACATCTTTCGTTGGTGCAAAATATCTCATTGTGCATTGTGAGCGAGGAAGCACAGTTACGAAGCGAGCAGGAGTGGTGTGGCTCTTGCCAAATTGCATTTGGTGCCGAATTTGTCTAGTCCATCACAGGGCGATCACCACCAGGAGGGCGCAGGAATATCATATTGTCGGCTTCCACAGCAGCGTTGCGATATCGCTTCCAAGGTAGCGCATATCGTTAATCTGATCGCTCACATACGTCTTGTCGACCCCATTCACAGACCTAACGTCCTTACCTACGAGTTGCTGTCCGACACGAGAGATAAAGGCGACGAGAACTTTCTGCGAACCGCCGACGCCTACAGGAGCGACAAAACGCCGATATGGCGGGCCTGAGGGTCGGTGATACGGTCAATGTGCCAGGAGGCATGCATGGCACACTCAAGTTCATTGGAGCAGTCGACGGCAAAAATGGCACCTTCGCGGGCGTGGAATTGGCATCAGAATATGCAGCAAGAGGCAAGAATTCGGGCGACGTGGGAGGGAAACATTACTTCAGGACATCGGTGCCAGGCGGCGGGATCTTTCTCCCTGTCGACAAGGCAGAGAAAAGGATGTCTGGCAGCAGCACGACAAGCAGTACAAAACAGCCCAATCTCAAAGCGTCCAGTGTGGCTGGTAGTCCCAACACCCCTGCCGCTGTGAGACCGAAATCTAGGACCAGTGGCGTGGTCAAGTCGAGTTTCAGTCAAAGCGTTGGACCATCGATGCAGCAGAGAGTCGCTAGTCCCGCCCCCACTACACTGAGGCCTTCGAGAAGAGAGTCGTTGGCGAGACCGACGAGCCCGTTGCGACAGCGACCTACGAGTCCCATAAGAAAGACGCAAAATGCGCCCTCTGCGCAGACTCCAGCGGCGGGAAGACTACAAACACCCAAGACCAGACCGAGTATTGGTCTGGCAAGGAGTACCATCGGAGCACCGGCCACCGCAGGAAAGTCAGGTCTGCGCGCTCCCAGCGTTGCAAACGGCACGCCCAACAAGTTCAGCCAGAGCCTGCGACAGAGCACTTCACGCACGCCTAGCAGGATGCGTGCTGCTCCCTCTTTCAGCACCGCCACCACCCCGCTCGGTCCAGACGATCGCTTTGATGAAGACGATACCATCCGCGAACAGAACGGGCCCGATACCACACCAACCCCCACTCCCAACGTAAAGAACCCTGATCGAGCCTCACTCGAGAATGCAGAAAAGTTGACTCAAGAAGCTCAACGCCTCAGAAAGCAGCTTCAAGAAAGAGATCGGCAACTAGGAGAGCAAGCCAACAGCATTGCTGAGATGGAGCGCAGTCTGGTCGAGTTACAGAGCATGATTCCCGAGGCTATGGGTCAAGGTCTGCAAGACGATTCAGCACTACCCCGCGATGTGCAGACATTACGTGCCCAGCTGAGAGAGAAGAACGACAAGATCAAGGGCCTGATGGCCGAGTTTGACGCAAACAGAGCTGACTTCAGAAGTACCATCGACACACTGGAAATGGCCAGCACCGAGACAGAAAGAGTGTACGAGCAACGAGTCGAAGACCTCTTGCAACAGGTTCAACAGCTACAGGAGCGCAACGACGATGTTGATAGCGTTGCCCAGCAGTTTAAGCAACTCGAGGAGCTGGTGCAGGAGCTCGAGGAGGGCCTCGAAGAGTCAAGGAGAGCTGAAGCCGAGGCACGCTCCGAGGTCGAGTTTCTGAGAGGCGAGGTAGAGAGGGGCAAAAGCGAGTTGCGAAGAGAAAGAGAACGGAGTGCCGCACATGCTGCGCTGGAAGGTGGTGGCGACGGCAGCAGCTCGAACGAAGAGCTTGAAGAATTGCACACCACTCTGACACACAAGGACGACGAGATCAGAGGCCTCAAGACCATCATACAGAGCCTGCAGGGTACAGCTGCGCAAGACCGATCTTCCTATGATGCACCAACAACGCCCAAGGCCAACGGCATCTACTCCCACCCCTCTAAATCAAAGTCGGCGAACGTGACCATATCGTCCGAAGGTCAAGAATCGTCTGACGCGTTGCAACGGCAGATCCACGACCTTGAGTCACTTCTACAGCAGAAGGCTAGTCATGAAGAGGAATTAGAAGAAGAGGTTAGGCAGCTTCGACAGTCCGTCAACTTATCGAGCCCCAAGGCGTGGCCTTTCCCCGGTGGCACATCAGGCACGCTCGGCCTGGGCCATCGCAGAACAGAAAGCCAGACGGACAAGCACATCAGTGGTGGCAGCCAACGAACCATCATAGGTCAGGCTCAGGCGCTGCATTCGCCTAGCGTGAACAACCAACGAAGGAAGGATTCCACCGTGCCTGAGCTAGCTAATCAGCACGATCGCCAGACAAATGGCCGCGGTTCACCACTCAAAGATGTATTCGGCATCGACACTGAAGGCTCCGAAGAAGCCAACGAAGATCGAAGGCGACGCAGCGCTGAAGCATTTCTGGACATACAAGCACCGCCATCGACATCTGAGACGAGCACTGCAGCACAATGGTGCGAAATCTGCGAAGAGAGTGGACACGACATCTTGAACTGTGCAAATATGATGGGCTCTTCGACGCACCGACAGCCAAGCCCCCGGCCAGAACTCCGATCGGGCAAAGACGCGGTTCGAGAAGGACTTAGGAGGTCGAATGGGTCAGGGCATCTTTCTGCCAACTATAGCGACAGACCCGCGCCCTTGAGAAAGACTGGCTCGCTCGAGCCGCCAAGTCAAGCGCCAGATGCCCCCCTGCCGCCTCCTCCGGCGCGATCGAGTAGTTTCGCGGCGCAGAGTAACGGTGGTGGGAGCAGACGATCTTCCGCAACCCCGGCCGGTTCGGCGCAAGCTGCAAGCAGCACGACAGCCACGCCTACTAAGCCTACGTTGATCGAAGGAACGGGTGACCAGGCAGGTATGTTAGCTGGCAAGACATCTGGCGTCATCGATCCTGATCGCTGGTGCGCCCTGTGCGAAAGGGACGGACATGAAAGTGTGGATTGCCCTGTTGAAGACGCGTTCTAGAGGGACCAAAGATTAGAGAGCGTCGAGAAGCTGCTTGCAATGAAGGTTGAAGAAGCAACCAAGAGTAGGGAGACTTTGAGAGGTAGACCAAGAGAAGTCACGCCGAAAGACGACTTGAGGAGTATGAGAGGAAGTCTTGTACATGATGAGGAGAGCCACTTGAGGTCTAAAAGCCCGTATGATATGCAACGAGCCGCGACCCTTCCAAAAGGACTTGGTGGACGAGAAAGTCATATCGAAGACGCGACCGAAAGAGCGCGGGACGCCAGCACCGTCAGCTCGCCCAGCATTGCCAGTGGCGGCAAAAGGAGAAGCTGGGGTAGTCCGATGAGGCTATTCGAAAGGGTGAAGACAAAGAGGAGTTGGGGTCTGATCAGTCCGTCTAGGGCGAGTTTGGTGGGTGAATGACGGGTATTGGAATTTACAGCGCGTTATAGGGTATGTATACTGTTTCGTTCATTCGTTCAGCACCGTCGGCGAGGCGAGGGTGTCGCACAACTTGGGAAAGGGCAGGGTAGCGGTAACGGTCATGGACTACAAACTACGATCGCGTCTACGAGCGCTACCTCGTTCAATATTGATTGGTGACGGGCATAATCTGCGTCTTCCTGGTCTGGAAGTAATCATTAACCTCTACCGTCGAAGACGCGTGGCGCGTACTTTCCCTACTCTAGACGTCTCGTGTTCCGACCCACTTCTGGGTCGATTTGAACTCTGTCTCTTAGTTTCTTTCTTGTTAGTACGAAGCGACTGTATGTATTGCTAGGGGAGCATGAAGGCGTATATTCTACCAGCTACGAACAGTCGAGGCTAGAGCCTAGAGACGACGGAATTGGCAACGACGAGACGTAGCGTGGCAACGACGAGACGTAGCGTGGCAACGACGAGACGTAGCGTGGCAACGACGAGACGTAGCGTGGCAACGACGAGACGTAGCGTGGCAACGACGAGACGTAGCGTGGCAATGGCATAAGGACCTGGCCAGAATTTCGCAACAAGTAACAAGCACGGTAGAAAGCGTCGGGACAAGTCGTGTAGTAAGATGGGTTGCTACTAGTGATGTTGTGGG
>Ga0210040_10000108_pt1 | contig 169428 bp, 101 predicted proteins | sample CryGeyCG12114_NA_FD_185462 | JGI IMG/M metagenome (GOLD analysis project Ga0210040, IMG submission 185462) | Groundwater microbial communities from aquifer - Crystal Geyser CG19_WC_8/21/14_NA (SPAdes) (version 2) | ecosystem: Environmental > Aquatic > Deep subsurface > Groundwater | place...
AGGAATTAATCTTATAGTAGTATAAGCCACTTAATAATCTAAAGAAAGGCGTATAGTTATAAGGTTTATAGTATTATTAGGTGTTATTAATTTAGCCGCTAGTCCGTAAAGTTCGACTACTAATACCTAAGACGTTTTATATAGTACGCACGCCTAATTTATCTCTTTATTAGGCATTAATTATTTTTCGAGCTAGCCGAGTAATTTCCGCGGGCTAGCTTATATAATTCTAACCTTTTAAGAATAGAATAAAGAGAGAGTAAAGAGAGAGGTAGGTATTACGCTTTTTTAATAAGTACGTAGCTCTTAGGTTTAAGTAAAATATTCTATAATAGGTTTAGTAGAGTTAAATCTTATACTTATCTTATACTCTTTATCTTACGCTTAACTAGTAGGCCTAATCTTATTATTAGTCGTAAATCTTATCTTATTATAAATCTTATCTTATCGTAAATCTTATCTTATTGTAATACGATCGTAATCGCTAGGTCTTTCGTATATCGTATTATAGGCCTTCCTACCGAGTATCTTAATAGCGGTACGACTTAATATTACGAGACGAGGTAGGTAATAAGGCTAGCGAGGCGATAATATAATTATATTAATAAAAAGTCTTACGAAGAGTAGTAATAGAAGTATTATACGCTAGCCTAATTATAGCTAGGTAAAATAGATAAATATAGCCGCTAAGCGACTAGTACGACTTATAAACTAATTAGAAGGAATATTCTCTAAACTAAGCCTAATAGAGTAAGAGGCCTCTATCTTTATAGCCTCTATTCTAGCTAGAATAAAGATACCTAGTATAGAGTATATATAGGATATATACTACTTTAAGTAAAGCTACTTATTTAAATAAACTCTCTATAGTTAACTTATATTATATATATACTCTTACTAGTTATAGCTAGTTTCTAAACTTATACTTATACCTTTATACTATATACTACCCTATACTTTATAATAGCTAATACCTACCTAAAGTACCTCTAAGGCTCTAATTATCCTTATATAGTTAGTCTTAAGGAGTACCTCTAATAAGAAGGTTATAACTAATAGTTAGAAGATAATACTAGTAGATACCTTAATAACTAAGTAGTAATCGTAATACGTATAATAGTTAATTTTAAAAATATATAACCTTAATCTTAATCGTATAATAATAATAATTATAAATAGTACTTTAAATAATAGAATCCTACTTTAAGAGTTAAATAATACGCTTAAGATACTTATTATAACTACTTTTAATATACTTATTATATAATTATTTTATTTCGCTTATATTATTTAACTAGCTTATAAAGAGCTATTAGAGAAGCTAAGAATCGACTTAAAAAACGATAAATATATAAGAATCGTAAATAATAGTAATAATATAGTTATTAATTAGTAAACTTTATTTAGTAAAGTAAGAGCGCTATAAATATTAAAAAAGATAGATATTATATTAATTTTATATTAGAGATTCGTAAAGTCTAACTATAAATAACTTTAATAAACGGTAATTAAAATTAATTCTAGTATATAATATTATAATAAGTTTCGTAATATTTAAACTTATAAGTACTCTTTTATACTTATTTAGAATATTAAGATACGCTAGAACTTAATATATTATATAATACTACGCGCTTAAAAGCTTTAAAAGAACTTATATAACTACGCTAATACGTACTTTAATAATAGAATTTATAAGTTCTTAAATAAAGAGTAGAAGTATATTAATTTCTTAACTAAAATCTTCTACTTATTTTACTAGTTAACTAATACTATTAGTAGAATTTAAGGTTCTTTAACGATTTATAAAGTATTTATTATTTATAATAAGTTATTTATATATCTTAAAGATATTAAAACGAAACTTATAAGTACTAAAGTATTTTAAAAAAGATAAATATATACGTTTTATTATATAGTACTAAAGAAGTTAAGAAAATACTATACTAATATATAAAGAAAGTAAGAGTATATTTATAATATCGCGATAATTCTATTATTATAAATAAAGTTAAAGTTATTTAACTTTAAGTTATAAGCTAATAAGATAAATAAAAATAAAGAAGTATAAATATATACTAAATAATTATATTAATTATTATAAATACTAATATAAACTAAAAAGATATCTATTAATAAGTGGTAAAATATACGTATATAAAGATAAATTTATTCGTTAACGATATTATTATAGGTTCTTAATCGTTTTTATTTAGTTAAGAATTATTACTAGCGATAAAAGAGTTCTTTATAAAAAAGCTTTTTATATCTTTACTTTTCGCTTTAACTCGCTACTTAATCGCTTAGTAATAACCTTAACTAGCTAGCTAGTTATAAAAGAGAAGAGCTAACGACCTTAATAATATTTTATTTAAGCTAGCGAAGTAGATAAGGGTAAAGAGTTCTACTTAATTAGAGCTTAAAAAGTACTTATATTATAGTAATAATATATATTTACTCTTTAAGTATAAGTTCTTACTAATAGTAATTAGCCTTTAATATTAATTTTAATAATATTATAAATAATAAAAGCTAATTACGTTTAATTTTTACGTATTAAAAGTAAGTAAAACGAGTATAACTTACTTTAGTATAAGTAGCGCGAAATTACCTTATAATTTTAGCTACTAAAGTAGATATTAAACGATTATTTAATAATATAAAAGATATTATTATATATTAATAATATTCTCTAAAGCTTTAAACGATTTTAAACTTAATAATATTCTTATATTTAACTTAATTTAATACTAGTATTATATAAAATAAGAAGTATAATAAGAAAAAGAGCTTAGAAACGCTATAAAGGTTTATAATAATAACGCCGATAACGATTAAAAAAAAACGAGAGTAAAAGAGTAAGAGATTAAATATTAAACGATACTAAAAATAAGAGTAAAGATAAAATAAAGTAGGGTAAAGAGAATAAAGAGAATAAAAAGCTAAAGAAGCTAGATAAGCTAGAGAAGCTAAATAAACTAGATAAACTAGATAATATAAGTAATACGAGTAATACTCGTAAAAAGAGTAAGAAGAATAAGAAGAGTAGAAAGAGTAAGTAAAGTAGGTAAAGTATAAAAAAAAGGCGTTAAGTAGAGTTAAGAGTAGGCTAATAGTAGAGTTAAGAATCGATTATAACTACCTCTTATTACTTTAATAAATAGATTAATTTTATCGTTATCCCTTACGCGACGATAAACGTAACTATAAGATTAAGTGAATCGTTATACTATTATACTATCTTCTTTATATTTAAGTATAAGGTTTAAATCTAGTAAGATACTATCTTTAACTAGTACGCGCTTAAAGAGAAAGAAGTAAGTAATAAATAAGTCTTATAAAAAGAAATAATAGTAATTATTCGCGAATTACGTTAATAAAATTTAATTTAGTATTATACGTCTTTAATAATTTATTTTATTATAGAGATTCTTATATTAATTATTATATTAATTATTATATTAATTATTATATTAATTCTTATATTAATTATTATATTAATTCTTATATTAATTATTATATTAATTCTTATATTAATTATTATATTAATTCTTATATTAATTATTATATTAATTATTATATTAATTATTATATTAATTCTTATATTAATTATTATATTAATTATTATATTAATTAGAAGAAGAGAGCTTTTTTAAATTATAATCGTATAATTTTAAATTACTAGTATCTTTATATTATAATCTTAGCGGTAATATTATAAAGAGTTAAAGAGTTAAATAAGTAACTTGTTTAATATAAATAACTTATAAGCTCCTATTAAGTAAGCTTAAGATTAAAGAACCCTCTCTACTTAGGTAAAGAGAGATAGGCTTAACTACCTCTAGCGTATTCTACTTTAGTAGGTAGAATAGGTTATAGAAGTAAGTTTATAAGCTCTTACTAAGAGGCTATTAGAGGTACTCCTTAAGACTAACTATATAAGGATAGTTAAAGCCTTAGAGGTACTTTAGGTAGGTATTAGCTATTATAAGGTATAGAGTAGTATATAGTAGATAGTAATAATATAGGTTTAGAAACTAGCTAGAACTAGTAAGAGTAAGTATATAATATAAGTTAACTACGAAGAGTCTATCTAAATAAGTAGCTTTACTCGAAGTAGTATATATCCTATACGTACTCTATACTAGGTATCTCTATTTTAGCTAGGATAAAGGTTATAAAGATAGAGGCCTCCTACTTTATTAAGCTCGGTTTAAAGAATATTCCTTCTAATTAGTTTATTAGTCGTACTAGCCGCTCGGCGACTATATTTATTTAGTTTACCTAGCTATAATTAGGCTAGCGTATAATACTATCTCTCTTTAAGAGTAGTTCTTATTCTAAAAACGATTCTTAGTAATAATATAAGAAGTCGCCTACGCTTATATATTAGTCGAAGGTCTTCTTTAACGATATCTTCTTCCTTTCGTATTTAAAAATCTAGTCCTATACGTTTAACTTTACAACGCTATAACTAAGCTTAAAAGATCCTAAAGTACGATCGCGAGACTATAGCTCCTTACTTAAACTATCGTCGCGTTAGTACGCTATATATAATATTAAAGGATTAGGCGCGATATAGCTACTATACCCGAAAGAATATATCGTATAACGATTAGTACTCGAAAGAGAAGTATATATCCTTAGAGAATAAAAAGCGTTAGCTTCGTAATTAAGCTCGATAAGAGCGAGATCGATTAGAGAAGTTAGCAATATCTATTCTATAAGCGTAGAAGCGGTTAGGTAATATTAAACGTTAGGTAGAAAACTTAACGTAAGCCTAAAGTAATATAGTATTACGCGAGTCGCTCGTAATAGATACGTTAGATACTAAGGCGAGGTACGCCTCGAATAAGCCTAAGCTATTATTATCTATAGATTAACTCGATAGCTAGCTCTTTAGCGTTAACGATAACTAGCTCTCGGCTTTTTTAGTACTAGGGTCTAGTTCGAGTTTTAGCGGTAGAACGTAGTAATAAACTCCTTAGGTATATATTCTATCGATTCCTATATATTCTCTAAGTTATCGTATCCTAACTATTTAACTAGATATCTTAGTTTTCCCTATCGAGTCTAGTAATCTAGGATTTTATCGAATTTATAGATTTCTTTCTCGTCGTTCTTATCTAGTTATAGCGATATCTAGAGTTTAGCGTTCTTTAGTACTAGTTTAAGAAGTAAGATATAGAATATTAAATAAATTCGTATATTCTTTAGTAGGTTTAAGATAAATATTACTAGTCCTTTCTTTTTCTTAATTCTAAATAGTCTAAGCTTTATATAGTTTAATTTCGAGCTTAGTCTCTTTATCTTAATATTTTTTCTAAGTAGGTAAACGAGGTCCTTCTCTTCTAAAGTCGGTCCCGCGAGCCTTTTCTTATTTACGTATTTTACGGATCTTTTTATAAGAAATTTAAGGTCGGTCTTAAGTTCTTCGTAGAGTTCGTAGAGTAAATTAACCTTAATAGTCGCCTTTTAGTTAGATTAAGGCGATAGAACGTCCTTAAGTCTTAGGTTAAATCTATAGTTAGTATAGAATAGAGTCTTACTATTAGTTAATTTATAGTTATTAAAGTAAAATTATATAACTAGAAGTAGTTCTACCTAATTATCTTAACGATAGTTAGTATATCCTCGAAGGTATTATTTAAGGGTTTAATTTATTCGTTCGATTAGGCCGTTAGTCTAGAAGTAGAACGATATTAATATCTTATATTTAGTTACTAATAGCTTTATTAGGGATTTCTAGAATTTAAACGTAAAGAGTTTATCTTAATCGAATATAACTTCTTTAGGTATTTTATAGTTAGCGAAGACTATACGAAGGAATTCGTAAGCGAGGTCTTTAGCGGTTAAAGACTTAAGGTAAGATTTAAAGTAGGAATACTTCGTAAGTTAATCGTAGATAATAAGAATACTATTATAAGTTACGCTCGTAAGGGGCTCTCTCGACTTAAGTAGCTTTATAATAAAGTCTAGAGTAATTAATTTCTAGGCGCCTATAGGTGCCTTTAGAGATTATAGTAAGCTATACGACTTATATCTACTATACTTAGTTTTATTATAAATATCGTATTCTTTAATCTATTATTTAATATCTTTTCTAATCCCTTTCTAATAGTAGTTTCGAGTAATTAGTTTAATAGTTTTATTAATACCTAGGTATCCTACTAGAGAGTCGTTATAATAAAGCTCGAAGGTCCTCTTTCGAAGCTTCTAGATTACTATTTCGTTAGAGTTTAGTTAGTAATACTAGTAGCGTAGGTCTATATATTAGTTATAGTTAATATAGACTCGTTCCGATCCTTCGTAATTTTAGTATTCCTAGGGTTCTAAAGTTACTAGTATAGGCTATACGTACGTAAGATAATCGCCTTCTTACTTTAGTATAGTAAATAGGTCGAATTTAAGGTCTTTTATATAGTCTAGCCGTCGACTTAAGGCGTTAGCTCGGCCGTTCTTCGTACTCTTAATATAAAAGATCTAGAAATTATATATAGCTAATACTTTAGCCTATTATACTTATCTTCGATTTAGCTATTTAGTAGTATTCTAATATAATAGGTTCTTATAGTCGGAGTATACCTTAATCGTATATTTTAGTCCCTTAAGGTATACTCTCTAATACTAAAAGGCTTTAATAATAGCTAGGAGTTCTTTATTATAAATATTATAGTTTAATTCTAGCCCTATTATCTTTTAAGAATAATAAGCGACTAAGCGAATCTTCTTATCGTCGTAGACTTATATAATAGTAGTAGCGATTACTCTATTAGAGGCGTCTATCTTTAAGATCGTTTAGAGATTAGGGTTAAAAATAGTTAATAGGGGTACTATAGTAAAAGTATTCTTTAATAGTATAAAGGCTTCTTAAGCCTTTATTATTATAGCGAATACGGTGTTTAATTTCTTTATTAAATCTATAAGTAGTACTATAATTCGTAAATAGTTCTTAATAAATCGTTAATTAAAGTTAGCGAGGCTAAGAAAAGCCTATATATTCTTAATAAACTAAGGTTTCGGCTAGTTAAGTATAGCTTTAATCTTCTTAAGGTCTATTCGTATTCCTTCTTAGGAGATAATATATCTAAGGAATTTAACTTCGGATTTATAGAATTCGTACTTCTCTAGTTTTACTAATAAGGAGTAGTCTTTTAGTACTTATAGTACTTTCTTAACGTAGGTAATATATTCGTCGTACGTCTTTAAGAAGATAAGAATATTATCTAAGTATACTATATAGAAGATATCTAAATAGCTAAGTAAAGCGTTATTAACTAGTTTCTAAAACGTAACTAGTGTATTAGTTAGGCTAAATAGTATAATATAATATTTATAGAGTCCGTATTAAGTGCGGAAGGTAGTCTTCTATTTATTACTATCCTTAACTCTAACTTAGTAGTAGGCGTCTTAGATATTAATAGTCGTAAAGAACTTAGCGCCTTAAAGGCGATCCTATAGTTTATTAATTCGAGGAAGTAGGTATATATCTTTAATAGTAATATCGTTAAGTTTTCGATAATTAACGTATAAACGAAGACTCTCGTCTTTCTTTAGTACGAATAGAATTAAATATCCTACTCTAGTATAGTCTAGGTCGTATAATACGGCTCTAATATAGCCCTTTACTAAATACTTCTTTAGGTAATCTCGAAGAGCTTCTTCCTCCTTACTTAAAAGTAAGTATAAGAGTTCTACGTATAGGTATTTCTCTTCTTAAATATTAATTTAGTAGTTTTATAGTTTATATTTAGGTAATACGTTAATACTAAATTTTTCCTCGAATAGTTCTTAGAATTCTTTATACTTAATAGGATATTATATAAGCTCTATTATAGCTAATACCCTTTCTATAAGTCGTAACTAAATTACTTTTATAAAAGAAGTCGCCTTTCTAGAAGTATTACTTCTATAGTTATATTAAGAGAATAAAAGTTTATTTCTACTCTAATCGATTTCTAGATTATAGACTTTTAACTACGATATTCCTAGAATAATATCGTATTTTATATTAATAATATCTAGTAAGAGTTACTCGCTATAACTATTAACCTTTAGGGTTATAGTACGAAGTTCTTAGTTTACCTTAGCGCAGCTATCTTAAGTAATACTAGAAAGATTATAAGGAATCGCCTTATTCTTTCGAAACGTAGCTAGTTTATTAGCTATACGTTTATAAACGTAAGTTCCTAAGGCTCTAGAATTAATAAGAATTATAACGTTTTAGTTATCGAGTATATCGCTTAAGACGATATAGCGTAAGTACTTTAGTTTTACGATATTAAGTTCTTCCTCGAATATCGATTTAAGATAGTAAGCGAGCTTAAAATTAAGGCTTAAGAAGTACCGCTTAACTCTTTCTCTACCTACTCTTTTAGGTAATAGAGGTATTTAACGATCTAATAAGTATAGTCCTCGTTCTTATAATCTCTAAGCTACTATCGAGAAGCTTAGTTAGCTTCCTCTCTACTTATTCCTTAGTATCGTCGATAGAGATTATAATAATAAATATAATAATATAGTATTCTTCTAAGTATATATATATTTTACTTTATATATACGTATTCTCCTTAAAGGTACTCTTCTCGAATAGTTTCGTTAATATAAGGTATAAGAACACCTCGTTCCTCGTATTAAGCCTTAACTAAGCGTACTACTTCGTTATTTAGGCGAGTTACTTACGTAATAACGGCGTTGATATTATTAATATTCTCCTAGTCCTCTTCTTCGGGCTCGAGAACTTAGTTAATCGTAAGAAGTTAAAATTTATTAACGTCCTTATTAGATTCGTAGGGAATATTAAACGTAATTATTTACTAGTTAATTCTCTTTAGATCGCTCTATTAATATATATATTCTTCTTTTTCCTTATTCTCTATCTTCGCGAAGTAGGTCGGATCCTTATAGAATCTAAGCCTTAACCTTATCGAGTTATACTTTATTTCGGTCTCTAAGTCGTATACGAAATAATAGTACGTCGCTAATTAGTTGTACTTCGAGTTTAGGTATACGGCTTATCGCTAATATCGAGTAGCGATATATAGGTAAATAGAGGTAATAGCTATAATCTATACCTTTCTATTATCTAGGTAGTAGTCGAGTTCCCTTAGAGCCTTTCTCGGTCTTTAATTTTCCTACTCGATATCCTTTATAAGGTCGTAAGCCTCTTTATAAGTAAATCCTCCTTTAACTAAAGTAGCCGTTATTAGCGTCTATTCTAAAGATAAGCTCCTTCTCGCTTTCTAACGTTCTTCCCTAGGTTCGGCGTTATTAAGTTAGGTCTTCGTACGGTATTCTTTTACTACGTACTCTAGTTTTTCGTAGTAAAGATAGAGTTTATTCTTAATTCTCTTATCTCGTTTCTTTTACGTAAGTTTTCCTCGTTTCTAGAATTTTCCTTTATTTAGGTAGTTCTATTTCTTCTAGGTAGCGTCGAGGTCTATTAGTATAGGCCTATAGTAATTCTTAGAGTATTACTTAGGTTTACTCGCGTTAGGTTTATTTAGTACCTTAAACGCGGAATTATCTTTCTCTTATTTCTTAAGCCTTCGCTCGTAAATTCGTTCGTTAATCGTTTACGATTAAGTAATTATAGCCGCTAGGGTATTAGGTTTTCTAACCCTAGATAATTCGTCCTTAATCTCTTCCTTTAGTCCTACGTAGAACGTAGCCGTAAGGGCTAAATCGTTTTAAGTAATACGAGACTTTAATTATTAGAATTAAGACGTATAGTAAGAGACTAAGCTATATTAGCGTAGCGCTCTAATTTTTAACTCGGCTTCTCGTTTCTCGTTAATATCCCTATAGATCTTACTAATAATAACTTTAAAGTTTAAATAAAGAGAGAAGATTTATATAGTTTCTCCTTTTATCCCCTATAGTCCGGGGTTTATAAAATCCCTAAGGTAGGGTTTAAATTAGTCTACCGCGTTACCTCTTAAATAAGTAGACGCGTATACTATCTTCTACTCTTCTAATTAAAAATTCTTTATATAGAAGAGAAGATTAAGATCGACTTAGTTTAAGAATTATTAAAGCTTCTTTTTATCCCTATAAAAAAGGTCTAGCGTAGCTACTTTAAACCTAGAAGGTATAAAGAAGATCGCTAATAGTAGAGCTTCTATTATTACTCTTAATAAGGAAGTACCTTCCTCGACTATACTAGCTCGGCTTAGTGCTCTTAAACCTATCGTAAGATTAGTAAGTTAGTTAGTTAATTCTTAAATAGGGGTTTATCGTAACTAAGGTCTACTTATACGTACTTATACTTACTAGAAGCGGTAGTTAAAGTATTAAAGGTACTCCTTAAGACTAACTATATAAGGATAATTAGAGCCTTAAAGGTACTTTAGGTAAGTATTAGCTATTATAAGGTATAGAGTAGTATATAGTAAATAGTAATAATATAGGTTTAGAAACTAGCTAGAACTAGTAAGAGTAAGTATATAATATAAGTTAACTATAAAGAGTCTATCTAAATAAGTAGCTTTACTTAAAGTAGTATATATTCTATATATACTCTATACTAGGTATCTCTATCCTAGCTAGAATAGAGATTATAGAGATAGAGGCCTCCTACCTTATTAAGCTCGATTTAGGGAATATCCCTTCTAATTAGTTCATTAGTCGTACTAGCCGCTCGGCGGCTATATTTATTTAGTTTACCTAGCTATAATTAGGCTAGCGTATAATAGAGGCCTACTTTTAATATATAATATTTAACTCTTTACTTTCCTCGTATTATTAAAGTCTATCTTAACTACTCTTTAAGAATTATAATTAGCTATAAAGATTACTAACGCGTAGTATACGCTAGTTATAAAGCTAGAGACTCGAATACTTAATATAGCTTATAGTTAAGTAAGCTTAATCCTAAAAGCGAGAACGATATAAAAGCTATAACTACCTAGTCTTAAGCTAGTTATTCCTAAGAGTTCGACTTATCTAAGAAGAATACCGTAAGTATATAAGTTAACCGTATTATAAGGATTAAGAGACGCGCTAGTTCTTTACTATTCTATTTAAGCCCTATAAAGAAATACCGGTAGGGTAATATCGTAATAAAAGCGCTTAGCGAGGTATATATATAGAGTATTAACGAAAGTAATCTAACAGAGATCCTAGATAGCTAGGAAGCTACTAAGGGTATAGATTAAGACCTAAGATAGGTCGTACTTAAAGAGAGCGATAAGCCTAACTTAAGTTGTATCTATCGGCTTATCTAATAGATTTATTTAGCCTCTAGATAAGGTCGCTTTCCTACTACCCTCGGATATAGCTAGTAGAACGATAACGCTTAATAAGTACGCTATATAAGGATAGATTACTCTCGAATTCGATTAGAATATCATACTAGAAGAGATATAGTTTCGATCTTACCTTCCTACTAAGACCCGCTCGATAAATTATTTTAAAAAGGTATAGATAATTAATTATATTATTCGCGTTAAGCCTAAGATTTAAAGGTAGTCGCTAGTGCTATAAACTTTATAATTCATACCCTCTAAATTAATAGCTCTTAGCCGACGCTAGTCTACTATATTAAGTCGTCTTCGTAGTACGAGATAATACATAGTATCTATAAGATTACGCGGTAGAGCGAGTAGATTTAGAACGTATTAGTAAGTTTATACGTACTAGAGAAAACGGTCTCGCGTATATTTTAAGTAATATATCTATTTTAGGCGTAAACGTAAGTAGATACTTAAATTGAATTAATTCGTTTAATTAAAGAAAATAAGATAATCTTAATAGCGACTCTTCTAAAGCACTTAGGATATTCCTACGTACTCGTAGTTATAATACTACGAGAAGATATATAACTCTATTAGGCTAGATTAATATCTACTAATAAAGCGTTAGCTATAAATTACTCGCGATAGAAGTACTTTAAAATAATAAGAAGGTGTTTTACTCGAGAGGACTATTTAATTAATCGAGAAGATTATCGTAGGGGTAGCTATACTATTTAGCTTACTTAAAAGGCAGCCTAGCTTACTCTCGGCTTAACCTCGGCTCACCTAAGAGGGTGAGTTTAAGCGGTAATAGCTTACCTACTAAGACGGAACGAGAAGTCTAGACGTAAGAATCTAAGCTATTATCTTTAGGTATTAATCTTATTTATATTCTAAACGTTTACTATCTTAATAGCCTTATATATTATAACGCGTAGGAGTTCGTTATATTAGTTTATAATCGCTTCTTTTATAATAGCTCTTACTCTCTTATAATTAAAGGTAAAGCTAATCTTAGTCTTAACCTATTAGTTACGCTTAAGAAAGCGTTATATCTAGGCTTTACTAATAGAAGCAAGAGTACCTACGACTTAACGAATTATACTAGCTATCTCTTTTATTTATACGTAGCTTAGAGTAGTACTAATAATCTTTTAATTAATAGATTATTAAACGAGTAGTTCCTCTTATTCTAGTAATAGTATTTATTATATAATACGTACTTCTTACCTAGTTTATCGTCTCTTATTTTAATTAATAAGTATCCTTACGAATACGTTATATACCTTCGTAGCGCTTTAGAAAGAGAGAAACGCGCTATTAAGGTATTTAGTAAGGGCTAATCAAAGAGCTATCTCGTTAACTATAGCTAATAAGACGGTATAGTTAAGTAGTAAGTAATAATAAGATAGTTAGTGGTTATCTTAGAGTGAGCGATTACCAGGGTGCGCGATAAGACGATAAGCGTACTTAGTAGTTATCTTCGCATTGAGTCCGCCCCGCAAGGTTTACCTTCAAGCAAGCCAGATGTCGCTTGTCATTACACCTTGATCTTCCGCACTTGCGTTAGCACAAGGCAGAGCGGTCTGCTTAGATGTGGGGGCCGTTTTCTACTATCAAGCTCTTGCGCTATACAATACTGAATATGCTAAGTAATACTCGACATGTCACATCCCCCACAAAACTTGGACTGTTAGTGAGTCGACGATATGAGCAAGGTGAGGCTTGAAACATGAGCTGGATTGCCGAATCTATACCTAATTGGTAGTCGACATCAAACCTGTGGCCAGAGAGTGTTGAGGTGACTGCTATACTTCAAGTCGTCTCCTTAGCCTTTTGGTCATGGGTGCTGACGCTTCTCGACGCATTCCCAGGAAGCCGCTGCCCGTCCATGATGTGCAACTTGGAGTCCTCCTCACTCCCAACGATACATGTCGACATACTGGCAACGCTCAGCCAACCAACAGTCCAAAGATACTAGCAACAGCTTACGAAACTGCTGAGCACAGTTCTGGAGACCAAACTTATCCTTTGCTCCCAAACAAAGGCAAAGGCAAAGGCAAAGGGGTCCAGGCAAGGAACCAGCAGATCAAAAGAGCGGACATGTAGTCTACCACAATTTCGCTTCAAAGTGTAGAGGTGTGCTTAGTCGGTCATAAATATGGGAAACTGTATCTTGTGTTGCCGTTTTGGCGCTGGCATCTGCTATGATCGCTGTCTTGATCGTCTACAACGGTGAACCCTTGCCGAAATTACCTCTCAGGATTTCACTCAATGCTGTGATAACCTTGTTGGCAACAGGCTTGAGAGGCTCACTGCTCATTACCGCCGCGGCCTGTGAGTATCATGACCGGGGCTTCTGGATCATTTTTCTGACAATGGAAGGTATTTCTCAGCTCAAATGGAACTGGTATAGACGCACACATCCATTATCCGATATCACGACGTACGACGAAGCAAGCAGAGGCCCGCGGGGTGCCTTGATGTTGCTTGTCTCTCCTTGTCTATTGCGAGTACTACACTATCGCAATGGTTGTGAAACCCGTGCTAACTTGCCCAGCGATTTAGCAACTTTAGGCGCAGTATTGACTGTTCTGACAGTCGTCCTTGACCCCTTCACACAACAGATCGTACGATCTCGTCCTTGCTCATCGATCACGCCAGAGCAGACCGCCTCAGTGTTATGAACACAGAATCAAGCCTCGCTGGCCAGCTTGCAACTGCCGGAAGTCAGTCTTATCAAGTTATGCTCGACATCAAAATGCAAGCGGCAATCTACCGTGGCGCGTATGAATCGCCATCGAATACCCAGAGTCTACTATCTCGGTGCGGAACTGGGAATTGTACCTTCACGAGCAGCGACGATATTGCCTACCAGTCTTTGGGCATCTGCCATAAATGCGTTGACGTTTCGTCCGCCATTGTTCTGTTTTGCGACGATCCACTCAAGACTAATGATGCCTTTGTCTCATGCAACTATACCCCTCCATTACAGCCCAATATGACATCTGCACTACTTCCGAATATTAATGACTCCTCCGTCATGAGTCCAACTCTGCCTCAACGCCAGTAGTGGCAAGGTGCGGTCGGAATGGAAATAGCCGCGGAGTACACAGCTGCGCAGGGTCTGCCTGCCTATGTCGACCCAAGGTACCATCCATATCCTGGAATTGAACTGATCGATACCAACAGTATAGGAAAGTTCGCCTACATTTCCTACAGCTTCTACGGCGATGAATCAGCAGAGTATTCTGACTCACCAGTCAATAACAACCACACTATTGCTGTTGAGTGCGGGCTGCACCCATGCATACAGTCATACTCAGCATTTGTGAACAATTCACTGCTTCGAGAGGTTGTCGTCCATCAGCAATTTCTTGAATGGCCAAATTGTACGTAGATCTCGATGCCGCAGCATCTCCATGCATCATCGACGGACAAGCCATCAACACCAAAGATATCGGTATTGATTACCAAGGTGTCCTAGACAGTATAACCACCCTCGGAGTTAACGATGGCTCCCCAGAAAAGCAACACCACGAACGAAACCTCGCAATGTCTTTACCACCTCCACAGAAACAGTCTGTCGGCTCTGAACATCTTCTTCCTCACGATGTTCACTGGCAGCGTTAGCCCCTGCTCAACGGGCAGCACGACCACACCAATATCGGCAAACTGGCTCAGAATGCTCTGGCGAGAAGGTCAGAACAACTTCGAGACAGCCAATGCAACTATGGCAAGCATCGCACAGTCAATGACAGACCACATGCGTCTCATGGACCGTGGTAACAGCTCCGCAGCAACAGGTCAGGTATGGTTGAGCCAGACCTGCGTCAGAGTCGAGTGGGCCTGGCTGATACTCCACGCTGTACTTGTGGTTTTGTGTTTTGTATTTGTCGCGCTTACAGTGGTAGTAAGCCATAAGCATGCGAGAGGCAGAATATGGAAGTCGTCGTCCTTGGCACTGATGTATCGTATGTTAGAAGGACAGATCACTGAGAAGGTCGGGATGATCGATGACATCGAGCTTATTGAGGAGAGAGCAAGGAGATTGAAGTTGCGTCTTAGTAAGACGGAGAAGGGGTGGAGATTTGTCGAGTCGATGGAGGGATGAGTATGTATTCAAAATACATCATACCTGTAACTTACCACTTACTCAACTCTTCGGGGTATATAGTTATCGGGTGACGAGCTCATGGAGGAATTAGATGCGAAGAGATAAATAGCCATATCTATAAGCTGGAGAGTCAAAGTGCTAAAAGCTCTAACCTGTTGATTAAAGAAATCGTGATGTAGGGGAAAGCTATGCTCGTCGGATGCGCTATCTGTCACTCTAATCTCGATATCTCCACCTCACGACCAAGAGATGCTCACCAGGCTACAACGACGACAAATGACTATACATATGCCTGTCCCCTTTAAGATCTATATCAATATACTTAGCTCATCAGCGCGAAAATGACGTCACACTAGTCTCAACCAAAAGAAAGAATATTTAGGTGTATGACTAGGAATAGTAACGAGACGACGCATTCATCTATGAAAGCTTCGACCGTCAGGCGTACGGATCACGATTTGACTAACGAGTACTGCAGGCCAAACCGAATCGCAGAGAGACCTTGATAATCCCGAAGAATGATGCTATCCGAATCCTATCCGTGGAAGAGGGCTGAAGCGACATAATATAATCCTCTATCTCTGTGACGGACATACAGATCCAAGATCAGAGCCACGACTGGCACGAGGGATTGCTCTTTGTTCTACGCATCTCCTCGTCTGTGCATGCGCCTGAGCACGTGCACCGCACCGATACCGGGAGACGATCCTAGTCATCGTGGGTAGCATTTGCTTGCTTGACCGTATCTGCATCCGGAGACTGCTTCATAATTGGATCATCATCCGTGGAGTCGTCCACTCAACATCTGACAGCCCTGCTGCATTCTTGCCAACAAGTCTTCTCCGGGGCCTATCGCATAACTGGTATTGGTGAGTGGCGATTCACAGAGATCAGCTGCTTCTCTCAGCCGGACGTATTGTTCCGAATGTGGATCCAGTTCGGCTAAGGTCTCGTTTGCGGTCTGTACAAGCTTTCGACTCTCCCGGACCAGGCCCCAATACTTGGGAATAAGCTCAACATACACTGATTTGTCGAAAGGAACGTCCCAGGCTGGCTGGTTGCGAGCTAGCTCGTCCAGCCACTTGTCCATGTGGTCCCCACGTTGCTCCTCGAGACCGGGGAAGTGAACCAACAAATGGCCCTTCTGTGCATCACCACCTTCGTAGCCGTGGCTGAACTCATATGTATTGTACCATTCTCGAGGCTGCATGAGAAAAGGCCGAGTCAAATTTACAAGACGCTTGGTTCGATCAGCGGGGGTACCCTCCGCGTGTTCTCCGCCATGTGTAAGTTCTTCAAAGCCATAGTCTTCCGACAGAACACGCGACATGGCGACTTGATCGAAACTGTTACCAAGGTCGATCTCAGGGTGGTAGATTGGCATCCCAAGAGCCTTGTTAAGCGTGTGCACCGACCATGCAGAAACCTTGAGAAAAAAGGTGCCGGTGTTAAGTCCGTTGTGGTCACGGCCGCGGAGGAAGTGAATCGACTCTGCTAGGTCGATAGGCGGAAGGAAACTCTCCAGAGGAATACTCGGATTGAGGAGTATCACATCGGCATCAACCCACCTGTGGATATATTAGTGGCGACACGACCATCGAATACCATGTCGATTTAACAACTCACATGAGCCATCGCAACCGCTCCGCAGAAGGCTTTGAGAGTTCTTGTATCATCAATGACAGAAGATACATTGGTTTATTCCAAAAGCCGCCTATGGCTTCTTCGGTCAAGACGAACATGGCATAATTAAAGCGCTTGTTGTGCACAAGGTGACTCCTCAGTGCGCGGACGTAGACAGGTTCCGGATTCTCACCGTACAGCATTGAAACTTTCGCAATTGTGGGCTTGGTAGAGGAGTCGACAAATTCGCTCTTGACGATGTCGTCCTCAGCCATGTGTTCACCGGCCATCGACCAAAGATCTGGTTGTCCGTCTACATATTCGATAGGAGCGGTATAGGTGGAGTCTTGAAAGGAATCTAGGACAGATGGTGGATGCATCCATGACAAAGAGTTGCTAGGTTTCAAGACAGCTTCAGAAGTAGTCTGCACATGCCAGGTATGTAGTAGGTACAACCCCAGGACAAATAACAGGAGAAGTGCGGTTCGCGGCTGCCTTTCTGTCAGATTCACAGGTCGCTTTAACGCAAATCTAGAAAGTACTGGTAAAGTCAACTTCCATATTCCTGGGCGATTGTCCCAACATACCCTTTGTCATGGCGTTTTGCAGCAACTTTTGCACGCCTAGAGCCATCCTGGTGCTGAGCAAGTCAGCTGTCAAAGGACTCAGGGCGTTCACACCCGTAAAGTCACTTCCGAAAGACCTGCAAAGATACAATGCATTCAACGACGTACTGTGTTTTGTACAGTACGACAGGGCGCAATCCAACAGTGACGAACGCGAGTAGCTGCCCAGTTGGCGCGTTTGGCACAATCAGTAATTACCTAGTCTTTCCGGGGGGCCCCAGCACGTCGCGTCCGCCTCAACAGGGAGCGCCGGAATGGTGGGATGTGGTGGATGTCCTTGGTCAGTGTATGTCTGTCAGTAATGCTTGGCGTTACGCATCGGGTATGTAAAGCACATACACAGACCAAAGACAGCATTTAGTTCCAGCTATGGCCGCTCGTCAGCAGAGGGAGGCTGACATTAGCTGCTGTGACAAGCGCCGGCAAACCAGCAGGTTTCAGGTGTCAGCGCGGAGATTGGAGTGACGATAACACGTGGCCGCCTAACACCACAATGAGCGTCAATGGGGTCAGGTGAGGCTGGCCCATACGAGAGTGAATCGGCATTGTCCCGGATTGTGTGGGTGGTTGTGATGCAACAGTATTAGCAAAATCTGGTCGCTGTCGCAATGGCTGTGTTCGTGTCTGATGCTTCTCAGGAAGTACCCTTACTGCTAAGGCTAGCAGCAACTCCTCCACCCACTGCTGCCGCGACCTTAACGACAACCGCAACCGCGCGGATTATGCAGAACGTTGGTCTTGACAGACCGTATGTCCTTCCGCGTTGTTGAGGAACCGGCTGTGATTGCTCTGACACCTGTCAGGCTGTCCTACAGACGCTTCCACAGCAACTTTTCTGAAGAGGAAAGTCGTTGTGATGTTGAGAATCTGTCCGGAGCCAACGCTGCGTACTCTGAGTAGTCTTCGGCAGTATCCTCTTGGAGGGGCGACCCACATTGCTCATCATGAGTAAGTGGGTGGCACAGCAGTACTTCCATGCAGTATGAGAAGATCACGAGTTTTCAGCTATGGCTTTGATAAGAACAAACGTAACACAAGTATTCCTACACCAAATGATAAGCAAAAGCCTGATCTATCACAACGGTAGATTCACCATTCAGGATGGCTGGACGGCGCCTAGATACTGCATATGAGTAGTAGTGAGGTCGAGCTTCTCTGCCGTCCTGCCCGAAAATATTACCCAAGTAGCGCAGGAGCCAGCGATTTCAAGCCTCCAACAGCGCTTGTATCAGTTTCCGCCCCGAGAACCGGTTGATTGTCCTTATAGTTCACTGTTATGCAGAGTAAGCAGGGCATGAACGACGCCGCAATCGTTTCAAACGTCGTTGCCGCCTTGCCACCCAAGGAGATGATAGGGAGTCGAGTTTCGAGCGGGTCACGGAGTATCTCTGGGTGCGAACGTTTTCTAGCAACTTTCGCACTGATATGTCCCTTGTCAACTTATTAGCAAGAACCTTTTGTCTCCTGGCTGGCTTTGAATGGTTCGTTCAAGTGGGCCGTGGTTAGGCAGAATTGCTGGTGCAGATGCGCCTGCACCAGCCTGCGGCTGCGCGCAGCACCGCTGCATGCACAAACCTCAATGGTAGGTCGGCGAGGCGGCGTAGGGAGTGTACGGATATACCACTAGTATAGTTATGAAGGGAGCGAAGTACAGTCATGTGTTGACCAGAAGTCAAGCCAGTGGGGAAGGTACGATACTGTACTAGGCGTACTTGCACAACAGCGGAAGTTAAAATCAGTTATGGTACAGCGTTCAATTATAAAAGACATTCGTACATCAGGCAGCTTTTCAAAGGCTCTCTCACGTTATAACATACTGTAAGACCGCTTCAATGCACGGAGTTTTCAGCTTGACCTTCCCGCTGAGTCCTCGTCTTCTAACTAACAGTCGCTAGGCGCATTAGCTCTACCCTTCTCGATCTCTGCTTTCTGGCAAGGCGTCTTTGCCATGCACGAGACACACCACTATACAACCACACACTACAAGCGCGACAATGGATTTCCAATGATATGGATCTTCCGCTGCTGTTTGACACGCACTATGGCAGACACGCGAGAAGAAGCCGACGAGTACCACGTACGCAACGCCAGTGCCCGCCAAGGCAAGATCATAGGTCGCGTTGCGGGACCGCAAGCTTTCACGGGTAGGTCGGCTACCCGGCAGAAAGAGAGGTCTCACGACAAGATTATGCACGCGCCTTCGAAAGCCAACGACGCGCCACTTGAGCCTCCCGGGATGGAAGCCTACCCCCAGTGCGCCAAGGCTTACAGTAGATGAGAGGAGCGGGTCAGAATGAAGGCGGGCTGAGCCCCGGGGCACGATCTACTCGTTCTCGGGCACCAGGTATATAGGGAAGAGAAGTGGCGAGTTTGTGCGGTTCTACTTAATGACAGTATGCTTTTCTGCATGGCACATCTGAGGCATGTGTATTTGATGCGTGCGTAATTGGTATCATTTTGCGCACTAGTATCTAAAACGACCTTGTGCTATCATCATGCAACGCCATCACCGGGTCAATGCCATGCAGCCACACCATTGGCATTTTTTGTGAACGTCCCCACGGACTACTGACTGTATAGGTTGGCCGCCATCTAGTTCATTTGCTTGATCAGAGAGTTGATGTTCTCCTCTCTGTTACCAAGATCACCACCCTCAACAAAGTGCTTGAACTTTCGGGTTCGGAAACCACCAGTTGGGTTGCTGAGCTTGAATGGCCACAAGAAGTTCGACGCCTGCTTGAAGTTGGGTCCAACGGTGTAGATTTCGTGGATCAGGTCTTCCATGCAGACAATGCCGTACTTGCCCAGGTTATCCTCGATCAACTGGTTGTCTGTCAGAGCAATTCTTTGCTTGTCGATCTTTCCGTATCCTCGCTTGTAGATCAGCTCTCGGACGGACTTGAGGTTGGGATAGCCGTAGGCAATGAAGGGGTTGATGACTGTAAGCATTTCCTGTGTGGCCTTGGTCAGGCGGATGAAGACACCGTTGTTGATCTGAAGGAGTCGAAGGAGTTGGAGGATCTTTCGTGGCTTGGGGGCGATCTTGTTGATACCCTTGATTCGAACGACGAAGACCAGTTTTGGTTGCTCCTCAACGTAGAAATTGCCATTCTGTCGGGCGAGACGAGCCAGTCTGATTTTCTCACGTTCTTGGTCTCGGTATTCTTTGACATATTGCTCGGCTCGCTTGAAGATCACACCTCGTTTCTCCTTGTTGGCCTGGAAGACATGCGTTAGTTATGTTCCGAGACGCAAAGTGATATTTGAACGTGAGTGGATGTGCTTGCTCAGCCCCGAAAGATGGTTAACAAGGCGACAACATCGACCGAAGTCTAGCCGCGTGGTTGGTTGTGGTGTCATCACCGAAATAGCAACGTGAAGTGGTTGTCTGTACTAACCTTCTTTCTCTTCTCGATGTCAGCATTGCGCTGCTCTCGGGCCTTCTCCTGGCTCTTTCTCTTTTTCAACAGAGTCTCAGGAACGAGGACCTGATCCTTGGTTGGGACGGTTCTGTATCTCACGCATCAGTATGGTCCAGGACAAGGAGTCGATCGCCGAGTCGGAACTGCAGCTATGGTGCGGCATTCTCGATCTGGTGATAGATTGGCAAACTCGACGAAATGAATTTGATCAGTGAGAAAAGCTGTGCTTGATACAGAGGTCTCTCGACATGTAGGCATGTGCTCGCATTGAATCTCATCCGACAACACCCTGACAAGTTCAGGAATTGGAATGCAGCTGGACAACAAAAGTGCTTGCGCAGATTCAGTTTGACTTCCTTAGCTGATACTTTTGAAGGCAGAAAGATTCCTCGATCTCGCCTCAACGTCCCAGCATCGCAACTGAACTTCGAGTAGATCTGGCTACATTCGATCGTGTGCGAGCTTTTCGGGATGATCGAGCTGGCGCAATTCTGCGAACCAGCGAAGAAATGGACCACACCTGCAATGCGACGTCAGCTGGCAGGCATAGTACTTACGACGTGACGGAAGGGTTGGTCATCTTGAGGATATTGACACGACTGTGCAAGATGGAAAGAGGGACGACGGAGGGTGAAATTGGCGACAACGACTTTCGAGAAAAGTTTCGGGACCCTAAGCGCAGTTGTGGGAGGCAGGTGCGAGTGGAGTGTCAGGCTTGGCGAGTGCTCGCTCTACCTGCCTCATCGCGATCTACTTTGGGTGCATCGACGCCTTCAAGTTGTCTGATGATCTTGAAGATCAGCAAGTCGTTCCAGCAATGTAACCTGACAGGAGCTTCTCACGGTAGTGTCAACCCTGATAATGTCCTCCCGCCGCGGTGTTGGTCTCGGCGCATTCACTGGACGAGGCAATGCCGCACAGGCCTACAGCAGCCATGGTTCCCAGCTGAAATCTGCCAATGCTGCCTCACTCCTTGCACAACGCGAAGTCATCCAATCTCTTCTTCACAACTTCGCCGTGGAGCATGCAGATGCCATCAAGTCTAATCCGTCGTTTCGTGCTGAGTTCGCACGGATGTGCCACGCCGTAGGTGTCGATCCACTCGCTGGCACAAATGCGCGAGGGAAGAAAGCAGATGGCCTGAGGGCCAAAGTGTTCGGAGCTGATCTGAAGGACTTCTATTGCAGCGTTGCGGTGCGTGTGGTCGAACTGTCTCAGCGGACTGTGGCTGAAAACGGGGGACTGATCGGAGTAAGTGAATGTTGTGAAAGTGTGAAGAGGGGAAAGGCTATTGGAGGTGGACTCCAGGTGTCTGAAGATGATATCAAGAATGCCGTGAAGAGTCTTGAGCCTCTGAAGAGCGGCTTCACCATCATCAGGATTGCGAATAAGGACTTTATCCGGTCTATCCCGAAAGAGTTGAACACGGATCAGTCCACGGTGCTAGAAATTTTGCAGCTACTGGGGAATATTACGGTCAGCCTGCTGAGAATCAATCTTAGTTGGACCAAGGCACGGGCGCAAACTGTGATCGACGATCTTTTAGCGGATTCTCTAGTCTGGGTTGACAAGCAATGCTCAGAGTGGGAGTACTGGTCTCCTCAAGGATTATTAGATGAGGACTGAGATGTGGGATATTATCTACCTATGCAGCAACATGATTATATGCCTATAGTGAAGGCCTAGACCTCGCAGAAGGCGTGGTGAACAGAAGAAGACGGGTCACTTCTTGTACTGATCTTTCAGCACCCAACGACCACGGCCTCTACCACCCTTCTCCAGCTTCGCAATCACCTTCAATGTCTCCTTGAAGTCAGCAGTCGACTGCGCATTTGTGCAGTATCGGTTGAAGTGGTCAATCAGCATCTGAGTGTAGACACTCCCACCATGAGTGGACAGGTAGTCGCGGATGAGCTTTGCAAAGTCTTTGCCTCCTGCAGCAGTCGGCGTGCCACCACGGGAAGTGGCCGACGCCACAGACCGCGCCGGGCTAGCCGTCCGTGGACTACTGCCTGGAGTATTGCCATTCATAGCGGATCGCTGCATACCAGCTAGCAGACCAGATGATCCGATAGCGGCGCCTCGACTTCTTGCGGAGCTGCTGAATGCAGAGCGAGCGGTGGTTTCCTGTGGTCTGCCTGAGACGCCAAACTGGCCTGTCCACGTCGGAACACCTGGCTGCACCGTTCGAGCAAGTTCTCCAGCTCTCTCAAGTTCCTTTGCGGCTTCATGTGCAACTCTCTTGGCTTCGGCTTCGACCATAGCTGGGTTAGCAGCAGTTTTCTTGCTATTGCCGCCTATGATTGCATCGTGCTCCATTGCCGAGTGAATGCCGGACGTTGAGAAGATGCCTTCCATCATGCGGGCCTCCGAATTGGCGGTACCATCTTTGTTGGCTTGCTGCTGTTCGGCCACTTCACCAGCATACTGCTCCATAGCTGAGATACCAGGCAGAGCTTGAATGCTGGTATCGCCACTAGCTGTCTCCGTGTGTTGTGGTTCTGGCCCAGCTTCTTCGCCTTCTACCTTCATGGAGTCTGTGTGCTTCATCTGGACTTCCGCATCGTGAAATAAAGTGCTCGTCTCGGTTGGAGCATCTTCCTCTGCAAGACTGAACAGGTCATGCAGGTCACTCAGATGAAAGGTCTGTCGCTGCTTAGGATCTTTCAAGATCTTATTGGTCAAGAACTGCTTGAATATCTGTCTGTGGTAGATTTTCTCCTCAATGGTGCCAGCGGTCATGAGTCTGTAGATAGAAACCTCTCGCTTTTGACCTAGTCGCCAAGCACGCTCTCGGGCTTGCAAGTCAGTGGAAGGATTCCAGTCGGGATCGTAGATAAGGACTCGATCAGCGCCGGTTAGGTTGACTCCAAGCCCGCCGACTTTAGTGGTTAGGAGAAAGACGTGCAGATCCGGGTTGACATTGAACTCATCAACCATACCCTGCCTCTGCTGTATTGGTGTATTGCCGTCCATGCGTCGATATCTGAGTCCAGGAATCGACCTGGCGAACTTCTCTAGGATATCAAGCATGATTCTGTGCTGTGCAAATAGCAGTGCTTTGTGACCTGTATTCTTCCAGAGCTCAAGGAGAGACCCAACGACCTTCATTTTGCCAGACTTAGCTGGGTTGCCGTAGTTGTAGCCTGGTTTGACTGACAAGTTCCGATGATCCGTTAGATCGGGGTGATTGCAAATCTTTCGAAGGATATCCACACCATAGAGCACTTGACGTTTTCCTGCCATGATTGCGTCCGCATCTCCTGACGAAAGGAACCGCTCATAGTGATCTCGCTGCAACTTAGTCAGCTTGCAGAACAGGACTTGCTCGCTCTTTTTGGGCAAGTCAGCTGCGACATCGATCTTGAATCTCTGTAAGAGATATGGACTGATAGCGTCTTTCAAGGTCTCGGCGCATTTCAAAGCAGTCTGAACCTGCAGGTTCGATGCATTTGCATACCCTCCTTGCCGTATCGGTATATCGAATTGGTTTCGGAAATTAACTAATGTCCCCAGTCGCATTGGGAAGACAAAGTCAAAAAGTGACCAAAGCTCAATTAAGTTGTTCTGCATTGGCGTCCCGGACAGGATGATTCTGTTCGGTGTTCGCAGCTCTTTGCAGTAGATCGTGATTGCAGTGTTCGGATTACGAATCTTGTGCCCTTCATCCAAAATAGCATATGACCAGTCGACCGGTATTAAGAGAGGGGCATAGCTCTGGAGGCCTGAGTAGGTGGTGACAAGGACGCCGCCTTTCTCGAGAACCGGATGAACGAGCTTTCGAGCGTTCTTTTGCGCCGCTGTCAAGGGCTGGTTGCGTCGACTTGGATCCCAGACTTCGTCGAGCAGTCTCTCTTCTCTACTTGCCTCATTTTGCACGTTGATCATACCACTGCCAGAAGAGTGCAGGATGCTGACTCTGAGGGCGGGCCACCAGGTGTGGAACTCGTTGACCCATTGCTTCATGACTGTAGCTGGACAGACTACAATTACGGGTTTATCAAGCTTCCTGCTATAATGCATGCCCGCCAGAAAGGCGATGATTTGAATTGTCTTGCCAAGACCCATTTCGTCTCCAATGATGCCACCCACTTGCTGCAGGTAGAGCTCATGCAACCACTGGACGCCGGTTTTCTGGTAGTCAAAAAGTGAGGGATAAATGTCGCCAGGTATCTTGTAGCCACTGTCGAAGGTAGTGTCAGGAATTGTCGGGTGAGGCAGGTAGGCTTCTTCTGAGTCCTTCTCGTAGGTGTTCACAAATTGGTCCTCGTCTTCCTCTTCTACTCCACCTACGGCGTCCGGTAAATGACCGCTTGCACGCTCCCTTGCTCGCCTTCGCCTCCGAGCCCAACGCTGCAAGCGTGAACGATACACGTTTGGGTTGCCGTCATCCAGTCCGCGGAAGTCCTCAAGGTCTTCATTGTATGGTCCGGCCACCTTACTTTTGCGCTTCTGCTTGCCTGCCGTTACTGGCATATCGTCCTCGTCGTCGATAAAATCATCGCTCTCGTCATCAAGCACCTCGTCTTCCATCACCTCATCGTCTCCATATTCGGAACCCGATGCATCGTGCTTGATGCGCTTGGGGACGGGTTTGTCTAATCTGCGCCGCTTCCTTGGTCCATCAGAATCAAGCTCTTCGATAGTACTCCCCTCCTCGGACTCCTTCTCGAATCCCGGTCGTCTGAGATTGCGGTGGGACATGGACTTTGGATCAGATTCAGGTCCTTCGGCGAGAGCCTCGGTCTCCTCCTCAGCGTCCAGAAGTGCACCCGACAATGTCTCGGCAGATTCACCATGACTCGACAGGCCGAATTTGGAAAAAGGAGTAATCTTGCCAGTTCTGATCAAGAAGGCTCTCTGACTTTCATTTGGGAGCTTGCCAGAAGGAGCTGGTTGCTGCGACGATGTAGTGGCCTCGCTCTGACGCTGTTTCATCCTCTCCTCAATCTCTGCAAGGTCGTTATCGAGTTCTTGAATGTCACCATCAAGGCGGTCATTTTCGACCTTCAGCTTGGCGCGCCTGGTAGTGCCTATCGGCTGCTGTATCTGGTCATTGTTCATGCGCACCTTGGCTAGCAGCTTCTTCTTTTGCTCCTGCACCTTGTCGAGTCTCTGCTGCTCTCGCTGGTTCGCTTGCTCCGAGAGCAAACGATCTGCTTCACGGCCAATGTTGCGCTCCAAGTCATCTTGGTCTTGTACTTGTGCATTTAGGCTCTGCAAGACATCACTCTCATCCCTAGCAAGTCCAGGTGGCTCTATTTGGGTCTGCTTGTTAGCATCACCAACGTCCACCTGGTCCTGAGAGGGGCCATTTATGGCACCAGAATCGGACGTATTGGACATCTCGATTCTGCTACCGTCCACCAGACCTCGACAATAAGAGGAGGAGCACCTTGACGCAAAGAGGAAGGATGAAGTCGCCGCTCGTCACGGTAGGATCGATGATGAGGACAGCGAGGGCAAGACTCATGGAGAGAGACTATGACTGATTCAGACTAGCTTGAGCGGGTCAATGTCGGCCAATAGAGTAGAAGGATCCTTGCTCTGAATTCTAGCGGACGTTACTCTAGGAGCAACAACGAAGTGTCGCGAGTCGACGCAGATGGACGGTAGAATTAGGAAACGCCTAGTTAGAGTAATTGTAGCGATAGAATAATGCTCGTTTGCAGTCATTATTCCATAGCTAGGCATTTCACATGGAGTTCATGAAGGTGGTATCTGGCTTGGCACTGGAGCCTCTGGAACGCGGGCTGCGAAAGAAGCAGCATGCTCGGGGCGGCTCCCTCTGGCTGCTTCACGCTCATCTTATTAATCCCTGGAGCGGTCTTTGTTGTCCGATCCGTGCACTCAACGCAAAGGCGGGCACAACTCACCTGTCGCAAAATCCACCCATCTCCTGTACTTCGCTGTAAGAAATCGTGGGTGCATACCTGCGGTTCAAGCAGCTTTACTCAGCCTGAGTATCAAGCGCTCGCGGCCCAGCTGAGATCTGCGACGTCTGACCAGTAATACTGCCGCCGAGCACAATTCACCTCCGCCAATTTCACCTTTTCGACGCCTGCCTTCCCTCACCCGACCAAGATGCAGCATTGAAGACATCTGATCCATGGACGATGCATAGTCACCGCCGCTCTGCCGTACAGTCTCGCTCTGAGTCTGACTGTCAGCTTGCGCGATCCGACTTCGCTTTGACCAAGCCACGTCAGGGACCACGAAAGTGAAGGATTGGTCTCGCAAGTCTGCTCCAAGCACCCCAACAGCCCTAGTCACACTACCAGACACTGGTGTAATATCGATAGTGCGCGGAGAGCAGAACCAGCAGCTGTGAGCATGAATAACCTACATCTTTCCGAGAATCAAGCACAGTTCAGACAGGCCAGCAACCTCGAGGCCGCAAGCCGCTCTGATCAACCCTCCAGTCTGCAGGAAGGCTTTGCGTACGAGCCCAAGTACGAGCCCTACCAGCGATCCCTGGCGAACGCGAATATGGCAGCGATGAACGCCAACGCCAGCGCCAGCATTCCCTCGCAGGAATATCCACGCAACGGCGAGGCCGATGTCCATATGGAAGACGCAGATCCATACAACAGATCGAAGTACCCTTCGCGGCCCAGTCATCATCATCATCGACTGTCGGCGCAATACATGCAGGAGAGTCCAGCGGCCCAAAGGTATTCTCCTATGAACCTCTCTACTACCCAAGCTCATCTTTCCAGTCCCAAGTCGCAGCAAACGAGCTCCTTCAACTACAACATCCATACCCCCACTTCGCGACAATCTCCTACTCGAACGTACAGCAGCGATCGCTACGGCGAACCCCCAACTCCGAGCAGATTTAACTCCCAGTACCTGCCTTCCTTGCAGCGGTCCGACATGAGCCCCGACTCCTACTTCGGCACTTCTGCGCCCACTCAGTCAATGTCCTCAAGAGACGCCCGCTCGCCTGGCTCCTCCAGTCAAGCGCCGCAGCCGAGTCTCGGCCCTGTCCCACGATTTCGAAAGGTGCACAGCATGCAGGACATCCAGCACAAGGTCAACCAGCAACCTCTATACAGGCGTGCCGACCCTGAAGGAGGCTTTTTGAGTCCTCTACAAGCGCTGACTACCCACCTGCCGGCCACTTACCGAATCTGTAACCCAGGCTTCAAATACGAGTCCTCCCGTAACCCGAGGCGAGTCCTGACCAAGCCTAGCAAGGGTGTAAAGAACGATGGCTACGATAATGAAGATAGTGACTACATTCTCTACGTCAATGACATCCTTGGAAGTGAAGAGGCAGGCCACAAAAACAGATACTTGATCCTGGATGTGCTTGGCCAGGGTACCTTTGGCCAGGTGGTGAAATGCCAGAACCTGCGGACGCAGGAAGTGGTGGCAGTCAAAGTCATCAAGAACAAAACTGCATATTTCAACCAGAGTATGATGGAAGTGTCTGTCCTCGATTTGCTGAACCAAAAGCTAGACAAAAACGACGATCACCATCTATTACGGCTGAAGGACACTTTCATCCACAGACAGCATCTCTGCTTGTGTTTCGAACTGTTGAGCGTCAACCTATACGAGCTCATCAAGCAGAATCAATTTCGTGGCCTCAGCACCACTCTTGTTCGCGTCTTTGCACAGCAGCTGCTCAATGGCCTTACACTGCTGAACAAAGCACGCTTGATCCACTGCGACCTCAAACCCGAGAACATTCTTTTGAAGAATTTGGAAAGCCCGATCATCAAGATCATCGATTTCGGGTCCGCTTGCGATGAGCGCCAGACTGTGTATACATATATTCAGTCACGGTTCTATCGGTCGCCTGAGGTCTTGTTGGGCCTGCCCTACTCTTCTGCCATTGACATGTGGTCGTTAGGCTGCATCGTGGTGGAACTATTTCTGGGCTTACCACTTTTCCCCGGTTCCTCTGAATACAACCAAGTCTCCCGGATCACTGAAATGCTCGGCCTGCCGCCGACTTGGATGCTTGAGATGGGCAAACAGTCAGGCGAATTCTTCGAGAAGACCAGTGATGAGTTCGGTCGGAGAGGCTATCGCCTGAAAAGTATGGAGCAATATTCTCGTGAGCACAACGTGAAGGAGCAACCGAGCAAAAAGTACTTCCAAGCGACGACGCTGCCAGATATCATCAGGAGCTATTCAATGCCAAGAAAGAACATGAAACAAGCTGAAGTCGAACGAGGTAAGTGAACGCATTTACATGTCTAATAGATGCTGACCGGGACAGAAATGAACAATCGTGTTGCATTCATCGACTTCGTCCGAGGACTGCTCAACATCAATCCTCTTGAGCGATGGACACCGCAGCAGGCGAAGCTGCATCCTTTCATCACACAGTCCAAATTCACGCAGCCGTTCGTGCCTCCAATGAATTTGAAGAATGCTTCAGGCAAGCCTCCACCACCTGGTGTGCAACAGCAACAGCAAGCAGAAGCCCTAAGTAAGCAGAGAGCTGCTCAGGCCGCTCAGGCAGCGCAGGCACAAGCGGCGGCGGCTGCTGCCAGTCAATCAGCATATGCTATGCAGATGAACCAATACCCGCAACAAGCTTACTCACAGCAACCACCAGCATATGGCAATATGCACGGCGCTCCACAACAAGGAGCGCCTCCACCGTATCCTTCGACGAACTACGCACCGATGGGCATGGTCAATCAACCAGGACAGATGGCTGGTAACCATTACGGAGCGCAACAAAGTTTGTATGCCCAGGCCACACAGCGAGCAGGCAGACAGCGAGCTGCTACCATGGACCAGTCAGGCGGAGGTATCCCTGCTGCAATTCAAAGGGTAGCAAGCCACCTCGATCCCAACCAGCCAATTCGACTGCAGCCCAGTCCTGCATATTATCCTCCGCCTGCGGATACGTACATGGACTCTCCATCCTCGAACCGCCGACGGAATAGTAGGAATCAGCGGAATAGAGACTTCATTCGCACGCTCGAGGACGGTGCAATGCAGCAGTGGCACTGATTTCAGTCAACGATGTCACAAATCACGATGATGCCTAGAGCTTCTAGATCTACTGCAAAACGGGGTTGCGCATGTCATCGGACTGCTCAACACAATAGACCGCATAACCTCCAAAGCACAATAGCATTCCACGAAGCCGACGCCGAGAGGGTTCGTGGTGTATAGGACGGACGCTCGGTGAGCAGAGCCACAACATCCTGTCACCGAGGTTTACCACAGTGGACTTTGCCCTTTCGCGATACCCGCCCAGCCTACGGTACGGGATCAGTAAAGACTACGTGATTGAGGCGGCTACAGGCAGTACCGTATAGAATCGCGTGGACACGGGGCGGCGCAGACACGCGAGAAAAATCGTTGCGACACGCGCACCTTGCATGCACGACCGAGCCGAGTGCAAAAGAGAAGGGCAGGAGCAGGAAGAAGAGACAAGCGCAATTGAATGGACTTGGTGAAGCACTTGCGGGAAACCGACGGATTCGAAGGAGGTGCTCTTTCTGAGTAGTAACTTAGCTTCTGGTCTTTACCTTCAGTGAAGAACAGCTCAGCCTGCTTACTGCTGGCGCTGCACAATATCATAGTGTATCCATTTCGTCAATAGCCTTGTCTTTTTAGCGAGGCCGTATAGTCACGCTAGTAGTGACGCCTGATGTGGGGCGATTGTGTGTGAGCGCGAATCACATGTGCTTGGCATAATTTTGCAGTCGCAGACCGACCCAACATCAACCACATACCTCGCCTCTTGTCTCTCATTGATAACTCGATCGATCAACTTCAAGATGTCTTCACGATTCTTTACCGGCGGCGACAGTGACAGCGAGTCCAGCTCCTCAGAAGAGGAAGAGCTCTATCAACGACCAGAGGAATCCGCGGAATCATCGTCCGAGGAGGAGGAAGAAGATGAGGAGGGATCTGGAGACTCCGACGATGACGACCTCAAAGGCGGTGCCAGTCGTTTCTTGAAGCCTAGTGTCGGCGGGGAAGAGTCGGACGACAGCGATGAGGACGAAGGCGAAAGAGTGGTCAAGTCGGCAAAGCACAAGCGGCTAGACGAAGTACAGCAGACGGTCAACAAAATCGAGAATGCGCAGAAGAACCAGGACTGGTCGATAATATCGTCAGGTAAGTCAAAGACGGAGACTGTCGTGATGCTGATCGTGGATTGACATAAGGGCAGAATTCGACAATCTGAACAGACAAGTACAGAAAGTCATCCAACAAGGTGGCACGCCAAAAACATACATCAAAACCATCGCCGACCTCGAAGAACTCGTCAATGAAACCAACGAGAAGCAGAAAAGCAGCGGCAAGAAAATGAACGCTAACAATGCTCGAGGCTTCAATGCCATGAAGCAAAAGATCAAGAAGAACAACAAGGAGTATGTTTCAGAGGTCGACAAGTACCGGCAAGATAAAGATGCTTTCATGGAGTCGGAAGATGAGGAAGAAGAGCAGCCTGCACCCAAAGCGGCACGAAGGGATCGCCAACTTGGTGCTCAGCTGGATGCCGAACTCGACGACGAAGGCTTTGCGACTGTGGGCAGAGGCGGTAGAGCACTCGTTTATACTCCAGAGAGCATTCTGAAACACCTTCGAACCATCATCGAATCCAGAGGAAGGAAGAACACAGACCGTCAAGAGCAGATAAGGATCATGGAGAGACTACTTGAAGTGGCCCAGACTTCATACCAGAAAGTTCGAGTGTTACTCACGATCGTCTCAACCAGATTTGATGTCACTGCTACCTCCGTCCAGAATTATATGTCCCAGGAGCAATGGAAAGGTGCGCAGCGAGAATTCGCTTTGCTGCTAGAAACCCTGGAGCAGAATCCCTGGTTGGTGGTCATCGAGGGAGCCGAGGAATGGGAGGATGACGACAAGCAACCGCCCACCGATAAGCTTTTCAAGGTTCCTGGAAGCGTCGTGTCTCTCCTTGAGAGGCTAGATGATGAGCTCACCCGTTCGCTGCAACAGACAGATCCTCACACGGCTGAATATATCGAGCGTCTAAGTGACGAACAAGCCCTATACGACGATATAGTACGAACCTCGATTTACTACGAGACGGTTGGCAAGAAGCCTGAAGTTGGCAAGCAAGTAGATGGTATTAACAGAATTGCCATTCGAAGACTGGAGCACATCTACTTCAAGCCAGTACAGGTCGTCAAGATCTTAGAAGAGAAGACATGGGCTGCCCTTCCATCGAACCTCAACTCAGAGCTTACCCCTCGAGGCAAGTATACAGAAGTCGAGCCACTTGTGCAGGCCCTGTGCACCTTTCTCTTCGAGAACAGCGAGGGCATAATCCGAGCACGTGCCATGCTGTGCCAGATCTACTTCCTCGCCCTTCAAGACCACTTCTACAGAGCACGAGATCTCATGCTCATGTCTCACCTTACAGAGAACATCGCTAGCTTCGATGTCAGCACACAAATTCTCTTCAACAGGACGCTGGTACAAACCGGCCTTTGCGCCTTCCGAGCCGGTCTCTGTTATGATGCACAAGGTGTTCTGCAAGAAATTTGCGGCTCGGGGCGACAGAAGGAGCTGCTTGCCCAAGGTGTGATGATGCAGCGATATAGCACAGTCACACCTGAGCAAGAACGACTCGAAAGACAGCGCCAGCTCCCCTTCCACATGCACATCAACCTCGAATTGCTGGAATGCATTTACCTTACCTGCAGTATGCTCCTCGAAATCCCACTTTTAGCGCAAACAGGCTCGTCGCCAGAGGTTCGAAAGCGAGTCATTTCAAAGACTTTTAGACGTATGCTTGAGTACGCCGAGCGACAAGTTTTCCAGGGGCCACCAGAAAACACAAGGGACCACGTCATGCAAGCAGCCAAAGCTCTAGCAAGTGGTGACTGGAAAAAATGTCAAGAGCTTATTGCAAAGATCGCTATCTGGGACCTATTAGGCAATGACAAGGACAAGATCAAAGCTATGCTGTCTGAACAAATTCAGGAGGAAGGTCTGCGGACGTATCTCTTCACCTATGCCCCATACTATGACACGCTTTCAATCAGCACACTTAGCGGCATGTTCGAGCTCGATGACAAGAAGATTGCTGCTGTTGTCTCGAAGATGATTAGCCATGAGGAACTTGGGGCTGCACTTGATCAGGTCAATGATGCGGTCGTGTTCCGGAAGGGGGTAGAATTGTCCAGACTACAAAGCCAGATCGTATCGCTGTCGGACAAGGCGATGGGGATACTGGAGTCAAATGAGAAAGTACTGGAGACAAGAACGGCAGGCACGACAAATGCTTTCCAGAGAGATCAAGGTAGGGGACGAGGTCGTGGCGGCGCGAGGGGTGGTATGGCTGGACGAGGAGGATTGGGAGGGGGTAGGGGACGTGGCGGACAAGGGTTCACTGGTGGCGTGCTCGGTGGCGCCATTCGCACCTGAGAGCATGCTTACCTACATGATGGAGATATGTCCCTGTCTCATTAATGGCTGGGGGTTGCTATGCAGGCATAGCTGGGCACATCTCGGCGAGAGTCTTGTTATGCCGCGTCGCCTCTGTTTGAGGCTGAATCCACGCGGATAAATACAAGCATGATGGTATTCGAAGAGATTTCGTATCACACGACGTTTTCGTCGCCCCTGCATGGATAAATCGGTCTGCAAACCATAAATCACGGCAACTTCTCAATCTGTACAAGTAGGTAGTCCCTACTTCTTGGTTCCGGTCTCCATCGAGAGCCAAAAGCATCTTACGCAAGCACGCCACGTTTGAGGGCTTCTTTTTCTGGGGTAACATGCATTGCGCTTGCTTGCTTGGTGTCCTGGCTTTTTATCGTCAGCCAAGCCAATAGATATGCTTTCACAGCAGGCTCGGTGGGCGCGCTGCCGAGCTTGCCGACACAGCAAGCCCCGTTGGTTCAATGGCGCTTCGAGGCTCGGATGTTGTGCTCTGGAATTTCGAAGAACCCTAGTCTTATGTTAAATTCTGCATAAGACCAGAATAACGCCAGCTACTGGATATGCAATTCCTTTGACGGGCTAAATAACACACTTCGGTCTGAAGAGGATCATCAGCATCCACAGGAAGGCTGCGCGGTAAGCTTTCGTCGTGGACGCAGAAGCGGACTATTTTTCCATCTCCATCTGCGCCGTAAGCTCGGCACCGCCCCACAGCCTCATACACCGCGTCCCAACGTTTGCTGATGTCTCAAAAACACATAGACTATTAGTACCCCTCAACGCGGATGGCATTTCACATGTGAGGCATATACGTAGGGTCAACAGAATGACGACTCGAGCCAAGTGGCTGATGGAAGGAAAAGCCTCCTAAATGAACCACTGAGTGAGGACTCTAGACATTTGGGTTTCGAGAGACTAGCAGTACCACAGCTTGTTTGGCATAGCAGCAATAGCCTGGCGAGGCCTTCATAAATTGCTTAAGTTCTGTACAAAAAGCGATCCATTATTTTCCTCTCTGGGTACCACTACATGTGGGAAAGTACAGTAGCTCCGGCCGGACAGCCCAAATGGCCGGTTATGCACGCTTTGCTGTTGATCGCTATGTTGATGCTACTACGGGCTACTTCTTGACTCTAATCGATATGTACTTGCTCATAGCGATGGTAGAATTATGAATATGAGGTTTATTACATATTATTATACGTTGTTGTTGGGGTATTGTCGTCGACAAGATGGTTAGCAGTTTGGTGAGTAAGCGTGCAGCAGCGGCCTCTTTAGATGCCCGGCCGGAGAGTACGGTAGGATCCCGAGCATTTCTCCAAGCCCAAGGTCTCGAGGCGAAACAGCAAAAGGAAGAGTCAGCATCCACGAGTCACCACCAAATATCGCCAGAATCATCGAGTCAGACGACGTCGTGTCATGCCGCCACGTGCCTGGAAATCCTCTGGCTATCTGTGGTTGGCTCGGTGAGTTAGTTCATACAAGCCAAACCCACTGCTTGCGCTTGCTGGAAATTGATAGGCGAACCTTCCGAAGTCGAGCTTGAGTCCTCAAACCATTTTGGGATGATCTAACGGGATACATGTAGCCAGTCACGTGTGTTGGTCCCGGAAACCGATGAAGGTACAGTATATACATAATATCTAGCCCTGTACCCGAGTAGGAAGTCTTCACATAATGATATCTGAAGAACTCTAGCATTTGAGCGACCAGCATGATTCCTGTTGCACTAAAGGCGACAGGCCCAGAATGCCGGGGTAGTGGGTCACACTGACAGCTCCAGCTTGCAGCTGCGGTTTCGAGATTTTGGCGCTAAAGCCGAGCCACGAGCATTAACTGCACATCATGCACCAACATGGTCTAGCGTAGCATCTCTCCAAAAAGCTCACAGCTTTCGAGATGTCCTCACCTTGCTTCTTGAAGCAGAGCGGCTCGTGCTAAGACCTCGCATGCGTCGATAACTCCAGCCCATCCCTGGGGTTGGTCTCCCCAGACCCCAGTCCGCGATCAAAATCCCCGCTACAATCCACAGCTCGCTGACGAAAATTTCCAACAATCTTTGCCTGTTTGGTGCTCCAAATATGCCTCTGTGCAGATTTCAAGCAGTTCGAGAGCAGAGTTGGTGGAGTCTGAACCCCGCCGTTGCGGTCACGCTATGTTCACTGTTTCCTGGCTACCAATCACGTTGTCAGGCCAGACCAACATGGGGACACGAGTCTGGGGTTGAGCATGCCTTGGTGGTTGCTCTTCATGGCCACCAACCCCGATCGCAACCGATTTACTCGGAGCCCTGCCTTCCACCTCGAAACTTAGTCCCATAGATCGAGTTGAAAACAATGGATCTCCTCCATGGTATCTTGCTAATGCCCCTCCCGCTCCTACTCGTTCAGAGTGTGCTCTTTCTTGTCTGAACCTGCTACGTTTCTAGCTATTGTTTCCTTCGTCACGTCGCCTTATTCCGCATGCTCACTGCTTTATAGCTTTGCGAAGAGGAGGACCGGACGTCACGGACCAACAACATCCATCATGGTCACCGCCGCTATAGCAATGCCGCAGCCCGTACAGCCTGCTTCGGCCACTGCTTCCAAGAGGAAGTCAACAGTGGCTGGCTTACCAGTTAGCGGCCGGCCAGTGAAGAGGCGAGCTTCCAAGGCTTGTCAATGCTGCCGGTCAAGGAAAGTCCGCTGTGATGTTGTTGAAAGCGGCATCCCCTGCACCAACTGCAGGCTGGACGAGGTCGATTGCTGCGTCACAGAGGGTAAGCGAAGGAAGAAATCCTCCATTGACACCGAAATCCTGCATCAGCACTCTCCAAATGAGTCGGTGGAGGAACGAGAAGAGCTATCCCAATTTCCCATGCTTGACGATATCGACGGGCTTCAGGACCTGTCCATGCCTCTGCAGCACTTGCAGTCGCCTACGGGTACTCTGAACCCTCTCAAGCAGGAGCTGAGCAGCCACCAGCCGCATATGCTGTGTAAGTAGCCATGCGGCCTCCCTTGTCCGCTGCTAAACGTTGTGCAGATCAGAATCAGGCACTGCGATTGACTCCGGAAGAACGAACACGACGACTTTCGATCTTAACAGCACGAGGCATTCCTGTACAAAACCCGGCAGTACTCACACCTCCGTACTTCCCACCCTTTCAGCTTCCGAAAGGGGTCCATCTGCCCAACTTCGTTCCGGCCCTCCCCAACCGAATCCTCGCTGAAGACTTGGACTATCTGCAAAAGAAGGGAGCTCTCCTAATCCCTGAGACTAATGTGAGAGACGAGCTCTTGCGATGCTACGTGCAATACGTTCACCCATATCTACCACTTCTTGACTTGGACGAATTCCTCACTGCAATTCAGAAGGACGATGGGTCCAGCACGATCAGCCTCCTGCTATTTCAAGCGGCGATGTTTGCTGCAACAGCTTACATCGATATGCGATATCTTAATGCTCAAGGCTACGACACACGCAAAGCAGCTCGAAAAGCTTTCTTCTCACGTGTCAAGCTCCTATACGACTTCGACTATGAGATTGATCGAGTCGTAGTCGTGCAATCCGTCTTACTCATGACGTACTGGTACGAGAGCCCAGACGACCCAAAGGATGTGTGGCACTGGCTGGGCGTTGCAATCTCCTTGGCCCGCACGATTGGCCTCAATTGCGACACTAGCGCCTCCCCGTTGTCTCTGGGAAAGCAAAAGCTATGGAAGCGAATTTGGTGGTGCTGCTACATCCGAGATCGACTGGTAGCGATCGGTATGAGGCGACCGATCCGCATTCAAGAAGAAGAATTCGATGTCCCAATGCTCGAAGTGTCAGACTTTGACACGCAACCTCTCGGGGCTGAGCTCAATCGAATGATTGGTGGCTGCTCGGCGGTGAGGGACTCTTCCAAGCGGGAGCTGCTGGCCCAGATGTGTATCGGGATGGTGCGCTGCTGCCAGTGTATCACGCGTGTGCTTTCTGCACAGTACTCCATGCTCGGACACAGACTTGGAGCGACACAAGAGACAACAATGCGCCTTGTGCCTCGGAGATCAGCAGCTGAGCCGTTGGAGGTGATCAACTGCGATCGAGAGCTGGAGCAATGGTATGAATCGCTACCACTCGAGCTCCGATATTTCAAGAACAAGACGCCTCGAGAGCAGAACGTGCAGAACGACGGCGAGGTGCTCAACCTGCACCGAGCACTCTTGACTGGCGTGTATTTGACTGCCACAAGCGCTCTGCATCGACCACAGATGATGCCAGCTATGCCGAATCTCATCATTGCTCCAGAGCTGAAGGAACTGTCGAAGCGACGAGTCAGGGAAGCAGCGAGCGCAATCACAGATGTCTTCCGAGACCTCTACGTACGAGATTCCATCCGATTCCTGCCAAATACGGGAGTTACGATCTTGCTCCCAGCCATCATCGTGCATCTGCTCGACATCAAGTCGCCAGATTCAGCCACTCGCCAGCTTAGCGTTCGCCGCTTCCAGTTCTGCATGCAAGCACTTGAGAAATTACGAGACCTGTACGCTTCAGCGGACTTCGCTTTCTCCTTCCTCGACGCGGCGATCAAGAAGGCCGACGTGCCTGTCCATGACGCGAGCCGCAATCACGGTTCGCCACGAGACCATCACCAGCACTCGCACAGCGTACCAAGGACTATGGGCAGCAGCAAGTTGCAAGACCGAGCACATCTAGCGACACTAACGCCTCCACCAGACTTACCGACCATGCATTATAATTCTGCTAGCGACGATAGCTACTTCGCCAATCTACACGCTATTCGCCATGGTTCCTTCAGCGCCCTGACGCCACCGTTGTCGGACAGGATGCCACATATGTCCCAAGTAGCCATGACGGGTGGCGCAGCCGTTTCGCTCATCGACATGGATCACATGTACCATTCACCCAACTCTAGCATCCACGATGAGGCGATGGGGATCAACTGTACGGCAGGCTACGTCGAGGCTGACAAGCTGATGGACTTTGACAACTGCAGTGTGGTTGATGAGGAGGCTATGGAGAACGACTTCGACCGGCTGATCAACCTTGAGGGTGGTGTCGGAGTAGACTCAATCTTCTCAGACTCATTTGCTGGAGGTGTCGACAGCCGTACCGCTGGGAACATCAGCAGCGTATGCGGTGATGGTAAGTTGTGGACTGGCATGACTATGCCCGTACTTGAAGGGGAGGATATGGTCCCGCCTATTCTAGATGGGTCAGCACATGAGCTGCCAGAGGAGGTGGCAGAAAAGTTGACTGCTGCCATAAGCGAGACGAGGCAGCTCAGGGAGAGCTTGGCGGAGAGCGAGGACAGCGAAGGCGGCGCTCATGATGTGAATGAAGGCTGATGACGAAGATGACGAATAGAGGGCTGCACTGTAGCCACTGGCTAGAACAAAGTCACGGCCTTCTTCCTAACAATTGTACATGGGCCTCTACTAGAATAGATTGTGCATAAAAGTGTAACGTCCGAGCACAATACACATATATTACCACATTACTCAAAATCCTCTCGTTGACATGGACAAAGCAGATATCATCGACGCTACTCTAACTTCTCGGTTGTATGTGAGTCCTATGGAAAGGCGCAGGCGAGAGTCAGTGTAGTCAAGGCTTAAGGAGCGGAAGGGGTTGAAACGTCATGGCGTTTGTTCACACCCGCCCATTGCCCGACGGCCGCGCGTGTGGTGCCCTCCATTGTCAGAGGTGACCTCTCCACCAGCCAATGCACGCTCATACTGGTTGAGATTTGTAACTACTCAGGGCATTCACTCATTCAAGTCCCCAATGTCGAACACTGACCGGCTGTGCGGGTGGCTGTCTCCGAGATGAGCAACAATGCCTCTGCCTCGTTCTACCAAAGCGCCAACAGCACCAACAGCACCAACAGCAGTACTTCTACCTTAAGGCCCCGAAACAACCGCCTTATATCATACGAAGATGATTCTGCACAGACGACAGTAGCAAGAACTACCTCTACATCTGCCACGAGCACACCACATGACTGCCGCCGGCCATCCCCATCCCCAGGCCCATCCACAGGCCCATCCCCCTCGGCTGGCGACAGCAGAGGCATATCGAAGGCTAGACTTCAACCTGCTTACCCACGCAACCACAAATGGAACACGTCCGACAATGTCGAGCGACGGGCGTCGAGTGGGATATGGGAGTCCTGGCCCTCCATCCAAGGCATCGCATCTACTTTCCTCGGCAGCGACGCATCAACGAACACCAATAGTAGCGGGAAGGGTCCCATGAAGAGAGCCAACAGCACGAACGCGAACAAGGACAGCGCCAATGACCGCATGGTGCAAGATAAGAGTTACAACTTCAAACAGACGCAACCAGAATGGGGTCCAAGATCTCAGAAAGAGTCTAAGCCTACCTCGATCGAAGAGCAGAAGGCTCTACTACAAGCGAAAAGGCGCGAGGCACTACTCGCGCAGAGCGTAGAGAGTAGCCGAGACTCGCTTGGTAGGTACAAGCGCAAGGACTCGAATGCCAGTGTACGCTCACCTGTCGAGAATGAGACCGATATCCTAGTCTACAGACACAAGGTCCAGCCCAACGATACAATGGCCGGCGTCGTGATCAGGTACTCATGTCAGCAAGAAGCCTTGCGAAAGGCGAACCGATTTTGGCCGAATGACAATATCCAAAGACGCGACTGGGTTGTGCTACCTGTTGACGCCTGCTCGATAAGAGGGCGGAAGACAGGTGGTCCGTACGTTGACGGACTAGCTTCACAGTCTCACTCTCCGACGCTGGGAGAAGCTACGAGCACTAATGGTGCCAACGACGTAACCACCGAGCCACCAGCATTGGCAGAGGAGGGAAGTGAGTTCAAGCACGACTCATGGGTTCTCCTTCCTTCCCAACCTCAGCCAGTAGAGATTCTGCGTATATCCAAAAGAGCCTTAGGCCACTTCCCACCCGCACGAAGGAAATCGCCAAACAGATCTCAGCCGAGCACGCCTTTAACAGACAGCACCACATCAACACCCAAGACGAGCTTCGATATGTTGAGGCATCCGCCCACCCATGCCGCGCAGCAAGCAGCACAGGCACAACTAAGTCAGCAGCTAGCCACGAGCCTAAGCTTGGACTCGAGCCCCAGCAGGGGCTCCAGCATACCACGGTACCTCATGGAATCGGGTAGGTCACGCTCAAGCAGCACCGTCAGCGCCTCGCATGGCTTGTCTCATAACGCCTTCATGAATGCTCTGTCAGGCCCAGGAGGAGTCGGGGCTTTGCGAGGACTCAGGACGGAACGAGCGCGGCCTGGACCGGCCGAAGATCCGCTGAACAAAAAGTTTGCCCATTACATGCCTGAGTACCTGCCGCCAGATCATCCTGACTATACAGGATCGGACAAACTGAGACCACCGAACGCGCGGTCGGCAAGCACTTCCTGGAGTGCGTCGATGAACCCCTCCTTGCGAGCGACACCACGAGCGAGTATGGATAGCATCAGAAGCACGCGGTCGAACAGCTCAAGTGTGCCAGCTGCTATCGCGGGGTGGATGGGGAAGGTGGCGAGTAGTCCGATGCGGAAGAAAGCAGACCTAAGGCTTGAGAGGGATGATATGGGTCTAGCTTTGAGCGGGATTGGGGAGGCAGACGCGGACGCGGATCTCATTGAGCTGTCGGATACCCCCGACGAGGTATCAAGGCAGTTGCACGATGCTGTGGAGGAGGTGACGCCAGTTGCAACACCCACAATAGCAATGGAAGGGGCGGGCAGCTCAGTTGAGGAGCTCATGAATGAGCGATTTCCTGTGCGTGGGAGAGTTAGAAAGGCTTATGAGGCCGATTAAGCAGATCTAGACATGTCATCACGATGGGGACATCTCGACCGATACGTCAAGCGATTGCGAGACATGTTTCGGCGCCGCAGTCGGATATTCCTGCCTGAGGCGTGAACAGATCACCGCAGTGCCAGCCCAGCTTCCCGCCAAAACTTCGGCCGAAGCCAGCCACTTCTCGGCATGGCGTGACGCGTGGGGTGGAGCCAGATGTCGCGAAGAGCACTTTAGTCGCGTCCCACGCGTACTTCGCGTGGCACCTCTATATCGTTCAAAGTCGTGTCTCTTTCTACTCAGCTCAGCTTGCATGTATACTTTCCTTTAGCAACATTAGCCTTGTAGCGGTTTCTGGTTACCTTGCATTCGGCTACCATGTCTCACCGCTCAGCACTGGCTGCACTCCGAGCTGCTCGAGCAGGAGGCAAGTCACGACTCGACAGCTACCAAGTCCAGGAGCAGGGCAGCATCTACGAAGAGGTCGACGAAGAAGGATACAAGAAAGTCGTCCGGTCACGTCTGAACCAGGACGACTTCGTTGTTGACGACAATGGCGAAGGTTATGCCGACGATGGACGCGAAGAATGGCAGACTGAACGACAGTATTACAGCTCTGAAGAGGAGGATCAGCCGACCAGAGGGAAAGCTGGCAAGAGAAAACGCGAAGAGGATGTGGAGCGAGCAGCAAAGACGAACCACAAGATTATGAATTTCTTCAGCAATGGGACAACTACCACTGCCCCTAAGCCGAAGGTGAGGTGCACACGCATTGGAATCCTGATTTCAGGCTAACAATCCCAGGTTGTGACGACAGCAGAAGACGAAGCTTTCATGGCAGACCTTCTCGGCGAAATTGACACCAATGTGGTTTCGGCTCCTTCGTATAATCGCAAAGCTATTAAGACAGACTCGCGTCGAAAAGTGCGCATCTTGTCACCTCCTCCCACGCAGAAGAGGGACACCAAAACTAGGAATGTCGTTCCGGCACCCGCGCCCCTGGCTGAGAGCACCCCTCCTCCTCGCGATTTCGACGATGACGACGTGCAAATCATGGCCGACGACGATGTCCCCATGAGTGACCCACTACCATCTTCGCCCGTTGCGAAGGCTGTTGAGCGAAAGGCCAAAGTCCAAGTCAAGGAAGAAGAGGAAGACGAAGACATGATGGATGTTGCCGAGGCCGTCGGCGGCAACAACAACCTGCAGACCAAGCGCATCAACATGAAAGGTTCGAGGCCACCTCCAAAGATCCAGCAGCTCCCTTCGCCACAGTCTTCTTCTCCCCCAGCGTCAAGTGGTGCCGCAGTAGATGCAGATGCATGGAACAATGTCACCAGCAAGCTAGCTCTGGTCAGCAGTCCAGCATCTCAGACACATTCCTTTGGCAAGATGATGCCCCAGGACGCCCTTGAAGAAGATGGCAGCCTACGAATGTTTTGGATGGACTATGCCGAGATTAATGGTAGTCTCTGCTTATTTGGCAAGGTCAAGCACAAACGCTCCGGGCAGTACCTGAGTGCCTTCGTCAAGATCGACAACATCCTTCGCAAGCTTTATTTCTTGCCCCGACAACACAAGCACAAGAATGGTCGAGAGACGTCAGAAGAAGTTGACATGGACCATGTCTACCAAGAGGTCGACAACTTGATGTCGAGGATGAAGGTCACCACTCGAAAGGTCAAACCCTCCACACGTAAATACGCCTTTGAGCTACCAGATGTACCAAAGGAAGCAGAATATCTAAAACTGCTTTACCCCTACGATAAGCCTGCCTTGCCGATTGAGCAGGAAGGAGAATCTTACTCCCGCGTCTTCGGCACAAATACAGCACTGTTCGAGCAGTTTGTGCTTTGGAAAAACATCATGGGCCCATGCTGGCTCAGCATCCAAGATGCAGATTTTTCTGCAGTCAACAACGCCTCGTGGTGCAAGCTGGAGTGTGCCGTGACGAAGCCGGCAGCCATCTCCGTTGTGTCGGAAAGCGAACATCTTGAAGCCCCACGACTCACACTGATGTCCCTCGCTTTCCGGACTCAACTCAATGCAAAAGAGAACAAGCAAGAGATAGTCATGGTCTCAGCTCGTGTGTACGAGAATGTCTCGCTCACTGACACAACGCCGCCCGACCAACTCCCCTCCGAAACGTTTACAGTCATGCGTCCATCAGGCACCAACACCAGCTATCCGATCGGCTTCGAAGCGGACACGAAGAAAACACCGGGAAAGTGGTTCCTGGAAAAGTCCGAGCAATTCCTCCTGTCGAAATTCCTAGCCCTCTTCGAGCGCATGGACCCGGATGTGCTTCTGGGCCATAATCTCCAAGAAGTGGACTACAGCACTCTGCTCTCCCGCCTCCGCGAAAAGAAAACACCAGGCTGGCATCGTATTGGCCGTCTCAAACGAGGCGAATGGCCCAAGACTTTTGGCAAGACTGGTAGTGGTTTCTTCTCCGAACGGCAGATCCTTGCTGGCCGCTTGATGTGTGATCTCGCGAATGACATGGGCAAATCCCTCATGGCGAAGTGTCAGCAATGGTCTTTGACCGAGATGTGCGAGCTGTACTTATCTTCAGCCACATCCAAGTCAACACGCCGCGAATTCGACACGAACACCGCTCTGACGACCTGGGCCAGCACGAGAGAAGGTCTGATGAACTTCGTAACGCACTGCCACGCAGACACCTACTATATAGCTGCCCTCGTCCTCCGCCTGCAAATGCTGCCCCTAACAAAAGTCCTTACAGAATTGGCAGGAAACAGCTGGGCCAGAACCCTCTCTGGTACAAGAGCTGAACGAAACGAATACATTCTCCTCCACGAGTTCTACAGGAACAAATACATCGTTCCTGACAAGGTCTATGGCAAAGGTCGTCAGACTGCCGTCAAGGCCGAGAACTTCGACGACGATGACGAAGAGGTTGCTGTGACGGGTAGCAAGAAGAAAGATAAATACAAAGGTGGTCTTGTCTTCGAGCCCGAAAAAGGTCTCTACGACAAATTCATCCTTGTCATGGACTTCAATTCCCTTTACCCGTCCATCATACAGGAGTTCAATATCTGCTTCACGACCGTGGACCGCACGCTATCGAGCAACAACGAGGCCGATGAGCAGGTTCCCGAACTTCCGCCTTCCGAGAGTGAACTTGGCATTCTACCGAAGCTTATCTCCACACTTGTGAAGCGGAGACGGGAGGTGAAGAAGTTGATGAAAGACAAGAAAGCTACAGCTGAGCAGTTGGCATTGTGGGATACCAAGCAGATGGCCTTGAAGTTGACTGCCAACTCCATGTACGGCTGTCTTGGGTACACACAATCACGGTTCTACGCCAGGCCACTCGCCATGTTAACGACATTCAAGGGCAGAGAAATTCTACGGAGCACGAAAGATCTAGCAGAAAGCAAACAGCTGCAAGTAATCTACGGTGATACCGACTCCGTCATGATAAACACAAATGCTGACAACATCCGCGACGCACTCAAAGTTGGCAATGAGTTCAAGCGCGCAGTCAACGAATCTTACAAACTGTTGGAAATAGATATTGACAACGTCTTCCGCCGCCTCCTCCTTCACGCAAAGAAAAAGTACGCAGCGATCAACATGTGTGAAGTGGATGGAACATACGTCGACAAGCTCGAAGTCAAGGGTCTCGATATGAGACGACGAGAGTACTGTGCGCTAAGCAAAGAGGCGAGTGAGAAACTGCTTAATGAGATCCTCTCTGGGGATGATGCGGAAGTTGTGCTCCAGCGGGTACATGAGTACTTAAGGGACTTGTCGAGCAAAATGCGGGAGATGCAGATCCCGACTCAGAAGTATACGATATACACGAAACTCGGCAAGAATCCCAAAGACTATCCCAACCCCGACTCAATGCCACAGGTTCAAGTCGCGCTCCGCGAAATCGCAGCTGGCCGACCGGTCCGCGTAAACGATGTAATGGGTTACATCGTTACCATGGGCAGCGAGGAGACGAAGGGCCAACCAGCGCCGAAACGAGCATACAAATTTCAGGACGTGGTGAAGCAGAACAGCGACCTTCAACCCGACATCGAGTACTACCTGTACAAGCAGATCTTCCCACCGATTGAGCGGTTGTGTGCACCAATCCCGGGAACAGATTCTGTACGACTGGCCGAATGCCTTGGTCTCGATGCCAAAAAATACGCCATCTCGGCAACTTCAGGCGGCAACGGGAATGAAACGAAGGAGATTTTCCCGCTTGAGAGCCAGATACCTGATGCCGTGCGCTTCAAGGACGCAACGCGCTTTACGCTGCGCTGCCGCGCCTGCAAGAGCGTAAGTATATTCGGCGGTCTCATCGAGTCGACCGATATGCTCACGCCTTCTGGCATCGTGTGTGCCGTGTCAGACTGCAAGAAGCCTTTCAACACGATCAGCGTCGTCTGTCAGCTCGAGAGCCAGATCCGCGAGCAAACGAGCGCGTACTACGAAGGCTGGCTGGTCTGCAGTGACGAGACGTGCAGTAAGCGGACGCGACAGATGAGCGTTTATGGTGCACGGTGTCTGGGGCCTATGGGACGTGCGGACGGACAGTGTAGGGGGAAGATGAGCTATGAGTTTGGGGAAAAGCAGCTGTATAACCAGCTGTTGTATTTTGCGAGTTTGTTTGATGGGAAGAGGATCCGGGCTGGGTTGTGCGATGGCAGGATTAAGCTTGAGGAGGGGGAGAGGGAGAAGCAGGATAGGATTGTGGTTTTGGCGGAAACGAACGGGGAGAGGTTTGCGGTGTTGAAGGGCGTTGTGGATGGGTATTTGAAGAAGTGTGGGAGGCAATGGGTTGAGATGGATAGTTTGTTTGGGTATGCGTTGAAGTGATTTGGTGTGTTTGAGAGATCGGACAGTCCTGTTTGTTGTTGGTGTGGTCAAGGCGTCTTGGATCGGCAGGCTGCATCATAATGGTGTTAAGAGGTTGGTGTTAGATATGGTCGGGTGGATGGTACGGCTTTTGCATGTCTTACTGTAAATACGAGGTTGTCCAGTTGAAGTTCTGCACTCGGGGTCCCTTTCGTGAACTTGCTTCCGCTCTATACGATTATTGTAAGTGTTTAAAGAGCGAGAATACCATGGGCGGAGATTGTAGCCGGGAGTGACGTCTCAGCCAATGAGGGGCAGGCGTGTCTTAGCGTCCCCCATTGATCCTTGTTCGACACAATGCATGCCAGTAGGACGACCTCTTAGTCAGGTGGTGCATCTCATGTAACGGTCCAAAATGTAAGCTTGTGAAGCATAGCTCATCATCGAGCTCGGTTCTGTTCTCGAAGATGGCAATTCCACGTGTGCTGGTGATAGCAGGCTCGGACAGTTCTGGTGGGGCGTAAGTGCCTCTCATTCATCGTTCGTTGACTGCAAGCAAGCGCTACTATGCCGGTGGGTGGCAGCGTTTTGGCTCGACTGTGCTGGACATGCTTGTTTGTGACTGTGTGGTGGCTACTAACAGAGTGCTACAGGGGGCTTGAAGCCGATCAGAAGGTCCTCTCTGCCCATGGCGTCTATGCGCAAACGTGTACCACGGCGTTGACGGCACAAAACACTCTTGGCGTGACGGACGTGCACATTACGCCTCCAGCTTTTCTTGCGAAGCAGATTGACGCGTGCCTCGATGACATAGGGTGCGATGTTGTCAAGATCGGAATGCTTGCCTCTGCTGCGACGGTTGAGATTGTGGCTGATAAGCTTGCTGAGTGGAGGGGACAGGTGCCTGGTGCGGCGAGAGTCGTGCTTGATCCGGTGATGGTGAGTACGAGCGGTCACCAATTACTTCCTGGTGACGCCGTGAGAGGGATGTTGGGGCGGTTGGTGAGGGGAGTGGAGATTGTGACGCCGAATGTGCCGGAGGCGGTGCTGATGCTGAAAGAGGGAAGTGAAGGGGACGACGAGGTCAGAAGTCCTGGCGATTTGGAAGGGCTTAAGATGTTGGCGAGGACGGTGCATGAGAAGCTGGGTCCAAGAGCTGTGCTGTTGAAGGGTGGGCACGTGCCGATGTGCAGGAGGAATGGGACGCTTGTGAAGGCAATGAGTGAAGAAGATCGAGAGGTTGTGGTCGATGTGCTGTACGATGGGGTAGAGGTTGAGCTGGTTGAGGGTGCGTATGCAAAAAGTCGCAACACTCACGGCACGGGATGCAGTCTTGCAAGTGCACTTGCTGCGAACCTTGCACAGGGTTTAGAGCTGAAGAAGGCTGTCAAGAGGGCTTGCCAGTATGTTGGTGTGGGGATTAACACGAGCATCAGTTTCAGCAAAGGGGCAGGACCGATCAACCACTTTCACAACATGCAAAGAATGCCTTTCGTGGAAGGCAAGTTTTTGGAGTATTTGCTTGATCGCGAGGATGTCAAGCCTGTCTGGAAGAAATATACTCACCACCCGTTCGCCAATCAGATGGGTGACGGAACGCTGCCGGTTGATGCCTTCAAGGAGTATCTGGTACAGGACTACTTGTACCTGATCCACTTTGCTAGGACCAATGCGCTGGCGGCGTACAAAAGCACCGACATGGACGCAATCACAGCTTCAGCCCAAATAGTCATGCACATTGACAGGGAGATGGAACTACATCTGGACTATTGCAAGGAATTTGGCTTGTCGAAGGAAGATATAGTCAAGCAAAAGGAGAGCCTGGCATGCGTCGCATACAGCCGGTACGTGCTTGACATTGGTCAGTCGCAGGATCGGCTAGCATTGCAAATGTCATTGGCTCCATGTCTGCTTGGGTACGGTGCTGCTGCACAGAGGCTGCATGCTCAATATGCTGAGAAGCATGACGGCAATAAGTATTGGAAATGGATAGAAAACTATGTTGCTGACGACTACCAGGAGGCTGTGAGGGTGGGTTCAGGTAAGTTGTCAGCACCTTTTCACCACCTGTCGCTGACCGATACCTAGCCTTGATCGAGAGGAACGCTGCGAAGCAGTCGCCATCTAGAATAGAGGAACTAGTGCGGATTTTCATCCGGGCTACGGAGATGGAAGTGCAGTTCTGGAACTTTGGTGCGCATTCCAGCGTCGAATGATTGATGCGAATTGTGGTGATGGTAAAATTGAAGAGGCTCGTGGGAGTGGTGAGGCTGCAGATTCAGCCTTGCATTGGTCATCTAGCACTTTTCCGAAGGTTGATGCGACTAATCCTTTTATGGCTAGCGTGCTCAGGCCTTCTGGTGCCTGCCTGTGAAATTTGCTTCCAGAAATTTTCTACTGCGCCCCTTCCAACTCTTTCCTACCTTTTCAAACCACTACTCTGACCAGTTCTCTCTTCTACGAACTTCACCTTCTTCCCCATTTCCACAACCGTCTCCCACACATACACAGTACGATCCTCATCTTCACGAACGTTTCTTCCCTCTCAAACCGCGCACTTCCTTGAATAGTCATACACAACCACACTCCTTCCAAGATGTCTTACGGCGGTGGATATGGAGGTGGTCGCGATGGCGGCTACAGCAATGGCTACAGTAACGGATACAGCGGCGGCGGCGGTGGCCATTCGAATGGCTACGGCGGTGGCAGCAACGGCTACTCGCAAGGCGCCTCGGGCGGATACGGTGGATCTAACGGCTACGGTGGTGGTGGTGGCGGCGACAAGATGTCACAGCTAGGCGCAAATCTCAGAGAACAACACTGGGATCCAGCCACTATGCCGAAATTCGAGAAGTCCTTCTACAAAGAAAACCCCGCAGTCACCAACCGATCCTCCCGCGACGTTGATGCATTTCGGAAAGAGAAGGAGATGGCGGTGCAGGGACGACATGTACCAAGACCAGTTGAAACATTCGACGAAGCAGGCTTCCCTGCGTATGTCATGTCCGAAGTCAAGGCTCAAGGCTTCGACCGACCCACTGCTATTCAATCGCAGGGTTGGCCGATGGCTTTGTCCGGACGTGATGTAGTTGGTATTGCTGAAACTGGTTCTGGTAAAACTCTCACATACTGTCTCCCTTCCATCGTACATATCAATGCTCAACCCCTTCTTGCTCCTGGTGATGGTCCAATTGTTCTTATTCTTGCTCCTACACGAGAATTGGCTGTTCAGATCCAGCAGGAAGTCGCAAAATTCGGAAAATCCTCTCGCATCAGAAATACTTGCGTGTACGGCGGTGTTCCCAAAGGTCAACAGATCAGAGATTTGAGCCGAGGCGTCGAAGTCTGCATTGCAACTCCAGGTCGATTGATCGATATGCTTGAGGCAGGCAAGACTAACCTCCGTCGTGTGACATACTTGGTTCTGGACGAGGCCGACCGTATGCTGGACATGGGTTTCGAGCCACAAATCAGAAAGATCATTGGACAAATTCGACCAGACCGACAAACCCTCATGTGGTCCGCAACTTGGCCCAAGGAAGTCCGGCAGCTCGCAAATGATTTCCTGCAAGACTTCATTCAGGTCAACATCGGCTCCATGGACCTGTCCGCTAACCACCGAATCAACCAGATCGTTGAAGTCGTCTCCGATTTTGAGAAGCGCGATCGCATGACCAAGCACATGGAGCAGGTTATGGAAGACCGAAACAACAAGATCCTTATCTTTACAGGCACAAAGCGAGTTGCTGACGAAATCACCCGCTTCCTTCGACAAGACGGATGGCCAGCATTGTGTAAGTTGCCCCGAACCATAATCCTATCTTCGTCAGCTAATACAAGTTACAGCCATTCATGGCGACAAACAACAAAACGAACGTGATTGGGTTCTGAACGAGTTCAAGACCGGCAAGAGCCCCATCATGGTTGCTACCGATGTGGCATCGCGTGGTATTGGTATGATTGATCTGCACTCCCCTCTCCATTCCCTTGCTGTTTATGGCACAGTCCATTAATGACGTCGTGTGATTTTGACGCTTTGCTCTTCTCTACTTGCTCATTGCGCTATCTGCCATGCGCAAGGTGTCTAGGCTGTTCGTGGTCCGTCCATCGTGTCTTCCAGGGAAGATTTGCAGTTTGCCAATATTTCCGCTTTGTCTCTCGTGACCTTTTCTATTCTGCAAAGGTTATTTCGAGACCGCAATCTGGTCAGATCGAGCTGCAAATCCAAGGATACCGGACAGGACCGTAGGAATACGCCAACCCACAGACATTGGACTTTCTGGACATCTTTTGAGCAGAAATGTCCTGAGTAACGAGAGCGATGCGTCTCGACTCACATGATGACACAAATGGACATCAAGCTTCCAACCATCTGTAAGCAACCAAAAGTTAGATGACTAACCTTCTTCAAGATGTCAAGGATATTACTCATGTTCTCAACTATGACTACCCTAACAACACTGAGGATTATGTTCACCGAATTGGTAGAACAGGCCGTGCAGGCCGGAGCGGAACGGCCATCACGTTCTTCACCACTGAAAGTGAGTACCTGTCAACCTACAGTCTTAGCAAAGTGCTAACACATTACAGATGCCAAACAAGCACGAGACTTGATCACTATCCTTCAGGAAGCGAAGCAGGCCATTGAGCCTCGACTTGCTGAGATGGCCCGATACGGCGGTGGTGGTGGTGGTGGTAGCCGATACGGACGTGGCGGTGGCCGAGGCGGTCGTGGTGGTGGTAGAGGAGGTGGAGGTGGAGGTGGAGGTGGATACACTGGCAGCAACGATGCCCCTCTCGGCCGCAGCAGATGGTGAAGAACGTTCACATGTTCACAGGAGGCAAGATTTCATTTTCTACGACTTGATACCATATAGACTCGTCGACATCACCATTTCGGGGCGTTCAGGGAGAAGTATAGAATCATGGCATGGCATGGCACGGCAACTGTGTGCTGGAGAGCCAAGTTGGTTTCAGCTCAATATTGGGCAGACTTCGAGTATCGATTATGCTATACAGCATGTGTAACGTGTATTCAAGAGCAGAAAGCATAATAAAATCGTTTTGACGCATAACAAGCGCTTCGTGGTCTGATCCTTCTAAGTCGACCTATTTTTTTTAGCGCTGCTCAGAGCCGCAATTAGCCAGGCATCAAGAACTCAATGTCACTGTTCCTTCGACGCATGGCGGCGTCGCCTCGGAAAGTGGGAAGGATACCCCATGTCTGGCTGATAACCTTTTTGTTGCACGACATATGCTGTGCAAAGTTTTGCAAGCAGCAGCAGCAACTCTAATTCCGTTGTTCCGATGTCGTGGTAAGCTATCGGCCAGTAAGTACGATTTACCGTAATAATGTCCATGGGAGAGAGCCGTTGTGAGCATGGATGGACCACCAGAGCTGTAAAGCTACTGAAAAGAGCTAAGCAGCGCTTCTAGATCCCTGCTGCTCCTTTCGTTTGTTGAAATGAACCACTCGTCTGTTTGCTTCTGGGACTCCAGAATTCTTGACATCGCACGTACCGGTATGCCCACCGGGTCTTGCGTCGAGTACCACATTGACCGGGTGCACCCCTGCAGCATCATGTCTCGAGCGGAGTCCAGCTTTTCTCGCTTACCTGCCATAACAATAGTATTCCGCCATTATTCATTATTCCATGCTTCGCATAAATATAAACGCAACTCTGTTTCACAACCTCATATCCATTCCCCTGCAGAAGAGCAGCCACACACCACCTCCTACAACCATGAGCCAATGACTGATCATTTTTACCTGCCTTTGCTCCACGACTGTACCGAGAGCCAAGCTTGGACAGTAACATGATCTTCACCGACAATGCTACATTTCGACAGCAGGGTTGGTTGCAGAGAAACGCCGCTCACTTACCGAACAGCCCTGGCGGCCATGTACCGCTCGGTGCAGCAATTGCTTTCCGAACAAATGCAGAATTGAGTACGCGTGTACTAGTGGCTCGAATATCTTTGCTGCATGAAAAGAATGACTCGAAAGCCTTGATTATCAGGCTTCGAGAACGGGCACTACCTAGGTGTGATTACATGGGATCGAAGCTTGACAACTTAGCGTACATCTTCGGAATCTTTACCACTAGCACAACCATAGACATGCGCATCATTCGGTCAGGAGCACCATGCTACTCATGCTATGATCCTTTGCGGATGCACTACGAGTACCGAACAGACTCTGGCGATATGGTAGCAGAGCGTCTCATTTCACGCAGCTAATTAGCCGCGAATTAGGATCAATGCTTGATACTGCGTTACGCCCTCAAGGAGTCACTCTGCGCTTTCTCTTGGTCCACAAGCACGGTTATGAACGATCGGTTTAGTGCCCGGCTGTAACCTAGGTGCCGATGTTCTTGGTTCCTTTGAGACGCAGAAGCCACACGAGTTCCTCGCTTTCTGTCGCGCTGTCGCATTACTACCACAAAGACCATCAGCCGTTCGCACGCCTTTCTGATCAGGGTATTAGAATTAGAGGCAGGCCGATGGGAAAACGCTAAGAGTACTGTCTAGGGTGCCGGGAACCATGCTTCTAGCACTGCAGATGGAGAGGCGGCCCAAAGCTCATTTCACCGAATTGGATAGTGCATGTCATCACCACTGCGAGGGGACAGCACGAAGTTTCCCCCCGAACAGGGGAGAAGCTCGACCCTGAAACGGACGCTTGCAGCACACGACAGAAGTTGTGCGGTGAAGCGGACACCAGAACATGCTCCAATATTCGGCAAATAGTCAGCTCGTGACCTCCACGTGTGCTCAAGCGTTTTGAACAACTGAGTTGTTCTTCCCGAATCTGGTGGCCGCCCGATAATACTCCTTAGCGTCCAGGCCCCGTGGCACGCCTCCACTGAGCTCAGTTTCGGTCAAGGTACCGTAGACGAACATCCTAGCAGGCGTGGATCTGCTCGAGTATTAGACATCGTAGCGATCATAGACTGAGCTGCACAATAAATCCCGATAATCATGACTGTCAACATCATGCCGGTAGTATCCAAGGAGGTTCTGCTTCGTTTGCGACCGCGAACACCAGAGCATTCACCATTCTCATCATAGCATAGTCTAGCTAGCTTCTCTGGTACTCCAAGCTGGATCCGAGCCGCCTGTCTACTGCAAGGCTCTGCAAGACTAACACTAGTGAGATCAATACAAGATCGTGCAGGGAGTCGCAGCAGTAGTACGGTAAATTGGATAGCAGAGGCGCTACTGTAAAGAGTCACCACTTTAACCCATTATTGTAGAGACGACCTAACAATATTACCGAGGCACATAGGGTGTATAGGCGTCGGCACGTCGCGGTTGACTTCCTCTCTTGTCAAGAAGGCGCACATCAGCGAACTTAACAGTCCTCCGTGGCAGCATGAGTGCGCCTGGCCATGGCGAATCGTGTCGGCTCAGCACACTACAAATTGACACTTGTACGTGCAGCACATCCCATGCGTTCCGGAGACATACGGGCATGGATCTCTGTAACGTTCTGCAATGCAGCATGTCCATCTGCTACAGGTTGCCCACTCATGGCTCATGCCAAGTTATGCACCCTGCTCATCAGCTCCATGGATATGCAAAGAAAGGCGCTTATTGGGCGCCGAAATCATGTCGGCAAGCATGAAGAAGGAGAAGCTGGGTAACCCGGCATCATGGGCAGCCACAAAGCAGTGTGATAGTAACGCTGATAGGCAGGGCCAGCGTTCTCTGCTACAGGTTGCAGGCCGCAACCACAGACGCTGATGCTTGGGGCAGCCTGCAGAAGGAACGTGGTGCAAGACGATTGAGGAAGGTTGGGCGGGATAAAAATTAGCACGCTGCACCTTCTATGCTGCTGACCTGTCATTCTCTTCTCTTCTTCATCTTCATACGGTAGACACGCTTTCCATCGCTATCGACGCGTAGCCCACGTGCAATCCTCGTTTCTTGCATCCTGCATAGATCTGCACAGCAAGAAGATAGTTTCTTTTGCACGCCTGCCACCTCCAACTTCTGAAATTGCTTCGGTTGGACGCTAAGCACTCTAGCTTCACACCGTCGCAAGTATAGCTCATCCTCTATTCCAGTTTTCTCTCTAGCCCGGCAGCCTCCACTTCGGTGCATGCTCACCAACCCCCGAGCATCCACGAACCAGACAGTGTGCAGTGTGAGCGCACGCTATTCCCTCGGTCTTCGACACCCTCTGGGAAGCTCCACTATAAGCCAAAAAGGAAGACGGCAACAACACACAGGAGGTTGAAATCAAAGCAGAGCAGAAGAGCGGTCGGCAAAGCTCCACTCGCCTCGCGACGCAGAAGGCAACATTGGCTCTGCGTCTCTGCGGTACTCATCTCGATAGGCGCATCCTGTTGCCCCCCAAGGTCACGAGCACGATTCGACTCTTAAAATTTCGAGACATAGTTCCGGCTTGCTTGCGCAGTGGCCTGCAGTGGTTGACCTCTCAGAAGCGCTGTATGACCCGCCGAGAAGTCTGGTGAGGTCACCCATCTTCGCCATCCTGCTCAAGCTCAACGAACCGCAACGCCTTGATCGAGCAGAGGTTCGAGTACATATAGTGTACGAAATCTTCAAGCTACACTAGACCGCTTACGCCATTACTCACACTACTACAAGCGTACGATTTGGAACTGCTTGTTTCCTCCTGGCTGCTGTTTAGCTGATTCTCCATACCGACAACTCTACTACCCAAGTAGCTTTCCACTTTATCAGGCTAAACGGATCACGCCAGTCCACGCTGTGTTCACTCGACCCTACTTCGGCTAGTCAAATCGTGCCTCGCTTGACGCTACGAGCAATCTTTTTCGAGGCACGCAAGACGCCGCTTGTCGATCGCTAACCAGCTTTTGGGCCGTCGGTAATTTTGCTCGAGCTAGTTTATCTCCTTGGGGGCTGACACGAGCATTGTGGTTCTCCCACTACGACTACTTGAGCTTAACCTGCTCTTGTTCCTGACTTCTGTCGACGGTCTCTTATCTGCTCCGTCTTTGGGTCTAAAACATCGCCTTGTCGCGACTGTTTCCGTCATTCTTCACGCGACTGCTTGCTAGCTGGTGGCTCTCTACACCCGCATAGTCTTGGTTGGTGTCGAATATTCAGCACTCTTTGTTTGAAGACACCCAAGGCCGCAATCGTTCACTATCCCGTCACGTTGAAGTCGCGAGGCTTCATTTAGCTCGGTTTGCAGCAAGAAGTACATGGACAGAGGAGCCGAATACGCGCAGTCAGGTTAGCATACACTGCACCAGCTCCAACACGTCTCTTGCACCGAACTATTTTCTAAGACCATATCAAATCACAGATCAATCTTCTGCTGCGACCTACTCGAACCAAGATCTGCGTTCGACAACATTGTCGAGCAACAACACACCACTTTCCGAGTACAGCCACGCCCCGTCGTCCGCGCGCGCGACGAACTACGCGCAAGAGCAACTTTCGCGTTATCCGCACTATTCGCAGCCGCCTCATCAGCAAGGTCCAATTGTAACTATGGCACAACAACCAAGTCCGTCACAGTCCCTCCCAGATGGCGCGTCAAAAGCCCATCCAAATGCAAACAATAACAACATGATTTCTAACCCAGACGTACCAATAGATCCTTCGATTTCCCAAGCTAGTCCTACCTACCCTCCCTACTCGCCCTACGGCGCAGGTCCGGGCCAAGACGGTATGCAACAATATGCGCAACACCAGGCACCCCCATACAATTATGATCGACCACCGCAACCAGGTCCATGGCCGGGCTATCCGCCTCAGCACCCGATGCCGGGCCAGTATCATCATCCAGGCGCAGTAGGTCAACCACAGACCTCTGCTCCTCAGCGACCTGGTCAAGTAATCTTCGCCTAGGCGAATTTCCGGGACTTTACTGACGCGTTTGCTAGGTCTACTCCTTCGTTCCTATACCAGGTGCTCAACAGCACAAGCGCCCTCGTCGGAGGTACGAAGAGATTGAGCGCATGTACAAATGCGGATGGAATGGCTGCGAGAAGGCGTATGGTACGCTTAACCATCTCAATGCGCATGTCACGATGCAATCGCATGGCTCAAAGAGAACCCCGGAAGGTAAGCCGCGCACCCATCAGGCGCTACTTTTCCCAAGCTTGCAACCCTGTCCACCAGCGAGACACAATACTGACGTCCGTACAGAGTTCAAGGAGATAAGAAAGGAGTGGAAAGCACGAAAGAAGGAGGAAGAGAATGCCAGGAAGGCCGATGAGGAGCGAGCACGGCAAGCACACCAGGCCCAAGCGCAAGCTCAGCAAGGCGTCGAAGGTCAGCCCGGCGAGCACCCACAGGCTCAAGCATACCAACAAAATGGTGGTCGACCATCCCTGCCACCTATCGCCTATGGCGGTGGGCCAGACGGTCAACAACAAGGGCAATACGGTCCACCTCCAGCTGGCATGGTCTACCCGCCACAGGGCAACGGCCAGATACACTACCAGCAGCAATACCCGAATTCACCGTACGGTCAACAGGGTCAAGTCTATCAGCCGCGTAAGTAGCACAATCGATCTTCTGCGTGCAGGCTCTGACGTTTGCAGAAACCCAACAGAACCATTACTAGTATCGGTGTAACAAGGCGCATCAGAAGTCCATCAATTTTTAGCATTCATTCATGATACCCAAGGCACACAGAGGAGGATGTAATGAGGCATGAAGTACCATATGGCTAGCATTCTGGGGGTGTTGGTGGTGGCTGGTCATCGGAGGTTGTCGTCTACTCCACCGTCTTTCAGCATGGGATCACAACAGTTGAACCACATTGCATCTTACCTGGGTTGGTCGGAGTCGTGTCTTGTTCATCGATTTAGACAATGTCGAAAAGAGGCGCAGTCAAACCCAATGCCGAAGCTTGATCGGCACATAAATATAAGAATGAAAAGCACTCGTTAAACTGGTCATATCTTCTTCGTGGAGTGCGCCGTTGTAAGACTGCAAATTTACGAGGACCGTCTGGTGCAAGCCTCGACCTTCGCTCTATACAAGTCATGATGGCAGCTGAAGTGCATTATTCAAATCTTGTAGAACAACAAACCCCAGGTTGCGATCGAACAATGACGTTCACATACGCGTTGACACGGACCGGCTAGCAGTCTAGCAAGCATGATCTGGCAGTAGCATACCACTAGCACATCAGGTTTCGGGAAGACGCAGACGACAGACGGCAGGAAAGAGTCGAAGCGCTCAAGGATGGGACGAAAGCATGGACTAAAGTAGTGTTGCGCCGGGCTGCGACAACGAAGGAAAACCGAACCGGTCGAGGTCAGACGGGCTGAGGGAACTAGGAAGTTAGCACTGCCAGTGGTGGCAGCCTAACGAACAAGAGTTTTCGGATACACCAACAGACACCAGTGAAGTCAGCATGGATCATGGGATACACGAATGGCGTGAAACTGTCACACTAGCATACAACCACGCAGACTGCACAACAACTAACAAGTAGTCCGATAATGCTGGCCTTGACGTCGTCTACAGCCAATATGACGATCATCGAGGCGATGCGAATATCAACGAGTCTCTGGTGTGTGAGTTGGACCTTGCGAAAGAACAGCCGGCCCTTCGAGCAAAGACCACGTTGCAGGCATAATACTCGTACCTACTACACCAGACTCAAGTTTGTCGAGGACAGTGCAATGCACGAGCTTGAGGGTAGGCAAGTGTAGCCTCCTGCTTCTGCCGCTTCAGATGATGGTCGTACAGTAGTGCGCCGTTACGGCCCAGTAGACTAAGGTTGTGTAACGATACTATTGAGACCAGTGCTGTAGGTATCATTGTCTCTAGTCATGCAACCAACTCAACCTCAAATATGTGAGCGGGCAATGTGCTCCTTTATCCGTTAGTGTTGTGTCGTTATGAGGGCTTGCACCCCGGTCATTCGATAGGTCAGAGATCATTCACTCAGTGGCCAGCCTTGCACTGTTTGATAGTAGTTGCAGAGGGCAGATCCGTACACCGTCAGCGTTTCATCAAGAACACACTCCTTATCGATATATGTCTTGTACGGAAGACAGGATATGCATTCTTTACCAGCCAAACCTTAAAGTGGTTTGAATTAATCTTAAAACACCGCCCTACCCGAGAAGTCCGAAAAGCATGCTGTTACTTTGTCAATTCCGAAAGCAAGAGCTGACACCAGTGCCACAGCACGACATGCTAAGTCCCGACAGCGTGGTAGACGCTGCTGTCTTGGTGTTCGAGCCGTCAGCAAGTCCGGCGCAGCACTACTTTGGCCTCGAACAAGGATGCAGGTCCGCAGGGTCGAGTCTTTCAACGGCTTACGAAGTCTGATTTAGTATGAGGCCGTGTCACGTATTAGCATCCAATGAGACTTGCAGCGTGGACTTTGGACTCTGGTGCTTTAGCGAGAAGTGCTAAGGAGTGTCGGCGAGCGGCTGTGGGAAATCGACTTCACGCTTGCTGGTTTTGTGCGAGTCATCCTCCCAAAGCACATATCTGCAAAAGGTTCAAGGCGAGCAGAGCACCAAGCACACTTGTAGACTGGTGAAAGTCAAGCAGCGTCTTGCCACGCAGTTCTTCTTGTTCGTCTGTTGTTTCAGGCTAGGATCGCTGCGCTATTGAACAGAAAGATTGCAAAACTGGCAAGCGCAATATTCTGAGCAGGCTCTCAGTAACGTCGGAGAGCAGAGAGCTGTTCTACTGAACTTGAAAGCACGTGTGGTTTGTCCTGACTGAGGTTATGCACGTCATTCCCAGGAAGGCGCACGAGGCGCGTCGGTGGTCGAATGTACCGGTAAGGGTGCCAGAAATGTGAAAAAGTGCCAGCCGAGATTCATCCATTTCGAGCATACAGTCGCACCTGCTTTAACGCATCAATCCAATATTATTCCGTATTGCATCCAGTTGTTTTTGTTACATATCTGCATTTGTTCTATCGTCCAGCGTTGCATTGGGTTCCGGTATGGTCACATGTACAGCGTGCCTGCGCAAAGCACTTGGGAATCTTGCTCTTGCCTCTGATCTTTCGTCGAACACGATCCCTATTCACTCCAGAAGCCTTCTGCCAGATTCATTTTCAACCCAACGCAATGCCCGCCATCGACGAGTGGCCGGCGCGCCTGCTGCTTACCTGCGATCACATGCCACACTCTCGTCTGTTAGAAAGGGCCATCATCGCCGCCTGCTGCAAAAGTCCATGAACGAGAAGCACGATCCACCCGTAGGCAACAAGCGAAGGAAGGCACCCGGTGCCCTCACGAGAGTCGAACTTCGAGACGTGCGTGCAAGAGAAAAGAACAAGGCATGGTTGCAGGGCAGGCAGGCTGAGAGCGACCAACTGGACGAAGACGATGTCGAGGAAGGTACAGAAGAGGACCCTCTGCGCCAATTCATCCGACCCTCAGAGGTTGATGAGTCTCGCATATCGGCAGAGAAACAGATGAAGCAAGAGGAAGCCGCTGCGAGGAGACAGGAACGCGGATTGGCAAGGAAGGCCCAGGACGATGTAGAGTTATACTACAAAGATCCGCTGCAGCTTGCCAATGGTGTTCTTCAGCGTTTGAAAAGCGCTGATATTGATGGCGCTCTTCGCCTGGTCCGCGCAAGCGAAGCCTTTGACATCAAGAACATTGTCAGCTGGAACCACTGTGTCGACTGGTTGATGTCCCAGGGCGAAGTCAAGGAGGCCTTGAAGGTCTACAACGAGATGAAGAAGCGAGGTCACAAACCTGACGCCTACACCTACACTCTCATGCTCCGTGGCTTGAGTCAGCATGTCAATAAGCCGAATGTCGTCAAGGAGGCTGTGAAGATCTACAACAGCATCTTCGCCCCAAACAGTGCCGTCAAGCCAAATACCATCCATACCAACGCCATCGTCAATGTCTGTGCAAGGGGCGGAGACATGGATTCGTTGTGGGCTATTACTGGGAAGTTGCCCGAGAAGGGTCCTGGGAGTCCCGATCGCGTCACCTATACTTTGATATTGAATGCCATAAGGGAGAACACTATCCGAGAAACGACAAAGACAGCTGACAAGGTCAAGTTTGGTGGAGACGCTGCCGCTGCCGCCGATTCGAGGCAGAAGATGTTCGAGCAGGCTGTTGAAGATGGTCGGAAGCTGTGGGAGGACATTTCCTACAGGTGGAGAAGAGCCAACCTGGTCCTCGATGAGCAGCTTGTTTGCGCTATGGCTCGACTGCTATTGGGTTGCGGTGTCGGCAAGGATGTTGGACAAGTGCTTGACTTGGTTGAAAGCACTATGAATTTGCGCATTCCCGAACGACAGAGCAAATCGAAGCAGCCATCTCCTTTTGGAGGTGTGGATGCTCCTAAGTCTGAAGAGGGGGCTTTAGTTGAAGACGGAGAGACAACCAGCACAGCAATGATGCCGCTGAGAGAGTCCAATGTCTATGCTACCCCTGGCCAGAACACCCTCTCGATGCTGTTGGAAGCATGCTATATCTACAAACCTATCCGTCAACTTGCGCCGTCTTATTGGCATTACATGACTAACGTTCTAAATGTTGAGCCGGACGCTGCAAACATCTCAGCCTACCTCAGGATACTACGATTGAACAGAGCGAGCACTCGGGTTTACGAACTTCTGGCTCAAGACTGGCCCCAGGCCGTTTCCAAGACCCTCTACAGACGCGGGACATTCGTTATCGCCTTCGCCGCCTGTGCTCGCGATAAGAAAAACCCGAATGTCTTCGCCACCGCGCAGAAACTGCTCAAACTAATGCAGGAAAGGCTGGAAGAAAGGGACGTAGGTATGTTCGACGAGGGCGTTGCCATGAGTGAGCTCAGGGGCAAAGCACGCAAAGCGGCTGAGCAGAAAGTCAGGGAAGAGCTGCGAAACCTTGACGAGCAAGAAGCTGCGGAGGTTCGGGCGCAGGCTAATGGAGCCGAGATGCTGCCTGTTGACCCAAAGGTACTTCAGTACTTCGTTGAACTTGGAGTTGATACAACGAAAGGATGGAACGAAGGTCTGCGTGGCAAAGACGATGGCGAGGTCTTCGAAAGACATCCTGCCAAGAACCACACCATAATCGCGCTGAGAACTGTTGCGCCGCATTCTGGACAGCTGAAGAGACTGCTAAAGGCAAAGCTGGATGAAATGCAGTTTGCTGGAGTTGATCCGAAAGCACGGAGGTGGGCTAATCCTAAGAATCGTTCGGCTGGGTCGCGAGGCTTTGAGAAGGTCGGGGATCTACTGGAGCTTATGCGCACCATGATCGGCGCTTATGATAAAGTGCTTGATATGGCTGAGCGGTTCAACAGGGTGGGCAAAGAGCCTTTGGATGCGAACTTGATGGCGGACTTTAAATCCAAAAAGAGAGAGTATACTGCTTACATGGCGCGGGTGGAGAAGACGGTAGGCCAAAGACTGAAGCATGCAGAGGCTTATGAGGATGTGAGAGAGAAAGACCACGGGCGAGAGGAAGACGATGAAGAAGATGCCGACAAGGCCGGACCTGATATCGAACGACGTATCAGAGCTGTCCTTGAGGGTGTTGATGCAAAGGTCCTCCGAGACAGGCAGGAAACGAAAGGCTTCAAGAACAATTACTTTCCAGAACAGAAGGCAGAAGTCAAGATCCATTCAAGGGTACAAGGTCAGACGCGAGATCATCTACTTGGCAAAGCTATAGAACGCAATTTCGGCAAAACAGACTATGGAGTCCTGAATGAAGAGCTGGGCCTCGAAAACGGCAGAGCTTCAAAGGCTAGAATGGAAGCCCGGGAACGACAACGCACCTTAAGCCAGCCTGCAAGTACGAAGCCTGCAAAGCCAAGGCAACCGATGATAGGCGATGAACTTGGTCTTGATGACGAAGACGACGACCTGGTCAACACCACCGACCCGAGGCCATCAGCCCAACCCGATGGTTTCACCCCTTTCAAATCACAGTCTTCCCAGACAGCAGCGACAAATCAATCAGTCAATTTCCGGACACCGCGATGGCAGAAACACCGAGATGAGGTGACTGAGAAAGAAGGCGCGGACTGGTTGCTCAGGCAGCAGCGAATGAACACGAGGCCGATGGGCCGGAGCATCCTTGACAACGGGGAGGTCGTGAGAGCCTGGAATGGCGAGAAGTCGGCAGCAAGTGCCTGAGTACCGGAGCACCGTGTATAAGAGATGTACAGCAGGCAACTAATCTTACCTCGGATATCATGTATAACAAGAGACAATTTTTCAAGTCAGCTTTTGCTAGCATCGACACGTAATCTCCTGACGCTTCTGCTCGCAGCTACACACGGGTATGAGTGTGTATATGAGTATGGGTACGAGGCATGACTGCTGCGGTGCGGCGGCGCGATTTATTCGTGGAATCAGGAATGGAGGGAGGGAAGGTGCGATTGACCAGGTCCTTGCTCTCAGTCAGGCTGCTCCTGTATAGCTTTCAGTCCTGCGGACTCTAACATATATCTGCCTCAAGCATTCGTCTCTCCTTTCGGTCCTGGAATTGCCCCAAGGCCTTTATTCTCTCCTTGGGTCTTCGGGCCATTTCCACCATGACCGGATTCAGACTGACTGGTGCCGGCGCTGAGAGTACGGTCATTCATTTCTGACATACCCTCTGGAAGGGGAGCTGTCTTCTTCGCGCCTGAGACAGGGACTTCGTCTGTGGTCTGGGTACAGTCAGTAACAAGCTCGGAGGAGGCATGAGTGAGCGAGTCTTACCCCGCCTACACCATGTACTGCATCTTGCTTAGGTGGCTCGTCTTCAGGCATGTTGACGTATAGTGGACTTTGATTAACAGGTTCTGATGCACTTCTGGTTGCTGTAGTCTTTCACGAATGCAATTGCGGTGGACAGATCTGATGAGATGGTACCGCAGGATGTGTTTTAACTAGACAATCATTCCTGGTCATTCTTACCTCATCCCACATTGTCCCGGCACCGAACAAGCACCGGTCTAGGTTTCTCACTTGCGGGACCCATTTCCGGAAAAGCGACTTATGACTTCAGAAGGCCTCCCGGCGGATGGATAGCGAGAAACCTTGTTAATTGAAGCATAGGGCAGGTACAAGTACCTTGGAACCATGGACACCAAAATCCACAAGCCCGCGTCTCTGTTATGCGCACGATGTGACAGTAGTTCCAGTTCGAGAGCACGCAGATGGCGAACACCTCTTGAGGCTCTTGTGGTGCTTGAGTCCTGTCATCATTCGCGCCATCACGTGCTGATAAGCCATCTCTGTTCTAGTGGTGATGCTTATCCATTTCGCCGCAGCTTGAGAGTCGCATGTTCGAGAAGCGATAACGTCAACTTGTTGCCTTAGAGCCATATGGTTAATGGTCAACACAATGCAAACACTCAGTAGCAGCCGACTTAGATACTCGACCAGCACCTCGGTCGCCAGCTCCTCGAAGCATCCATTGCGACCACCATGACTTCAGAGTCTCTAAACTGGTCTGCCCAACTACAAGTCGCACCACAATCATCTTCAACGAAACGATTACAAGGCGACAAGATCACTTTACCTCAATCAGCTCTCGAAGCTCTTCTAGCCGCAGCGCCCCTTGTCTCCGTGCAGAATGGCACTACAAGACCATATACCTCGGCGTTTGACCCCTTCAACCGCCACTCATTCGCAGCAGAAATACACGCACGAGATGCCTTCGCCGACCGTCAGCAGCAAATGCCTCACCCATTGACCTTCCGACTAGTCAATCCACAAACTGGCAGGGTGGTATACGCTGGTATCAGGGAGTTCAGTGCAGAGGAAGGCGAAATTGGACTGAGCCCTGTGCTGCACGAAGCACTGGGTATTCACACAGATTCAACAACCACGACGCGAAGCAATACCCCTGGTCTCGACGTCGACGTGTCCGATGCTGATAGCAGAAAGCTGACCACGGTGACAGTCCATCATAGGACTGTACCAAAAGGGACCTACGTCAAACTGCGGCCGCTGGAAGCTGGCTACGATCCAGAGGACTGGAAGAGCTTGCTCGAGCGCTATCTGCGCGACAATTTTACCACCTTGACAGCAGGTGAGATTCTGACAGTCAAAGCAGGGAGGAATGAGAAGTTCAGGTTTCTAGTTGACAAAGTCGCCCCCGAAGGAGATGCTATTTGCGTCGTGGATACCGATCTCGAAGTAGATATCGAGCCTATGAACGAAGAGCAGGCTCGGGAGACTCTCAATAGAAGATTGGCCAAGGTCAAGAAAGCTCCCGGTACTGCTGAAGGAAGTTCTACAGGTGGCACTATTTTCCTGGAGCAGGATATTCAGGGTCGTGTTCTGCCCGGCGAATACGTTGACTTCGAGTTCAAGCAGTGGGACAAGAAGGCTGACATTGAGGTCGTAACGACTACGGACGAAGAACGAGATGTCGATCTCTTCGTCACTCCTTTCTCGTCTCATCTACGGGCGAGGCCACGGCTGGACGAGCATGTCTTTGCCGACTTTACTGGCCGACCCAGCAAGAGATTGAAGCTAAGCCATACAAACGTCAACATTGAAGAGGCAGAGTATATTAATATTGCTATACATGCTTGGAACCCAGAAGAAGCTAGCACTGAGAACAGCGAGGCCATACCCTTTACATTAAAAATATCCCAGGCCAGCTCTACTGAAGAGGCCACTCCCAACGTCTCCCCGTCGGCCGAGCTAAATCCCGACGAAGTCGTCTGCAAGAATTGCAAACAACACGTTCCTAAACGCAGTTTGGCTTTGCACGAAGCCTTCTGCTACCGCAACAATGTCTCCTGCCCGAAGTGCCACAGTGTCTTTCTCAAGAACTCAGACGCATGGAAGACCCATTGGCATTGCCCGCACGATGATGCCTCCGGATCTGGGGGACACTCCCGCACCAAACATGACGCACTTGTTCACCCATCTTCAACCATTCAGTGTCCAGCCTGCAACGATTTCGAAGCCTTCAACGTGTCTGTATTGGCACAACACCGCACTTCTGACTGTCCTGCCAAGGAGATACTCTGCCAGTTCTGTCATCTCATAGTGCCACAACAGGGTCCCGACGACCCCTCATTCACCGACGCAGAAGTTCTCATGAGCGGCATGACACCCCACGAATATGCCGACGGCGCCCGAACGACTGAGTGTCATATCTGCAGCCGCATTGTACGGCTTCGAGACATGAAAGTACACATGCGTCTACATGATCGCGAGCGGATCGGTCGAAGTGCGCCTCGACTGTGTAGCAACGAGATCTGTGGGCGGACGATCAAGGCTGGCGACGAAGCGCGGGTCAGCAAAGAACAGCTAGGACTGTGCAACGACTGCTTTGGACCACTATATATTACCCAGCACGACCCGGAAGGCAAGGCTCTCCGTCGGCGTGTCGAGCGAAGACTGCTCCAGCAACTTATGTCGGGTTGTGGCAAATCGTGGTGTCACAATGCTGAGTGGTGTCGAACGGGTCACAAGAACGGCACTGGTGAAGACCGCGTCGTGACGACCAAGAACGCGTTGCCGCTCATCAAGCCGGTTCTGGAAGCTCTTGCAAAGGGCGAAACAGGTGGACTCAAGTTCTGCGTTGACGAGGCAGCACAGTCAAGGAAAGCAATGGCTGAGATGGTCGCTGCTGAGGATGTATATGAGCTTGCGTGGTGCGTCAGGGCCCTGGAGGAGGAGCACAACGATCTTGGTAAAGCAAGATCGTGGTTGAATGACCGGGCGCCGAAGGTAGGTGAGGTTGCCACATAACGTTAAAGGTGTCAAGGGAAAATGTGTTGTTGCTCTAAGCGAGCCACCAAGCAGCACGAGCTCGAGCACAAAATCGTCACCGTTAGTCAGTCTCTTCAGACGAAATGACTCCCTCTCCGTGGACTCATGCCCTCTTCAGCTGTGTCCTCGAAGAACAGCCTCCTCTTGAACTTCTTTCCCTCCTCTTTCATTGTATCCATCTCAGGATCCGGCGAACTTGGTTTCCTCAGGCTAGTCAAGCTTAGTACAGATCTTGAGTACTCTGATTGACTGCCGTCTGGTGCATGATTGAGCGGAGTCGGATCGCTAGCGTTTGACAAATTTGCCTCTGGGTGTTCTGACTTCTTTGACTGTGATCTGATCACGATGAACATTATTATGCCGAATACAGTGAAGGCTGAGATGAGGCCTATGGCTACCCAATCGACTTGCATTGTGGACAGGCTGGGCCAACGGGCTGGAAAGGCGCTGGCTGTGCTGTTCTGACACCGGCAGGATATTTTGAGCCGTAGGTTGAGTCAGAGGCCTCAAGGTTGCGCTATCTTTAATTTGGACGTCTTTCTCTTCAATTCTCAACCGTCTGGGTGGTGGTAGTCCAGTGGTTAATGATGAAGAACCAACACTCAAAATAGACGTGCAAGAGACTAAAGCGGAATGATAGACTTGCAGCACGAGCTACGCTATGAGACGAACGCAGTCGAGGTTTGAGTCTAGAAGCGAAAGATGGGAGTCGAGACGACGTTGTTTGCGGTGCGTCACAGATGATGCATGTCGGCATGCGGACGCACGTGGATAGGATAAGATTTGAGGGACAACGCGCAAACGAAACGATTTAAGACCTGTGAGGTAGGAGTCGAGCACGGACCTTGTTTGTCTACATCAGAGTCGACAGTCATCCACCAGGCGGCCGAACTATGTCTCGAAGTTAGTCCCGTTGTGCGTTGCTGGGGCCTCCACCTTATGTATCCTGTCATCTATATATGGTTGATGTATGTGCATATATCTTAGGTTTCTTCTAAAGCTCCTCCGACTGAGATTCCATCCACGGCGCTGCGGCCAGCGGTGGAAGCCTAGCGTCGTCCCCTGCGTTGATTGATGGGAGCTCGACCATCTGGTCAGCGTGACGCCGTGGCCGACCACCGGCTAAGGGCTTCTGCAACTGCCGCAACAGCTGGCCATGTCGTCGTAGCTGATGTTGAACTTGTTACCAGTGCTGGACTCGAAGTGGGCGTGCTTGACTCGTCTGCCGCGTCACTCGATGGTGTTGTCACTGTCGAGAACGTGAACACTTTGGCGCCTTCGGCGTCTGCTCGAGTCCAATGCTCCGAAAATGTCCTTGTCGCCGTCGCGAACGGACCGACGGGGTAATCAGCCTCAAAAGGTCCGCCTGGAACGCACGAGGCATGCTTTAGCACGAACATTTCTTTCCCCTGGCCGTTCGCGTCGCAAAGTGTATATGAGACGTCGGTCAGCTAATGGTGTTAGCCAAATCCATAGAATAGTAGGGGTGACCGATAGGGAGGTAGTGGGCAACATTAGCTGAGACAACTTACGCATACCGTAGCCCCGTTCATCTTATTTGTACATGCCTCATTGGCTCCTGCATCTCCAACGCCCACTGCTTGAACATCGTTGAAGAAGGCGAAAGCGATCAGTGACAGCATGCGAATCATCTGGCTGCGTTATGTGATAGGGGACTTGGTCGCGCACGGTCTCGACGAATCCAGGACTCACTGGTCACATTCCTCAAACCTGCTGGAGTACTGATTTTGATCTCGAAAGTTCCGCGGACAGTGACTGTGCAGCGACAGACAGACAGCAAGATGACAAAGCGATGTGTAGACCGAATCATACAGTCGCTGGTTCCTGCCCCACAAAGCGGACGCAAACGGAAGGGCAACTCACTTGGTGGTGACTGACCGCTTTGTGGTGCAGCAAGCTAACTATACCCATACATGGTGCGCTCCAGGATAGCACACTTGAGCTCAGGGAAACGTGTTCAAGTATACAGTATGGCGGAATTTCGGCAAAGGAAAGCTATGAGACTCGTTTTATGAAGAGCTTTCAACAAGATGCGTGAAAGGCAGCAGTTGGTCAGGTACCAAGTTGAAAGAGATAGGATTCCCAAGAATTCGAAAAGAATATTATGGTTTGGGCCAACCTAGCGGTCCTCGCACTTAGAGCGCTGCTCCTCCTGCCACTGAACCACGAAACCAGTCGCCTTTTGGTTCCGGGAAGTGCTCGGTAAAAATGGCGCCAAAGCTTGACCATGGCAAGGTCGCAGGATTCAAAGGTGTGCGCTCCGTACAAGTGTGCAAGTCCCACACAAATACCCGACCGAAGAGGCGACCCTTGGATATCTCAGACAACCGGCCAACCAGAAGAGAAGTCAATCTTGTTGATTCCGAACTGCTTCTGACCATCGGCGAAGCCTACCCTGGTATCGACATAGTGATAATAGAGGATCGGGCCCAGCTCCATATCATCGTATACGCCTTGACCACCAGGGCCATATACGAAGTCATGAGTTCCAAGTACTAGTGTACCGCCGTTTTCTGTGCAAGGAGTGCCATTCTTGTCCACAAAGCCACCCGTCGCACTCTCGCTTCGGCAGACCATGATCTTGTACTCTTCGCCTGGTGCAGGCCTCGAGGCGTCGAAGCCGCAGCATTTGCCGGAAGAGAAGAATAAGTAGTAGAAGCTGCTCTGTTGGAACATGTACGCTCCTTCCAAAGCCTGTGACCCCGTGCCATTGAAGGCTAGTTGTGTCCGCGTTGCACCGCTGGCCATCTTATTAGGTGGGTTGCTCATCTCGACCTGGAGTATGTCGGCCCAGAAACTTCCAAAGTTGAGATAATGCTTGTCGTCAACGGCTACAAGATTACCATCAATTGCATTATAATTTTTGCTGCTATCTGATTGGACACCGGTGCTCCCATGGTCCGTCCAGGAACCTGAATCGAGGGTTGTGCTGGTGGCAACACCTATGGCGCTGTTCTGCGAGCCGAAGCTGGAGACGCTGTAGTAAAGATAATATGTATCGCCAACTTTGCTGACATCAGGAGCCCACAGATCGCAATTACCTGCAAGCTGAATGGAAGAGCAGGCTGGTATTGCGGCCCCCTTATAGGTCCACGGCCCCTGTGCGGACGGCGCAGAGTGAATGGCTATCTTGCCGCCGGTTGAGAAGCGGAAGTAGGTGCCATCGCTGTCCCGCTGGATCAAGGATGGATCGTGGGCGTTGGTGCAGGTACCGGAGCAGGAGAGCGGGTTCGCAAAACCATACGCGGTCCAACTCTGAGAGAGAGTAAGCGAAGTGTAAAAAAGAAAGTTCTTCATGATGGCCAGCATCATCTTGATGAAAGAAAGACGGCAGTTGGATGATTGGGGAAGGGATGTTCTGGGAGGGGATACGCCTATATACTTAACTTAACCGCAACACCGCTCCAGATATACAAAACCAGTTCCTTGCCTCATTTGAAGCAAGACCGATGTCCTTGCTCAATTTCGCTTGCACTTGAAGACCATCTATGCAATTGACTTCAGGACGATTCACCCCGGAAAGGCATGGTTAGACGACTCCCGGGGGGTGGTCGATCGCTTGTGGAGGCCGGTCTTAAGTACCCTGAATACCACTGAGGTCGGACTGCTTGATCTGAACTGCTTCGCGTTGACTTTCGTCTCATCGCGTGAGGCGGGCATAGGCAGCTACTCTCGTTTCAGCGGTTTCAAGGATGACGCTAGTCTAACTTTCTGAGACGAGTATTCGCTGAAGTCTTGCAAGGTCGGGCTTTACAGTACTAGGAGCATGGCAGGCATGACATATGGCTACCATGAAATAGTTTATACAGCTGACGGCGCAGTGGCAGACAAACCAGAGCGGACAGCTAGGATTTCCGGATGATATAGAACCTGTAGATGGATGAGACAGGTGTTAATCAAGTCGGTAGCACATTCAGATATTCTAGGGGTTCGCTCCGCTGCTTAGCGATCTGCTTGGCAATATCAGCCTTGTCTTTTGTTGATCCTGTCGCAGATTTAGTCCTTACAACTTGCATGCCTTCGTCCTCAGCCGTTCTTAAGTACGTCAGCAGTACGAAAAACCCCTTGGTCCGAAACGGCTGCTTTTCCAGTCTGTCTGCCACCGCAAGGTTTGTATAGAGGTAACGATCACTCCCACGATTCACTCTTCCGAGTACTGCAGTAGCGACATCAGGTAGCGTAGAACGTGCAGCTGTGCATTTTGGAGGCTCGCACGCAACGCAGTATTTCGTCATATCGACGTTATTTGGTCCGACCATCCCGGGCACCTATCTGGACCTTCCCTCGTGAGGCTCTTTTCTAGGTGGCTTCACCAATGATTTCCCTGCCATTGTTCGCTAAAACAATCATCAACACGTGGGGTAAGCACACCAGCTTGAGCATTTGGCAGTCGATCGCCAGGCGTGTGCAGAGCCTGCGATTCTCATTCGTCCCTGCGAGAGCGCCAAATAGTTCCTACACACTTCGCTTGCCGAGACAAGCTTGTCATCTGACGGCTCAGCAGGCGACTAAGTCATCGCATCGTTCCGGCTGCGAGAGCACGAGGTGTCTTCTTTGAAGCACGACGGCATTGCTTTGCTCTAGGTAACGACCTGACGTTATTGCAACTGCGCCTCGAACTGTGTCCAAACGCTATACGGCTCAACTAGCGTCCTTCCGAAAGCAATGGGAGGCGGCGCCAAGGTTCCCTGCCTGCCGGCCAGGCTAGGCTCCACTAAGCATCAGAGCAATTCGGCTCTATGGGGTATTGTGGACATGGGCAGGTCAGTGACCTGTTTAGACTAATGATTATGGGAGGAATGGCGGCTGACTGCTGGCATCTAGCAACGGGATCCGCTTCTCGATAACGGACTTGTCACCATCAACAGCACGAGTACTACCCACTCTGTACGCCTACAGAAATGGCACATCACTTTATGAAGCACAGTATGATGATGAAGGCAATCAGATACCCATACCTGAAGATATCCAGGAGTCTGTCATTGGAGCATTCCTACGCTTTGAGATCTTTTGTTCTGATTTCGGTGTCCCCTTCAAGAATATTCGCATCATAGCCACAGAAGCAACACGCAAAGCGATCAATGGTGCAGAATTCGTCGATCGCGTCGCCCGAGAGACCGGGCTGAGAGTCGAAATACTCTCGCAAGCTGACGAAGGTCTAACGGGGGCATGGGGCATCGCCAGCAGTTCGTCAGAAGTGCGAGGCCTCGTCATGGACCTCGGTGGTGGATCTACCCAAATAACCTGGATGATGACCAAGGATGGTCACATGCGAACCAGTCCCAAAGGTGCCTTTAGTTTTCCTTACGGCGCCGCCGCTCTTACCCAGAGACTCACGCTGATTGAGAAGAAGAGCAAGTCTCACGAGGAGGAAGAAGCTAAAAAGGAAGCTCTGCGGCAAGAGATGAAGGAGAACTTCCTCAGCGCCTACAACGGCCTAGAGGTGCCAGCCGAGCTTGTTGAGAAGGCCAAGGAGGAAGATGGCTTCACCCTGTATTTGTCGGGTGGCGGTTTTCGGGGTTGGGGCTACCTACTGCTCTACCAAGCCCAAAAACATGCGGAGAATTACCCGATTTCCATCATCAATGGCTTCGTTGCCCGAAGAAAAGATTTCGCGGACACGCAGGAGCTAAAGAAGGTGGCTAAGCGGGCTAAACGCATCTTTCGTGTATCTGACAGGCGAAGAGCACAGGTCCCAGCAGTGGCATTCTTGGTGAGTGTGCTCGCTGAGATAATACCTCATGGTATCAAAGAAGCACAGTTCTGTCAGGGCGGCGTTAGAGAAGGTGTTCTTTTTTCAACACTACCTCCTGAAATTCGAATGCGGAGCCCAATCGAGACTGCAACAGAACCATTTGCAAGACTAATGGCTCCGAAGCTTGCCAAATTACTGCGGGATGCTCTGCCTAGGAGAGAAAGACCTCGCTTGGCGGGTGTCGATGCTAATGACATTCACGATGGATGGGAGGAACTACCTTCGCAGAAGCTAATGAGAAATATTCCCTCGTCATTCACTAAACACATCTTGCATGCCATGGCAAACATGCTCTACGTTCATTCAGACATGACGAAAGAGCTATCATCGGCAGCGGCTCTGCGCACAACCTCTACTGGATACCTCGCAGACACCCACGGGACATCGCACAGGAACCGAGCTCTACTTGCGCTCCTGTTGGATGCGAGATATGATAGCGATCTCCCTCCTCAAGAATATAGCTTTCGCCAAGCGCTAAGACGATTGTTGTCCCCAGCGGAGTTATGGTGGATCAACTATCTTGGCGCAGTAGCCTTAGTGCTGAGTAGGGTGTACCCATCAGGCGGAGAAGACGATGTGGAGGCCTTAGAAGACGACAACGATTATAAAGACGCAACAGCCTCGTCGAGTGGGACAGCATATTCCAACCATCTGGATGCTGCTACTCGACTGCAACGACCGCACCACAAAAAGCCCCACCTCAGTATCCGGGCGGCCTTCGCTGATGATCTTGGCTCTTCGGGCAAAAAGCCAGGCCTGAGGCTCGTCTTCATGCTACGAATGAGAAAGCACAACAGAGACGATCCGATGAAGATGCGCGAAGAGCTTGAGGACTCTGTGAAGAAGATAAAGAAGGTGGGGAAGAAAAAGCATTGGATTCGAACCACAGATAACGAGGACCATATCGACAGCGACTTCTCAGACTTTGCTTCGTCCGAGGATCAGAACTCCGCAGACGGTGACAGCCGTGATCTTGGCTGGGGCATGAAAGTCCACGTTGAGATCAAAGTGGAAAACCCCGAAGCAGACGCAACGTGAATGCAGACGGTTTCCATAGAAAGCTTTGTTCATAAGCTGGTCAGTGCTTCAAATATCATGGCGTTTGGTTATGCGTTAGTGCTCCGTGTGTACACAAAGGCAAAAACACCTTTCATTCTTCCGTGGAACGAAAACCGCTAGAGCACTCCAAACTGCATATGCTGGAGAAGTCAGGTCACATAGCATACGATGGCAGCCGAGGAAAGGCTGGAGAACGGAGAGCCGCTAATCGAGCAGGTCAGTGTCCAAGTCACCATAGCGAAACAGCTCACACTGACTAACATTGAAGGATTGGAAACTGTACAACAGCGATGTTGTTGGAGCCACATACCAGGCAGTTGCAAATTCGAGATATCGCCGACGGTGGTACACACTGTTTGCTACCACTTGCAGCCTCGCAGTGGTAGGCCTACTCTCAATTCTATCAGCAATTGTGCACAAGCTATGTATGCCAGCTGGATCGAATCATGCTGGAATGGATATGCCTTCCGACGGCAAATGAATGCGCGAGCCCCCTTGAGAAACAACGAAGCAGCTTAAGCTTGCGCTCATGGCCGTTTGACGACGCCCATTGACGTGGCCAGCCACGGCGTTTCCAAGATCGATGTGAAACTGTCCCGGCGCCAAACGCAGTGTGCCATAGTCCGATCACAAAGGATCTAACAAGATAGATAGCCAAGCATCTCACAGTACGGAAAATCTTTCAGTACATGAGGAAGCCTCACAACTCTATCTCCAAGGAGTCAGTACTTCCAATAGCATGATGCATGTAGATATTCAATCTAAGCGCTTCGTTTTAAGTAATCCGCTGATTGCTGGCTACTCTCCGATCGACAGAAAGTCGATCTGCCGATCTGCCGCTAACCGTTCTGCCGCTAACCGTACTGCCGTGCTGCCGTGCTGCAGCTGTACGGGGAGCCGCATCGCAATAATAGTGACAGGCCGAGCAGACGGACAGCCAGACGAATTTCCTGTGCAACAGACTACAATGGTGCAAAGCAAGGCTCGAAATATCTGTGTGCTTTATCATAGATAGTGTGCACGGCAATTGTGTAACTTCAATATAGTTTCAGCATACCACACTGGGAGTGATCTTGGTGACGACGCTAGGTAACAATCCTCTCTCCAGTTTGTGAAGTGTGGCTAAGCAGTCTGTCCAAGGCATGCAGACTGCTTAGCCACACTTTAGGACTTCGGGGGGAACTCGAAGTGAAATTTCAGCAACGTAGCGCAGCCGAGTACCACTGACCAAGAAGCCGTGGCGCCTTGGCTGACATCGAGACCTGATTTAATGTGCCACAGGAGATCACAGTGCTGGCAGCAGCGGGTCTTATGTCATTGAAAATCAGGTCGCTACGCAACTCTGCATTGGTAGTCGAAGCTTGAGCGGGAGCCCAGCCACTCAAGGTCAGCGAGCAAATTAGATTGTAGCCCGTGAGCCGAGCCAAGCCAGCTGAAACAGGAAAGCATAAACAGAGGCGCAGTTGCTAGTCAAGTGAATCTTGGAAAGCCAAAAGGCCAGTCCGAAAGCCATGACGCAAATCTCCAAGTAAGATGGAGATTTGTGACATAGATAGATTGCCTGCTCCTATTGTAGACGCTGTACACAACCTATATCGTCAGATACTGGCACTGGTCTACCTACATCTCACTGTCCTCAAATCGAGGCAATACATTCGTGATGGACACCGTCGACATGCACTCGTTCTCGAGGCGACAAGTAAGAAGCACAAGCGTCTCGCCTATGATGAACACTGGCTAACTAACTACTGTGTAGAATGGTGCTGGTAGCCGTCGAGGCGGAGGATCCAACTCACTGTCTGGTATCATCTCGACTTTGGTCCCCGTCTTCATCGTCTTTGCCGTCTCTCTGGGGCTTTTCTTGCTGTTGCGGATGAAGTTCGAGAAGGTGTACCAGCCGCGAGCAGAGCAACAGCCAGTTCTCAAGGAGAAGTACGCAATCCTGCACCTGAAGAGCGACACAGTCTGACAAGCTCACAGGAAACGACGAACGCCTGTTGGTGGTGTCAAGGGCTTCTTCGCCACGGTCTTTGACCACAAGGGTCTACCCGACACTCTGGTCCTCGAACGCAATTCTCTCGATGGCTACCTCTTCCTTCGATTCTTCAAAGTCCTTATTGTCATGTCCTTCGTGGGCTGCTGCATTACATGGCCAATCCTATTCCCCGTCAACATAACTGGTGGTGCTGGACAACAACAGCTCGATAAGCTAAGCTTCAGTAATATCTCCAACCCTATCCGATACTATGCTCATGCTCTGGTTGCCTTCGTCTACCTTGGCTTTGTCCTACTCCTCATCGCTCGCGAACGCATGAATTTCATTGGCCTGCGACAAGCCTATTTCCTGAACTCCTTACGAGCAGAGCGCTTGACCTCAAGAACGGTCTTGTTCATGGGCATCCCGAAAGACCTGCTATCAGAACAGGCCCTAATAAAAGCCTTTGGTCGCCATGTTCGCAAGGTGTGGATGGCAACCGATGCCAAAGACCTCGAAGACAAAGTGGATGACAGAAGCAAACTACATATGAAGGTCGAAGCCGCTCAAGTCAAGTTGTCTAAGCAGGCCAACGCAGCTCGCATCAAAGCTGAAAAGAAGAACCCCGGTAGCCAAACGGATCGTCGAGATCCCAACCACTGGATCGACAACAAGAAACGACCGACTCACAAACTCAAGCCTTTGATCGGCAAGAAGGTTGACACCATCAATTACGGTCGCGAGGAGATCCCCAGATTGACCAAGGAGATCGCTCGTGAACAGCGGGCTCATCAGACTGGTGCTGTCGAATTCGTCTCCGCTGCCTTTATTGAGTTTACCAGTCAAGACGCTGCTCAACGCGCCTATCAACTCGCTCAGAAGAGCAAGAAGAAGACCATGCAGCCGCGATACATCGATGTCCAACCAGACGAAATCCTGTGGAAGAACCTCAAGAGCAGTTACGCTCAACGAAAGATCAAGATCGCTATTGCCACGGCCATTATGTATGCCATCATCATCTTCTGGACACCCATCACCGCCTTCATCGGTGCCCTCACCAATATCAACTATCTGACCGATAGAGTACCATTCTTGAGCTTCATCAATTCTGTCCCGTCAAGTATCCTTGGTGTCATTACCGGTTTGTTGCCGACACTCATCCTGGCACTTTGTGTCATCCTTTTCCCCATCATCTGCCGACTACTCGCCAAGCAAGCCGAACCAACCCTATCTGCTGTTGAGCTCAAGACTCAGCACTGGTACTTCGTTTTCCAGGTGATTCAGGTCTTCCTAATTCCAACCTTCACCTCGGGTGCTGCAGCGGTCACTACTCAGATTGTCAACAACCCTGGCTCAGCCCCATCGCTACTGGCCAGCAATCTGCCTAAGGCCTCGAACTTCTACATTTCCTACTTCATCCTGTACGGTCTGGCTCAAGCAGGGGCGCAGCTCCTGAATATCGTTGCCTTGCTTCTGTTCGTCGTTCTTGGCACATTTCTTGACAAGACACCGCGAAAGATGTACAACAGATGGATCACCCTCGCTGGCCTAGGCTGGGGTTCCGAGTATCCGAAATGGACCAACTTGGGAGTGATTGCCATTGCATACAGCTGCATTGCCCCTCTGGTCCTTGGCTTTGCAACAATCGGGTTCACCTTTTTGTATATCGCTTTCCGATACAAGTGGCTCTTCGTCCTCGGCAACAAGATTGACATGAAAGGTGAAGCTTTCGCCAGGGCACTGAAGCAACTTAGGACTGGTGTCTACCTAGCGACAGTTTGCTTGATCGGCCTCTTTGGCATTGCTACGGGCGAATCTCCTGCAGGCTCAGGCCCACTGGCCATCATGATCGTCTTCTTGGTTCTGGCCGCCATTTTCAACGCTCTCCTTGATCGTGCTCTGGCTCCGCTCGAGCAGGGTCTCCCACTTGATCTAACATCCACCGCAACCTACGATTATGACGAACGCAAGCCTGTACCTGGCATGGGGCAACCGGATTACTATGGGGGCAACGCCCACCTCAATGTCCATCCCAATGTCGCCCCGAGAGCTACTGATGACATCGAAGGCAACGGAGATCTTCCTCGAGATAAAACTGGCAACAAACTTACTCAACGCATCAGGCCATATATTGATTCTCACTTCTACAAGCCCAACATAGGTCGCACATTCCATCTGCCTGAGCTTGATTACGAATACGCAGATGCATACTACAACCCGGCCATTGTAGCCGATGCGCCATTCCTCTGGATTGCCAGAGACCCCTGTGGAGTCAGCAATATGCTTGTACGCGATAACGAAGCCGCCGGCCTCAGTTCCAGTGACCAATTTGCGTGGTTTGATGAGAAGAACAAACTGCGGTGGGATGACGCTTCCGTGGGCAAAGTCACAACCATGATTTCGGATAAACAGAGCCTTACGGGCGCTGGTGCGAGCGCTGGCGGCGAGACTGGCGGCGGTACGCACGCTGGTGGCGGTGGCTACTGATGAGTCACAAAGCGCAGTAGTCAGATCTGGAGGGAGAGAAATCACAATGGTTGTGGAGAAAGTGCTGGCTGAGTGAGCTTTTTGGCTTATCGATTATACCCTGTATTCTATCGGACAACATGAGTGATACAAGGAGCTTTGGTGGGAGGTTGTCTTTGAGCCCAACGGCGTTGACGGCTATCTCTAATCATGGCATGCCAATGGCTGGCAGTGTCAATCATAGCTTGTAATAATCAGTCTTTCCTCCGTGCCGAGAGGTATAATTGAACCATATCTGACTATCCTGCCTAGCCCCAGTCATGTCGTAATGTGCAGCTACCACCTTCAAGTCCCATAACCTTGACCATGTCTACGCTGATTCTCTTATCAGTGCAATTATCTCACCACCATCGCCTGTGATCCCCTCCTAGCTCGTACTCTTGTCATCAATAGAGCGGCGTGCTCCTTCGCGGGTTTACCTGAGAGCTTCCTGCGCCTGTTCGGGCTTTGGGTCCTGCTGATTAAAGTTAGCTCATTTCGAGGATTGCCTTAAGTTACCTAATCTAGTCGAGCTTCTCCTGATGCATTACGATCACAGGGGACTTGAGGCCCGCTTCCTGACAAAAGTCTACATTATGTCTCCGAATCACTATGTCCCCTCAATGCAATGTTTCACCGACTACGCCGAAGTCAGTCACTCAGCGAAAAGCATCACACCATGACAATATATAATTGCCACTCAGAGCTGGGGAGACTATGACTTTCCCCGAGTCATAACAATCAAAGTCCTCGCTACCTCAGTATCGCCAAATGCAAAGGCAGTTTTGGCGGGCAACCTGGGGTTCCTCTTAAAGACTCCCGTGACGCCTTCATCATCTTGCATTGCCCGTATCAAGTCCGTTGGGCCTGATGCGACAAGTTTGAAGGGAGGCAGGCCAGCTTGTCTTCGTCGATCTGTGGAACCAGTCCCGCGACAACCCAGACAACAGTATCCTCCAAGGTTACATGGGAGGCAATACGACTCTAGAAAAGGCTTGGTCAAGCGGTACGTACGCTTAGTATGTATAAGTTTCGCAACACCTGGTTGCATGTTTTAGTGCACTCCGCCCACACGGCAAGGCTACGTTGATGGGCGCTGTGTTCAGCAACGTGGAAGTCCCGTATTGGCTCATGATGAGGAACAATAACAAGATCCAAGGTCGATATATGTTTGACCGATGGCATGGCGAGCAAGCTATCAAGCTAATTGAGTCTGGGTATCTGAAGCTTGGGAGTGGTGAGAACAGCGGCATTAGAGTCCACAGCTTCGGATTGGAGGATGATGAGCAGGCACTTGAGAAGGGGGCGCAGGTATCGGGATGGGGACAGATGGTAGTGCTGGAGCCAGGGCACAATTGATATCACGGCAGGCGTGGCGAAAAGACACGCAAAGCGTAGTAGCGACGCAGGCGCGAGATAGGCTCAGACTTTGCGTTCCTGCATTGCGTCCTACCTCATCTCACGAACCGCGTGGACTACTTCTCCTTTTCTTTTTCTGGGGTTCTATCAGTCGACAACTTGAGTATTTCCAGTTTCAGGTGTTCTTTCTTGCCAGCACGATTCCTTTAGCTACAGTTATGTTCTTCGCCCTCACTCAACCCCTGTACGCACCATCAACGTAGTACAACCTCGAACAAGTCCCTAACTCATGTTCGGGCACCCCTCATCTCAGGGGCTGTCTTGGCGTTCAGTCAGCTTCGCGTGGTCAACGTGATCATCTGATCTATGTGTCAGACAGCTCTTGGAAGCCGACGATTGTGCTGAGGGACGATTGACTGATGTCGATTGGTTCCATTGTCAAGAGGTTTGGCTTCAGCAAAGCTGCAGAAGCGCAATTCGATAAGCTAGGAAGCCGACCTCAAGCTTCCCATCCTGTCATAGGCGGCTTCCATCAAGCGCTGCTTAGGTGAGCTCCGTAAGGCATGAAGCAGTCATTCTGGAGGTGTTCGTCACCTGCTTCGGGGATCTTCCAGGTTGTTGTTCGAATAACCGTAGTTGCCTGATACGTACGACATGCTACGGCTTTCTACCATCCATTCGTGACACAAGCCTACCACGCCCACATCAGCTTGCTAGCGAGCACCCTCTCACCCAGCCTCTCATACAAGAAGGGCGTGACCCAGCTGTCGTTAGTCCTACTCATACGACCGAAGACAGCGCCACCTTTCCAGATACAGACCTCGGGATCTATCTCCCTGGGCGGTCTTCCAACCACAATTTCCCTGGAATAGCCCGTGTCTGCAAGGATAGCCTGCAGTGTTGTTTCTAGGTGTGCGGGGAATCCAGCTACCTTTGAGCCACCGCCAATCAGGAGCAAGGAGTTGTATAGGTCTCGCGTTTTCGAGGAGCTTCCTCGAGCGGCGTGGTTGATACTGCTTGTTACCGCGTGGGCTAGAGGGTAGACAGGAAGAATATCATCGCGGCGTTCGAGGTAGAAGGGGTCTTGCTGCTGTGAGATCTGAGGTTGTTCGGTGATTTCCATTATCGTATCGTCACCTGTCTGTTTGATCACTGATTCGTCCGGATTTGGGGTACCATTTTCGTTAGGCCGAAGCGTGCTGCTATCTGGTTGAGGCGTTCCTCTGTGGAGGGGTGAGCTGGCACCCGATGGGGCGGGCGTGCCATTCTCAAGCTCTTGTACTCGTGCTATTGATGGCCGGCGTGAGTCGGCTTCATCTTTGATGAGGCCGTTAACACCGTTCGCTTTTGGCCTGAAAGGCTCTAGTATGGGCTCAGAGGGTGCTATAGCTCGGAGGATCTCGTTCTGGGCAGCTGAGGTCGGGTCGTTCGCTTTGCCGTCGTAGAGATCGTAAGATCTGCTGACCAGTTTCCGTCGACCGACCAGCTTGCCTCTGTGATCGAACATTTCCGGTCTGAAGAATGCTAATGTTGGCAGGGCGACTTCATCATATATTTTGAAGGTGTACTTGCGAGTATCCTGGCCGGGTGCTCGAAGGTGGAAATCGTACAGCTGGACTGAAATGTCAGCCTCGGATATTGTGCTGTATTTCTTCTTGAGCTCTTCCACAAGCAGAAAATCGTATCTCCTCCTCAGATTGATTTCGGCGTAGGGAAAATGGTTGTAGATGATCATTTTGACGAACTGATCGGTTACATCTTGGCCACCATACTTCAAGTTCACACGAGAGTTGTCAATGATCATACCATCTTCGACGCAACAGACGGCAGTCTTTTGATCGCCGATATCGACGATGCAGCAGGTTGTGAAACCTGCACCAAAAGATGCAGCCAGGCTCTCCTGTATGAAGCACACTTTGGCAAAGCCCAAGTCTTGGATAGCAAGATCCAGAAGACTGGTCACGTAAGTCCTTTCGTAATAGTCAGGAATGACTATAACACAACTGTACTGGGCCCAGTCCTTGCGAGTTCGAAGGTCTAGTTTGAGCTCGGTACGCACCGAGTCGTCGATGATCAGAGCGATGTCGTTGTAGAGAGCTCGTAATGAAGAGTAGTCTTTCTCGTTGATGCAGCCATGTTGTATGGGCCAGGTCAGGTTGTAACGAGGGTTGGAATGGTCGGGAATGCGCATGGCTGCATGGCCTGTCACGTACTCTGGCTGCTTGGTTACATCGGTCCAGTCTATGTGGAGGGTATCGTTGTGCTCGTTGATGGTGTCGTAGGTGGCTCGTCTGTTGTAGCTGGTAACCATGTCTCGAGACTGTGGCAGGACCTTCCTCTTGTTCATGCGCATACGGACCTTGAGCTCATTGGAGGCTGCAACGAACTTCTGGGCAAAGTCGTCGCCGAACCTCTTTTCGGGAACTGGCTCTACTAGACCGTTGTCCAGCTTCCTTCTCTTCGGCAGGGGCTCGCCAGCATCGGCCTCGCTTTCGCCCATCTTGATCTTTCGTGCAATGACCATGGGCACTGACTTGGGTAGTAGGTCGCTAGCCAGACCAATGCGCAGGTTCTGGCTGCCCGGGTGAAGGACGATGGTCTTGTTTCCCGCCGACAGCTCGTCCTCCTCTTCCTCTTCCTCTTCATCCTCGTCCATGTCCACGTCGCCGTCCTCGTTGACTTGGCCGCCGTGAGCAAGAGCTCTGTCCCTATCTTTGGCTTGCTTGACCATCTTGTTCCTGTTCTCGTCGAGCTGTGTCCTCACGGCCAGAAACTGTTCGTCTCGCTTGAGGAAGTCGACATAGTAGTTCTTCTGGTTGATGGGTTGTATGACGGGCCACGACGTTTGGTCCATGTTATTGTCGGTCCGTTCGAGGCCTGGTTCACTCGGTTAGATGTCTGTTTGCACCCGTGGGACTCGTGGTGACAGCGTACCCTCCTCCCGCAGGAGAGCCTGTCAGAATCGTCAGTGTCACCGCTGCTGCCATGGGCCCAACGCGCGTGGATGCTCACCTTCCCGCTCTTCTTGCCTACCATGGTTGTGCCTGTGGTATCGAGGTGAATGGCATTCAGGTGCGACGCGAAAGCAGAGTGGATGGCAGGCGAAGAGCAAGAGAACAAGGTCGATGCTTCACTACATTGTCATGTCGTCCGGCTACCACGATTCACGCGTACTATTACGGCGACGGTCGAATGACTCGTCGTGGCAACATTGGCTACTTGGGTAAATACGTTCGCCGAGACCCCCAGTTGGGGCTCAGGCTGCAAGCCGATGTGTTCATCCTCTTAAGTCTGTCGCCTCGAGGCATATTCATCACGTTAACTGACTCAACAATCAAGCAGTGCAGTGCAGTGCAGTGCAGTATTTACTCATTCATCGTTAAGAAAGGCCGCCTCTTTCATCTCTGGTGTTCTGGCCGGCGTAAAATGGGAGCCTCGATTTCGAAGTTATTCTCAGGTTTGGTCTGGGGGAAGAAGGACATACGCATCCTCATTCTTGGTCTTGTCTGTTGTAAACCCATCTTCTGGAAATCCACATTGACTCTTTTGCTAGGACAATGCGGGTAAAACCACCCTGTTGTATAGACTGAAGATGGGAGAAGTCGTGACCACAATACCGACAATAGGTTTCAATGTCGAGTCGGTCAAGTACGGCCAGCTTACTTTCGACGTCTGGGACCTGGGTGGCCAGACCTCGATACGCCCTTATTGGAGAAGTTACTACGCAAACACCGCTGCTGTCGTCTTCGTCGTTGACTCGACCGATATTGAACGCCTCGAGATCGCCGCAGATGAGCTCCGCTCCATGCTGAACGAAGACGAATTGAGGGATGCCGCGCTTTTAGTTTTCGCCAACAAGCAGGACCAAGTGAGCCCTTCTACAACTCCTTCTCATGAAAAGGCTAACACTCATCAGCCAGGTGCTCAAGGTGCTGGTGACATCTCAGAAGCTCTTAAGCTCGCCGAGCTTCGTGATCGCAACTGGAGCATTGTCGCCTGTTCCTGCATAGACGGCAAGGGTATCAACGAGGGCATGGATTGGCTGTCCCAGACCGTCTCATCTGAAGCTTGAAAGTTGCACAAAGACGATTTATCCATCGTTTTCGCGACAAAACACAGCTCTTCACCAGGCAGTCCGGAGCCACGTTGCGGGTCGGTGTTGATCAATTTCAACGGCGCAGGTCACCTTGGAAGGAGTGCTCGAAGTCTGTCGTCGGAAGGTTGTGGGCTCCCAGTCTTCGCTATCTACGAAGAGCGGCGCGACGGCCACTCCAAGGGACAATGCTGATGCCACGGCGCCGAATTATGATGCGACTCGACTCCATCGTGGTCTTGAGCATCTGTCAGTGTCACACTGCATGCGCAAAGCCTGGTGCTGGTATTCAGCAGAGAAAGCACTGCTAGAGGCGTCACGAAGGAGAGAAGAAGTTTCGACTAAGGTGCCCCAGCTGTGGACATGCTGTTAGGGGACTTCCAGAGTGGTGAAATCCGCGTGAAGGCGGTCTTGGGGGAGTACAGAAAGAGGGGGCCAGGCAGCTCATGTTTAATGACCAAGCCGCCGGACTCGCCAGTGGGGGCCGTGGCTAAGGAGGACGTCGGCTATGGCCCGAAGCCTACTACAACAAGCATCACAACACAAAAGCCCCTTGGAACTCTCTTTCTCCACCCCTTGGTTGATCGTGTTCGAGCATGTTGAATCCCACTTCGCCGCTGCGTTGGATGAAGTGATACTTGGTTTGACGAAGATCCTACCTGCCGCCCTCTTGCCTGTTCGGCATTTCTAGCTAGTCACGTACAGAAACCAGCACATGCAACTCTGTATCACTTCTTTGACCGAGGTATGTCACACATGTATCGACTCTTGGACGGATCCTACACGCACACTTGCAGCGCTGTTGATCCCCAAGGGTGCCTTCAGCGATCTTCGGCTATCCGTCAGACCAAATAAGGTCAGGGACCTCCGCAAACGACGAAGCAGCGAAGATGTGTGCTGAGAAGCTTGATTGGCACACGAAAGATCTGATTTCCAGCATACAAAAGACGACTAGCCGACGTGCAGTTCCTGAATCCGGGTCGTCCCTCGAGAGCAGGATGAAACCGATGCTCATCATCTCCGATATGACCAGATGTGGGCACGAGCAAGAGTGCCATCAGCTTCGTCGGATAGAGAGCCATACCTTAGAACGACAAACCAGCGGACTCTTTCCCGAAGGGCGAACAGCCAGCAGTCTCATTCCTCATGTGGCACTAGGTGAGGAACCATCGACCCATCTGGTCTCACAGTCCGGTCTATTGTCTTATGCAGATACCCATCGTCACCGTTTGGGCGGGAACTATTAGCAAAAAGCTGCCAACGGAACCCTTGCACCATACACCACAGAGATGGTCTTATGACTAGAAGTGAGACTATAGCAGCACTCGGGCAAGTGGTCTTTATCTGTGTAGGACATGAATGGAGCTTTCGCCAGTTATAGACAAAAGTTGTTCCGAGAACATACAGACACCTCAGGCGCAAGCCGGTCAAAACCACTAACGAGCATGAGTCGTGAGGTGGCTCCGCCCTCACTCACGTTGCCCGGGAATTGAATCATACGTGTGCCAATGCTTGTCGCAAAACACGCGTCACCGCAGAGAACTTCGTGTGACCTAACGGCCTTTGGCAGGTACTAGCACGCATTCTGGATCAGCAAGAAGACTTGGTCATCAACATTACCGTAGAGCTTTGCGTGGCCAATTCTGAGGCTTGATCCGTACGTGTGCTGTGGCCTCCCAGCTCAATAGATATTATTGAGCTCGCGTTGAGAAGGCAGTTGAGCAGTTGGCCTCTCGTTCTTAATCTTGAACCGTGGGCAACGCTCAAGCACGACCGTAGAGCGCCGGCATGGATGTTGCTGGATTGTAAGCAGTGTCCTTGCTCAGCATGAAGAAATCCTCTTCTGTACTTAGTGACCTGCTCAACCTGGCCAGTTGCGTTACTCTTGTTGTGGAGGAAGGATTCAGGAATGTAGGGATCTACATTCCTAACTTCGAAGTCGCCTGACAATCTATAGGATCGGCGATTAGGTGCAGCGCTGATGCGCTTCCAAGTAGCTTCTGCCGGTGGATCATGTTTCCTCAAACCTCACGAGGAAATCAAGACATTTCTGAAACGGTAAAATGGAAATGTTATATGCCACGATATGAAGCAGCGAGAGACTCAACAGTGCAGTGAAACCATGGGCGGACGACTTCCTCGTGTGACTTGTGACACGGTTGTGCCAGACAGCCTCCATGGCTTATCCATCCGCGCGTTTGAACGTGGGTGCCTGGCTTGCTGCTTATGCCACCGACGAGAACCGAGGAAAACCAGACTATCATTCCCTTCACTTCCGTTGGTTGTAGTGACCAGCTGTAACTATACAACGGAGTGCAAACGCTGTATGTATCTATGCGAAGATGAGCTGTAGTTAGTTGTACAGAGTCGCGATAAGCAGGGCCTTTCTATCATTCGGAACGCCTTCGAGAAAGAGCCTCTGGACCAACCCCCCAGCACCTTCCTTGACTGGCGTCAGTCCTCAGTAGTTGGAGACGAACCCTTTGATGGTAACGGCCCATATCGTCATCCCGGGAAGGCTAACAAATAACGACATTAGCATCTGCATATTCGCCTCGGACACGCAGCCATCGTCGATGGTCACCAAGCACTTGACAAGCACAGTGGCTCGAATTGCCCGGTGACCTCTTAATCAACCTCATGCTGCATATCTGCTCGTCTCCGGTCCAGGCGATTACCGCTTGGCTTTACTGTCTAGTCAAATGTGGTGTGTTCGCCGTGAGGCTGGTTGAGTTTTGAGCTGATAGGCGCTATCATTTTCTCCCAGTGTCCTTCTCCACCACCTATTCATGCCTGCGCCAGATCTGACTCGACCCATCAACGGCTCTGAGCCATGTGCCGAGCTGCGTGGCTTCTCTATTTTACTCTTATGTCCACTTGGAATCACTTCCGTAGTAGACCTTCCTACTTCTGTCGTTCCTCCACATTGTTCAATGAGCACATCAGTCGACGATAATTGAATCTTGTCTTGTGCTATGCGCCGAAAGAGACGAGAGTATCCCCGGTGCCACATTGCTAATTACCCAACCTAAGCACCCGCCCGTCGCTCTCAGCATTATTATTGTGTCTGACCGCTGCCCAGGTACGACCCATTCTTGCGGCGGAGACAATATCCTTGTCGATCCGAAAATCTAGATGCTAAACCTGTCCGAGCACTGCTCGTACTGTTTGACATACCGTGACTTTTGCTGGATCCACCACTTGCCTCTGTAGTGGCATCAACTCAAAATTCCTTTTCCTCCTTCTCGGATCACGCTCCATCCTGTTCGATAGCCTTGTGGCGTTGAAGAACCTCGTCCTTGACCATCATCAATAACTGCTACGACCAGCAGTATAGGGCTATCTTCCCCAGTTGTCTGTGTGGCAGATATTGCTGGCGTCTGACACGATAGTACGACCCGAACCGAGCAGCCGCTTAGTCGCCACCCTCTCATCTCAGTATCGAAACAACTGCAATTAAAAGCTGCAAGCATTACGGTCACTTGCAGTAGGCTTGCCTTGCTGTGTGTGAGACTGCAGCATCCGCTTGACGCACATCGACCTTGGTACAGCACCACTGCTTGCGATCTAAAATCTTGCCCATGCTGTGCAACCTAGCCAAGAACCTCGCCGACTCCACGCGTACGGTGAAAAGTGTATCTATACCGGCTTCAGACTCCTACGCGCTCGCCCGTCAGCGTCGTTCACGGCTGATTGCTGGTCATCGTTGATCTCGCTCTCTTTCTCTGGCAAAGCTAGTGGTTTCTCTAACATGGAGACTATTTTCATTACTATTCATGGTATGTCGATACAGCACGTTCCGCTGGTAATCTAACAGCACTCTAGATCTTTCCCTCGATGCGCGGATCAAGTTTTGTTCAGACTCAATAGAGGAGATACTGGGTTACAGACCAAACGAGGTCAAGGGCAAGTCATGCTGGGAGTACTTTCACCCTGATGAAATACCTTTCGCGCGCGCAATCCATGGTCGAGGCCTGGACCTCGAGAAGGCGGCCGCGTTGAACTACTGCCGCATACGGCATAAAGATGGCAGTTGGATTGGCTGCGAGTGCGTCTTTACTGTGGTCTACGATGTTCTCGTTGCCTCTACGGCTATTTATCAGCGAGGTGAAAAGGCTCAAAGTACGTCACAACTCACAGGTCTCGCCGAGGGAAACTAACAAAGATACAGGGCGGGCCGTAGAAGGATCCACTGTTAGACGAGTCTTCTCTTCCTCCCCACGCGATCCTCGATATCACATGTTGTCATATATCTCAAACAAATTCACACAGTCTATTCGACCTGATGCACGGGAGCCTCGGGCCGCATTGATATTAAATAGATTTACGCGAACATCAACCATCATGTTTGCCACTAATGGAGTGGAACAGATACTAGGATTTTCGCCGACACAGCTGGTTGGAAAGAGCTTCTATTACTGTATATCAGAAAACTGTCTGAGTGATGCTGTCCGCACACTGGAAAGTGCCAAGGGCAATGACTCTATTGCTTACCTTCGATTTTACTTTCGAGATCCGAACTTGCCAGACCCTCCTCATATCGAGCAAGGTGACAGTGATAGTGACGAAAGCGATGGTGGCGGTGTGGTCCTGTCGAGAGGGTCGAGTGTCTCGAGGCAATCTCCCCCAGTGGTCAATGGCGTCAACGTACCTGACGTAACAATCAGGGAACCCGAGCTGGATGGGACCGCCGGTCCCCGTAATGACTCGAGTCAAGCATCATCAGCACGGTACGATGGTCTACACGGACTGCACCACTCGAGTTCGTCAGGTGCCAGCACGGACATGGAAAACAATGGCAGTGTGTTCGACAGACCACACCAGGCCACACGGTCTTCTGCATCATCCATCACCCCACAAGAAACACCGCCGGATACAACGCCCATGCCCGGGGCCATCGAGATCGAAGCCGTGGTGTCATGCTCATCAGATGGGTTAGTCGTGGTACTAAGGCGAGCGCAAGAGATAGTTCGCACTCCATCAACAAACGAGCAGCCATCTTTTCCCAACGGACTCTTCGCATCCCCCTGGGCTTCGGAACCGGTGCTGCCAGATGGCCTGCCGCAAGCAACTCCAGCACCCAGCATATCAGCAATGTCCGAACCCGCGGAGGCTGGTTTTATGAGCGCCATCCGCGATGTGGCAGTGTTCGCTTGGTCACTGACTGGTATCAATGGTGCGCTGATAGAAAAGGCATCAGGGCCCGGCAAACCAAGTGGAGAATCTATGCCTCCAGGCGGCATTCCTATCTGGGACCCCAATGCACCAGTAGGACAGAACGACTACTTCAACGGTTTCTCAGGCGGCACGCATCGCCGGCTGCAGAACCTGGGTGATTCAGGGGGAAGACCCCAGGTGAGTGGGGAAACTTCGAGTAGCAGTGACGACGAAATCGTGTGGAGACGAGCACCTGTGATGCCCTTATACAAAAGACCGAAGCGACGAGCGAACCAAGCATTCGACACAGACGAGGACTCTACTGATAATGGAGGTGTATGTGTGCAGGAGAGAAGGAGAAGGAAATTGGAAAACGGTGAGCGTCAGGATTCAAGCAATTCAATGTGAGTCGGTACTAGCGTCTCTTTCAACAGCGCACGAATATCTGAAACTGTTGTTTTACGCATGGGATACGAGAAACGATCAATTGATACCCAAAGGTTAGGAGGAATCTTTTGTAAATGCTAGAGTTCTGCTCCGATCAAGTGCTACTTGTTTTCTTCCTTCAGCTTCGTTTCTCTCCTCAGACTGTCTTGGCTTTCAAGTTGCTGCCTGATGCTGTAGGGTTCTCTCATGAATCACATGACCTCGAGCCGGCAAAGTCGAGCGGCGCGTCCTGCGCGTGCCTTCCCTGCACGTTTCGCGTGGGGGGCTCCTTCTGTTCTGTTCACTGCATACCACAAATTCGCCCACCATGACCGACGTCTACTCTCCTCGTGGTCTTGTAGTGCATAGTAACCAAGCCCAATATGCCACTCAACCGAGATCAGCAGGCTAGATCTGAGATATCCACGTCCGTAGCAGGCTACGCCAGTAGTAAGCAACACCAACGTACAGCAGGACTCAACCTTGTGGACGGGGATAGACCTGCTACGCCCCAAAATGGGCTTGACAGAAGACCACAGAGCCAGACACGACGAGATCACGTAAACAGCAATGGCGCCCCACAACACGTTGGCAAGAAGTTCTCGCTCGATACCGGTATCGACAATGCTTCTGCTTTCAATGGCTTCAAATTGAATGTGCCGAACACCATGGTTCTCGGCAAAGCCAAAACCCAGGAGACAGCGGCTCCCAGTCATGGCAGGACACAGACGAAGCAGCAAAAGCCGCCAGCCAATAGAAGGGAAGAGACGCAGAAGGTAAGTTTGGGACAAAAAAGTGATATTCCGACAACAGCTAATTGACTTAAAGGAGGCACGAAAGGTCAGCGCCTTCGACGACACTGCAAGTATAGGTCCATCGATGCTCGAGGATAGTAATCTAGATGACAATGTGACCGCTATGCACATACCGCAGCCAGAGCCAGAGCCACAAAAGCGACACGAACCACAAACATCGTACCACAACAGTTATGGTGACCATGATCTTCGAGGCAACTATTCCACGCAAGCTATCATGGAGCAGATGGGCATAGGCGAGAACTGGCAGGACGAAGTGGCCGAGGAGCGAGCACATCAAGCAGAAAATGCTGGCTACGTTCCGACGCCGCAAGGAGGTGCGAACCCATTCAATTACACTCTGATGAAGAGCAACATGGCGGGACGAATGTCTGCAGAACTGCTTGACCAGCCCGAGACGCCCTCTCGGGTACGGTCGGTTCCCCCAGATCACGCTAGGGTTCATGCTCCAGTGCCCAAGAGAACGGTTGGTTTTGTGAACTCGCCTCAGATCATGAATGGTACGACCGACTCTCCACAATTCAGGAGCGAGGAGCTTGCGGGAGAAAACAGTCCTACGATGTCGATTTCTAGGCCAAATAGTGCTCACCCGGTGTCTCACAGCATGCCAATACACCAGAGAGCTCAGCAAATGCAGCCCCACCCGCACAATCGTCAGCAGTCAAGCCAGCCTCCTCATCCACAACAACCAAACCGATTCCAGAGCATGCAAGATCACCGTAATCGCATGATGCAGCAGGAGCAGAAAATCTCAGCGCCTGAGTCTGACATGCAAGATTCTTCAGAGGACGAGCGAGCAGCTCGCACGCAGCTCGAGAATCTGAAGGCAGCCCCGAAGCAGGTTGATAACCTCCTTGTCACAAGCAAAAAGCGACCTCTTGACGACGTCAACGTCCTTGATTACGATGCAGATGTCCTCTCGAGAAAGAAATTGGATGACTTACAGAAAGAGCCGTACACACAAAACCCACGAGCTCCAGCCAGGATACCCGCAACGGACAGCAATGGCAACGAGATGAGATTGCCACAGATCCTCGAGAACCTCAGCAGGATGGCAAAGGACCAGCAGCAAGCGATTCTCGGCACCCTGACAGACGAGGAGTGGGCTCAGACGGGTCAATGGTTTGTGGAGAAGTTCGGAGCAGATTTAGAGAAGCTCATGGAGGTGCGGCTCAAGCGGAGACAGATTGCTCTCACCTTCGAGGACAAGATCAGACGACGGCAGCGACAGGTCGAGTACCAGCAAGCAGGCGTTGAGAAGCAGCTCAAGGAGTTGCAAGAGGGTGGGACAGGGCTGCTTAAGGATCGTCCAGCTACTGGTGGAAGTCGAGCTGGGACACCTCTAAGGCCTCCGAGAGGCTGAGGTGTAGACACGAAGCTGTTGTGTGATGTGGGGTCAAGGCGCTGGGCTCTTTTCGACAATAGAGTTACGGCTGCATTGGATTGACGTACTGTCCTAGGGTCTGAGCATTCCCGACGATAGTGCTGACCAGCAACATTCGAGTCATCCTTTGACCGTACTATGCGGGCCTCGCTGGTCTGCTAGGACTTGCTTTCTCAAGATCATCTGCTGATGCCTAGGTCGGGCATGTGTTCGCTTTCAGTCCCTACTTCCGTACTTCTCTCTATACACTTTCATCTGCTCGAGCTGCTCAGGCCCAGCACCTTCAATTTTCCCACCCTTGACAGCCTCCATGATATCTTCAAAATTTAAGACAGCACTCACTGGCACGCCGAGCTCGTCTTCAGCGACCTTCATCGCACTCCGCGGCTCATCGTCGCTGACTCGTTCCTGGCGTGTGAGCAGCAGGACGACGCCTACAACTCTCCCACCCTGAGCTTGAATGATGCTCACTGCCTCGCGTAAGGCTGTACCCGCAGTCATAACATCATCAATGATAACGACTCTCTTGTCCTTCAGCGGTGCACCCACGATGGTGCCGCCTTCACCATGGTCTTTTGCTTCTTTGCGGTTGAAGGAGTAGCTTACGCCGTCGAAGTTCTTTCCTGCGTTCTCCAGTTCTCTCGTTACCACAGCTGATATCGGAATGCCTTTGTATGCTGGACCGAACAGTATGTCATATTGCGGGACATTCCCGGAAGAAGCAGAATGTTGACTTGATGTGTTCGAGAAGGGAGGGGATGTGAGGACGGAAGCATAGGCGCGCCCTACTGCGGCGAGCAGGCCTGAGGTGTGTAGGAGCGAGGAGGTGAAGAAGTAGGGACTTATGCGACCAGACTTCAAGGTGTAGGTGCCGAAAGTCAGTGCAGAGGCATTGAGCAGCAGGGGAAACAGCTCTGCTTTTGCAGCATCCGAGGCCATGGTTTACACAGGCGTACCAATATGAAGCAAGGCGCGGTGGTCTTTCTACAACAGGAATTCCACGTAAAGTGTTATCGATAAGCAGACGTACCTGCCAAGGATGTTCGGTTGAGGGGCATCTGCCCCCACGACTCTTAACTGAGCCTCCAGCTTTCAAGGATGAAGTCAAGCCAAACTGTCTGCAGTTTAGGCCAGCAAGGCCCGCACTCAGGCTTGTGGCTCGCCTGCATGATGTCTCCGCGATCTTTAACTCGCCGGCCGTGATCTTCGGTCAATGCCAGTCATCAACCGTGCCAATACTAAATGGCGTGCGACGAGCTTATTTGGCGCTAAAACAATATTCTGTGCCCGAGTAGAGCGACATTTTCTGTCGCTACAATCACCATGAAGTTCGCATGTCATCACCAGTGACCTCCCCATGCACAGCTTTACTTGGTACACACAGTTTACACTGGAAAACTCTGCTTCTGCGGCCAACACCATCCACACTGTCTTCTACTAGTCCCTCGTTGGCCCGCTTCTCGAACCTATTGGCTGTGGCGGAGACTTCTCACATGTATTCCATCCCTCTTCACAGCTCTCTTAATAGGTCCGACATCTCGCTATCCAAACTCATGCGTTGAACGACTTGACCTGTTTTTGCCTTCCATGCCGCGAGTGTTAGCAGACAGGTGGGCTCGCATCAGATATCTAAGCTGATATTGACAAAGGGTCCGTTCTCTGTGCCTCATTGAATCCTGCGTTCGTATAGCATAGCTTTCGGGACTTGTACCCGCCGTTCTGTGCCACAGCACCATCTTCCAGAGCAACAACGAGGTCTTGATCAGACCTGATCAAGGAGATACCAGCTCACGGTCAACAGAGCGTGTCCTGTCAGGCCACAGCACCAAAGCTAACCATCAACATTTCCATCTACCCCGTCGCCCATCATGCATATCTCAAAGAAACTTTCCATCAACCATACCAAGTCCCAGCCATCCTTCTCCTTCGAATTCTTCCCTCCCAAAACCGCCCAGGGCGTCCAAAACCTCTATGACCGCATGGACCGTATGCATGACCTTGGGCCCGCCTTCATTGATATCACATGGGGCGCAGGCGGTCGACACTCGCAGCTGACCTGCGAAATGGTCGATGCTGCACAGTCACGCTACGGCTTGGAAACATGCATGCATCTTACATGCACCGACATGGAGAAAGAGAAGCTCGACTCGGCCCTAGAGCTAGCATACAAAAGTGGCTGCACAAACATATTGGCCTTAAGAGGCGATCCACCCAGAGACAAGGAGAAGTGGGAGGCCAAGTCCCTTGAGTTCCGCTACGCATTGGACCTTGTCAAGTACATACGCAAGAATTACGCTGACCACTTCGATATCGGTGTTGCTGGTTACTCAGAAGGCTGCGAAGATGGGACGGAACCTGAGCTGCTCATGGATCATCTGAAGCAGAAGATCGATGCTGGCGGTACATTCATTGTCACGCAGATGTTCTACGACGTCGACATCTTCCTGGAATGGGTCTCGAAATGCAGAGCACATGGCATCACTGTGCCCATCATTCCTGGCATCATGCCCATCAGCACCTACGCTTCGTTTGAAAGACGGGTAAACTGGACCAAGTGTCATGTACCCGATGGCTGGTACGACAAGCTCGATCCAGTAAAGAACGATGACGCCGCAGTTCGAGACATCGGAAAGGACCTGTTGGTCGAAATGTGCAAAAAGCTCCTCGATGCAGGCATCTTACACCTCCACTTCTATACCATGAACCTGGCTCAAGCAACCCAGCGCATCCTGGACGACCTAAGACTGTCTCCCGAAGAATCGGGCACACCTCTCGAGAAGCCACTTCCCTGGCGCCAATCCCTCGGTAAGAACAGACGCGACGAGACTGTCCGACCTATATTCTGGCGGAACAGAAATGTATCCTATATCGCACGCACCGCTGAGTGGGATGAGTTCCCAAACGGTCGATGGGGTGATTCTCGCTCTCCTGCATTTGGTGAGTTAGATGCCTATGGCATCGGTCTCAAGGGCACGAATGAAGCGAACATCAAGTTGTGGGGCACCCCACGCACCCTACGCGAGATCACCAACCTTTTCGTGAGATACATGAAGGGCGACCTCGATCGATTGCCATGGTCAGAAGGCAAGATCAGCGCCGAGGCAGACGCTATTCAGGGACACCTCATTGACATCAACTCACGCGGTTTGTTGAGCATCAATTCGCAACCAGCTGTGGATGGTTTCAAGTCTTCACATCCCGTTTATGGCTGGGGACCGAAGGGCGGGTATGTTTACCAGAAGGCATATCTAGAGCTATTAATCTTCCCCTCTGTCATCAGCCAAGTCCTCGAAAGACTTGAAGCGAACAAGAACCTGACATACTACGCTGTCAATCGGCACGGCGAGCTCAAAACAAATACTAAGGACGAAGGACCGAACGCTGTGACATGGGGTATCTTCCCGAACAGAGAGGTTGTGCAACCAACCATTGTGGAGACCGTGAGCTTTCTGGCGTGGAAGGATGAGGCATTCAGACTGGGCGAGGATTGGTCGAGGTGCTACCCCGTCGAATCAGGCACGAGACGGCTGATTGAGAAGGTCATGGACGAGTGTTGGTTGATCAACATCGTCAACAATGACTTCCATCAGAACACCGAGATCTTCGAGGTGTTTGAGGGTCTGGAAGTGGCCGATATCGACTTAGTGTTCGATGAGAGAAGTGTGACGAATGGCCACGCGAACGGCGAGAACGGTGTAAGAGACGTGGTTGACGGTGATACGAAGCTGGAAAAGGTCGACTTGAACGGCGAGCCGGGAAAAGTGCCGTTCCAGACAAAACCGACGGATGCAGAAGCGGTCAACGGTACATCGACAAATTGACCCAGACGGCGGCAAGCACAATGACGATATGATACACAATTCAAAAGACATGATATTAGGCGCAGTGGAGTTCAGAATGACATGTGTCGGCAAGCTCAACGCTGTCGCACAAGGCCCTCAGGCATGTCTGCTCATCTGTGAGTGAGACAGCACCCGGGCAGGTAAGGAAAAGTGTCAAAAATTCAACATGATACCCCCAAGCACGAAGGAACGAGTTACGAGATCGAGATAGATAATACAACTACGAAACGCCGGCCATTCATCTGGCGCAGGTGACGAGGCACCTTTCAACATGGTTTGCCTCGAAGATAGAAAATGAACGATAAACAAGAGATTAGTGGTGAATGTCTCAACCACTGCACCTCGAAGTGAAGTCCTTTCATCCTAGGTATTATATCGTCCGAGGGCAAGAAATGCACCCAACAAAAGGGAGGCCCCGTTGCTTTCGAGGAAGCCACGACGGCACACACCCTAGCAGCCCGTCACTCGTGCACAGACGTGATATGGTGTGGTGTGCGGCTACAGGTAGGGCTGGGGCTAGGGGAGCCATCAACCATCCTTTCCACTGGGGAAAGCCTAGGATCTGTCTGTAACACAACATAACACACCAGGCCCGCAGTTCTGCAGTGCTGGCCAGCGTGCATGTACGTGGCAATGAGTATGAGCCACGAACGATCCATGCGATGCTTCGGCATGACTGACTGACTGCGTGCCAGTGATGCTGCCCAATGCTCGATTCGACTGTCTCGTAACGTCATTTACCGTACCCAGTCCTCACGCACACCTAATCACCTCCAGCGTTCTATTACGCACTCGTTCAATACCTAGATGCGTAGGGGTTGCAGGCTAAATGAGTGCGTTAGGCACTCGAGTGTTTTAGGCATCTTGTTGGGTATGAGTGGGAAAAAACTTAATTCAACTTAGGTTGGGGGTCGCGTAAGAACTGGGTAACTAGGTGGGTGAATGGCGGTATCTTGTCAGATCGGAAGACTGGGTTTCTTGCGACGACGGGAGTCCGGCCATGCAGCCACTGCAGTGGTGGCCAAGAGATACTGTAGGAAACCGGTAGAGTAGCGAACTTTGTATTGTAAGTTACTCTTAGCGATCTGACTTGACTTGGGAGTCACTGCCGATGCAAAAAGTAGGTAGGTAGCTTCCAACGCTCATCTCGCTAAGGATCGACCTCATCATATCGTAAACAACCGGACCGCTGCTAGCATTCGAATCGTAGTGCTCGCTCACCCCGTGCAATACGTGCTCTTACTCCTCAACCAGCCGCCCCAGCGCCACAACAGGATCGGCGCGACGAGGCCAAACGTCAGCGCAACGGATGCGAGCACCGTGTTGCCCCAGCCCACGCCTAGACTGTCATACATCTTCGGTGCGAACAGCGGGAAGCTGAAGCCGGCCATTGTGCGCACGAATGCCGCCGCGCCAGTCGCGCTCGCGGAGTATGTGGTGTACGTGTCGACGACGTATGCTTGGGCGCAGTTGAAGCAGACGATGAGGCCCATGGCGAAGATGATGCAGCCGAGGTTGGGGACGATCCAGTGGACGCGGGCTTGGGCGGCCCAGCCGTACCAGAGGAGGCCGATGGGGATGAAGAGGGAGAAGGGGAGGAGGAGGGGGAGACGGTACTCGGGGAGCGCTTTTGTCGGGTCGTACGAGGAGTTGGCGGTCGCGCTGCGTTTCATGGTTGGGTTTGGCGCTTGGGCGTACCGGGGCTGAGCTGGATTTTGATATTGATATTGATTGCCATTGGGGCCTGCGTTGAGGGGCAGAACTTGCATGTCGGATTCCGTCGTCGCCGTAAGGTGCCGCATCTTTTTGAATGCCGTCCACGTGCTTTTCTCGAAGACCGGTGCCTCGGGATCGATCTGCTGCGCCTTGCACCATTTGTAGATCTTGTCTTGGAGGCTCTTTGAGAATTGCAAGCCTGTCACGAAACCGATGCCGAGGCTGAGATAGTTCAACGAGGCGCGGCCGACGCCTTGGTCGTAGGACTCTTCGAAGACCATGGGGAACGTGGCGAAGACGAGGTACATGAGGCCGTACTGATATGCGCGGTAGAGTGCCATGGCTTGTAAGGCTGGCTGTGTAGTGAGCATGATGAAGGGCCGGACGAGACTTTTCATAACCAGCTTCTGAGTTGTGTGGTCGGGGCCTTGCCACTTGGTGTGCAGTTGCTGGTTGCCCGTCTGCTGCTTCAGCTTCTTGGCCTTCTTTGCGAGAATCGCGGGGGCGAATGTCTCTTTAAGAAAGAAGAAGCAAGCAATCTGGACGGCGAGGTCGAACAGGGATGTGCCCCAGAAGGCCCATCGCCATGTCGTATATTGGGTACTGACGCGTATTAGTGACATAACGTTCGCGATTGCAGGCTGGACTCACAGGTAGCCACCCATAATTGGAGCTACAGCAGGTGAGATAAATGGCATGAGTGAGTACACGGCCACAGCTGTGCCTCTCTCACCTGCCCTGAAGCAGTCGTGGACGATACCGCCTCCGATCTGCTAACGTTAGTATAGCTCGTCCAACGACACAGCACTTGGTAGTAGTGTCGAGACCTTGACTCACAGCTTGCGGCGCACTGCCTCCAATGCCACTAAGGAACCGGAAAGCCATCATCTGCTCTTTCGTCTTGGCAAAACCGCAAACAGTGTTGAACAGAAGGAAGATCAGGTTAGCGCCTTGCATAACCCTGACTCTTCCGAACACCTCGGAAAGCGGGCCCCACACGAAGGGCCCGATCGCGAAGGCCAGCAGGAAGATTGACATGACTAGGAAGGATTCAGTTGAGTTTGGCTGAATGTCGAACTCGTCGGCGATGTCATCGAGGGCAGGCGCGATGATGGTCGATGCCATCGGCGCGATAAATGCGAAAGCTGCTATCAGGACCGTACACGTCCATCTTTGGTGTTGTGGCCAATTGTGGGGGTTCTCGGGGTCTGATGCGCCTTCCCAGGTTACCAGGTTTGGCTCACTATGCTCGCGCCTTGGTACTGTCTTGCGACGAATAAGTTTTGCGTTGGTCCTACGCATGCTGTTCGAGACAGGCCGCACCGATGGAAGTCTTGGACCGAGGGCTGACAGGGGCGTTGCCCTGGTCTCTGGGAGTTGTTGTTGATCGAAAGCCGACGGCAGCCGCGTGTGAACGCCATAATCCTCTTCTTGCTCGTCTCGTTCTCCGTCGGAGCTTTCCTGGCTGAGCCCTTCCTCGCTGTCGTCTTCATACTCATAAGTGTATGACTCACCGGAGTCCCTGTGGTCGATGTAGCTCTCAAGGTCGTGGTAGATGTTGTCAGCATCGAAGTGTGGCGCTAAGTATGGACTCGGCAGGTTGTACCTTAGAGGTGATGGTACTTCTTGATACGTAGGATTTTCCGACATGGCTAACGGTGCGATACCAGCAGACCCTTGTGGAGTGCGCATCTTGATATTACTCAGTGCGCTACAAGGACCGAGTCAGGTGCTATCTTGCACGAGTTATCGTACTACTCAGTGCTGAAGACCGTATCACGCGACAGCGCAATCACTCAGCCTTATACCGTGCTCAGTATTTCTTCCATCATGTAAGGATCAATACAGTTGGCCTGGTCTGCCGCTGTGTAGAGCTTGCATCGAAGCTGTAAGAGGCTGTTGATACAGCTCTTGGCTAATACAGCCTGTGCTGCGCCCTGCCGTCATGGTACACTGAGTTTCAATTATTATTGGTAGCGGTACGCTGAGGACCTGAATTGGGCTCCGCTCGGAAGTTCAAGATACCCGCCTTCCACTTTTGGCGTTGTGTGAGCGTGGCCAGCTTCAGTTGCCAGTCGGTGATAGGATGGAACGCGACGTTAAGGCGATTGGTCTGCTTGGCATCTATCGATTTAGAGCGGCGGTGGGATCTCAACAGTGGCGAGACGGGACGATGTGCTTCTCGCCAAGATGAGAGGACCCGGTGGCCAATAGGAGGGAACCTTGGCGTCCTGGCATGCCTGGCAGCCCAACCTTCTCGGGTATAGGGACAAAGGACAAGCATAACCAAGAGCCTCGTCGTAGCTGCGCCACAACCCCGGTATCACAGTGAGTGATAAATTTGTACCTGCGTAAGGAGAAGCCCATCGGACAGACATACCGTAGGTGCCACTAGAACTCTTTGCGCATCGCCAAGGGGTCCAAGACATGACTAGTGCACATTTCACGAAACTTCATATCCGTGTCGCTGAGGTGCCTGTTGTCAGTGCTTGTGTGAGCTACCGTTTAGCTTTGAACTGCTCAGAACCTCAGGCTCATGCCACCAACTTCGAAGCGGGACTGTCCGGGCTTGGAACTGCCCAGAGACATCCCTTCTTTTGCTCGCGGAGCGGGTGCGGGAAATTACGGAGGAGTCCTATTATTGTTATTCTCCGATGGTATACCAAGACGTGTCTATGCCTGTAAAGGCTCTTTATTCAATAGCGTGTGTGTCATCGTGCCGAATTGGCATCTTTCTCAAGGCTGTGTATGTGCTGTGCCGACAGTGTTGTCTCCAACGAGTGCCAGTCTTGGTTGAAGTTACTCCAGAAGGATATTTTTGGGACCAAAACTGGTACAGACTTTGGCGCAAGCCACCTTGTGTTAGACTTTATTGGTGGGCTTGATATTGATAGAATTCTTAGTCAATGACGAGAGCTGTGAGCGGAGAGTGTTGCACGCGCCCAGAGTGTTGTATATATCTGGCAGGATGTCGTGTGACAGTCCAGAGCAAATACCAGCATCAAGCAGTCCCAACGAAAACCATAGGCCCGTCAGTTCCTTTTAGCTTCCTTCGTTTCGCCCATATACCACTCTCTCGGTACCAATCCACAAAGCAATAGCAGCCGCCATGATTGCCAACCTCAGAGACGCATTGCCTCCATTGCCTCAGATTGCCGACTCCAAAGCCCTTAATCTCCAGTTCTCGGAGGGCAACGAGTGCAGAATCCTGGTCTGCCCTTCAGTAAGTCGAAATCCAGTCTTGCTGTATCTTGCTAACAAGCCCAGGGTTTCAAAGAGAGTCTCACGTCGCATGATGCTGCAGACCACATCGAAACGGGAATTCTGCGCATTCTCCCGGATGCTCACATCGTGAAGGCGCCCCTGGTGGACGGTGGTGAGGGTTTTAGTGAAAGTCTTGTCGCTGCAACGGGCGGAAGCCTTGTCAAGTGTGAAGTCACTGGACCTGTTGGTGCTCCTGTCGCTTCTCATTTCGGTTTCCTTGGCGGCGAGCGGCCGAAGACAGCAGTCATGGAGATGGCTGCAGCTGCCGGGCTCAGCCTAGTTCCACGCGACATGAGACATCCTCTCCACACGACATCATTTGGAGTGGGAGAACTCATCAAACTTGCGCTCGATGCTGGTGCCGAGGAAATCCTGTTTGGATGTGGTGACTCGGGCACCTGCGATGGCGGCGTGGGTATGGCACAAGCTCTAGGGGTCCGGTTCCTCGATTCTGACGGCCAGGAGCTTCCACAGGCTGTTGGAGGTCTGGGTCTCCTCGACCTTGCTACAGTCGATGTATCTGGCTTGGATCCTAGGCTTGAGAATGTCTCCATCGACGTGGCATGCAACTGGCACAATATCCTTTGTGGTCCAAAAGGCGTCGCCCGGGTGTTTGGCCCCCAGAAGGGTGCTAGTCCAGACGAGGTCGAGCTGCTTGATCTCTCCATGCACAAAGTCGCGGGCGTGGTCAGCGGTGTTCTCGGACAAGACATCAGCCACACCCCAGGTGGTGGTGCATCTGGAGGCCTCGGAGCAGGTCTGCTGCTTATCGGAGCTAAGCTTCACCCTCGCTTTGACATTGTCACTCAATTTCTCAACATCGAGAGCCTGCTGGCAGATACAGACCTTGTCATCACCGCTGAAGGTGGCATCGATTACCAGACACCTAATGGTAAGGTCCCGGTGTTCCTGGCAAATCTGGCATCCCGGTACAACGTGCCTGTAATCACACTAGCCGGAACCGTCGGAGCAGGTGCTGCGCTAAACTATGAGCACGGAATAGCAGCATTTGCAAGCATCTGCAGCTCGCCGATGCCGTTGGAAACTGCCATTGCAGATGCCAAACGCCTTCTCACAGACGCTGCCGAAATGACAACGAGAATGATGATGGTTGGCTGGAACGTCTGTCGGTCTGTCAGTCCGGTTGGTGAGCCTCGCTCAAGGTCCAACTCTCGGTCCGGCAGTAGAAGTAGAAGGGGCTCGATGGAGGTTGGCAGCAGAAGAGCGTCATCACCTCCTGGTCTGCAGACGCAGAAAAGGGAGTCTTCCCAGTTCCTGACGATACCTGCTTTGTCATAGCCCTACAGTTAATGAGTGTGCATGGTCGTTATGGGAGTTATTGATTTTGACTCATGAGGTAGTGCCTTCTCAATGACTGATGATATTTTTTGATACTTGATGCTTATGTCTAGCGATGCTGGTTTGGGGCTGCAGCAGTGCAAGCATCACATGTGCAATCACTCAACGGCTGCTCGAAGCACCCTTAATGCAACATATGGCCTGCAGTGATAGTAGCTCCTCTTGCTTCTTAACAAGAGCGAAGAGTCATTATTCAACCATACTAAGGCTCAAAAAGGTTCTGAACCTTTCTTGCGGCCATAATTGCATTTGCGAGAGCGAAACGAAGCGATTACTGGCACGTAACACGACATACATAACGGATCACACGCCACGCGATCAAGGTGGCCGGCACTACGGTGAAAATTACAGCCAAAAGTGCCTGAGTGCCGGCCACGTTGATCGCGCGGCGTGCCAGTGTGCGGATCAATTCTACGGGACTTGCATCTCTCGATGTAGTAAAGCGCTGCATGATTTGTCCTCGGCCGAAGTAAGGTACTTTCCGATCTCGACTTCAAGTTCAACCTCAATGTTGATCCATCCACATCTCAACCAACCGAGTGTATGGCCTTGAACGCGGTTGTCTAGAACATCGCAATATGCCCGTTTTCTAGTGTCTTCTAGCCAGAAGGGCGCAAGCCTGATGCTCATTTCGCGCCATGTCACCCTTCTAAGGATCCATAGTGATGAATCATATACTGGCTGCAGGAACAGATCTCATCGTCTAAACTCAATCTATCACGATTGTAATATCTCACGACATCGCATACGTTCGATCGCCTCCTAACTTTGTATCCATCCGCTGATTTACCTGCTTTCACGTTTACCAATGCTATTCTCATTCCTTTGCCCGAGATCCCCCTGTTCCTGCATTCGTGCGCATCATCCACGTTCCATTCTTGCACGTTGATAGCAAGACGGCCCAAACAGGGTCTCAACCGAGGAACGTTCTACAACTTTACAACTAAAGAAATAGCCCAACATCATTCGAGCAGTCTCAGCTCGAACCAAACCTCGACTGGCCACATTCGCCACCAAGACACACTCCACGTCCCACCATCAACATGCCGTCGGCAAACTCAGCCCACGCCTTCACCAACCCACGAGAACGGATCCCCGATATCACCGCCACAGGCGTCAACGTCCCAACCGAAACCTTCCAAACCGCCGCCACCGCCGACGCCGCTAGCCCAGTCGAAGCGCGCCGGACCAGCAATGCCGCCAACGCCGTAATCGCCCGTGCCACTGCCACCAACCAAACCCAGAAACCTCCTACACCACTAAGCGACATCCTCCCACCCCTCGTCTTCGGCACAGCAACATTCAACTACCAATTTAACCCGGACCCCTACGCCCTCAGCCCAACCGCCATCGTCCGCGCCGCGCTCCAAAAAGGCATCCGCGCCTTCGACACGTCGCCCTACTACGGCCCCGCCGAAGAAATCCTCGGAACCGCACTGCATTCGCCGCTCGTCACGGCCGACGCGGTCCTCTCGAAACTCCAGCGGGCCGACTACTTCATCCTCACGAAATGCGGGCGCATCCACGGGGACGCGTTCGATTACTCGGCTGACTGGATAGGGTACAGCGTTGCGCGCTCGCTCAGGCGGTTGAAGACGGACTATCTGGATGTCGTGTACCTCCATGACGTGGAGTTCGTGAGTGCCGAGGAGGTGCTAAGCGGCGTTCGGGCTTTGCGGGCTATACGCGATCAAACGGGGAGAGTGCGATATGTAGGGATCTGCGGGTATCCGGTTGACGTGCTGTGTTCGCTGGCTGAGATGATACGGAGGGAGACGGGTGAGAGTGTTGATATCGTGCAGAGTTATGCGAATTATACGGTACAGAATCAAAAGTTGGTGACGGGGGGGTTGGAGAGGTTGGAGGGGGCGGGTGTTGGTGTGGTTGCTAATGCGAGTCCGTTGGGGATGGGGTTGTGTCGGAGCCAGGGAGTGCCTGTTGGGGATTCAAAGGGGAGTTGGCACCCGGCGCCGGATGGACTGAGGAGGGCGTGTCTGGATGCTGCGAGGTGGGTGGAGCGGGAGTGGGACGAGAGGTTGGAGGCTGTGGCTGTCAGGTTTGCGATGGAGGGGTGGCTGACGGCTGGTGCTGAGGTTGGGAGTAGGGGGGTGTTACCCGGTGAGGCGGTTGCGGGCTTGGAGGGAAGGGACGATGGGGAACCGGCGAATGCGGGTGGCGGGCTTGGAGGGAAGGGACGATGGGGAACCGGCGAATGCGGGTGGAGGCGCGACGGAAGCGGCACGACCGAGACCGGGACCGAGACCGAGACTGGGCGTTAGTGTCATGGGCGTGAGCAAGCTTAGTGAATTGGAGGATACCATGGCTGTCCATGGTAGTATTCTGTCTGTTTCGTCGGAGTCTTCAAACGTGCGAAAAGAGCAGGTTGAAAAGACGATCACGTATATTCGGGAGAATATTCTTGGAGAGGAGTGGACAGATTTCGCGTGGGACTCTCCGGGGCCGGGCTTCAAGAATACGCGGAGGGAGTTTGGTGTGTCTGAAGCGGAGAGGAAGGACTTTATGCGTCGGTTTGGTGTGGAATATAAGCGACAGCTTGAGCAGGTGAGAAATGGGACAGAAGACTTGAAGTAGTAGAGCCAGAGAGGAGTCCAGGAGGGGTTCTCTTGCGTGTGTCTAGCTTGGTAGCAGGTACAGGCGTTCACATTTAGCACGTTTGAGTTTGAAATTGGCATAGCATGTTAAGAACCTTCATCACCGCAACTCGTGGTTTAGGGTACCTCGGGCACTCGGTCTCCTTCCACACATGGGTCTGTGCGTTCTGCATATGCGAGATATCTTATCATTACACAGTCTGTGCAGATATATAAAAGCTGTAGACAGAAATATTAGAGATGCCCATCTCACGCATCACGTACAATAGGACCATCATACACCCCATTGCAAGCTGTTGTGTCGTCCATCTAAGCACGCTACAATGCTTCGCAAGACACAGTTGGGATTATGACCTGGTTGTGGTCCACACTCCTGATGCTGATGAGCGAGACAGTAGTGCCACTCTAGCAAGTCAACCGCGCATTCACTTCCTTCCGAGCCACTCATCCCCGAGCAGGTCGAGTCGCAGGGTTCTTATAGCGTCCACTCGATGGCCTTGAAGGTTCGAGCCATCGATAATGCTTCGATTCCAGAGCGTCCCGGACGTGATAGCTTGTGGCGTGAGAGGAGTAGGATGTACCCAGCCTGTGGTAGTTGTCGATTCGGCGTCCCAGCTTACCAGACCGCTAACAATCACCCTCTGACATGCCCTTCTTCGCAGTATTGGCAAAGCAAAAGCGCTTGCGTAGTGTAGGCAATCGCTCATGCTGTACAAGTGAACCCAAACGCCTCGCTATGCCCAAATGGGAGGTTTATACAATTGATTTTGAGGTGGCTGATGGCAGCCGGAGAGAGGAGTGGGTAGTTGTGTCATCGAAATCAGGACGTCGTGGTCATTTGGCGCCTGACAGGATTTAGCAAGTCGATCATTTCATTCTTTGTACATCTTTGGTTTCCAACCTTCTCTCAACTCTTTTTCCATCTGTGCTTTCCGCGCGGCATCGCGGACTTCAGTTTCTATCCTTTCGCGTGCGCGTAATATCTTGGACTGTAGGTAAAAACTGCCTCCTGTTTTTGGCTCGTTCATGTCATAAAGTTTTTTAAAGCGTTCCAGGACGGAGTCCATATTCGTCTGGCCCCCCTGCGGTGGCTTGACGTTTAATATCTTGCAGGCTTCGTCCAATGTTAAACCGGATGCGCCTGCTGTTCTCGCTGCGGTAGGGTCATTCCCGGTAGCGGCTCGGGCGTATGCTGATGATGCTTGGGCTTGCTTGTAAGCTTCTGCGAAGGCACGGCCGAAGACACGGCCACCGGTCAAAACGATTTGAGCTATTAGCCGATGAGCCATCGCTGTGGTACGGGGAAGGAAGAAGAGGAGAAAGGAGAAGCAGATGTACACGAAGCGAAGGAGAAACTGGTTGCGCTGAAAGTGATGGCGAGGCAAAGAAATGTTTCGACATCTCATGCGCAACTTGGTCTTGAAGTCGAGGAAGGAACAACCGGCCGCTTTGCGCCAGTTCCTGCCACATCACATCTTGATGCCTGAGGCAACTAGATGTAGTAGCCTCAGGCACAAAGATCTGAAATGACGTCTTGCTTCACATGCCAGTGCCATTTGATCGCGGTTTCAAAGCACCACGGCGGCCTGGATTGGATTGTGTGCCGGTATAGTGGTCATACGGCTTCTTCTGCACACTGATGCCAAACATCATGAACTGCGACTTCCCTTTCCGCGATCACATTGACATTGACATCTCATCAACTTCAAGCTCATGCTTCGTGTGATGACGGAATTGTAGGCCTTTTTGCATGGCAGCATTCGGTAAGGTCGACAGCCACCACTCGGACAACTTGAAGACTGATGTGAGGTCCTCTTGCAGACACCCCTTGGCTATCACACATGTCAAGATCCACGAACAACCCCGATCATGGCGCCAACTCCCCTTCCGATACATACACAAACGATGCGAACCCGGCGACGGTAGCAGCCTTCTCGCCCTCTGCCACCTCGGGCTATTCGGCATCTGCAAAGCAAAGGTCGACCATCATAGTCCATAAGAAGTCTCCTCTCCTCATTGCAACCCCTCCGCAAATCACGAGAGCCCTTGCTCATTCGCATCCCTTTCTACTGCCACTGAACAAGCTCTTAGCATTGCTGTCATGGAGCTCCCATGACCCGTGGGAGTCGTTCCTGCTGGTCGCTGTCTTCTGGGGAACAACACTGTATGGAGATGTGGTATTGCGAGTAGGCGGTCCCATCATTCTCGTCACAGCTATCATACTTGGCATGTATTCGAGACGCTACTCCCCACTGTCTTCCACAAGCAGGACTGGAGAAAAGATGGGCCATACGAGACAGACCTCGGAAGGCGAGGCCTCAAGCACCGCCGCTGCACCACAACACAAGTCCCTGGATGAGATTGTCGAGACTGTACAAGAGCTGACCGGACGATGCAACACCCTGCTTGAGCCCTTCCTGATTATGACGGATTTCCTGTCTACCCAGCGAACCGCCACTTCGGCCACCACTCGCCCTGCCCTTACTACTCTGTTCATCCGCATCCTTTTTCTGACTCCTTTTTGGGTCTTGCTTACAGCTCCGCCCTTCTACATCCTCACCACACGGCGAATCATCCTTGCTACCGGCACCATCGTCCTTTCCTGGCACAGTCGACCCGCTAAAATCACCAGAGTCATCCTCTGGCGAAGTGTATTTCTTCGTCGCGCAGCCGCTCTCATCACAGGACTTGACTTCCCCACTCCAGGCTCAACCTCCAACCCATCACTACCCCGGAGAAAGTCCCAAGCAGGTCTCGCTTCCGAAGTCGCTACGAAAAGCAGAAGCCCTGGCGTACGTTTCACTTTCATCCTCTACGAGAACCAACGACGCTGGGTTGGCCTTGGCTGGACTACAAGTCTTTTCGCCGGAGAGCGCGGTCCTTGGACAGACGAGCACCTCAACCCAGCTCCGGCCAAGGATGAGTTTGAACTTCCGAACGTGGAAAGTAACATAGCACGTTGGCGTTGGCTCGACAACTCAGACTGGCAGATCGACGGCGGCGACGCCAAGCAGCACAAACGCTCAGGGTCCAAGACTGGTCCTTCAGGGTCCTTGTCACCTACCACACCTAAGAGTGCTGCTGGTGCTGCTGTCGACACGGACGGAGGTGGCTGGATATATTACGACAGCAAGTGGAATGATGGCCGGAGAGAAGATGGTTGGGGGCGCTATACAAGGCGGAGGAAATGGTACCGAGATGCCGAGCTCGTTGAAATGACACCAAGCACAGAAGTCAGCCCTGCTCCCACTTCTGCCAACAGTGACGATGAAGCTGAGAGGATACGCAAAGCTCGAGCATACGCCAACAGCCTCAGTCCGACTGGCCAAGAGCCTGATCTAGCCGATTCTGTAGCAACAATCAAGCCGCCGCCAACTCCTCCTAGACCGACTCATTCGCGATCCGCCTCCTACAATGCTGCATCTCCACCCACGCCTGCAGACACCGAAACTGCAAGTGTCAAGGAGAAGAAGAAGCGAGGTTGGTTCTCGCGGGACAGGAGTGACTCGAAGAGTAGTTCAAGTAAGAACACGGCCAAGTCGAATGTCAGTGTGGGAAGTGCTCATACTAAGGAGGATGATGTCTATGACCGGTGGAGGGATAGTGGTGGAGGAACGACCGGCCGTATGAGCATTTCTGAGGATGTTGCACACTATTTGAGCTGACCTAGGAGTGCACATGGGCGTGTCAGCCAGCTTCGGCCATGAAATATGATGCCATTTTGCTTGTATGCCCGCATTTCCGTTTGTTTTACCCTGTCTGAACGGTCTCTATAATTTCCGAAACTGTGTCTTACATCTTTAGTAGTGACGATCAATACGCCTTCTCTTTGTGCGCTATGTCACCGCAGTTGATGGCACTCAGGGCCTGGCAATCAGTTATGCGAGCACGATTGATGTTGAGTGGCTCGACTCAAATACGCAGTTTCCTCCTGTTCCTGCTCCTTACCAGGTGTCAACACAAAAGACTCCCCGGACCCGCCTTCGGCTACTGTACAGGCCTTTGCTCAAAGTACAGCTCGATACCAGCTCGATACCAGCTCGCCGTTTCGAGACGCCGGGCAGTTACCGCGTTCGAGACGGCGAGCTAAGCTCGAGCTAGCTCGATATTGTATAAAATAACTTTTTAATAAAAAACCTTTAAGGCCGTTTACTAGGGTAGGTAGTAGTATATATAATCTTTACTATATCTAGATTTCGACGAAAAATCCGTTACAGGTTTAAAAAGTAGATAAATATATATTAACTAAAGAGGTAGAGCCGATTTAGTAAATAGAGTTTAGCTACCCGAAGCTAGTTCTAAAGAGGTTAGTCGAGCTAGAGCGAGCTACCTAAGAGCTAGTAGCGACCTCGAAGATTAAAATCGATATAGCGAGCTAAAGCGAGCTAGAACGAGCTATCGAGCGAGCTTATAAGATTAAAATCGATATAGCGATCTAGATCGAGCTAGTATCGAGCTAGATTCGAGCTAGGAGATCTCGGCGCGAGCTAACTCTCTACTTATCTTTTCTTCGCGCTAGCTCGATACTAGCTCGATACCAGCTCGATCTAGCTCGAGCTATATCGATATGATCTATAAGCGAAGGCCTGATATGTACTTGTCGAAAGAGACGGGCTCCTCGGTGAGCATAAACCTTAAATTGTGCAGCAATCTAGGTATAATTATGACTTGTGCTCATTCAAGAACCAGCTTCCGATGGGGGACCTCGCTCAATGCATGTTGTGATCTACATTTCGGGAGGCTAGGAAGTGGGTAATACTGTGCTTGCAGGCTATGATGCCTGCTGGCACGAGGGTGCGTCTGTTGACTGCTGCCAAACGGCAGATTCGCTGGCAGGTGCGCAAAAATATCGCCCGGCAGTATTTCGTTGATGTGGGGTGTACGGAGTGTCGCTCCTGTACCACCTTCTCCTCGCTCTGAGACTGATAGACGGCACGGAAAGCCCACTTTAACTACTATATATTCATCAGACAGCATTTGCGCTCCTCTGTTATCGCCAAACACTGCCTCGACTTGGTTCTTCATGTCAAGCTAGACACCACTATTCGATATGCATTACTCGTCCGACAGCTTCCGGCTCGTATCATGGCGAGGACTGCTTGCCGCCTTCTGCCTTATCTTCTTGACACAGCTCGTCATCAGCCTGAGCCGAGCAATCCACAATCTCTACTTTCACCCGCTCTCGAAAGTCCCAGGTCCAAACCTGTGGATCGCCTTCCCTATCATTAAGGATATCGCACAGCTCCGGGGCCGGCTCGACTTCAAGATTAAGGAGTACCATGAGCAGTACGGCCCTGTGGTTCGCATCAGCGCTGATGCTTTATCTTTCACCTCGGCCGGTGCCTGGAAAGACATCTACGGCCATGGCCATGCTGAGCTTCCGAAATATATGCCGGAGTTCTATGCCAAACTCGTCACAACCAACATCATCAATGCCGATGCCAGGGACCACTTCAGATTCCGCAGAGCCATGCTCCCTGCTTTCGCCGATCGCGCGCTGGATCAGCAAGAACACATCATTGCAGCCTATGTCGACCTACTCGTGGAGAAGCTGAGCGGCCTAGCGAAGGCTGGAAAGGCGATAAACATCGTTCAGTGGTACACGTATACCACATTCGACTTGATTGGCGACCTAGCCTATGGCACGTCCTTCGACGGCCTCAAAGCGGGTAAGCAGAATGGCTGGATCCGTAACATCGAGAACATGATGCGGTTGTTCCCTATTCTTGTGCTGGCATCTTCTTCACCAGCCATCTCCAAATTGTTATTGTTCTTCGCTTCCGACAAAATCAAGAACTCGCAAGAGGCGCACAAGCAGATGTCAACCGAGTTGACCATGACCCGAATCAAGAACAAGGACATGGACCGTCGCGGCGATTTCATGGATCTCATGATGCGTGCGCAGGGCAAGGATCATGGTCTGACCGATGCTGAGCTGGCGGCGAATTCTGACACCTTGATCGTGGCTGGGTCGGAGACAACCGCGACCCTGCTGTGTGGTGTGACATATTACCTGCTGAAGACTCCACGCAGCCTCCAGAAATGCGTCGAGGAGGTTCGTTCGGCTTTCGAATCGGACGCAGATATCACATTCAAGGCCGCAAGTGCGAAGCTGCCATACATGCTTGGCTGCCTTGACGAGGCTTTGAGGCTGTTTCCACCCCTACCGACAGTGACGTTGAGGGTCACGCCGCCAGGTCAAATCTCGAACATCGATGGCGTGGAGGTTCCTGGCAACGTAAGTCGCCTTAATCCAGACACAGTTAACCCTACTGACTCATCTGTAGACTAGCGTCGGAGTGCACCATCTTTCCACCTACCATTCCGAATCCAACTTCTACGACGCCAAAACCTTTCACCCTGAGCGGTGGTTGCCCGCAGCACAGTCTGACCCTAACTCTCCATTTTTCAATGACTGCAGAGAAGCATTCCAGCCATTCAGCGTAGGGCCCAGGAACTGCATCGGTCGCAATCTGGCATACCATGAAATGAGGTTGATCTTGGCAAAGGTCCTGTGGAGCTTCGACTTGAAGTTGACGGAAGTATCTCAAAACTGGGCAGAGTCGCAGAAAACATTTGCGCTGTGGGAGAAGCCGCCTCTCATGGTGGAGATACGAGAGCGAGAACACTAAATGACTCCAACAAATATCGAACAGGCCTCGACCTATTTCAACGCTCAGTGCGGGTCAGGATGGTCCTTGAACGTTACCCTCCAACGAGTCTCCGGTGATGACCCAACAAGCTCGAGAATGAGTCTCGATTTGGCCTTTGGTAGCTCGAAGACCTGCTCAGTCATCGTCCGCTCGCCTAGCAAGAGTCGGAGCTCGACACAGTCGTCGTTCTAGTCACCTGACGTGACGTCTCCCTCGATAACCTTACAATCATCGTCAATCAGCTTATGAAGGTACATGGCATCCGGCCAACTCGATCTTTCCCACCCATTCATTTGTGCCAGATCGGCCGGATCTATGGGTTCCCGCTTAACGCTGAGAAAATAGAGTTCTGATCGAAGTAGTACAAACGGTGGACTTGGAATGAGACATAACGGGTTATAGTCAGCGTCGAAGCCGAAGAACGCTGCGCGCTCTTTGAGCTTTTGGCCATGCAGGCGGAAGTCGTAGCTGCAATGCGAGGCGCGGAGCTGAGGTACGTTGCAACCCCAGTGGTGGTTCGCGACTACGTTCTTTGCGTGAGGCTTGCACCCTGCTTCGCAAGAGTGAGTAACCAGAAGTTGAAGTGGAAGCCGCACAAGCAGTGTTTGATGATCATCAGCGGCGAGCGCGCGATGGTGATCTGTCTGTGAAGAGTAGATTGATCTCGCTAGGATGAGTTCGGGTCCTTGGGCACACGGAGGTATCTGTGTAGCAGCACCAGATCGGGATCGTCTGAGCGGATACGTACAATGCGATAGTCCATCTTAGTCCTTCGCAGAAGAGGCCAGACACGTTGGGTAGGATCAGCGCCGACGAGGCTCGAGACGTAGCAGCGAGGGGAGCCAAGCATGCGTTCATAGCCCACGGAACGAGCCCCTGCAATGTCCAACGACGCGTGAACCAGGTATTCCTCGAAAGCTCCATGATTTCCTCGTTGGTAGTGATGTTGGGGCAATGCTCATCGCCGAGATAAACAAATGCTTCTATCGCCTACTCATCCCAAGCGTACACGCTGTTGATCGAGCTACTCTCCTCTGCACTACTGTCTTTTTTGATACAGCAGCTGTCGTTCCAGCAGTACTGCACATCCTGTAAAAATGCCATGTGGCAGCAGTTTGGATCTTGAACCAGCCATCAGCCAAGCGCTTTCGACCAGTGTTGAAGGCGTCGAAAGATACTTCCTCAACAGGCCTTATCATCTGTGCGACAGTATTGTATACTTCGGTATTGGACGTACTTTGAAGTCTTCTAGCTGCCGCGTAGGCGTGTTGATGAGCGTAATGGTGATAGCGTCCACCCTTCACTCATTGGGCATTTCGCTCCTACTTTCATTGCGGCATCAACGCTCATGTTGACGCAATTTCGGGACGGGCAGCTAGCATTGCTAATACTGGCAGTGGCTTTGGCTGCGTCGACATAAGAGTGTATCCGTGCATTGCGAGGTGACTCTGGTGGACGTGGAAAGGATAAGCTGGAACTGCAAGGGTGGCAACACTGGATACCGGCTAAAGCAATACTTACAAGAGCGATAAGCATTGTTCAAAACACTGCCCGGGGCTGACCGTCAGAGTGACTGTTACAGGAATGACCGAGGGCACGTGATATCTGTTCGAAGCCAATGCATTAGCCGGTCTAGGCTGCCAAGGTCACCTTGCTAGGCGTTCAGGCGCCTAAAACTTGGGGCTATCGGCACCTGGAAGCCGCTTGCTAGGCTCGAGAGGGCTGAAGACGGTGCCCAACTTTATGCGATGATTAGTTTGACGGCCAGCTCCGGCCACTGACCGTCACGTGCATTTGAAGCTTCACGCGTCTGTTGTCGTCCCCTTTGCGTACGTAGTCTTTTATGTCTCAAGCAGATCATGACTCTTGGCCTTCGAAACCTGATTCTCGTCAGTCTCTTCGTGAAGTGGTCACACCCTAGTCAGACCAACTTCAAACGGCACGACGGCCGATGAACATGAGCGGTGGCGCATCGAGCAGGCTTCTAGCGACTGAAGGTTGAGCACCCAAAAGGACGATGTCCACTCCAAGGCATTTGTTTACGCGTCAAACAATTTCATTGCAACGCACCCAATGTCCTTCTAGTCTCCAAAGTGCTGCAAGGCTGCCACAATGCAGGCATTTTGCGCTTAACCCCCGGACTCTGCAGAAATCTGACTGGAACTCTGCACAATATCTCAAATTCGGCGATCAGCGGACCATACCCGTCCGAGACCTTCTAGCCAAGGTTCCGCTTACAGCACCGAAGCGTGTTATAGATCTCGGTTGTGGTCCAGGCAATTCCACCGCCGTCCTCAAGGAGAGATACCCCAATGCACAGATCACAGGCATGGACTCCTCTACAGAAATGCTAGAGAAAGCACGAAAAACGTTGCCGGACCTAAACTTCATCCAGGCAGATCTTGAGAGCTACCAGCCGGAACAGCCTGCCGACCTTCTCTTCTCCAATGCTGTCTTCCACTGGCTTCCAACTCAGCAACGCGTGCCAATCATGCAGAGACTTCTCGAGAAGCAGGCGCCAGGAGGTGTCCTTGCCATCCAAGTTCCGGATAACACAGACGAACCATCACACTCAATGATGCGGGGTACGGCCCAGCAAGGCCCTTGGAAGGCAGAACTCGAAAAGCGCAAGCCTGCTCTATCACGGTTTCCAACACCCCATAAGCTTTACGATGCGCTTAAGCCATTGTGTTCCAGTGTCGACATTTGGAAAACCAACTACTTTCATGTCTTGGAGAATCACCGAGCAATCGTTGAGTGGGTCAAGGGTACTGGTTTGCGTCCATTTCTTGATCCGTTGCCTAATCACCAGCAAGAAAGGTTTCTGCAGCTATACCACGAGAAGCTGCAACGCGCATATGCGCCTTTAGAAGATGGCAAGGTTATGCTGAGGTACCCGAGACTGTTTGTTGTGGCTGTGAGAGCTTAAAGCTTGAGGTGTTGTATGTGAAGGACACCGGTAACGATAAACGGGGGCTCAGGCTGAATTACGTCTATCACGCCGTTGCACCCACCTACGTCCAAGCAGGCAGCTACCCATCGCCGTCTTGTGACCAGCATGAAAGAAGATAGCCGACACTTGGAACGCTGTGACGCCTGAAGTACAAATAGTGCTTTCACGCTGGAATTCCTGTCTCCGTCCCGTGAGAGTGTTAATGATGAGCTTCCAGTGATAGGTTGAATCAGTCAACTTTGCAACCACGCTTTCAAGGCAAGAACTTCGCCCTCATTACATACCAGTTCGGTCCCAGGTCAGGTCATGGAAGGCACCTTTCTGAATACCGGCCTGTCAGCACAAGACAGTCTGAATAGCTTCCGGGGCACATGGCTGCCTAACATCCCATCGACGAAGTTCAGCTCCCTCTACAGCTGCCACCTAGGATTCTTGGGTCAGCTTCCTTCTTCCTCCTCGGCATCCACTTCATCCGACCGCCTCACCCTCAAACCCAACAGCTTCTCAGCATTCTTATACCCAATCATATCAACCGTCTCCTGATCACACATCCCACTCTCCAGCAAATCCTCCATCCACTTCTTGCCCCACTCGTTCCTCGCGAACGGATAGTCAACACTGAACAATATCCTCTCTTTCTTGGTGTTCCGCAGTATCGTAGCCAGTGGATCCAAACTCCACACTCCACTCGTCGTAATCCACAAGTTCTCATCATAGACTGTCTTAAAGTTCCGCTGCAGCGGCGGATCGTTCCATCGTGGCGAAAGCTGCATCGTCCGATGAAGCATGTAAGGTATCATCTCGCCGAAATGCCCGACAACGATCTTCAATCTGGGGAACTTGTCAAATGTGCCAGCGGCGAAGAGCTTATAGATGTGCATTGCGACGTCGCTGTGCCAATTCCACGAGCTAGCCATGAGACCGCTCACTGCACCAGCCGAAAGGACGTTTGCGCCTTCTCTCTCTGTGCCATCTCCGCCAGACTTAATATCGGGGAAGACGCCGCGTCGCATCTGGTCTGTGGCCCAGCTTGGGTGGAGGTAGACCGGCACACCCAATGACTGGACCGTGTACCAGAACCCACGGTATTCTGGACCCTCGTAGGTCCGCCCGTGACTGTGGTTGTCGATCAGGGCGCCGACGAACCCCAGCTCCTCGATGCAGTACGCTAGCTCCTTGCTTGCTTCGTCGGGCTCGCTCATGGGCAGCACGGCGAAGCCCGCGAGGCGCGACCTGCTCTTTTTGTCCTTGCATAGTGCTTCGTGCAGCTGCGTGTTTGCGGCGCGACAATCGGAGGGTGAGAGCACTGGTTGTGTTGGGCCGTGAGAGACAATTTGCATCGTGATGTTGTTGTCGTTCATTGATTGGAGGCGGAGCGGGCCGAGGTCCTTCAGTTCTTCGAGGATGGTGGGCATGGCTTTGAGTTGCTCGCTGTATTGCGCGGAGGAGGGGCCGGTGAGGGAGGCTTGCGAGAAGAAGTGCTCTTCTAGGGTGATGAGGGGTGGGAATTTGAGCTTTGTGCTGGCCATGGTTGGGGCTTGTGTTGAGTGGGCGCCGGCGGGCGGAGGGGGGTCCAGAGTCAAATTCAGTGGTACTACGCTTGGGTTAAAGAGAGCGTTATGAAGCCTCAGGCTTCTTGTTCCTGTTGCTGTGTGTCACACCGGTTCTGCCGAAACTGGAGATCTGGCTGTTGGGCTGGTCGATATCCTCGCGAACAAGACACTTTTACAGTGGGTGGTCCAGAAGCGTCAATTTTCCTACGTTGGATGCCCGGCCTTGTAGGACACAGTATCAGACTCTGATGGGACCACCTCCACTTCCTGAAATATTTCCTAGTCGTGACGTTTTGAACAATTGTAGGCTGTTACGAGGACAATCCTTACGCACGAGGCTCAACATGGTGGTGGGGCCGAGGGCCGAGCATCGAGCACGTGATGCTTAGGTACTACTTCTTATCAGTACCTAGGTAGGTTAAGAATATACCTACTAGCCCGCGGGAATGTACCTACTAGCCTAATAACTAATCTCTCTACGATCCTATTCTCGTAATTCTCCTTACATAAAACTCCATTTACTTAATTTTGTACTTAAGTTAACACGTGATTATACTATTTTTCCACTCTGTCGAGGCCTGTCATCACGCTCGGTTACTAGCCTGGGATTTCTCCGCATCAACACCGTTCGCTAGTCGATTCTTGATGCTAGATTGAGCGGCGTCGTTGCCAACTGCGGCTTCTAGTCGCCACATAGCCTGATCGAACTTCCTTCAACATGCCTATGCGTCGTGTCTCAATTTGGGGCCATGCTGCAACGAGATCCTCTTATATTCAGCGTTATGCTCCTGGTGTCGGCCTGACGCAATCAAACCCACAAGCTTCATCAGTTGTCTGTCATGGAGCGCCTGCAAGATGTGTCCTCGACTCAGCCTACCGAGCTTCAATTTATGCTCAATGATGGCTTGCCGATGCCAGACAAAGCAGCTTACACAACGGCGCAGTCAGAGAGATCGTTGGCAAATACTCAACATCTAAAGCGGCTACAACGTTCAACGATCACGCTCTTCTGGGACTTGATCCTAATCATCACGCCTTTGGTCTTCATCGGTGAGCGACAACTCTTGCGTTGATCTATGGGTGCGAGACATGCTGACCGACCCTAGTATTCGCTATCGTGGCACGATCCCTTCATGAGAAACCCTTGTCGGTACTGGGATCACGGGTACAGGCTGCATTTCTTCTTGCCCCTACTATTTTCCCAATAGTCTTTGCGGCTCTTTGTGGTCGAATGATGAGGACAATCGCGCTTTACAAGAGTCAGAAAGGTCTTGAGCTGAAGGTATGTAGCCTATCTGTGTTGGTCTGAGCGGACATTCTAATTGAGACTCTCAGCATCTCGAGCATCTCGTAGGTTCGCAATCCATATTTTCCGCTCTCGAACGGCTGGCGACATTGCGAAACTTCAATTTATTTGGACTCAGCATCACGCTTGCATGGGCTCTGTCTCCTGTAGGTGGTCAAGCTCTCCTACGACTGCTAAGTATCGAGCCGTATTACTCTAGTTACGAGGATACTGTTGTCTACCTGGACCCACGGTTTCTGAACTCTACGTGGCTGGCATCAGTGTCTGGAGCTGCACAGGTGTTTAGTTACATGACTACACTGTATTTATCATCGCTGAGTGCACCACTGGCTACCCAGGATTCCCCACGAGATTTGTGGGGCAACGCTAAGGTTCCGTCCCCAAAATCGCTGAATGGATCTATATATGAAAGCCACAACTCCTGGCTAGATGTCCTTGAGACACCCGCAGCACGTTACATGAATCTAATCGGGATACCCATCGGTAACCTCAGTGACCTCAGCACAGACGTGTCATCGCATATGACCATTGAATCGTTACAATTGGACGTCCATTGCACCGCAAGCATGGTAACCACCACGAACAAATTTGTCGCTGAAATGGAGCCAATGTATACCAATTTCAGGTCGGCCCCTACCAACGGATCCTTCCAGTCGTACGGACTCTACTCAGATAGGGGGATTCCTACGTCCCTTATGTATGTTTCGAACTCGTCCTTCCAGGATTATTTACAGGACCCGTCGTTGCCTATAATCATCTATTATGGATCTACCACTAACGAAAATCCGAATGGGACTACTGCCAGTGGGCGTGGCATCTCTTTGATCACATGCTCGATGACACCTTTGAGCCTAGAGTCTAACGTCAGCTGCGGGGGGGACTCTTGTGCTATAAATGCTGTGAGGAGATTACCCACAAGCATGGACCAAGATCAAAAAGCTATGTTGTCCATTGCTCTGACCAATGGAGCATTCTGTGGGATGGGTCTGGCTTATCATACAGTTCAGTCTTCACAAACCGAGCTCTTCTTAGCAAATCCAGCTTCAGTAATTGGAGGGAAGGACCAATATACCTGGGTCAGTCTATGGACACTTCCACTCGACGTCCTCGAAGACCGTCTCATGCTTGCATTCAACGCATTCTACTACGTCATGGGCGCGCAGCTCTTCTCGGGCGGCATCAACGGCTTGGAGCCATCGAATAATGCATGGCACACCAATACATCTGTCAGCATGACAGAGCGACTCGGTGAGCGTTATGTTTGCAACAAAGCTTGGCTTGCACTCGCCCTGATCATCACGATCATCCTGGAAATCATGGCTGTTACTAGTGCCATCCTCAGGTCCCTGACCCCAACGCCGGATATATTTGGCTACGTGAGCTCTTTAACGATTGACAATGAGTATTGCAATGAGCACAATTTGGCCAAAAGCACTGCACTGAATGGTCTCGAGAGATCAAGGGCCATGGGACGAACGAAATTCGGGCTTATGGATGTGAGAGGTCAAGAAGAGGTCGGACACATAGCTTTTGTGCCATTACTCAATGACGCAAATACAGGTGGCCACAGTTCAGCTCAGGTAAGAGCAAATAGGTTCTACGACTAGTACTATACAACATGCGCGATTTTAGTAAACGCTCAATGTCTTCGAAGCGAACACTTGGCTTATGAAACTCACACTATCCCGAAAAGAGAAGGTCAAACCTTCCTTTATAGAATTTAGAAAGTCTATACACCCTTACTAATGCTACCTCTATACGTCTTTAGAATAGTGGACCGGATGTTTAGCCGGTAAAGCTTATACTACTAGTATCCTAGAAAGGAAGGCTGAAGCTTCCTTTCTTGGACTTATAGCCGTTGTCTCTGCGGCTCCTTTCTTACAAATCTTGATTCCACAGCCTTCGGCCTATGAGAGCCTCCTGTTTCCAAGTCTGTCTGCGAACTTCACAGTGTGACGCGCGACAGCCTAAATTTATTCGCGGATCTGGGGACCAAAGCGGCATGTGTACGGTATCAATAGTGGAGACTGGCATGGTATCTCGTTGTCTTCAGCCCTGAGAGCTGCTGGAATCACCCGAAACACTACAAAACTTACAGGGGGGTTTTCCGCGACACCGCAGTTGAAAGGACTTCTACATCTCGAATTCTCGTACAAATCTCCTGCCTTTACACACATTCAAGATTACTTTCAGGGACCACCATTGTCTGTCTATACAGAGTACGTCAAGTGAACCTCCATTGTGCTCCAACTTCCCTCAACCTTCAGCTGCGCAGCTCAATCCAATCCCAGGCACGCTTCGATATCGCGATGGCTCCAGGATTTGTCGTTCTAGTCCTATACCCACGCAAACCCGGCACAACATTCGACTGGCAGTACTATCTATCTAAACACACCCCTCTCGCCAACGAGATCTGGGGTCCCTACGGGATGAAGATGCACTCAATCTCCGAAATGGCGGCGGAATCCGGCTATCATCAAACGTGTGTTATAGAGTGGGAAAGCAAGGAGGGCTATGAAAAGGCTCAGCAGGATGACAGATCGAAGGAGATTATGGCCGACATTGCAGACGGAAATTTCACGACGGCGTCGCCGGTGTTCTTGGCGGGCAAGATCGTTGGATAGGTCATGGAGATGTCAGTCGAGAGGCTAGAGAACGTGGTCAACGCATGGAGTCCTTCAGTCATGTGTGCCTAAATTGTTCCCGGTATTTGGGCAAACTCATTTGTTTTCTGCTCCGCGTACGAACTATTAGCTACAAGAAGTTTCCCGTAATGTGCTTACTCCCATCGTCGTCATTGGCGGACTTGGGGTTTCACAGTCGTGGGTGTTCTCGCTTACAGACGGTACCTCAGATCGCTGCGTGCAGTGCAAGGGTCACAGCAGGAATACATGGTCTACACAGTCACTACGCCCGCTGAAAGTAGTGTCCTCTCCCACCACCTTCGTCAAGCTGACCTCGTAAAATATTGTTTAGGATAAATTGAAGAAAGCCCAAGAAAGACTCAGCGTTTGGGAAGATGGGAGATGTGTAGGACAGCTTCCTTTTCAAGATATTAATAGACTAATGTTGAAACATCTGAAGCTGAATCTGAAGGATTCTGGGCGTCGGGATTCTTGCATTGTATGGTTCAAGTTACCAAATCTCAAATACAAAATCTGCTTCCATTTCCTCCCCTTTCTCTCCCTCGGAGCCTTGTGTTTGGTAACGACAGATGTTGTCTGGGGTATCGTGGCAATTCTTCAATCCTGCTCCAGATGGCCTTTCCCGGTGGGTGGCCACATTTAGCTATCCCGACATTCCAGACACTTGCTCGGATCCCGGGAGAGGGACTTCCCACTCCTGACGTCTTTTGGTGAATTGCTCGACTGCTGGACCTGGGATCTTGTCAAACAGTCCCATCTTCACGACTGCATGATCGTCAGCGAGCCCGTCATATTAGGAGAATGATACTGTCGTCGGGGTCATGTTCGAGGAGATCAAACGCACAGATTCTGCCGGCTGCAGCCGGCGTTGTGGACATGATGGGACTATTTTAGTCAGCCGGCTCAATGCGGGTTGTCTTTCAAAGACACCTCTTACCTCCCACAGATCCCACAAAACCAACGCTGCATCGGTGTGCCAGAGGTCGTGTCCTTGTCCAAGTACGCTTTAGGATTGCCATCCACAGTGACATCTTTGTCGAGGACCAGCATGATGCAAGATCCCGTACCGCTGGACTGGCGACGACAATTGGTGCAGTGGCAGTATATTGTGCTGTCGGTCAAGGGTGGATGATCTGAAATGATGACATTTATTGCCTGGCAATTACAATGTCCGTTCAGAGGCATGATGGGAATGTGATGCTGCCGTGTCAATAGTAGTGTGTTTGAAAAGTACTGGGTACAGTGGCAGCTTTGAAGTGCGTCCGCTAGGTTGCGAGATGAAATCTTTCTGCTGGTTGTTTACTTCGTAAGGCGTTGTGTTTGTTCTATAGAGGATTGGTCCACTAGAACCAAATCTTATCGCATAGCCAGAACGTGGGGCTATGAAGTCAGGAGCTGGGAAAAGATTAAAGAGCTGCTGAGTCAACGTCTATCAATCCTGAAACAGAAAGTTTCAACTTCCTTTCCAGGATGTAATAGCGTGGACCGATCACAGTACGCCTTGCCTTAGCGTGCGTCGAAAGCATTGTCGAACAGCCTTTGACTAGGTGTCAAGTGAAACGGCTCTGAATCCTAAATGGGAAGGTTCCACCTTCCAGTTTTGAATAGTGCAAGCTTTATAAGCTACTAAGACATCATTTCCGAAGTCATCAAGAGATAGCGTTAGTGACGGTATATACGCTTCGTAACGCTAGATCATATCCCGCCCTAAGATGCTGCCAGCAAGAGAATACGCCATGTGCCTACTATCTGAATCATGAATGCATATATATATAGTTACCAGGAGTGCTGCTGACAGTTTGACCGCCGCACCATCTACATTCATTCATGCGGTTGAGAAAGACTGGCATCTGATCAGTCCATCCTCGATCGCGAAACCACCATGGCAAACTCAATCCCAAAAACAATGAGAGCTGCGCAGCTCCTCAAGGTAGATGACCTCATCTATTGGTAGCAATTTCAGGTCTGTTAACCATTTTTGGCAGTACAAAGAAAAATATGAAGTCCGCGATGTTCCTGTCCCAACACCAGGGGAGAACGATCTCTTGATCAAAGTCGGTGCCGCAGGTTTCTGCCATACAGAGTAAGTCGTGTCTTCCGTTGTTTCTCTTAGGCGGTGGAGTTCTCCAGAGATGTGCTTTCGTGAACTGACGTCCTGAAGCTATCAAGTATGGGAGGGTATATATCAGTCACCCACACCACTTATTCCATCTCATGAGCCTGTCGGCACCATAGTCGCTGTTGGATCCAAAGCTCAGAAGTCTGGCAAGTGGAAAGTCGGCCAGCGAGCCGGCGTTCTCCTCTTCAGACATGCATGCCATAACTGCATTGGATGCGACTCCACATTCGATATCCGCTTTTGTAAGAACAAGGACATGGCGGGATTGGCGAATGATGGCGGAATGGCCGAGTATATTATCGGAGACGCGGATAACAGTGTTCTGGTACCAGACAGTATACCTTTCGAGCAGGCTGCGCCGCTGATGTGTGCTGGAGTATGTGTGTTATCGTCATCACGCTCCCCGAGGCTGACCTGGACAGGCAACCACATGGGCTGGACTCATGACGGCCGGTGTCACTGGTCCAGCTCCAGTTGGCGTTCTAGGTATCGGCGGGCTCGGCAGTCTGGGTATCCAATTTGCCAAAGCCCTTGGTCATCCTGTTGTCGCTATCGACAATCGCCCTGAAGGACGAGCACTTGCCACAGAAATTCCACTCAAAGCTGACTTGGTCATTGACTCCACAGATCCAGAAGCTGTGCCTAAGATCAAGGCATGGGCGGGTAAAGATGGCTTGGCGGCTGTGATTGTCTGTACAGACGATGTCAAGGGTACTGAGTGGAGTCTCAATACTTTACGACCTCACGGTGTGGCTGTGCCGCTCGGACTGCCGCCAGCGGGCTTCCAATTCAACGCTTTCACTATGATTTTTGGAGAGCTGACGGTAAAGGGATCACTGGTGTCGACTAGAGATCAAGTAGAGGACATGATGAAAGTAGTGGCCGAACATGGGATCAGGACGCGTGTGACGACTATCGGAATAGAGGATGTGCCTAAAGTGACGGACATGTACATGGCTCCAGATCTGAAGGGGAGGCTGGTCATGAAGATTAGCTCGTAAGCGCTATCCACCGACTAAGGCGTCTTCGTGAATGACAGAGCCCTCAAATCGGGTAAGAAATATATCGACTGGCCCACGGGAATATATCGACTGGCCTGCTGACTAATCTTACACAACCCGATCCTCGTGATTCTGCGCATGAGTCACTTATGTCGTTTTTGCACTGTAAATCGACCTTTGCTACTTACGTTCAAAATCTCGAGGGTGGGTGAGTGGAAGGTGGTGGAAAGACGAGCAGGCGGTAAAAGCGGCGGTACGAGGGTGAGCTGACGTGTGACCGCGATGCAGATTTTACTTAAAGCCTGAATACACTCGCCAAGATATTCACTTCTGACCTACTATCTCTTGTGATACACACACCGGTTATCTCTGATTGACACGTGACACAACTAGGGTAGCACGTCAAACCAGCGACAGTATGAGTCTGCCGAACGAGATAAGGTTCGTGATATCACATGGTCCTCGCCAGGAGTGCAATGCAACAGATGCGAGGATAACTAGACAACATGTCCGACGAGCTGTAATGAGGAAGCGCAAAACTGGTGACCTGGATGGTAGAATCAAACAATTCGATGGAACGGCGTTATTGGGTGGATTCGCCACGCCGAAAGTCCCAAGTGGTCGGCCCCTCTCGACCAAGGCTCAAGAGAATAGCACAGAACCACACCATCGTCACGTATCGGGGCGGATACCACATGCCTCGTCAGGAGGCAGAGTGAACGCTCATCACATGAGAGCGCCTGATCTACCTATATTGGGGCTTGCTGTACAGCATCCCTACACTGCATACGCCACGTTGTGCGTTGATATTCCTGTCGGCAGGATTGACTCTTTGTTCAAAAGCCGTATGGCAAACTCCAGCATATCCTACATGTTCTATTTAGCTGATACGCAGCAGATGCATACCGCAATTCTGCGGAGCCTCTCTTCGATACGAACCATATCGACTCGAACCTTCGCATGGATGCCGTCTTTCCAGGATGCATGAAAACCCCCGTGTTCCTCTATGCGCTGTTTTACTCGATTTTGAGGACAAGTAACATGGGACGACTGACCTCCGAGGCTCTACGCCTCAGAGGCAAAGCTCTGGAGTGTCTTCGCATGGCTATTAGCTCGGCAGATCAGGTCTGGACCCATCCGGACGTCGGAGCAATCATGATTCTGAGAGGAGACGCAGTAAGTGACAGACACAACATCAGATATGCAAACCCTGTTAATACAGCTGCCAGTATAAGTGGAATGATCCCGGAAGTCATCAAGCACATACACAAGGCTTATTTCGTATTACACATGGTGGTAAAAAGGGTTCATGCCTGACCCCCATGGCGGAGAGAGCCATCTTCTGGTAACTACATACTATATACATGAATGCGCATGTGTTGTGTTAACACATATCAACAGGCAAGATGTGACCGCAGCTCTTCTGTTCGACAGCAAACAGTTTACCCCTCGACTGGCACCTCACCAGGTACAATGGCGTCGCGAGAGTCACCAAGGATATCGAATAACACCCAAAGGGTTTCTAGAGCACCAAGACGTTCTCCCACACGGTCTGCTAGATTGCATCGAGGACATTGTGGAGCTTCAGGAAATCCTTCTGAACAATAGCGATCGTCCAGTCGACTTCTTCAAAGTTGACAACCTGCAGGCCTCCATCGAGTCGCGACTAGCATCACAGGGTCCCGTCGCTAACGCCCAATCTCCGATCGTTGAATGCTGCCGACTTGCTGCCTTCATGGTTTGCTTTCTCACCTGTACAGAGACCTGGAACAATGTCCTTGTGCCCTGCAAGCTGTCTGATAAGCTTCAGGGTCTCGTCTTCAACTCTTTGGAAGATCCTGTCTGGGTGCAACACCGGGCTCTTCAAATCTGGCTTCTGCTTGTTGGCTCATGCACAGCGTCTCTGGACCGTGGCCATGTCGAAGGAGTGAAGAAAAAATGGAACGAGACATTAGCCCGCTTTACGAGATATTTTTTGAAATTTCCCGAGCTTGATATGAACAATGAGGCTCTCACCAGTGCACTCGAGGACTTCATCTATTGCCGCGACTGGCTACGGAAACGCCATGAAGTACGTGAGTGGTTCGTGTTAGAGACGGCTCTCGGTCTATGACGTCTTTTTGAATTATAAAAAGGCAGATCTATCTCGCCCAGCAGGATCTGTGAAAACACAGAGAACGACGAGCATGCTTTCTTTACCTTAGTGAGACGAATCTGCGCCCTGCATTGATACATACTGAAACAGATTTTGCCCGTGGAGAATTCATCTGGCGCTTGGTTCATGTTTCTCAGATAGGGCCTAAAACACATGCTGAGATCACCGCCATCGACTTCGACCAATTTTCTCGGACTTCTGACCTCAACAAAGCTCTCAATTGGTTGGGTCGTTCGGTGGCTTGGCCATGTCACAACCCATAGCACTCCACGATGGCATCGGGAGCAGAACGCCAAATCCCGGCGAGCGTTGGGAACTATTTGCTAGGCTTCCTCGCATTCGGAATGCTTCTCATTTCCAGAAACTGTTGCAGAGTGGACCCACTGGCACTAGGCTACTCTAGGGAAGTATGAACTTCCGCTTTTGAAAAAGCGCAGCAGAAGCTGCATTGGGATACGTATTGCACTCATTGCTGACACATCTATAGATGCTTGTGCAGTTTCTTGATAAGCCTTTGCCAGTAGAGGCGAGGGCAAGACCGAACAAGACTAAAGTGCAGATCGAGATGAAGGGAATTACTTCGAGTGAGGGGCGTGGTGGGACTCATACACGTTCACACCCCAGCACTCCGCACTTTGAAGTTGATGATATTGGACCAGTCGGTCCCATCGGAGACGTCGGTGCTGAAAGCAGTACTTGGTCGTATGCTGGTATTTTGATGAGTACGACCTTAAATTTTGCCTGTATTTCCACTGTGGCGCGACGCAAATTAAGGTTCGTACTCACCAAAATACCAGCATCCGACCAAGTGTCATGAGCAACGTGCATCAGAATTGCGATTTCTCAGTATCGTGGGAAAGCTTGCAAGGGCTGCCTGCGATCAGACCAGATGCTGAACCTTGAAGGGGTGACGCATCTGCTTTCCGAAAACGTTATGTGGGTCGTACTTCTGCTTTGCCGCCTGCACTTCACTCCACAGCTCTTGGTTCTGCTGGACGTGTTCAAATGGGATCTGGTCGGCCGAGGCATAATTTAGGTAGCGGAATCGATGCGAAGCATTGTTCTCAGCAGCATACTCGTGTGCACCGTTCATGAAGTCAGTGAGTGACTGGTGCACGAAGCTGTCGCTGCACGAGTTAGAGTACCTCGTTTCCGCAGACAACAATAGCAGCGGCGATGGCTCTTTCTGTAGACCAAGCATGTTAGAAGCTGCTAGGCTGCCATGGTGCAGATGTGGGTAAGTCAGCGGCTGGATCAGGAGGCCGCCTCGCATATTGGCTTCACCAAGATTACCCAGCTTTGGGTCTAGATCGAAGACGTAGCTTTGTACAATGCCCACCAACGATTTTTCGTCGTTGTGAATGGTTGCAGTGGTCCTGTGCTGCCTGAATCCTTTTGGGTTCATGTCATCGTAGATTTGTGACAGCTCCAGCTGCGACAGTCGCTCGTGTCTGACCAGATAATGAGTGACATCAAAAAATGGTTGCAGGACCTTGCTGTCAAGTACACCTTGTCGATGAGAGAGGACCGCGCTAATCGTGGGAGGTTCGTTAAAGCGTCCACCAACGCTGACTGACACGGCTGCCTCGGGATCCTGCGCCGCCAAATGGTTGTATTCCGTGATGGCACGAACAACGTGCATAACGTCCAACATTTGATATTGGATGAAGGCCACATCAAGTTTATTAGAAGTTTTGACCAGCTCTAAACGTGCTCGTGAGATGATACCGAAGTTGCTCCCGCCTCCCTTGAGAGCCATCAGGAGATCAGGGTCATTATTATGGTCGACCTCGAGTATGGTACCATTCGCCAGCACAACTTCTAGGAGAGCGATACCGTCACAAGCCCAGCCGACTATGCCTGAGAACGGTGACAACCCACCACCAAGGAGGTATCCGCCAACTCCGACCGAGCCAGCCCTAGCGCCAGCAATGCCGTAATTCATGCCTTCGAGCTTCTGGTAGACATCCTTCCATCTAGCTCCGGTACCCACGTCGACTATCATCTGATCGGCTTGGACAGTGACATGATTCAATAGCTCGAGATCAATCACGACGTCGTCGTCGACATTCGATGTGTTGGCAACAACGGAGTGTCCGCCACTTTTTATGGCGAATGAACTGCCAGTGTGATAAATGAGGAACATGACCTTTTGGAGGTCTGTGCTGTCTCGAGGTGTGACGTGGCATGCTGACAAGAGCTCGCCTTGGTTAGTCGCCCAGTAAGACTCGGTCTGAGACTGGTATCCATCGCTTCCACGAAAAGAGACGCGCCCCGGAAGTTGAAACTCGAGGACCGCGCACGTTTGAAGAGCATCCCCATCAAGAGAGACTGATTGCTGTAAGACGGCAAGCACCGCCGTGATAAGTGCTGAGGCGATGAAGAGTTTTGTCAGCGCCATCGTGTTGCAACGCGTTTTAAGCGACGATTTACGGTTGACCGGGGTGTAAAAGTCGATCACGTTTCGTAGGCTTAGGCCCGTTTCCACTTAGATTATCTCCCTTCGGGATATCGAGATGACCGGTCACATGTTTGTTTAAGGTACCAGCGTGCTCTTGAATGATAACATGAGCTATCTCAAAGACGTATTATAGGCTGCTGAATTGAGCTCGTTCCTGATAGTGTTATGCGTTATGTTACCCGATTCTGGAGGTAGTATGCTCCCAACGTCAAGAGAACCGGCCAGGCTGACATTCCGCCACGTGTTGATCTAAGGCTGTGGTGGTGCCGCTTTAGGCATTCTAGGCATTATGTCATACCCAGAGCTTCCGCCTAACGGCGAGGTGCGATTATCATGTCCTTAGGGATCTGTTGGGAGCGCTAAGTTAGTTGCTTTAGCGTACCGTATGAATTATGCTTCGTGGCGACGTGAATAACCGTATACCTTTTCTATGGCCAGCTCTACAGCAATCATCTGACAAAACCCAAGCCTGTTTCTCAACTTCCTACTCCTGTCGCCAATGTATGCTGGCCAGATACGCTGTCTCTATGCTCCTCACCTCTCAGCGCTGTAGCACAACTTCCTTAGTCAGCAAATCGAGGGCAACGTGCCAGATATTGGCATAAGGCCAGAAGTAGTCCCATTGCGTCGGTTCGCTTATACTCAAGACCTTGGCGTACGGCATGCAGAACACACGCGTGGCAGCAAGATAGGACATAGATTGTTCATTAAACGCCCACTTTACTCGAGAGCAGGTGTCGGTTTTGTCGCACGGAGAGCCAGAGTGTGTTCGCTCGCCAGCATTATTGATGCACTTCTGTCGCCCGACCAATTCACTATTGTTGACGCATACTGCTTTTCGCCTTCACGGGGCTTGCATAGCCACGAATATGGATACGAGCTGACCTCTCCGCTTGCCAACCCGTAACTTGGCGCGAACTTGGCCTTATCTCGTGGAGCTAAGACTTGCTCTTGGATCAATCATATCGCTTACGGATCAACGGTCAAGCGCTACTTCTCCCGCATCAGTTGCATTATGTAGCCCATTTCTTGAGAAGGACCTCCATAGCATAACCATCAATATAGATCGCTGCTTATTTCTACACAGATACATCCTTCGAGATCGAGATACCACCTTACTGTGATAGGCTCCTTATCTAAGCAACTGCTTACCAAAGGGCGTCATACCGGTCGGGCGTACGCGCAATTGAGCGCATACGATGTGGAAACCGAAATTCGGCTTTATCACACTTCACTGTCCGCCTCCCCTTCCATAATGATCACAGCTTATTTGTCCGCCGCCTGTAATATCATGCTAACAATCTGTAGACCTCTATATCGTCTCGCTTGGCATCCTAGGCTTTGTTGTCCTCTATCCATATGGCAATCTTTCCAGCACAGAAGCCTACTTCTTCGGCGTCAGTGGTAGCACAGAATCGGGTCTCAATGTTGTCGATATCAATCTCTTGGCACTGTACCAGCAGCTAATCCTCTACTCGGTTCCCGTCTTTGGGAACATGCAAGTGGTCAGCATATTGATTGTTATAGTCCGTCTGGTTTGGTTCAGGAAGCACCTGAAAGCAAAGGCCAATGCTACTTCATCCCAACAAACCAGGAACAAGTCGAAAAAGGCAGTCGTTGAATTGGCCAAGGATGAGAATCTTGAGAAGCAGCGATTAGCACAACGGTCGCAAAGCTGGACAGCACAAACTATTCAGGACCAAGATGGGCCTACCGACATCGCTTTGGAGGGTCCACCAAAGCAGCCGAACACCGAGGAAGCACCTCCGAAGGACGAAAGTCAGAAGCGTCAACGACCTTCTAGTCTAGCAGAAAGACAAGGTCGCTTATCGGACGACCAACATTCTTCTACGAGTCCGGTGCCTGGAATTCGCAAAGCACATACGGCAGCCACGCCTACGCCTGCCGAATTGGAATGGGCTGATCACGTTCCAGCTCATGTCACCTTCGCACCTCCACCGCGTCGGTCGACTGCACCTGCAGACAACGGTCACAACCACAACCACACGCATATCTCCACACTCCCTCCGCTTCCGTCCGACGAGGAGGACGTCAGCGACGAGAAGAGGGGCCGGGCTTATGAACACCTACCGCCTCTGTCCCATACACGCAGCACCGAGGCCTACGAAGCGACACCTCGTCGTCGACAACGCCGAGGCCCAAGCCCGGACAGCATATCCTTCCACCGAGTCGTCACAAACGTTTTCGTTTTGGGTGATAGCGACCCAGGCACCGGTCGCGGCAACCTTGATAGTCTTATGCGTCCACTCTCGCGCACCCGCTCAAGGGATTCCTCCGGTTCGCGGAGTCGTTCGCGGAGTCGATCACGACCTCGTAAGAAGTCAACGACAGAAAAGTTTAAACTCAGCGCCCAAGCTATGATCGGGAGAAACAGCCACTTCACCAATCTTTCCGAAGAGGACAGGAATCGGCTTGGTGGGATCGAATATCGTGCTCTCAAATTGTTACTGAAGGTAATTTTAAGCTACTACGTCAGCCTCCACTTGATTGGTATCATCTGCTTGACGCCGTGGATCCACTTGACCGGAAACCCAAAGTACAGAGACTACCTAGCGAGCTGTGGTATCAACGCAACATGGTGGTCTATCTTCTCTGCTGGAACAATGTCCAACAACCTCGGGTTTACCTTGACTCCCGACAGCATGATCCACTTTCGAGACGCCGTCTTCCCGATCTTGATTATGACTATTCTAGCCTATGCAGGTCACACATTTTACCCCGTCGGCCTCAGAGTCCTCATTTGGACACTTTCGAAGATCTACCGGAAAGATCATAAAATTCAAGAACCTCTGCACTTCCTCCTCGACCACCCGCGCCGCTGCTACACGCTGCTATTTCCTAGTCGAGCAACCTGGATTCTGGCTGGAATCTTGATCGCTCTGAACATCGTCGACGTGATTCTGATCATCTGCCTTGATCTCGACAACCCAGAGATTACAGGTGTGCCTATAGCGCCGCGCTTCATATCGAGTATCTTCCAGGCTGCGTCCTCGCGGCACACCGGCACCTCGACGTTCAACCTCGCGAACGTCAACCCAGGTGTCCAATTCAGCTTGTTAGTCATGATGTATGTATCTATTTACCCAATCGCCATCTCCGTTCGATCCTCCAATACCTATGAAGAATCCTCCCTTGGCGTATATGGGGATGATGAAGACCCCGATTCGTTGAATGATACCACCAACAGCAAGACCTACCTCAAGTCCCACATTCGAAATCAGCTATCCTTTGACCTTTGGTACATCTTCCTCGGTTGCTTCTGTGTCTGTTGCTCTGAAGCATCTCGGATAATGGACAAGAATGATCCAGACTTCACAGTCTTCCCGGTGTTTTTCGAGGTGGCTAGTGCATATGGTAACGTCGGTTTGAGTCTCGGCCACCCCAGTGTGAATACCAGCCTGTCAGGAACGTTTAACATCTTCAGCAAACTGGTCATCTGCGCGATGATGATCCGTGGCAGGCATCGAGGTTTGCCGGTGCGTCTGGATCGGGCTATAATGCTGCCAAGCGACAAGTTCTCTGCCGACGAGGAGGAGCAGATCGAGAGCAAGGTGGCTGTGAGGACGTTGCCGAAACTGAAGCAGTTTCACACGCAGTGAAACCGTTCAGAGAGCATATACTTATGCAAAAATGAGCGGGCAAACCAATGCTGTCTCATGATCAGGGCAATGCAGACACAGTGACAATGCCGACATCTTCGCCAAATATCCGATCTGGCCGGCGGCCAGTATGGCTGTGAGCGAGATTCAATGGTGTGTCGGTATGAGGATCCGGTTCAAGTTCGAGTGATCAGTATTTCGATCCGAGAGTGCAGCGTTTCAGGTGTCTTCGACCGTCAAATCATTTGTGGTGAGCATGCTTTGAGCCTTGGCAAGCATTGCATCTGCAGAGGAGAGTGGACCCAGTCCTTCGAACGCAGCGGGATCGATCGTTTGCGAATCATCCATACCCACATCCTGAGACTGAAAGACTGCATTGGTGGAAGACTCTCGTGCGTATGCGAAGGCCCCGTGGTGAACAATCGGCCCATTGCCTTGGTCAACCTTCCTCTGGCACACCCTCGCAGTGGTCCTCTCGATCTCCTCGATATCGAAGTCAACGGTGTAGTTCAATTGGCGAACTAGGTCTTTGATGATCGATAAACAGGGACCGGCACCACCTTCATGGCATCTTAGAGCCGCCAAGATTTTGATCCCTGTCTCAGCTTTGCGCCAGGCTTCGCTGGGCTTGCTGGTGCCGGCATGGATCGAAATGAGGAATATCAGCGCTATTACCGCAAGGCAGACCGTATAGACACATGCCCAGTTGCTAGGATGCATGAAGTATTGGTATGAATCTGAGTCGGATAGACCATCGAGAAGTGCCTCACAACGCACAATGGTGTTGACGGCAATCTTCAAGCAGGTTAGTGCCGGGCGTGACAAGGACTCCGGCACCTGTTGCCCGTCGGCTAGGGGCCGAAGGTAGTGTAAAAATGGGAGGTACAAGAGAAGCTGCGACCAATAGAAGGAGAGCTCTAGCTCATGTCTGGCGATTGATACTTTGATGGGAACATCGTCTCTGTCGGGAGCCGAAGGCGATAATGCAATACCTATGCCTTTGGTCCATTTGCTTAGATCCTCTTCAGCACTTTTCAGAATCATGGTATCCACATCCGACATGGCCGCTGCTCTGTGTTGATCCGTGGATGCAGAGCTGAAATCCCACAATACTCCGGCCGTCAAGGAAACGATATCATAATACTTCGAGACGAGGTCTCCGGAGGTAGTCTGCAAATTGTGACGTCGACTGTGGTCGCCAAAGTACCCTTGGCTCCTTGGCTGTACGTTGTGCGAACACTCTCTGGTCGCAGCTAGTGTCGTCCCTGGGGTGTCGATGTTGACGATAGGCGGGAGGCCGAGAACAGTACTGACATAAAGATCAATGCTCACGAGTGTCGTCATGAGTTGATCATGCGGCGATCTTTGAGACATGCCTAATGGTGTGCTTGTTCCTGCTGTGATATGTAGACCTTGCTTGATCGCTGAGGTCGATGCAATACTGATGTATGTGTACGCACTTGATAGCCAGGATTTGCAGATGAGGAAGCCAACAGTGCAGAGCACGGTCTTCAACCTGGTCAAACAGTCGACTGCGGTGAGATCGAGCATTCGGCGTGATGCTAAGAAGTGCTCGTTCCTGGAGGTTCGTCAGTATACACAGGCATGGTCCAATATCAAACTTACGCTTGTAACATCGCGCTCTCGCACCCGACTGAACCGTGTTTGGAGATATCCAGGATGCAGCCCAATGCCAACAGGATGTGGCACAACGCCAGATTGTCACCGTGATGGTCGGCAGATGCCGGCAGAGGAGCATCGTACAATTTCTCGAGTAGGGCTCCGAGCGTCGCTTGGTCGATGAATTGGAAGAAGGGGTGAGTCTGAGCTAGCACAATGTTGAAGAGAGCTACTGCTTCGGACTTTTCCGGAAGGCGCGTGGCACCCATGCCAGGCTCAACACCTGTCTGGTCGAAGAGTTCTATGACGTGTTTGTGCACCGCATCTGAATTGGTGCGTTCGAAGAACTCAAGCACAGAGCATATTACCGCAGGGCCCGAGTATGGTCCATGAAAGAAAGTCCTGTCGCCCGAATGCAAAAGCCGTCCACGACCTACCAACATACTTCTCAGCAACGCCGGAGCACCTGCGCTTTCGGCGATGGGCGACGTGGACATCCGCGGCGACAGTTCGGCTGCCGGCTTGAGAGTGCCAATCATTCGGTCGACTTCTGACAGACTGTTTCCGGAAAGGCCAGATTTGATTCGACTTAGAAGCTCCCGCACAGAACGGATGTTCTCTTCGAGCTCCCGGATCCTCTGCGTCGGAGGTTGTGAAGGTCTGGTCCTGGATTCATATGTGCATTCTGTACACGTGGTTAGCCAAGTGTCAAAGTGGGGTGGGTACCATGACAAGTTACCTTTTTCGTACAGGTTGCACGTTCTGCACGGCTGATTTCCATCGCATTTCTTCTTTCTGAGCTTGCATTCATCGCAAGCCCAGAGGGAGCGTTTGTGATATTTTTTGACTCTGCCTTTAGGCAGCACAATGTTGCTCATGTCTTATCAAGGTGAGGGAGAGGGTGTCGGTAACCCAAGACGATCCCCAACGGTATCATGTTTGCGAAATCATTCCTCTGTGCGTCGTATACCAGCGATGCTTGTTGTGTCAGAGGCGAACATTAGGTTCCCCGAGCTTCTCGATATATGTATGTTTTGACTTTCTACCCTGTAGAGCAAGGCACGTGCATGGTACAATTTGGCGTGCGACAGGACACGAGGCTGCCGCATTAACCGGGTCTCATTAGAGACCGTCTGCCAGCTATTTCTATAGAATGTGACCTCCGGATCAGATTATGCTCTATAATCTGAATTGGTGTAGCGTAATTTAGTAGTGTCCTTGGCTATTAACGTCGTACCTCGGCTTCGCTTACTAGGTTATTGTCTAATTATAAGATAGCTATACTTAAATGAATAATTAGTAGAGGAAGGTCGCTATCTAGTTGCTACTTACCGACGAGGTAGAAGGTAGCGCGCGTCTATACTAACTACTAATAGAATACCCTTATAATAAGTAGCGACTAAGTAATTAGACTAATAAGCGTTATCTATAGTAGATAAGGTTTATACCTAGCGAGATTAATACTCTAGTTAACCTATTTAAGCTCGATAACCTTAAATATCGCTATTAATATAGCTACGTAGGCTAAAAGGTATTAGCTATAGTATTATATAAGCTAGCTACGCTCTTATATTTATACCGAGATTAAGAGGTATTTAGTACCTCGTACGCTCGACTTAGTATAATTATTATTAATATCTTAACCTACCTCGCTACGAGGTATAGTAGTTTACTAGATTAGCACCTTAGCTTAATAAGAGAAAGACTAGACTAATATACTAAAGACCTAAGTAATTTTAGTAGATAGAGCCTTATATTTAGCTTTATTAATAGTACCTTTCGCTCGTTCTATCGCCTACTTAATAGGTAGCGAGCTTATTATAGTAGCTATAAGTATTTATATAGTATAAAATAGCAGGCTATTATAATACTTAATAGGCTAATTCTTACTCTAGCTAGCCTATATAAGGGAAGAGCGAATAACTTAACGATATTAAAGGCGTTAGGTATTATTAAACGACTAGCTAAGGTATTCGAAGGTGTAAAAGATAAAATATAACTACTATTTAGCAACGCTACTTACTCTTATAATCGAGGTATTCTATCGCTCTATCTCGAGTATAATATTACTCTAGAGTAGCGAGCCTTTAATAATAGCCTCTAAATTAGTTATCTTATAGTAAAGTAAGCCTTTAGTTAGGTGTATTAACGGTTTATAACTAATAGCTTTAAGTATAATCTTAGGATAGGTTTATAGCTCGTTAGTTCGATCTAGATAGTTTCTATACTACTAGCTAATTGCCTAACGTGTATAAGGGAGGGAGGTAATTAGATATTAAGGTATTTCGGTATATAGTTAATATTAGTAGAAGAATACTTACGGTTATAAGGTTACTATAGTAGAGAGTATCGTTAGAATAATAATAATAATAATAAAGACTACGATTATATATAAGGGTCTTTATCGTTAAGAAATCGCTTTAGAGTAAAGAGTTATAAATCGATACTTATTAATTAGCTATTTTTAAGGCTAAAAAGTAGTCTTAGTAGAGAATAAATTTTAATAGCTAACTCTTATAGCCCTCTTATAAAAATACCTTAGGCCTACTAGCTAGCTAACCTTACTCCTCTACTTACTATATATTATTATCCCTTAACTCCTCTATTAACTTCTTTATTAACGTTCTTTACTTTATTTAACTCGCTAGTATTATTATTAAGACCTCTACCTTCTTCTTAAGTATTATAATACGTCTCTTAGCGTTAATAATACGGGTATTAGCCGTAGACGAAGACGACGAGGCTATTAAAGCTATTAACGCCCTTTATAACTTAGCTTAATCCTTCTTCTTATCTACTATTATACGATTACGAACCTAAGTACGTCTCTATATAGACTTATTCCTTATATTCTTCTTTAGCTACGAATTAAAGTTGCCGTTAACGTATATTATACCTCTAGACTCTACGGAAGATAATACTACTAAGGTACTCGATTAAGAGAGTAACGACTTACTACTTAGTCTATTTATTATTCTATTACGACTCTTATAAGTTTTCTATCGAATAGCTACTTCGATAGTAGTATTAGCCTTATTAATTACGACTTTTACCTTATAGTTAAAATACTACTTATACTACGTATACGTAGCTTATAACTAAGACTCTATCGAGTACTCTTTATTAGACTACTTCTTTATACGCTAAGTATAGCGTATACGAAGAGAGCCTTTTATTAAAGATTTTCTATTACGGTACTCCTTATTAGTAGCGAGGGTAAACTTATAGTATATATTATTCTACTACTTACTTATATTATTAGGCTTATCGAACTCCTTATACTACTTATATAGTAGCTTTAATAAGGTTATCTCTTCTCTCTTATCTAATCGCGTAGTTTACTACGGTATCGATAATTATAGCTAGGCTTTACTTAATACCTAAGAGTCTACTTAAAGTTAGCGAATAGGTATTATCTCGATAAACTTAATAACTAGGTTTACTAGTAGAGGTATAGACTTATATTTAGCGAAGGATAGTAGCTCTTATCTAGGTACTAGACTACCGTATACTATTTACTAATTTATATTATTATTAATAGCTAGCTAACTACTATCGTAGCTCTCTACGAAAACTTATTCTCTACCTTTTAAGACCTCTAATATCTTGTCCGAAACCTTATTCGATACCTTAGCGACGCCTTTTCTCTATCGCTTAAGGTTAAACCTATCTCGTTAAGACTTAGCGCTCTAGCTAAGTAGTAGAGCGTCTTGCGTAGATCTATCTAATAAGGATTAGCCTACGTATATACCTGCCTAATTAGAAGGGCTAAACCTATCTCGATAGGTCGCTGTACAGGAGTTTAGCTGGTAGACGGTCTCTATTTACCGGTCGGCGACGCACGCTTCCTAATTGTAGTTACCGCAGTGAGCCTATTCGCCAAGAAACGGCCGTCTGGTCCAGTAGCTGGCCTGCTAAAGTGTTGCCGATGCTAATCACGGCCTTTGCAAACGTGGTCGTAATAAGCTAGAACATTGAATAAAGGTTTTTGTGATGCAATATTGATCGAACACTTTTGAAATTCTGGTTGAACAACGCCCGACTGACATGATCTACGTGGTGGGTCCCCAATGCCGTCATCCGTCTTGCCGCTCCTATCGTGATTTGATGGATGTCGAACCCACCGAGATACATAGCGGCTTGGCGATAATGGGGCTCGTGGTCCATGCTTCCTTTGCACCAAACATGCTTGATCCTCAAGTCTCAAGATGACTGGTTTACGGCCTGCATGCTGTATCTAGTAAGCGAGCAGATTTTTCTCCTGTGCAGTAAAGCCCAAACATAATAACATCTTCTGACAGAAATGGTTATGTTCGTGTTGCAGGACGCGTTGGGCGCCTGTGGAAGTGTCTATTTGACCGAGGGGCAACGAATGCGAAACGCCAAGGATAACAGTCGGGTACAAACCTCAACCACTAGTAGCAATGCAGGGCCATTGCGAGAATCATTGTGAAGGCGCAAACATTCACTTCATTGTCCGACGTCCACAGGACCAACGTCCTTTATCTGTTCCTTCCCTACCAGGAATGTGGAGCAACGGGATGCACTGGCATGCAGTGCACAAGCAACACAGCGGACTAACCGTGCTTTAGCTGATGCTGGACTGCCAAGACAAATCACCTGCCTCTTCGTGACTTCCCACTCAGATACAACTCATTGTGTTTCGTGACAGACCCCGCTGGGTCGTAGACCCGCTTTATCTGCGACTTCATGTCTTCTAGGAACTTTGGGCCCGTTCATGGATTCAACGCTTGTCTGGTACCCATTCTGCATGCCAAGAGGTGCAACCATATAAGATCGTGGTCTCACCGACTTCATCAGGACAACAGAATCCTACCCATCTTCTATTGCAATTCCTCCCCACGGCACTCGCCAAGATGGAGGGCCATGTGTCTGGGCAGGCCAACAAGCCCATGTCAAAGCCAGCTCATGCTCTTGACCGGGATATTGTCAGAAACGAGCTGAACGCAGATGTCAAGCAAGGTCTCTCTGGACCAGAAGCCCAGTCAAGGCTGCAAGAATATGGCAACAATGAGCTTGACGATGGACCTGGTGTTCAGCCGTTGAAGATACTCCTGCGGCAGGTCGCAAATGCCATGATGTTGGTCTTGATTATGGCTATGGTCGTATCCCTGGCAATCATGTCCTGGATTGAAGGAGGCGTTATCGCTGGCGTTATCGTTCTCAATATTGTGGTCGGCTTTTTCCAAGAGTTTCGGGCGGAGAAGACGATGGACTCGTTGCGGTCTCTTAGCTCCCCAACAGCAAACGTGGTACGAGACGGGCAGACAATCAACGTACCAACCGCCGAGTTGGTGCCTGGAGACCTCGTCGAATTGAAACTAGGAGACACTGTACCTGCTGATCTGAGGTAAGCTCTCCGTCATCCACTTGCACAGACACGACTGACTCATTCAGATTGATCGAATCACTCAACTTCGAGACCGATGAAGCACTGCTCACAGGCGAGTCGCTACCCGTGGCCAAGGACGAAGAAGCTGTTTTCGAGGAGGACACTGGGCCAGGAGATCGTCTCAATGTCGCATACAGCAGCTCAACAGTCACCAAAGGACGAGCAAGAGGAGTTGTCTTCGCAACGGGAATGCACACTGAGATCGGCTCGATCGCATCTGCCTTGCGCAAGAAGGACTCTAGGGTACGCCCCGTCAAGCGTCGCCCTGATGGGTCAACGCATCCACTCCGGCACGTCGAATCCTGGACGCTCACTTTCAGTGACGCCGTCGGACGATTCCTTGGTGTTAACATTGGCACGCCACTTCAGAAAAAGCTCTCGCGCCTTGCCATGCTACTGTTCGGCATCGCTGTGGTCTGCGCCATCATTGTCCTTGCTGCTAACGGATTCTCCAATAACTCCGAGGTCATCATATACGCCGTTGCTACCGGCTTGTCAATGATTCCAGCATCCCTCATTGTCGTGCTAACTATCACGATGGCAGTTGGTACTAAGAGAATGGTTCAGCGTCATGTCATTGTACGAAAAATGGATGCTCTAGAGGCACTTGGAGGTGTCACAGATATCTGTTCGGACAAGACAGGCACCTTGACACAGGGCAAAATGGTTGCAAAGAAATGCTGGATACCAAGCAGAGGCACATATTCCGTCGATGTCACGAACCAACCCTTCAACCCGGAAGAGGGCAACTTGCTATTCACCGAGCGGTCGGCAGTAGACAATAGCTCCGACGAAAGAGATGAGAAAGGCGGCGAGGGATACGATGCTGAAACACTTCTAGAGGACAACGACCAACTACGTGGCTTCATGCTCGTGGCCTCCTTGGCGAATCTTGCCCATGTCTACAAGAACAAAGAAGACGGAACTTGGCAAGCAAGAGGAGATCCGACTGAGATTGCCCTGCAAGTTTTTGCATCCAGATTTGGCTATAATAGGTCGAAATTCCTTGAAGGCGACACGCCGAAGTACAAGCAAGTCAGCGAGTACCCATTCGACTCGGACGTGAAGAAGATGTCGGTGATATTCGAGAATCTTGAGGACAAGTCCCAGATGGTATACACGAAAGGTGCCGTGGAACGGGTCATCGATACATGCGACACTGCCGTCTGGGAAGGTACAGAAGAGGTTGATCTCACAGACCAGATGAAGAGCACAATTCTCGAGAACATGGAGGCACTTGCATCCCTCGGTCTACGAGTTCTAGCCCTGGCAAGTCGACCGTACGATGCAGCATCTGGCCGACGGGCTAGCCGTGATGGCCCACCACCACGAGAAGAGATCGAGTGCAATCTGGTGTTTAGAGGTTTGGTCGGCCTGTACGACCCGCCACGAACCGAATCAGCGGATGCGGTGAAGAAATGTCATCGTGCAGGCATCAAGGTACACATGCTGACTGGTGATCATCCTGGTACGGCACGAGCTATCGCCGCTCAGGTCGGCATCCTGCCAGATATGAGCATGATCAGCGCCAAAGTCGCCGACGCTATGGTGATGACCGCGAAGCAATTCGACCACTACACCGACGAGCAGCTCGACAAGCTTCCAGTACTACCTTTAGTGATTGCTCGATGCGCACCTGCCACTAAAGTTCGAATGATTGAGGCCTTGAGAAGGCGGAAGGCGTTCATGGCCATGGTGAGCCGTTCTTACCCCACTGCTATTAGACACGATCGTCCCTCCTCACTGTCTGGGCAAGGGTCCTGCCTTGTACTGACAAGGCATCTCTGCCGACCCTCCACATTCACCCAAGTGACTCCAAACCGCCTCATCCCCTTGCCTGTCCTCCATCGAGCTCATCAATCACCTAATCGTCCCTCCTTATCATGTCATTACCACTGCTAACGTCTTCTTACAGACCGGTGATGGTGTCAACGATTCTCCTTCGCTCAAGATCGCCGACGTCGGCATCGCCATGGGAATGGCCGGAAGTGACGTCGCCAAAGACGCCTCAGATATCGTCCTCACCGATGACAATTTTGCCAGTATCCTGAACGCAATCGAAGAAGGCCGCCGCATGTTCGACAACATCCAAAAGTTCATCCTTCACCTTCTTGCAGAGAACATCGCTCAAGCCTGCACCCTCCTCATCGGGCTAGCCTTCAAAGATAAAACAGGGCTATCGGTCTTTCCCCTTGCTCCAGTCGAGATTCTGTGGGTGATCATGATCACATCAGGCATGCCAGACATGGGGCTAGGTATGGAGATTGCCGCCCCAGACATCCTCGAGCGACCTCCTGTCTCACTCAAGAAAGGCGTCTTCACCTTTGAGGTGATGTTAGACATGCTCGCTTACGGTCTTTGGATGAGTGCGTTGTGCCTATCAAGCTTTGTCCTTGTTGTTTATGGTTTCGGAGATGGGAACCTCGGATCCGGCTGCAACGACTCCTATTCCGAAGCATGCGACTTGGTGTTCCGAGCGAGAGCAACCACTTTTACTTGTCTGACCTGGTTTGCACTATTCCTGGCCTGGCAGATGGTCGACATGAGACGGTCTTTCTTTGCCATGACTCCAGGCACGACGGGCGCCAGGCACCTCACACAATGGTTCTGGGACGTCTGGAGGAATCAGTTCTTGTTCTGGGCCATCTTTGCTGGATTCATCACTATATTCCCTGTGCTGTATATCCCGGTAAGCATTATCTGCATTCGTTCATTGGCTCGGGACTAACGTGTCAATCAGGTCATCAACCACGACGTCTTCAAACACACTGGAATCTCGTGGGAATGGGGCATTGTCTTCGTTGAAGCATTTCTCTTCTTCCTGGGCGCGGAGGCATGGAAGTGGGGCAAGCGGGTATACTTCCGACGTCGGGCAGCGAAGGATAAGATTACGCCAGAGGACTTGGAAGCTCGTGCCTTCGGAGAGTTTCACAGTGATAGTGAAGGTGAGCTAAGTGTGCAGAATGAAAAGTGAGATACATCTGGAGACGCCTATTGGATGCCTTCAGATATCTAACACTCGGCCAACACATCCACCAACAAACGCTCAGGATATTTGTCTCGCAAGGGCAGGGACTGGTGCAACCATAAGCAAAGCAGCAATAGCTTCAACACTCCGGCATTCAGCTACAAACTGGCGATGCAACATGAGGATTTCTGGTAGAGGTACACTGGTCTCGCCATTGTTCCGTCTGAGAGGTCGCTCCAACGATGCCGCTAATCTAGGTAGCATCCTTAGATTGCAGCCGCAGTGGTCAATGACACGAAATGGGGTCTGCGTCGGTGCCATCTGTGCTTGGAAGGAAGGCATCAGCTAGTGCTCACCGTGAGGGCCACAACAACAAATACGAACGAGCATGCTATCCACAATCGTGACATGGTACACCGTGCATGGCGCTTATGGGGGCCTCATGCCTGAGGCGCCTCCAGGAGCTTGAGCACTTCAAGCTCCAGAGCGAGTAACGAAAAGTCATAAACCACCCATAGAATAAGAAGAAAGTGCTCACGCAATTCCTGCTATTGGTTCCTGCTGCATTATGATAAGCTTCTTGACTGCGCCCATGCTCGACGACGGTTCTCTGCCTCTAATCACTGCTGGAGAAGCGCACACTCTACATTGTCTCTTCTCTGCGCGCCGGAGAATGGGCAGATAAAGAGAATGAGTAGATAGACGTGAGACGACTCTGTTCAGGAAAACACTAGCTTTACGGTGCACTTTGCACCTGAACATCATATCAGCATGAGTACGATCTGTATGACCTGACACACGAGCTTCTGCCGCAGTATCATAGTGCACGATCGTGGAGGGGTACCGGAATTCGTCTGCGACATGATATGCAGAGGTTCAATTAGCGATATGGCAACAACATGTGCGGTCTTTTGACGTTGTTGCAGATCTGATAGCACTGCATAGCATCGCAACCTAAGTAGATGGATGCAGGAAGCGTGCATGTACGTTCGAGGACTGGCACCCTCCGGACACAGGAGACGGCCGGTCGCTAACCTAAAATGGTTTGCTGGGTAAGCGTACAGCAGCGGCCACGTTGTTTGTCCGGGGGGTGGACTGGCTCGCTCGGTACGGATTTGCGATGTGCGATGTTACGAGTGTGTGCTTCGTAGACTCCTGCCGTAAGGTTATCGGGTGCCAAGGCACAAGTAGACAGACACTGCCCGAGTGTCATTGTCATACGTTGCTTGGAGTGTTACTAGGTAGTCTTGCTGGGAGATCCTATGGTAAAAACGCAAAAAGAGAGTAATTCAGTCATCTGAATTGTAGTATGGTCTAAGACACACGTTAGCAGTGATACTGGAGAATATCTGGAGATAACATACCACTACGAGGGTCGAACTCGCGACCTTGGCGTCACTTTCACAGGTTGTGAAGTTATTAGCACCACGCTGGAATGCTGTTAGATGGCGGTTGATGATGAGATGATTGGTGAATCATACCTCTAACCAACTGGGAGATGTTAGCCGGTTTCTAGGTCTTGAAGTTCAGATGTCGTACCTGAGCTAAGCGACCGATTGCGCTGATTTGTGGTCGAAAATGTGGTTATTCAGTATATGTTGCAAAACCGGCCCCGGAGTCACTGCTGTTGAGTCGGGCGTCAAGTGTCGGCTGGGACTTACGCGGTGGGTGGGACGAATGCGGGGTGAAGATTCTGATGCATGTGACGTCGTGAAGTGTGGCGAAAGCTGCGCGAGAAATGCCGCTTGTTAGGCGTCAGCGCCCAGTGTGGAGCTAGAGGCAACGCGGCAATTGCGTGTCTTAATAAGTGAGATCCCGACCGCGAGCATTTCTAAGGCTTTAACCTCGTTAGGGTGACAACGTATTGTAGAAGTCCCCGGTTGAAAGCATCTGGACACAGTTAGAGGCGGCTAGCTGCACTGAGGCGACAGCGTGAGAAGTTCTACTACAATTTGCGACGGGTAAGTGCACTGTGCGGAATGTTCTATACCAGGCTGCGAGGAAATCTATCACCGAAAGCACTATATGCTTGTGGGTAGCAACACGAATGAGCTTAACCAACAAGGAATCCTTTTATGCTTGGTTGGCCACCGTCCAACCTGGGCTTCTTCTGTGTGACAGCCCTATTGTTATCCTGCTTTGGCGCCCCAGTCTTCTTGCTCGTGTTGAGGTGTGCTGCGTCTGTCTTCACCGAGAAGTAAATAAATATTAGTAAGGCTTGCAACTACAGAGCCCGGTCAGTCACTGGCCGCCAACGCTACGATAATACAGATTGACCACGAATCTTACCGCATTCCTCATATGACCGGGCGTCTGGTCGCTAAAAGGTTGCAGGATTCGTAGACGAAGTATCGCCGCGCGCCGTATCTCATTGCTCATATCCGTCGTAAATGCTACAGTTGATGTTCGCTATAAATGTACACCCTAGTCCAAACCATCCAATATACCATGACAAGTCCGTAAAATCCTTAGCAGGCACCTATGTATGCCACGTCGCCCTGGGCATCCCCACTGCACTCTGGCGCTGCTCTCTCGCAGCCCTGGAGCTTGACTCGGTTGACGTTTCAGCACTCTCATCCTCGCCTTGGCGCCCCGTGCGTATCCGGAATCTCTCTCTAAGACGTGTCGACAGACCTCTTCTTTCCTCTTCGTGCTCTTGCTGCTCTGCCGAGGTCTCAGCTGCACCGGCACTGCTTTCGGTCCTGTTCCTTCGCTGCTGTCGGAATCTTCGGAGTGCGGCTATGCGATCTTCTCTGCTTCCTGACGCAACAGAGCGCAAGCTGGCGAAAGCGTTTGTGTTTGTGTCTCGGCGGCCAGCACCGTTGAATACGGCACTGCTATTTCTGCGGTCGCGGTCAAGCCGAAGTGGAAGATGTCCAAGGGGCGGCGCCATGTCGTAGTTATTGGAAAGACTTGCTCCCCTACCTGTCGTGTCGGCTGTTGCTGTCGATGCTCGTCGTGTGCTCTCGGCCTGCTGCTCAGCCTTTGGTCTCAAGTCGATTCTGCAAAGTGGGCATGTACCACTCACATTGAGTAGCCATGGATCAACACATTCGGGATGGAATTTGTGGTTACAAGGCAGGACGCGCACCTCTTCACCTTTAGTGAAATCTTCAGTGCAAATGCTACAGCCAAGCTGTCCTGTTTCGTCTGTACCGTCAGGATTCGCCGTGTTTGTCGCTGCTACTGGTGCTGCACCACTAACGCCAACATCCTTGTCTGGTTCGGTCACTTCGGCTGTCGCTAATATGCTCTTATCTTGTGCAGTAGAAGAAGCCGGCGGCGCCATCTCAATGTCGACTTCCTTGTTCTGCGGCGTTTCATCCTTATCACCAAACTTCACGATGGGGATGGTATCCAGCATCGCGCGAGCAATGCCCTTGGCGCGAGTCCGACGTGGACGGCCAGCAATGTTGGTTGAACCGTAGCGCTCAGGGTGGCGGTGAGCTCTTATGGCGCCTGTGACAATGATGACAACAAAGAGTGCTGTGATGATGCCGGTAATGGTGTAGAGAATGATCATAGCCACAGCGGTAGTAGGTCCAGGTGTGAGGCCTGATCCGCCAGTGTAGCCTGAGGTGTGGCTGCTGCTATCATTTACCGAGGTATAGGACTGCATGTCTGGTAGAATGGTGCTATACTCTCCACCAGATGAGTTTCTGACTTGATTTGCTACACTTCCAGCAAGGACTGGATCGAGTGTGCTGAAGATACCGTTGGCGACAGGGAATGATCTGAGATTATATGCTTCGCAGTGACTGGCCCTAGTGCTGTACAGGATGACGGAATTAGTCTGCTGAGCGGTTGCGACCATGCGAAAGACGTCGTCGGCACCAAGGACACCGGGATAATCCTCTGGATCGCAGGAGATATAATTGATTGTGTCGGTGATGAATTGGTTCGCATTGGTATCGTCGACGTGGACGAGGGGACCTTCTATGTCGATTGCCCTGAAATTTTGCTGTGATATTCGACTGTACCAGCCCAAGGGAACGATACGAAAGGAGTCGAAGTTGGTGCCATTGACCCAGAAACGTGGACTAGATTCGAAGGGCGGAATGTCACTCGTATCGTTACTTGGAATCACAGTCTGCGCTGAGGTTGTTGTCACCAACGCCAGCAAGGCAGCTGCCAGTGTTGTACATGATCGGAACAATGGCATTGTGCGCCTTGTACGGGAGGGTATGCGGGTGGCCGCGGCGGGCTCGTGCGTTCGTGGTACTTCTGGAGTACTTCCGGAGTACTTCTGAAGCACTTCTCTTCTGTTGGTTTGTGCTGTTCGAGATAGTGCAGGCAAACAAGCAACTACTACGGGACGCGTCGACCGCGAGAGCAATGCGAAAGGTGCGCCGGAAAGTTCGGAAGAACGAAGAGGCGCAGTCACGTCAGGGATTGTTGTTGTTGTTCTTCCGTGCTTCGTCGTCTCTTCGTGGTGTTTCAAGTGCTGTCGCAGAAAGGCGCACGAGACTTCAGACGAGTTGGTGACACAGAAAGCACAAAGATAAGCTCGTCCCTCGAGATCAGTGTCTCGTGTCTGTCGTGGCTGACGCGATCAGTCAGTCCAAATGACTGCATCCAGGCCCTGCAGCGATATGCAGGGAGTCTTGGAAGCATCCTGCCAAACTGCATGGCTGCCCTCCTCGACTGCTGGCTTGATGATGACCACTCGGCGGCTCCCTCGGCTTCGCAACAGACGAATTAATGATCAACACGTGGGGTCAAATGGCGGACTTCGGCAGCTTGGTGATCTCAGCTACTTCTCGCTTGTCATGTTCGTGCTTACCCCGGCTAGATTTATCAGCCATCGAATGTTACCCAGCTAGTTAGTCACTTGGCACATTTGAACTAATTGGCCTGATCAAAACAAATATCTCATGGTCCTTGTAATTGAGGCCTCTCGAGCTTCGTGGCGTTCAGTCGTTATACTTACATAGTTTGGGGTAGGGGAGAGTGCAAATAAAGGTTCGATAAAAGACGACAAAGTTTTATACATAAGTTGTCGTCTCAGCGCCGAGGACAAGGGAAGCGAATTGCGACATTTGGTAGTCCCGTTCTTGAGTGATGTTTCCAGGAAAATCATATGCTCCGTCCATGTCCTCGTATGCCCTCAGTCATACGCCCTTGAGTAGAGATGTCTCTAATACCCCAAGATCATCCCATCGTAGAATGCCCCTCTAAATGCTTTTATACACGATGTCCGTACAATACCTCAATGTCGAGAACCAATATCGACATGGCCCGTGCTCGTGTATACATACGGCGTGTGTCCATAGCCAGGTGAATTCAGGAACTGGGTGGTATGTGAAGATCAGCCGATATTCATCAATCGTCGTCGGAATCTTCATCCTTCTCTTTGTCCTTCTTGCTCCTCTTCTTGTCCTCTTTCAGCTGTTGCTTCCACATCGTATTGACCTCTTTCGTGTTGAGATTTGGGAAAACAAGTTCGAAAACGTCGCTGTACCAGTCCATTGGGTGACCTTCGATACCTTGCTTGATGTTCTGTGGTGTGTTAGCATTGATCATAACCTCAACTAATGGGGTCTTACCTCAGGTAGCTCCTCCCAGTCACCAGAGTTGTCCTTGGGGAAAAGTATCCTCGTACATCCAGCACGCTTCGCGGCAACGGTCTTTTCTCTCAGACCACCAATCCGAAGGACCTTGCCAGTCACTGTTAACTCGCCGGTCATCGCCAATTGAGGGTCGACTCTCTGGTTCATGGCAAGACTGAGCAAGCTAGTGGCCATAGTTATACCAGCTGAAGGACCATCTTTCTGCACCGCACCTTCAGGACAGTGCAGATGTATCTTGGCGTGGTCGAAGAATCTATTATCTGGGTACCTCTGTGCGATCACGGATTTGGCGAATGAGTAGGCGATCGTTGTCGATTCTTTCATGACTTGTTTGAGGTTACCAGTGATGTTCATACCTGCGCGCGACGAGTGCGACAGTACTGATTCGAGGATCGACTCAACGTAAAGGGCTGCACCACCCATACTGGTCCATGCTAGGCCCATGGCGACACCGGGTGGGGTCGCTTCGTATAATCGATCTGACGTGAACACCGGCGGCCCGACGAAGTCCTTGAGGTTCTCTCGCGAGATATTGACAGACACCGAATCTGGCACCTTGAGAGCTATCCTTGGCTTTTCAGCCGTCTCCTTTCCAATGTCCCCTGGGGTATCCTTCACATCGCTTTCGTCCTTCTTCGACTCTTCCATAGCCTGTTTTCCCTCCTCGGTAAGAGCCTTTTCCTCTGGTAATGCTTCCTCACCAAGGTCTTGTATTATTTTCAGGGCTGATTTTCGGTAAACCTTCTCGATTTGCTTCTTCAGATTCCGCACACCTGACTCTCGACAGTACTTGTTGATAAGTTCTTCAATGGCAGACGGATCCAAGTTGATGTCGACGTCTTTCAAGCCAGCGAGTTCTTTCGCCTGTGGTGCAAGATACCTGTCTGCGATGGCCTTCTTCTCATCCGCGACGTAGCCGCTGAGCTCAATCATTTCCATTCGGTCCAAGAGAGGACGAGGAATTGTGTCAGTCATATTCGCTGTACAGACGAACAATACCTTTGACAGATCAACAGGCACATCCATGTAATGGTCTAAGAAGCTGTTGTTCTGCTCAGGGTCGAGCAGCTCGAGCAGAGCTGAAGATGGGTCACCTTGATGACCTCGACCAATCTTGTCGACCTCATCGATCAAGATCAGAGGATTCTCAGTCTGGCACTTTTTCAGAGCTTGTATAATGCGGCCGGGTAGCGCGCCGACGTAGGTCCTTCGGTGACCTTTGATCTCTGCCACGTCTGTCAGACCGCCAACACTGAATCGATAGTACTGTCTGTTGAGCGCGCGTGCTATCGACTTGCCGATAGATGTTTTGCCAACACCGGGTGGCCCAACAAAGCACAAAATCTTGCCTTCGACAGTGCCCCTCAGCTTGCCGACAGCAATGAACTCCAGTATGCGGTCTTTGACGTCTTTGAGACCATAATGGTCCTCATCGAGCACGGTCATGGCGTTCTTAATGCCAAAGTTCTCGGCACTTCGTTGACCCCAAGGGATCTGGGTGATCCAGTCCAAATAGTTTCTGGTGACGTTGAACTCGGACGCAGCGGGCTCGAGGTGAGCCAGCTTGTTGAGCTCTTCATCGAAGACCTTTTTGACGGCTTCTGGCATTGCCAGTTTCTGAGCCCTTTCGCGGAACTTCTCGACTAGCTTGTCCTTGCCGTCAGACTCGATGCCAAGTTCGCGACGGATGCCCTTCATTTGTTCCATGAGCCAGTATTCTCGTTGTCGCTTCTGAATCTTGCTTTCAACATCCTTGGATATCTTGGATTGCAGTTTCGCGTTCATCAGCTCTTTCTTGAGGACTTCGAGGGCCTTGTGCAACCTCTTCTCCACATCCATGGTCTGGAGGACGTCTTGTAGCTCTTCAATCTCGCCAGCTGAGACAGCAGCAGCGAAGTCGGCGAGTTTGGCAGGTTCTTCAATGACGTTGCCGGCCGACTGTGATATGCTGAAATCCGAGATTTGGTCGCGGAAGAGAGGGTTCAGGCTGGCGACCTCCTTGAAAACATTGACGATCTCCGAGGTCAGAGCCTTGATAGTGGGACTCTTCTTGTCTTGCACGACCTCAGCCAGATTCTCCACGTTGACGAGCGACACAGGGAACTTGCGCAGGAAACTCGTAGGCTCGTAGATGGTCATTTGCCTAGGCTGGTCACTACCTCTCTCCTCGAAGCTTGCAACGACGTCTCCGGGCAAGGCATCAGTTTCTGGCTTGGAGCCTTCCTCCTTGGCGGGCTGGGTCTCGACAATGGAAGGGGCGCCCTCTTTCTGTTCGCCGGCTCTTGGGGGCATAAGAGCAGTCATTTTTATTCTTCGGTGGGGGTAGAGGACAGCGGTCAAACTGTGCTCATCGCCGTGGACAGGAAAAGCGGAGGTGATCTGGGCAAAAACACCGACCTCGTGAACGTCGTCGATCTTCTCAATGATATCCTTGTCTGCGCTCTCATCCTTGAACAGGAATGCGCCGACGTAGGGCTGACCTCTTTTTATCATCTCTTGTATGGCCTCGACGACATTCCTGTCTCTGATGGTGATAGCCTTGTAGAAGCCTGGGAACAAAGGTCGCTTTGCTATGGGTATGGCCATGACCTGGGGGTAGTTCTCGGGTACAGTTGGTTTGGAGAGTTGCTTCTCTGTGGACGGCTTCCGGCCCCTCCCTCTGCCTCCATCATTGCCAGATGCTGCACCTTGGCCTGCATCGCCAGGGGCACTCCCACCAGCAGCAGCTTTGCCATCAGGTTGCGGTATAGGCTCGGGGATGGAGTTGTCCTTCTTGGCCTCGGCAGAATCCTCAGTCCTGGGGGCTTGGTCAAGCTCACTCTCGACCTTTTCAGCTTTCTCCTGTGCTTCATCGGCTTCTTCTATCACTGGATCATCGTCTTTGGGCTTCTCTTTCCGCCTCGAGGGCTGCGATGAGAAATGCCTGCTTTGTAATCGAGATACGGCCGGGCCAGTGGCAAGTAGTCTATGCGATGGCGAGGCGAAGGGAAGAGCAAGACCCTGGCGTTGCAGCTGTCTCCGGCAGTCCCTACATATTGATTGTTGAGCATAGCGAGTGGCCAGTCTCCATGCCGCCGTCTGCCCGCGAAGCATGATGGATGGAAGGAGCGACTACTTAGTGGGTGTATGAGGGAAGTCGCGCAGGAAAGTGCAGTGGATGGAAGTCAAGATGGAAAGAAGGTCCAACTCCTTGCCTTGACCTGACTTGATGGCGACCTCGTGGGAGGTACAAATAATTCGAGGCCGTCACGACTTTTCGTGCTGCCGCATGCACCAGCGATGGAGAGGCGAGTCGGAGGCACCTCCAATGACGAACATGATTGCTCCGTGCACGCAGTAGCAGCAGCGGCGCGTAAAAGTGGAGCTGAGTGGCCCATGGAACATGGAAAGTCTTTGGAAGTTTCCATCGCAGCAGCCAGTACCTTGTACTAGTAGAGCAGATTCATCACCCCCAGTTGCTGGCTTCTGTCGATGTAGCCTTCTACCACGGAGATGAGTGTCGCACCGTCTGCAGGGCTATCGAATGCCCTGTCCATCTCGACGAAACTGATCCGACCATCGACAGCAATACACGCATCGCGACCATGTGAGCATTTTAGACGGAAGGCCCAGACACGCTGCTTTCACCACTCGACCCGTCAGCGACCTCGTCTACCATCCCAATGTACATCAAAACAGAGCCAGCCCCAGTCGATACGATCCTTCTCCGCTACCTCCCCAACGCAAGCGACAAAAGATCCGTATGCCACCTTGGGCGTCGGCAAGAATGCTTCTACATCCGAAATAAAAAAGGCCTACTATGCCATGGCCAAGAAATACCACCCTGACACCAACAAAGATGCCACCGCAAAAGAGAAGTTCACCGATGCCCAGTCAGCCTACGAAATGCTGAACGATCCGCAAAAGAAGGCTGCATGGGACCAGTTTGGCGCCGCAGCTTTCGACCAGGGTGCTGGCTTCGACCCAGGTGCCGCTGGTGGAGGCAACCCCTTCGCTGGCGCAGGCGGTGGAAACCCTTTTGCTGGCTTTGGAGGAGGTGGTGGTGGTGGCTTCGGTGCCGAATTCAACTTCGAAGATCTGTTTGGCGCATTCACAGGCGGCGCTCGCCGAGGGAGGGGCAGAGCTTCTCCCTTCCAAGAAGAAATCCTGGTCGGCGAGAACATCGAGGTGCAAACAAACATATCTTTCATGGACGCCGCCAAAGGTGTTACCAAGAACATCAACATCACTCCACTCGTTCAATGCGGCACTTGCAAGGGTGATGGCTTGAAGTCTGGAACACAGAGGCAGACTTGCAAGAGATGTAATGGAACGGGCACAAGGGTTCATGTCATGCAGCAGGGTTTCCAAATGGCAAGCACCTGTGAGGCTTGTGGTGGACAGGGAGTCACCATTCCCCGAGGCTCCGAATGTGCTCCATGTCATGGCAATGGTGTGGTGAGACAGCGGAAGACTGTACAGGTCGACATACCCGGCGGTGTCGAAGACGGTATGCGGTTGCGCGTGTCCAGCGAAGGCGACGCCCCTCCAACAGGGACAGCCGCCAATCCAAAAGCCAAGTCAACCAGGGGAGACCTGTATGTCTTCATCAGAGTTGCTCCTGATGCCAGATTCAGCCGTAGCGGCGCGGACGTGCTATACACCGCCTCCATACCATTGACCACAGCCTTGTTGGGCGGAGAGGTCCGGGTGCCAACGTTGGATGGCGAGGTCAAGGTCAAGGTTGCCACAGGTACCGGCACCGGCGATAAGATCACCTTGCCTGGCATGGGCATGAAGAGGCTGGGTGGTCGAGGTCCTTCTTCGGGCGACCTACGCGTTGACTTCAGAGTGAACATGCCCAAATACCTCAGCGCCAACCAGAGGACAATCCTCGAGATGCTCGCTGACGAGATGGACGACAAGACGGCAAAGCGCATTATGGGTCTGGACAAGATGCGTCAACAGTGAGTGCTACCTGGACCGTAAATTGATCAAGCTAATATCATGCAGAGAATCAACCAAGACATCGACCGCGGCAGACTCCGGTAATAAGCCTTCCAACAAAGCCTCAGACCACAAGAACGAAGGCTTCTTGAAAGCAGCATGGCACAAGCTGACCCACCAACATGACAACTTGGAGCCTGATCAGAAGCCAGCAGAGAAGAAAGACGATGAAGAACCTCCGAAGAAGGCATCGGGATCTGGTTCCTAGCACTGCACAGTCGAAAATTTTGCACAAATACCACGGTCTCTACTTCGACAGCGTCGAAGGTCACAGCGATGGCGAACGAGGTGGTTACATTGTAGCGGGCGGTGGATGTATAGCTACCATCTCTTCCTGAAATGTTTGAATAGTATAAGACGATAGACCTGAAGCGTAGTGTACAGTAATGGCAGGCACTCCTACTCCGGTTTCTACTCAAACCATTGAGACCAATTAAATGTCTGATGCCGTACACTGTGTAGCTGCAAGAGTCCTTCACTCCTTCGCGTGCCTGGTGATGCAGCTCTCAGTTCATTTGTTAGTTTGCAGCTTCCGGTGCAGGGGCGATGTTGGGCGTGTACACATCGGGTGTGGCTTTCCATGCAATGCACCTTAACCGAAGGCAATTGGTGCCCAGAAAGTGACTCCGCCGGCGGCATGGTTAGGCTCGATGTCATCACATGCTGATCACAAGTGAACTGGCGTCCAGGCTCCATCCTCTATCAACTGTGGCTGCGCGGCTGGCTCAAGCCATGCTCAGCAGGCATTAACATTCTATGAAACACACGAGACACTTCGAAAACAGCACCCTGAGTGCATTGACCTATTGATGTAGGGGACTTCCCAGACAAACAGCACCCCTGCCTACAGTAGAGCCTCAACTACCGCCCGGACCAGGGCGTATCCCGCTTATACCAGGGCCGTGAGCCCCTCTCACTCTCTCAGCGACGATGGTTCAAGCACCGATGCTGAGCAGCCCGCTCAAGCAGACCAGTGAGATAGACTGGATCGAGCCACTCAAGACTTACATCCGACATAACTATGGCGATGACCCTGACAAATACTCGGAGGAGTGCAACACTCTTAACAGATTGCGACAGGACATGCGAGGCGCTGGTACGGACAGTGCCTCTGGCCGCGACCTTCTATACAGATACTATGGTCAGCTGGAGCTACTGGACTTGCGTTTCCCCGTCGACGAGAACCACATCAAGATATCCTTTACCTGGTACGTCCGTTGATTCAAGGAGAAGGTAGGCTAGCACGACAACATCTGACACACTCTGCAGGTTCGATGCATTTACACACAAGCCCACCTCTCAGTACTCGCTAGCCTACGAGAAGGCCTCGGTCATCTTCAACATATCAGCAGTTTTGTCATGTCATGCAGCAGCCCAGAATCGAGCTGAAGACAATGGCCTCAAGACAGCTTACCACTCCTTCCAGGCCTCGGCCGGCATGTTCACCTACATCAACGAGAACTTTTTGCATGCACCGTCGACCGACCTCAACCGAGACACTGTCAAGACCATGATAAGTGTCACACTGGCACAAGCACAAGAAATCTTCCTCGAGAAACAGACAAGAGACGGCAAGAAGGCAGGTCTTCTCGCCAAGCTTGCCTCGCAGGCACATTTTCTGTACTCTCAGGCCAAGGAAGGTCTCGAATCGGAATCGCTGAAAGGGGTCTTCGATTCAAGCTGGCTTAAATACGTTCAGGTCAAATCCTACTACATCTCAGCTTTGGCAGAATATAACCAGGCACTGGCCGACGATGAGGGAGATCAGCATGGCATAGCTGTAGCACGGCTTCAACTCGCCGACAAGGCTGCCAAAGCCGCCCACAACTCTGCCAGGTCCTTTCCTACTAAGCCGAGTCCGTCGTCGAATCTAGGTTCTGATACTGCTTCCTCATTACAAGCAATCACGAAGAGACAGATGGAGGTAGTCGAACACAAGTTGACAACCATGACAAAGGATAACGACATGATCTATCATCAAACCGTGCCCGCCGAAGCCTCAATCCAGCCTGTCTCGAAGCTGCCCGCTGCCAAGGCTATCCCAGTATCGGAACTGTACCAGGGTCAAGACATACAAAGAATAATCGGCCCTGACATTTTCCAGAAGATTGTCCCTATGTCCGTAACCGAGTCAGCAAGTATGTACGACGAGGAGAAAGCTAAGCTTGTAAGATCAGAGGCAGAAAAGGTCGAGCAGGCCAATGGAGAGATGGCTGCCAGCCTGGACTACCTCAAATTGCCTCAAAGTTTGAACGTGCTGAAAGGTGGTGCCGACAACGAAATGAGCTCCGATTCTGAATTTGAGCGGTGGTGCGCCGAATTGACCAACCATGAGCCGTTCAATAAGGCCTTCGAGCTCTTGCAGAAAGACAAGGCTGCTGTACTGGAGAGCCTATCGAAAAGCACCAAGCAGCTGGACATGGAGGAAAGTGTTTGTGAGAAGATGAGGTCGAAATATGGTGGTGAATGGACGCAACAGCCCAGTTCAAGGCTGACTTCTACCTTGCGCACTGATATTAAAAGCTACAGAGAGACCGTCGACCAAGCATCAAACAGTGACGCCCAGCTGATGTCTACCGCACGTCAGTACGAAGCTGATTTTGAGGAGATGCGGCGTGCTGGTGAGCGTGACGAAGCCGACGTGCTATACCAGCAGAATTTGATCAGGGCTGGTAGTAATACTTCCCAGAAAGGTAGCCAAGCGAACCTCCTGGATGAAGATTATGAAGAAGGTGGGCCATCAGTAGCTGAGCAGATCGCGAGGGTCGAAGAACTTCTCCGCAAGCTCAACCTTGTCAAGCGAGAAAGAGGCCAGGTACTGAAGGACCTGAAAGAGAAGGTGCACAATGATGACATCTCGAATGTGCTCATCCTGAACAAGAAGCAAATCGCCAACCAGGAAAATCAGCTCTTCCAAGCCGAGCTCGAGAAGTTTAGATCCCACCAGAACCGCCTGATTTCCACTGTTCACAAGCAGTCCTCTTTGCTCAAAGAGCTGACGAGGGCGTATGGCGATCTGCTGCAAGACAAGCGCGTGCGGTCGGATCAGCAAAGATACGAGAGCATACAGAAGAGCAAAGGCGCGGTGAAGAGCAAGTACAAGAAGATATTTACGGCACATGAAGATATGATACAAGGCCTGATGAGAGCACAAAGCTTCTACGCCGAGATGAAAGACAGCGTCGACAGCCTGGAGAAGAACGTCGACGCTTTTGTCAACAACAGGCGAGCTGAAGGTGCTCAGCTACTACAGCAGATTGAACAAAGTAAATCAAGTGCGGCAAGTGGCCAAGCTGCTGCAGAGCAGGAAAGATTACAGAAGCTGATGGAACGAATGTCTATGGAACCGCAGAAATCCCCAAGCAGTCCGAACCAACACCGACCTCAAAATTTAGCACCTCAATTCAGCTACGACTCGACGTCACAGGCGCCGCTACGGTCCCCTTCGCATCTCGCCGTAAACTCTGACCCACGATTCACCATTCCTCCACGCGAGGCTCCTGCTCCTGTCATGTCCAATGGGTACCAAAACCACCCTGCACAGAGTCATACACCTCAACCTCCTGCTGCTTCACCGACTAGCCCACAGCAGAATCAGCACCCGGCCTTCACTCAAGGCGCAGCTGCGCCAATATCCCAAGGGTACAATCCCATGGCCTATCCTGAGAGAAATTCATCGATACAGACACAACCTCAGTCACAACAATATCCACCTTATGGTCAGCAGCCGCCACAACAGCAGTCTCAGTACCAATATCAGCAGCAGCCACCACAACAGTCCCAACAGCGGATGACAGTTGCACCGCCAAGTCAACCAAACTACTATCAGCAGAGCCAATCACCACTACCTCCACAATCGGTACAATCGCCACCACCACTGAACTTTACCTCTCCGTCGCAACAGTACCCTAGCTACGCCTTTCCACAGATACAGTCACCACAGAACCAGAACCGGCCGTACCACCAGCAACAACAACCTCCACAATTACAACACCAACAGTCCTTCTCCCAACAGCCCAATCAACAACAATGGCCAGGTTACGGCATGCCACAGAACTATGTCCCACCTCCACCCCCACCAGGTCCGCCAGGTGGTGGATCAGCAACACAGTACCCGCCGAATACGGGCCAGTGGGCGAGTGGGCCTGGTGGTTATGCTAGCTATCAACAGCCGAGACCACCGAACCAACCATCTCCGGCTCAGGGCCAGAGTGTCGGTCAAGGACAGGCAGACCCGTGGGCTGGGTTGAACCAGTGGAAATAATTTGATGAGTGAGTTTGAAGAAGCGAGTCGACTATGTATTTAACAATGCGGGTTTGGCATGTATGAAAATGAATAGATCGGTGATTGGTGAGCATGACTATCCCGTCTTCCCATGTTCATGGTCAACAGGTCTGGGACACCTTCACTGTGTCGGATGTTGAACCACTGGCTTTTTAGTTACATCATTTCTTCGTTCTTACTTGTGTGGTCAGAGCGCTGGCACAGAAGGGCTACGCCCACCTGCAGAGGCCTTCTTCACATCTTCCGATCGACATCATCATTCACCTCACTCTCACCTCACAAGGTCATTTACCATTCCCAAACTTGGCAGGTAGCCACCCTGTGCCTGCAGCTCGAAGCCTACATGAACCCCTTGTTACGTACTTCCACAACTCCTTCCTTTCTCCATCACCACGTTCATATACGCAGCCTTCTTGCCACTCGTTTCTCTGCGCTCACGACCTGATCTGGTGTGCACTATCTACTCAAATCAATCATGGGCAAAGCCAACATGGATTCTCCTCGCATCAAGCGCAGAAAGACCACTGACTCAGCATCTCCAAAGCTGAGCACAACTTCGCCAGATGTCGACAAGAAAACTACGACTCTATCAGCTACCAAGCGAGACGACAAGACAAAGAGCCTTGACAGAGAAATTCAGGCAGGTAAAGAATTCATCAAATCCATTTTACCTGATATTCCTCGAGACGCGTCATCTGAAGCTCTTCGAAGAGACTTGAACAATGTGCTCTCTTACGCCACTGACTCGCAATGCAAACTCGCTGTATTTGGCGCTTCAGGGGCTGGCAAGTCAACCCTTCTCAATGCTCTGCTCGAAGAGAACGGTGTTCTCCCAACAGGCAGCATGGGCCAGGCATGCACTGCAGTACCAATCGAGGTCTTGTGGAATGCTAGCGGGGATATGCCTTACAGAGCGAGGATTGACTATATTACGGAGGCAGACTGGCGGCATGACCTTGAGAATGCTCGATCCGTCGCCGACAGTGGGAAAAGCCCTGTCGGAGATGCTTCAAACCCCATCGACAAGGTCAAGGCAGTGTACCCACAGCTCACCGAGGGTGACCTTATCAGGATGACCACGGATGATATCCTTGCGTTAAATCACTCTAGAGACCTGCTTGGACGACATGAGCTAATAGACCGTAACGACCGGAGGGCCTTTGAAAAGGAATTACGATCTAAACTCGTTGCACGATCTAGCAACACCGTCTCGGAGAAGCAGCAATCAGCATCATGGCCACTTGTATCTGTTGTCCGCTTGTATGTCGCGAGCGAAATACTTCGGGATGGTCTGGTGCTTGTGGATGTCCCAGGTGTATTAGACAGCAACACAGCACGAGCTATTCGAGCCAAAAAGTACATCCAAGAGTGTTCTGCTGTCTGCATCGTGGCGCCTGCCATCCGAGCTGCTTCCGACGTTACCCTTTCTGACTTGGTCGACGATGCTCTTCGGCAAGTCCAATACAACAATCGTCTTGACCGAGTTGTGCTCATCTGCACGAGGTCTGACGATTTCGTCCCTGATGAAGTCATGGCTGATCTCGCCGACGATCCTGCCATCGAGGAGTTAGCCACGAAGAAGAAGGACGCACAAGACGAGTTTAACCATGCTAAAGAACAAGTTCAAGTCTACGAACAATTACTCGCAGACGACATCACTGTCCAGAAACATGCCCAGAGCGATATTTCCCGGTGGAATTACAAATCAAAAGCCCTCCGGGAAGGCAAGGTGGTCTTACCACCCAGCCCTCGGATCAATGGAAAACCTGGCAAAGCAGACCCAGATGCTGAACCGATCAACCAAGCAGATATAGATCGTGAAACTGCACGCCTCAAGAAGCAGAAAAGTGATGCTGCCACTCGAGTGAAAGCGTTGCGAATCAAGACTAAAGGTGAACAAGCCATAGCCGATGTCAAATTAGTTGAGCTCAACCAGGCAACCATCCAGCTCAATGATTTCCTAATCTGCGCCCGAAACGACTTCCTCAAACGAACACTATCTGCTACTTGTGCCGAGAAAGTTGCTGAACACAATGCCTCGATTCAACAAGCAGGGCAGGAAGTCACCGCTGAAGCCGGTACCGATGCCGCACCGAGCGCCGACAGCGAGTGCTCTCAAATAACGCTACCTGTTTTCTGCGTCTCAGCAGTCAAATACATGCAGCTGAGCGGCCTACGGGACGCGGACGTTTCTGGATCTCCCAGTAGTCCCTTCGCCGACAAAAGCGACACGGAAATTCCATCTCTCATACTCCATCTCTCAAAGGTCGTCACAAAAGCGCAATACGATATGCTCAACGGTGTTCACACACGACTAGTGACAGCCCTGAACGATTTGGATGTCTACCTCCTTCAGGACATTGAATTCAAAACTATAGACCCTGCTCTCGCCGCTACCGCAGTTAAGGAGGCTTCTAGTATCATCGAGGACGTCAGCTCACGGTTTCGAAGATATTTCAAGCAGACCTCCGACGACATCGACCAGGCCTACCGCGACAAGTTCCTCGCAAAGATCGACATGGCGAAAGGGTTCAGCACAAAACGAGCACAGGAGTCGATGCCCAGCTGGATCCGGAAAGGCGATAAACGTGGGCTGTACTTTTCCGAGTACAAAGCTGCTGTCGCACGGAAGGGAGTGTGGAGTGGCACCCGCAAGAGCATCAACTTTAACGACAATGTCGCATATGAGGTGCAGAGTGTTATTCATAAGTGCATGAAGCATCTATTCACGGCTGATACCAGCTTTACGAAGCAGGCGCTCGACAGCTGTCTCACCAAGATGAAAGAATTCTGCGAAAAGTTGCATGCTGACATCGTGAGCCGAGCTCTGACGGCTGGGGTAAGCGCATATGCGCTAACCAAGCTCGACGAGCAGCTTGTCAACCGACAAGCGATCCTCAAGGATATTCTCGATAATGCGAAGGCGGCGATTGGGGATGTATATGGGACCGCTGTCATTCCGCTTGGCTCAGATATCCAAGGGGCATGGAAGCGTGGCTACCGAGCCGCCAAGAAAGTCAGCACGGGTACCGGCGCTCTTCAGGCTATGCACGAGGCACTCTCTAGTGCGCTTGTTGAAGACAATGTGTTGGCTGAGCCGGTTGATAAGTTGGAAGAGCGGTTGGACGAGGGTGTTGCGGGAGTGATGAAGGAGCTGGCGGTGAAGGTCAATGAGGTTGCCAGTGCGATAGTGGAGAACTACAATAATACGATGGAGAAGAGGGAGGATAAGGCTGTTGCTGTTAGGGATCCGGTGCTGAATCAAGTTCGGAATGAGATGGTTGCTAGGGGCTATGCGAAAGTGTGTGGAGAGGTGAAGGAAAAAGAGGAAAAAGCGAAGGGCTTAAGTGTGGAGGAAGGGGAGATGAGGGAGATCATGGGGGTCAGTGAGTGAGCAAGAATGAGTATGAAGTGTGACTGGGTAGTATGGTGGCGTGGTGCACATCCGAGATGCTTGCCGAGCACGCCCGAGGTGCAGGAGAAAGTACAATCACGAGCAGGCAGTTGGGCCATAGTCAGGATGAAAGGCAGGGGCACCTCACGAGCTTGATGCTGCAAGAAATCTATCTGACGATTGTATCTTACTGTCTCATTCACGTGTTCCGCTCCACACCTTCGTGACACATTAATACAGCCTTGGCGACTTATCCATAGGACCATGGTACAACATTACTGGTTAGTAGAGAAGTTCCTGGTCAAGCACTCACTCAGCAGAAATCCTAAGCCTTGATCGAACATATCGAGCCTCTCTACTACACCCTTAACCGTTTTCTCAAGACCATCCCATCCTCCCTCGGCCAATTTAGTTTATCTTTCCGAGACCGCTCACATCCTTGGGATATCGATACTGCCTGCCAAACGCATCTCCACTAAAGACAAGAGACCAGACCTACATTGGAAAGCGAATTCCAGTACGACTCTTGCTGCTCACGCCCGCACCGTTCGAGGCAGCGTGTGCTGAGACGAAGACTGTTCCACTTCGTACTAGTCTCCACGCCCCGAAGAGTAGACCACGGGACTCAGCTTGTCCGCCTGATCATGCCTCTGAATAATGGCTAGACTCCCTGGAACGTAGTTACTTGATTCTTGGGACAAGAGCTAGCTGGCAAGGAGAAGTATTTTGATATTCTCGTAATTCTGGTTGCAGGAAGCAGTAGAACATTAGCTGAGAGCAGAGATATTTGGTCCGGTTAGGGGTAGCCGAAGTCAGCCGCGCTCTTTTACTTCGAAGCATAAAGTGTTGGTGTCTTTGGAGTGTTGTAAGTGACCTAAGGACGTCGTTGCCAGACAACTGCGTAAGGAGACTCCGCCCAGACATGCCAAACGGCCGGTTTTGCACGCCGGCTGATGATCTCGCTTTGATGAGACTACGGTGTGAATGTTATCTGTTTTGATCGCAAGTAGTGCCTACATCCTCGTAGCAGTAGCGATATTAGAATGATGGTTATCGGGTTTATCGTACAATAACGCGTGTTTGTTGAGGTATTGTTGTTAAATAAGATGATCAGCAGTTTAGTGGGTAGTAGCGTGCAGCAGCGGCCACTTTGAATGTCCGGGCGGAGGGACAGAAGTGTCGACGCAGGGCGCTGGCTACGGTTGCTCAGACGGACACGAAAGATGGTGATGCTGAAACGTATTGTCGGCAGCATCTGCGTACTTGTACGCAGCAGACGCTTTTCTGCTTGTACCTACAGTAGTAGGCCGCATCCTCTCATTTGGCTTGATCAGCGATGATCCGATGCCGTCAATCTCGTGGATCAGATGCTCGGGGAATGTTGCTGACGCTCTTCACTATACCAAGTCGTTAAGCATTCCGTCCGGTATCCATACACTGGGCCCAGGGTTGTTGAGTGTCTGGTCAGATGTCGCCTATTGAGCACTCAGCAGCATTGTCGCTTAGTGAATGCTATACCTAAGGTGTGCAACGGGCTATGACTCGGGCGCCGCAGCATCAAGCTTCCGCCTGCAGCGCCATCGCAATTTGGCTGTCGCCGCACGGTTGCGCGCCTTGCCTTGCCTCCATGGCTAGTTCCATCCTACCCAGGCATGCACTCTCCGATATACTTGATGAGACGGATGACCGATAGCTTTGAACGGTCTTCCAAGATACTCACATACAACTGCTTTCCAGTCGGGGTACGAGCTCGAGAAGCATCACCGAAGCGAAGGCCATTCAAACAAGCAATCAGCAACAAATGAAGACAGTCGGATACGACCTCAGTGCTGAGCTGCGGCGACCTTCGAAGAACGACATGAGCTCTTTCGAAGTACCTCATCACAATCGCTGAAGACTCCAACGCCGTGGTCCATGGCTCCAGACGAAAATACAGTCTGCTCAATCGATAGTCGCGACAGCCAATGCAAGCTAAGGCATATACCTTTAGACGCTTCTCACGATACATATAAGTGCGGTACAGTAATGAGGTCTCCAACTTTCAACATGTTGCTGTGAACAGTTCAGCAGCGCATCTACAAGGCATGTCAGTCATGGTGACCGCAACAGCAATGGCCGGCTAAAAGAATAAGACATCAATGTCTCACTGCATCACTCCGAAGCGCCAGACCTGCTATGTCTGGCAGGTCTTACGCTTGGAGGGGCCCGCCTACCCGCTAGCTGGGCCCCAATAGCCACTCACCACGCACTCGGATTCCCTGCCACAACACAGAGTATAACCACCGCGAATAGCAGAGATACCAACCGTCAGAGTTGCTCTCGACATCTACGACGACCATTCCGGCCAAGGCGAGGAAAGGGGCAATCGGCACGATCTCACTGTACATGATCCTGTGTGGGACTACAGACAAGCTCAGGGGCCGATTGTGCCGAACTGCCCTCGTAGGAGGGCGTGCACATCCAGAGTCTGGACTTTTGGAGATACCTGCAAGAACGTTGTGCAGTCTTGCTTGGCCAGAGTGGTGACAACATCTCCAAAGTCCTTGCCTGCACCTTCGCGTCTTGGAAAACCGGCATGAAGCTCCGATCAGCACGTCTGGACATCAGTTCCAGGGGAGTCGCCGGTATCACTGACTCTAGAGTCAATGAGTCTTAAGCCGACCGAATCATAGCTTGCCACCTCTTCCTAGCGATCCCATGCGATACACGACCTGGAGCAAGCTGCAGGGCTAAAGCAACACACAAGCGCTTCCAACCGATTAAAATGTCCCTGAAATTGCCACCGGCAGGCTTTCGATAGCCCAGGTCCCTGACCATACCCTCCTTCGGCCATTCTATGGATGGCCAGAAACTACAAAGAATCATCTGTCATGCTCTTCTCATCATTGGCCAAAGAGCCGCAATGTTCGGTGAAGACGTTAGCCAAACTACCACACTGAGTCAACATTATTGAGCTAGAGGCAGCGACAAGGACAATGTAACTGCTCAATTGCACGGCTTTGGCATTGCAAAGCATCAAACCCACGCCACGAGCCAGTCTCGCGACTACCTGCTTGTGTTCACATATCAGAGCTACAGCACTGATCTTGCATGTTCACCCGACAGGAAGCCAAGTCTCGATTAGCTGCTTATTCTTTCACCCGCTGGCCCATGTACCGGTCATGCAATCCCTGCACAGACGCCTTCTAGCCTGTTTCAGCCTGCGATGTTCGGTCGCCACGGCCGCTCGTCGATCCCGCTCTACGCCCGCGGTGAAACCGTGGTGGTTACCGCAACCATTATCCTGCCTTTGTGTAGTCGTACACACGGCAAAAACAAACCTACGGTGTCTGCTAATGAGGCGGTTCAGCTCAAACATATCCAGGATCTATGGTCTACGTGTCGTCGAACCTGTTGGACTCGTACGTAGGCCAGGGGGATCGTTTTGCCGTGGGGCTAATAGATCCCGCAAGAACGCGGGGTACCCCAAACTCAGACGACTGCCTTCCGATCCGGGGTGTGTACTTGCGGAAACGTGCGACTGGAATTTCTGTAAAACAGCCGTTCATTGGTTCATGTACCCCAGCGCCGAGCTAATCAAGCAACACTATCTTCGAGCTTGTCGCTGAACTTTCTTGGCATGCCTAGTCGAGATGCAGGCTATTGCTAGGATTAAACATGATGCCCACATTAAGATGCATGGACTTTGGAGAGGGCCCTGTCTAGGCCGTTTGCAAAGTAGCCGACCTTGCCACAATCAAAGCATTTGAAGGCCTTCATTCTCCCATCTTTTGAGACTTCGCCTGCAAGCCTTGACAACAGAGTCGATCTCCGGTCCTGGTTGTTCAGAAGATCATTTTCATCATGGACTCCGCCAAGAAATTCATCAGCGATCAGAGGAATGACTACACCTGGAACCGGGCGGGCGAGCTCACTGCCCAAGGAGCCCGGGCTTTGCCAACAGCGTCTGCTTACTATCTCATCGACAAATTGCCCATCATCGGTTGGCTCCCTAAGTACAACTATCGATGGCTCGTCAACGATGTGATCGCTGGGCTTACGGTGGGATTGATGCTTATCCCCCAAGGTCTTTCCTATGCAAAGATTGCGAAGATACCTGTACAATATGGCCTCTACTCGAGCTGGCTTCCTCCTATGGTGTACACGTTCATGGGCACAACCAAGGGTGGGTGACCAACATATAAAATTTTGTGGGTTGATTACTAACGTCACTAGACCTCTCTACTGGCCCAACGTCGCTTATCGGCCTTTTGACCTCATACGCAGTTGATGATCTAACCGGCCAGTATGAACCATCAGATGTTGCGGCGGCCATGGCGTGTATGATGGGCGTATACGGCATGGCTGTGGGCTTTTTGAAACTCGGCTTCCTCTTAGAATTCGTGTCTCTCCCTATTCTAAGTGGCTTCATCACTGCGGTGGCGATCACGATCATTCTCAAACAGACGGACTCTCTTCTTGGTGAGGATGATGTCAGAGATGGGACCGCCCATGGCGTCCATGATATCTTCAGCAAACTCCCATCCGCTGGTCTCTATACATGCATCATTGGCTTCACCGGTATTCTTTTCTTGACGATCCTGGATAAGTCAGCGAAGAAGTGGCCGAAAAATAAGGTCCTTTGGCTCTTGTCAGCCTCCAGAGCTTTCCTCTGCCTAGTCCTCTTCACCGGCGTCAGCTACGCTGTCAACAAGCCCCGTGGTCCCGACCCAGACAACTTCTTATGGGAGATTGCAGCAGTCAAAACCGACGGTCTTCGGACGCCGATGTTCCCAAAACCAGACCTCATCGGAAAAATCTCCACCCGCACCATTGCGCTCTTCGTCGGCGCAGCGGTGGAGCACTCCGGTGTTGCTCGCGCTTTCGGAGTTCGCAACAACTACGAGACTGACCAGAGTCAAGAGCTTGCCTATTTCGGAGTTGCAAACTTCTTCAACTCTTTCTTCCATGCCATGGGTGTCGGTGGAGCTATGTCAAGAACCTCTGTCAACTCCTCCTGCAATGTCAAATCTCCTCTGTCACAGTTAGTCACGATGGCTATCGTCCTGATTTCCATCTACGAGCTTTCCGGCGCGCTTTACTGGATCCCCAAAGCTACGCTTGCCGCAATCATCATTTGCGCCGTGTGGCCACTGATATCTAAACCAATCACCTTCTACACCTACTGGAAGACCTCCTTGGCAGACTTTATCTCCAGCATGCTCACCCTGTGGGTCTCCCTCTTTATTAACAACGAGACTGGCCTCCTTGTCGGTGTCGGCTTCAACATTGCCTACGTCTTGTTGCGCCAGACGTTTTCACGAGTCAGAACAATCTCTTCGGAAGATCAATCCGAGCTCGAGCAGATGATCGATCAATCTCGTGGGGTCCCGCGAAGTACACCAAACGATGTCCGAATCTTCCGATTCAACAACTCATTCTTCTTCGCCAACTCATACGCTGTCAGGACTGCGATCCTAGACGGCATCCGTACGAACCATGCACCCATGTACAGCACCGTCAACGGCGCAGAAGCAGAACGCAATTGGTCTGTTGTTGCAGAGACACACCTGCGTCGTCTCAGAAAGAAGGCTAAGGTCCAAGATATCTCGGCACTTCCTCCGATGAGACTGCTTATCCTGGACTTTGTCAAAGTGGTCCACTTCGACTACACGGCCCTACGACATCTCAACGATCTCGTCAAGGAGCTGAAGAAGTATTCAGGCAAGGATGTCGAGGTTCGCTTTGTCAATGTGTCATATTACGTGCGCCAGCGAATGGAGAGAGGCGGCTTCCTGGTGTGTGATGCAGGTAAAAGTGATGACAACGGCACCGTTGAGCTGTATCCCAGTATCGCTAGTGCTGTTCTCGCACCAAGGAAGAACAGTGGCGCCGTGGCCGAGGTAGTCCAGGTGAAGGGTGATGATAGTTCTTCTGCTGAGGAGGTCAACTACTCTCATCAAGAGAAAGCCTGAGTTGGTGTTGAGCCGTGGTGATGGCACACCTTGAGCTTTCTTTGAAGCATGATGTTTTGATGAGGTATGGATAATGACATAGCAATGATATACATAGCTTCTTCCGAAGAAAACTCTTTTTATCCTAAGTGACTGGCGATAACATGCTATTCATACTCTGTCTCATGCAATCTAATTTCCCGTCAAATTTTTCACCCTCCCCCTACTAGGAGAAATGATCTGGAGACCTACGAATCCCGACATTGACCGCCCTTACACCCGGTGGGACGAGAAGCGACACGCAGGACGACCCAACATTGCCCGACAGGTACGTACCTCTCAGGAGATATCTCGGCATAGAATCGACCTTGGTAGCTACGAGGTAGTAGCTGTTTTGGGCTGCGAAGGTGACCGACTCGATGCGGGAGGCACGTGCACGCACCGCACCGCAGAGCACGGTACGTACACACACACCTAGGATCCCGCCCGGTAGAATGAAGAGGCAGGGGCTTCGCTGCACGGCTGAACGATTAAGCACGGTATCGCGCTTCAAGGCGGTGGCAGGCACAATAAATGATCTGGCATGTGCATGCGCCGGCAATAAGAAGTACCTACCTAAGCTAGCCGAGTAATGTGCAAGAGAGAGTTCGGCTAACGTACGGTAAGGATCCGTAGGTAAAAAGTACGTCGAAGGCTTGTCGGGGCTAAGCTGTGTCGGCCGAGGCGGTGGCTTGGCCTAATATGTCACTGGACTGCTTCTCCATGGGGTTGTGGAGGCTTGGTGGAGACGGATATGTCGGGGTCATTTCGAGGTGTTAGATGATGGTGTAGGAGATCGACAGCATTAGCTTGTATTAGCTTATATTAGCTAGACGCTACCCGGTGCTAATATATAACTAGCTGAAATCACTATCTAGCTTATTACTAGTTATAATGCTATTATAGCTACGGTAGAAAGCTTATAAGTACCCGTAAGCCTTCGTAAGAGGTAATCCTATAGAGGTACGATTAGTTCGATTAATTCTCTATTTACTCTTCTTCCTCTATACTTAGTATTAATACTAGGTACTATAAAGATCTTATAACTACTTACGAGCCTTTTATAAGTAGTAACTAGTACGAGCTTAGCTAAGTATAAGCCTATACTAGAGCTAATAAATAAGGTAACTATAAGGAAAGTAATTAGTACTTATATATACTTACGGTTATTTAGGCTACGAAACTTATACCCGACGACTACGGCTTATAAGAAGGCCTAAAGGACTACTTACGACTATTTAAGTAGTCTATACCTAGTATATTCCTTCTATTATAACGAGTAAATAGTAAAAAGGCTAAGTATATTAAATATTACGATTACTATTCTCCTTAGCCTATAATAGTAAAAGATAGAGTACTTTACTTAATAAATATAACGTACTTATTAATAAAGACGAATCGTAAGTAGTTATATTAGGATATAAGTACTTATAACTAGTTATAAGTACCTATAGCTAAGCTTTATTTTTAGATTAAATATAGAAAAGATATAAAGTAGATATAAATAGCTAATAGCTACTACTTTAAATAGCTTTATAATAGGCTCGTTAAGTATATAATTAGCGAGTTTAAGTACTTAGGAGTTCGAATTTACTATAACGCTAGCTAGTAGATTATAAGCTATTAATACGCGTAAGTAAACTATTAAGAATAGCGATAACTACTTATAATCGTTCGCGAGTAGTTAAATACCGTAAGATCGCCCTTTAATAAAGCGTTAAAAATAGAAAATTACTTTTCCTAGTTAGAATAATAGTAGGCTCTAGGTAAGTACTATATATAATACTTAAGCCTTATAATTAAGCTTAAAAGAGGATTAGTAGGTATTATAAGTACTCTCTAGCCCTTAAGGCTAATAAAACTAAAATATATAGACGCTTACTATCTATAAGAACTATAAAAATATAACTAACTCTAATTATTAATACTATTTCTATCGAGGTATACTAGTAATAGTAAATATCGAATACTTATAAGAGCTTATAAGTAATTAGGTAAAGGCTAATACTTATAACTATACTAGTATTTATACTTAACGATTAAGGAAAGTACGATATAGTAAGTAAGCCTAGTAGGCGCTTATATCTACTTATAAGTATCTATAACTAGTTATACGTACTTATATCTATAAATAAATAGCTAATACTTCTATAAATAACTCTTATCTTAATAATAATAGAAAACTTAAAGTCCGATACTATAAGGTTTTACTTACTTAGATTACGCTAACTAATTCCTTAATACTACTCGTTAGACTTTTTTCTAGCGGTATTTATATATATCCTCTTATTTAAAGTAAGAAGATACTCCTATATATTAAGTCGGACTTAGAAAAGCTTCTTAAGTATAGTAGTAAGTAAAACTTTATATTTAGTAAGTACTTATAATTACTTACGAGTTTATATAATTACTAAATTAATAGATTAACTTCGTAGTAGCCTACTAGTTAAAGAGTAGTTTAAAAAATAGAATAGTAACTACTTTCCTAGTATTTATATCTTACTAACTAATCCTAATCGTTTATAAGTAATTATATACCGTTATTAAGTAACGGAATTTCCGTTAAGAAAGGACTTTATAGGTAAGCTATAACGATTTAAGAATAAGAGAGAAAAGTACTTATAAGTAATAGCGATTAAGATTAAGTACTTAAGACTACTTAAGAGTACTCTTACGTAGCGATAGGTATAGTATATTTTTAAGAATAATAAGTTCTTCTTAATATATTATTTTCTATAAGAGTAAGTAGAGGTATTTAAGCGATTAAAGATAATCTATATTAATACCTTCTTTAAACGAGTACTCGAAAGCGTTAGTAAGTTAATATTTATTATATAAGAGGATATTAAAGGAGTAAAAATAAGTAAGTTTATTTCTTTAAACTTTAATTAAGATTTACTAACTTAAGTAGTAATTCTACTTATACGAGTCTTTATAAGTACCGAGATAGCGAACTCTTTTTATTACGCCTTCTATTAGGTTTTTACTTATATACGTAATATAACTAGTTAACTAGTAATATTCTACTATCTTAATAGAGGCTACGGTATCTAAGTAGTTATAGTAGATATAGATACGAAATAGGTAGTAGATTAGTACTTATAACTACTTATAAGTACTTATATATACCTATTACTAAATATAACTAATTATAAGTAAGATTTAAGCGGTATCTAGTAGATATCGCTTAAACGACTTAATTATAAAAATAGTATATTCGATATCTCTTTATATATTACCTAGTATACTATAATAAAGAGATCGAATAGAAATTTAGTAAATACCTATAGTATTAGTAAATACGGAATCTACTATATCTTAAGGACTTAAAAGACGTTATAAGTCTTCTTAATTACCTCTTATAAGACCTAGCTACCTTAGATTAAGTAAAGTATAAGAAGATAAACTAGGTGCTTTTTAGGTTAAATATAAACTTTAGCCTTATACTAAAAGAAGCGTTTACGAGTACTTATTAAATAACGAATATTATAGAATTAGTATATTAACGAGACTACTTAAAAGAGTAATATTAATAGCTTCTTATAGCGATTAAAAGGTATATTAAGAACTTCTTAGTACTTATAATTACTAACTAGTTATAGTATTAAGACTATAAACTTTAAGATACTAAAGAAATAACGAAATACCTTAAAGAGATATTAAATTAGCTATCGAGATCTTATACTTAGAGGTAGCCTAGCGTAAAGTTAAAGTAGGCGCGATAGGTAGTAATTATAACTACTTATAAGAGGTTACGAACGCTAATAATTACTTAGAGAGCCGCTAAACGCCGTAAGTTAATAATAATCTAATTCTATTCTCGAACCTCCGATCTACTAGTATTTCTAGTCGGTCTTTCTTTATATCTCTTAAAAAAAGAGTACGCGCTAAGTCTTTAAAAGGACTTACGATAACTTATAAGCGTTTAAAGGCTCGACTTACTTAGCTATAAGAAGAATTCGAGCTTAAGGAACGAATTAATAAGTAATTAGAGAAAAGGCTTCGACTATAGAGTTAATTAAAAGATATAAAGCTATCGCTAAGGGCGAATAAGAGGTTAGGGCTAGTTAGAAATCGTAATAAGTAGCTATAAGTACTTATAATAATACTTTTTTATATCTTTCGCTTATAATTATACCTTTATCTTCGCTCTCTTATTCTTCTTATTCTTCTTACGTCTTTAATACTCTTTTAATCGTCGATACTAGATATTCTTTAGATTTATTATATAGTAAGTACTAGTAAGTAGCTATAAATACTATAATCTTATTATATTCTTTACTCTTCTTCTTCTTATAAGCTATATATCGAGTCGATCTAGTCCGAATACTTAAATCGACCTAATCGACGCTTAAGCGCTTATGATTACTCGATTTATAGCTCTTTAAATTAATATTATTATATTATATAGTTTATTTCTTTAAAACCGTTTCTTCTAATACTTTAAGGGATTTTAGTAAGGTAGACTCTTAAACGACTAACTACTTAGGATTATTTACGAAGAATCGCTACCGAGGCTTATAAGGGCTTAGATAAAGTAGAAGAGTAGTAGTAGAGAAGATAGGTTCTTCGTCGCTAGAGATATAAATAACGAAAAACCTAGTACTTATTAGTACTTAGTAATAATTATAAGTAATAATAAGTACCTATTAGTTAAGCTATTACGCGTAAGAACCTCGATAGATAGTCGACTTTTATCGTCTTAATACTACGAATTATCGAGATCTAGTACGTAATAGTACCGAACGTATCGTTTTATCTTCGTTCTATTATCTACTCCTTTCTAGCGACGAATAGATATTAGTAGTCGTAGGTAGTTATAGGTACTTATAAGTAGATAAATACTATAGTATTCGTATAGCTTTATATATAAAAGAATATTAACCTTATTCTCTAAAGGCTAGGCCTTATAATAGATATAATATTAATAATCTCTATAATTAATTAGTTCTTAGATATTAATAAAAAAATAAAAGTATACCGCTTTATATATACTTACTTACTAAATCTTATTATATATTTAAAAGCTATCGTAGGTACTCGTAACTACTTATAAATAATAAGTAAGTAGGAAAGATAAAAAGCGAAAGAATTATATATAAGTACTCTTAGAATTAAGCTTTATTTAAAAATTAGCGTATATTTAATTAGTAATTCTTTAAGATCTAAAAGCTATATAGAATTACTTTAATATATTAAGTATAGCTTAATATTAATTTATTTATAAAGTATATATTTAATTAACGAAATTAATCCTTAAGTAAGTAGTTAAAGAGACTTAACTAGTTTATAAATTAATAGCTTAAAGTATTATAAACTAATAAGTAAATTAAATAAATAGATTATTATTAAAACTAAGCTAACGAAGTAGTTTAATAAGAGGCTTAATAAGTACTAAAAGATATATTATAAAGCTATAAGATTAGTAAAGCTACTAAGTATACTTTATAATATAAAGAAGCTAAATAAATTATACTTTTATAGTAGTATAATAAGTAGTAATAAGTATATACTTATAAAATAACTTATTATTATTATAATTAAGAGTTAAGTAAATTAATAAACTACTAAATAAAGAGAAAAAAGAACTATAATAATAAGAAGAATAAGATATTATAATTATAATTATAAAGTATAAAGCGCTAAGATAAGAAAGTACTAAAGTACTTTATATTAATAATTATATAATTAAAAAGATTAATAAATTTATA